>OCVV012833744.1_pt1 | contig 109950 bp, 107 predicted proteins | sample 1539721 | NCBI WGS metagenome assembly OCVV01 (sample SAMN02144230, study PRJEB22623) | gut metagenome | biome: sheep rumen | host: Ovis aries | place: New Zealand
CCTTTAAGACACTTGCAAATCTGGCAAGTTCAGCCTTAATGTCTTCGTAACCAATGATTTTATCGAACTCACTCATATCACACCTCCGTATTGTAAATGAATTCTAATGTTCCTTCACTGGTCACACTATATCATATCGTATGTGCATTATTTTGTACATTCACAACATCCCTTTTACTTATTCACCTCGTAATGTGAAATTTTAAATTCGTAATGTGAATAGTAAACTCTTTTCTTGTTCTCAACCGTATAAATCCCAAAATAAATCACAGTACGCCACTCTTCAGATTAAAGAAGAACTTAAAAGAAAACAAGAACGATTACATATACTTGAAGGTTTTATGATTGCTATTGATAATTCGAATTATATCGCCAAGATTATAACCGGCTCCGCAAATGTCGCAGAAGCAAAAGAAAAACTGACACGCACACTTCCGATCAAAACGAGCTGTATAATGAATTTCATCATCATACAGCTCGTTAATTATTTTAGGTTATTCCATTTACAAACTAAATTTCAAACACCCCAAAATTTTGTCTTATTATAAGGGGGAAAATCCAAAAACAACTTTTCTACCACGCCATTTTCATTTTCAGACGTTCAAGCAATTCTTCTGGATCCGGCTCGTTATATAATTGATCTCGTTTGCTGCACCGTATCCTTTAAAAAAGTGCATCCGGGAATCATTATTCTGAGACGCAAGACTTATCTTCTCTGCAGAACCTCCGGCTTTTTCCAGAAAAGCAGTTATAAAATCATTTACACGTAACTGTACATTGCTTTCCATACCGGAATCTATGGCCATCTGACCATTTGTCCACGTTAAAAAGAAAATGCAATTCCTTTGCATCCTTTATCTTATCCAGATATTCGACCGCTTTTTCATATAATAACTTTTCGTCAAACAGGTCCCTGTCTTTAAGGGAGTTTTCATAGACTTCGATCAGGTGTCTTATGTCTGACACCTTTTTGTCAGAAGATGAATTATACTCATCTGTCTCACGGTTCATACGAATGATATTTATTACCCTGTAAATCTCGACCGTTGTCTTCATAGTAACAGCAGTTTTGTGTCAGGATCTTCCCAGGCAGAATAAGCCATAATCAGTTCCTGCGCTATCTGTTTGGACTAAAAATCTTCAGGTTTAATGTATCAATACCTTCATTCAGATTTCTTATCCCCTTTTAAATATTTTCCGGATATATCATAGCTGTCCGGGACAGACCGGACAGGTACATTATATCATACTCTTCAGGCACTGATCTCCACGGTGCTTCCGCCGGTCCTGTCCTTGGTAACGATCACCTGTTTATCAATTCTTTCCTTAAGATCAGCAACATGTGAGATAATACCCACCAGCTTACTACCTTCCGTAATGTTGGACAAGGCCCGGTATACCTGGTCAAGTTTTTCAGGATCGAGAGAACCGAATCCTTCATCCACGAACATTGTATCTACCTGTATTCCCCCCGATGATGACTGGACCTCGTCGGATAAACCGAGGGCAAGGGACAGGGACGCCATAAATGACTCGCCGCCCGAAATTGACTTAACACTTCTGACGGATCCATTGTAATGATCGATAACCCCCAGCTCCAGGCCGCTCTGACTCTTGGCATTGGAAGCATTTTTCATCCTTTTAAGTTCATACTGTCCTGATGACATTGTCAGCAGACGGATATTTGCACGTCTGATTATACGGTCAAAATATGTCATCTGAACAAAGGTCTCAAACATAACCTTATCCTTTCCGGAAACCTGACCGTTTGCAGTATCCGAAAGAGCGCTCATCCACTGAAGCCTTTTCTCAGTATCGGCAATGCTTGAAGACTTGGCGATAACATTTTTCCTGATATCTCCATTTATCTTTATCCGGGACTCAACAGACCTGCCATTCTTAATGCATTCCTTCTGACGGACTTCAAGCTCCGTCTTTTTTGTTTTTTCAGCTTCAACATCAGTTACTTTGCCAGATTCAACTATCTTCCTGTTGCTTTCTATCTGTGCTTTTAATGAAGCAACCAGTTCATTTTCCTTTTTTAATGCCCTGTCTGCATCATCATAAGCTTTCTGAATCTCTGCTGCCTGACCGTCAATTTTATTCTTTTCGTTACCTGCCTCTTTTTTACTTGAATAAGTTAAACCGGCACGCATCTTTTCAAGAGACGCTGTCTTTTCCTTAAGAGCTGACCTGTCGGCCGCAAGCTTTTCATTTAACTCACTGCATTTTTTTTCTGTGGCCTTTATTTCTTTTTCCTTGTCAGGGATCAGATTTTCAAGCGCTTTTCTGCGCTTATCTTTTTCAAGTTCCTTATTTAAGGTGTCCCTCAGGTCATTTGTCTCAGATACACATTTACTTCTGACCTCAGAAAGAATGCCCGCTGCATTTTCAAGATCTTCATCCTTAAGCAGCTTCATGGACTGCTTTTTTATTTCTTCTTCCTTGGTTTCTACGGCTTTTATCATGCCGCTGGCTTCCCTGGCACTTTCATCCCTTTTATTTCTGGCCGCATTTGACGCTTTCTTGGCGTCTTCCAGTTCTTTTTCGGTAGGAACGTTTTCTGCCAGATGAGCAAGCATAGGGTGTTCGATAGAACCGCAGACAGGGCACATTTTTCCCTTTTCCAGCTTCTGGGCAAGGATCCCTGCCTGACCGTCCCTGAAAGCCTGATCAAGTAATTCATAAGCAGCATTCAGATTTTTAAATTCGTCATTCTTTTTTCGGTATGCATTCTGGGCTGCACTAAGCTTTTCCCTATCAGCATTGAGACTTTTAAGAGACTCTGCAAAACTTTCCAGGTCCTCAGACTCCTGTTCTTTTTTTGCAATAAGTCCTTTCAGCTTTTCAATCTCAGCACTTGAATCCTTTATCGTCTCCTGTTCTTTCTTAAGAACAGCAAGCTCATCTTCCATAACCTTTTTTGCTGTGCCTGTATTTTCGATATCTGCTAAACACTTGTTTATGGCATTCTGTGTATCATTTATTTCACAAGCAACCTTATCAACAGCATCATAGTCAGGAAGCTGGGCCACGATAGCAGCAGACTTCTTTTCAAGATCCGTCTTTCCTTTTAACGCTTCTTTCGCTGTAGCAAAGTTCCTCTCTAAAGCTGCAGCCTTTGGTTCTTCTGATTTAAGCTCATTGACAGCCTGTTCCCAGGCTCTCTTTGATTTTTCAACAGCCTCGGCTGCACCTATTTTTTCATTTATCTCTTCAAGCGCCTTGTTTATTTCCTTAAGCTGAAGATCAAGCTTTTCCTTTTCTGCATTGTCCTGTTCTATCAGTTTATCCAGCAGGGCGATCACATCCTCTGTAAGAAGATCTCCGGATTTTGCCTTATCTGTCTCTATGGAAAGAACATTGTCGCTGTCAACATTTATTCCGGCAATATACTGTACCAGGCTCTTTTTTCCGTCTTTGACCTCTGTATCAACTTCTTTTGTTTTTCTGGCGATCTCCGCCTGAAGATCCATAAACCTTTTAGTCTTGAACAGCTCCCTGAATATCTTTATCCTTTCAGAAGTATCGGCAACCAGAAGCTTTAAGAAATCCCCCTGTGCCAGCATAACGATCTGGGAAAACTGATCCTTATCAACACCCAGGATCTCTTTTATCTTTTCATTTACATTTCCTATCTTTGTTATAACAGAACCGTCGGGCATATGCAGTTCAGCTTTAGCCATCTGTTTTTTCAGACCCTCACCGCGCTTTGCTGCCCTCATCTGCTCCGGTGATCGCTTTATCGTATATTCTTTGCCGGCATGGGTAAATACAAGCTCTACCTCTGTGATGGTTTCATCAGAAGCATACTTTGAGCGAAGCATTCCTGGCTCACGGTTGGGGCCGCTTGCCTCACCATAAAGTCCATAGCATATAGCATCAAAAATCGATGTCTTCCCTGCTCCCGTATCACCGGTTATCAGGTAAAGCCCCTGAGTGCCCAGCTTATTCATAGGTATTACAATTCTTCCGGCATAGGGGCCGAAAGCTGACATTGTTAATTTTACAGGTCTCATTTTTTACCCCTCCCACACTCGTTCAATGCACTCTGTGATAAAATTCATCTGTTCCTCGCTCATAGGAGTGTTGTTCTGTTTTTCAAATAATTCCTCAAAAAGTTCCAGCGGACTCTTTGTTTCGATATTTTCAATACCGCATATTTCTTTCCGTTCCTTTGTACGGGTATTATCATAAGTAAGCTGCATGATGTTCGGATAGATTACCCTTAATTTGCCCATGGCATCCAAAACATCATTTTCATCAGTCAGGATCGCATGGATATAGTCTTCCGTGTTGGTATTCTCATAATTTTTCTTAGCAGTCAGTTCTTCGTATGTACCCTTTATTTCCCTCATGTCATGCAGGGGAGTGAGAGGTATCTCATCCAGAGTTACTTTCTTTCCATTAATATTCACTACCGTTATTGATTTATGATGATCCTTCTCGGAAAAAGAATACTTAAGGGGAGTTCCGCAGTAACGGACAGTTTCTCTTCCGATATTCTGTTTTCCGTGGATGTGTCCTAACGCAACGTAATCGAACTCATCAAATACATCTGCGTTAACATTATCAAGACCGCCTACGACAACTTCTTCAGATTCACATCTCGCCGCTCCTGTAACAAACTGATGCGCTATCAGGATATTTGTGGCAGAACGATCAATATCAGCCTTGCTTAATGCCACCCTGCAGGCATCTGTATAATTATTTATCTCTTCATCTGGGAAAAAGCTTTTTACTACTGCCGGCTTGACGAAGGGCAGCATGTAAATAAACACCGTTTCATCACCGGCTTTGAGCGTGCAGCACTTTACTGTTCCATCATAAACAGGTGAAAAATGAATGCCCATCGTCTCTATAAGCTCACCATGATCAGCAAGCCTGATCGCTGAATCATGATTTCCGCTTACTACAAAAACAGGGATCTTCTTTTCTGCCAGACTTATCAGAAAATCATCCCATAACTTCATGGCTTCCTCGGAAGGAACTGACCTGTCATAAATGTCGCCTGCTATAAGTATGCCGTCCGGTTTTTCCCTTCCGGCTGCCGTGAGTATTTCCTTTAAGATATACTTCTGATCATCAATAAGGGAAAATTCTTTTAACCGCTTTCCCAAATGCAAGTCAGAAAGATGAAATAATTTCATGTGATACCCCTCCTAATAGCATTTTAAAATGCCCTTGGCAGTGTGTGCCTTGGACCGTACCAGATAATTTCATCTGTTTGCCTGTCATTGATAACATTATATCATGTCCGTTTCGGGGGATAGGTATAAATTTGTACCTTTTAAAAAAGCAAAAAAAGACGGTGGAAGTCCACCGCCGATTACCGACAACATAGTATATCGTCAATCATATTTCGCAGAGACAACCTCAATGGTCATATTTCCATTATTTTTCTTATAGTCAGGATTTACTACTTCCACTGTATTCCAATCGAAACTAATCTTATCAAGACCATTTTCCCGTCTGTCTAAAATAACATATCTGTTCCCGTCCTGATCATACATTATTGCAAAACAGATACCGATAGTCATGTAATATGGGCTGCCAATTTTGTAAGGCAATTTGATTTCATTTCCATCATACCTGACTAGCAGCTTCAGGTCATAATCGTATTCCCCATTACGAGAAGAACCGTTCGACTCTAAATAATCGAAAAACACTTTGTTCAATTTGTAGTCCCTTATCATGGAACCGATCATCCACCAGGGACCGGGATCGATAAGTGCCAGCAGTGCCAGGGGTTTGAAGGCTGAGATTAGTCCGCCAATCAGCAAGAGTATCAATCCCACAAAAGGAATTCCCGAAACATAGCGGCCTGATTTTGCACTGGCTCTTGCCGCTCCATATGTGACAAAGACGCTCAACAGTCCCAGGACTATCAGGATCAGGCTTACTCCATTGTATCTGAAAAATTCTTCCATAAGTTAAACTTTGTAACTGTTAAAACCTACCGTGTCTTCCGGTTACGTCAGTTCAAAATTAAAAATCTGCTTTGCGTGTGCTCCGGGCGATACTGATCAGTTACTATTTTTTACAGGGTTTGCCATCTTCTTAATGACGACCGGCCATACGCAAATAGCAAAGAGCATCATCAGAAGTCTTGCAATAAAGTTTCCCCAATGGTCGCCAAAGGCTGCAGCGATCGTAGCCGGTGCAAACCATTCTTTCCATGCAAACATGATTGCCGCACCGACACAGGCTAACATCGGCAGCTCTGCCGTACCCACAGGAATTTCATATTTAAGATAATGCCTTTCAACATAGCTTCCGATCATTATTCCCGTAAATGCACCGCAGGCCTTAAAGGTATCGTTCATCATCTTCTGGGGATCAACAAGGAGCTGTCCGTCAACATAGTCCATGGGATAAGGTTTTACCGTAATGTAAATGATCGTCAACACCACTACCCCAAGGCCGACAAAAGTAAGGATATCGGTAAGCTTATCATTTCCCTGCAATTTCTTCTGAACAAGTCCGACAAGCCATATGATAAGAACCGACGCTGTAAATCCCACTACAACATCCTGCGGAGTATGTACACCAAGAAAATTTCTGGAGAAGCCGGTTAAAAGGAGCAGTATTGCACAGATAACAGCAAGCCATCTTCTCTTATCCTTCTGCCAGACAAAGACGGTACCGTAAGTAACCGTGGCAACTGTCGTATGCCCGCTTGGGAATGAGTAACCTGTCGCCGCCACCTTGGAATCCCCGGCCGGTTCGATCAGGTCAGAGCGTATCCACGGACGATAAGCACAAACAGTCAATTTGATCATACCGTTAACCAGCTCTCCAATACCCCACGTAGTGATAAAGCGATAGCCCCATTTCTTATCCACTGCCCAGAATATAACAAAGGGAAGATACGGCATGATATCCACTGCGAATTTTGATACAGCATTGAAAAACTCATCAAATATGCCGCCTGTTGCGTTCCTCAGCTCCTGAAGCCATAACAAGTATTGAATATCAAATCCCATAAGCTCCTCCTATACTAACTATTTTTCCATTTGTTTTAACAGCTATAGTATACAGGTAAATCCACGCTGCTTCATAATAGATGCCATTACATATCAATTATATATTATTTTTTCCATTATTTTGGGAACAATGCATTTTATTTTCCCCTCATATTTTGCATCAACATAATCGGCAAAATCCTCCGGATTTTCACCATTGACCGCAAACATATCCCAGTGCCCCGGGATGACAATCTTAGCCCCCACATCGCCGGCAAAGTCGGCTGCTTCCTGATATACCATATTGCCTATCCAGTGCTGTCTGTAGCGCCCGGCATCACGTCCGTTGATGGGGAGCATCTCTATATCGATATCCCCGTACTGACTGACCTTTGCCAGCATCCCCTCGTATCTTACCGTATCTCCGGCATGGTGGATCCTTACACCTTTTCCCTCTATAATATACTGTAAGTACGGATATAATCCTGTCTCCGGATCCCGGTCAAGAAATTCATGGGATGCCGGTATCGCATGGATCACGCAGTCCTTAACTGTTGCCGACTCGCCGTCATTTAAGCCGATTGCATTATCCGGATCCACTCCATCTTCCAGGACTTCAATCATGTGCGCTCTCGGAAATATGAACTTTGCACCGGGATTGGTTTTCGCCCATATCTTCCACGCTTCATGATCGATGTGGTCAAGGTGGTTATGTGTTCCGAGGAATGCATCTATTCCCACTAATTCATCTGCTTTTACAGGCGGTGCAATAAGCCTGTCTTCAGTGGGAGTGGCAAAATAGTCAACGCATATCGTCGTATCTCCCATCTTTATCAAAAGCCCCATCTGGCCTAACCATGTCAGCTCCACCGTACTGTTTACCGGATGCTCTTTCATATTTCCCCCTTTAATTGTTATGTCTTCCCACACCGTGTACAGTGCGGATGGCATCACCGTCAGGCAGGCTACCGGTGTGATGAAGTTAGTGGTATACAACAAGTGGGAAGTTTTAATTATATAGATCTTAGTCTGTTATATCTCATATATAACACACTCGTCTGCAATTTCTTACAAACTCTGTCATTTTATTTCTGTCCTTTTTACCATCTGTTTCAAGACATGAACTGGCATCTACCGCATATGGATGATATTCATTGATTGCTTCCTCAACATTATCTGCATTAAGTCCGCCTGCCAGAAAGTATGGCCGGTCGATTCCCCGGATAAGTGAGTGGTCAAATGATCTGCCCGTTCCGGTACCGGAATCCAAAAGAACATAATCCGCCGTACTGCGGACAGCGCAATTTATATCATCCGCAGAAGTTATCTTATATGCTTTGATAATAGGCTTATCCGTATACTGCCGGAGATTCTTAATATAGGTATCATCTTCTTTTCCATGAAGCTGTATTATATCCAGCATCTCTTCATAGTATTCAAGAATATTTGCGATAGGTTCATTTACGAATACCCCGACTCTCTTCACATCACTTCCATGAAGATAGCTTTCAAGTTCGCAGAAAGTTCCCAGTGGGATAGTACGGCGGAATCCCTCCGACAGAATAAACCCGACATAATCTACTTCAAGCTCCGCTGCCGTGATCACATCCGGCGGATTCATCATCCCGCATAATTTTATTTTTGTTTTTTCTTCCATAATTTATCATCCCGGAATTTAAGTGCCAAAATCATTTTAACACATTTTTATAACCCTCTGTCACCACAAAAAAGAGCAAACGGCACCACCGTCAGACAAGCTGCCTGTGTGAGGAAATTAGTGGTATGCAACAGGTGAGAAGTTCCAACAAATTACATTAATCTACAGGTAAGCGGTTACACAATCAGAATGTAAGCACTATCACCAAAAATAAGGTTTTCATGGGGGCTTTAGGGATTGACAAATATTGATATAGAGTGCATTATAAACTTGTTATTTGGTCATCATACGGCTAATAACTGCTACTATAGGGGGGAATGATATGGATAAGCACAAAAAATGTTCTGAATGCTACTATGCCCAGAATGGTGTATGCCTGAATGGAGATTCACCTAAGTATGGCAAGCTTCTTATATTTCTTTTTAAGCCCTGCGAATATTTTTCAACTACTTCGCACGATAGCAGTAACACTGACAGTGAAGACGAGCAGAAATAATCCTTTCTGCTCTTTTGGTGCAGCACCTTAGAAACACCACTTAAAAACAACATATCAAAAATCCTGCTTATTCCGCATCCTCATCCCTTACTGCCCAGGCCTGTTCATCCACCTGCTTTTTTACCTTCGGACGATTATCATCACGCATAAGCAGGGATACCAGAGCAATGATAAGCATATATGCAATCGCCATTACTGTAAGCGGCAGGATGAATTCAAAAGTATTCTGCCTGAAATATTCCACAGTCCGGGTCATGTCATATACAGCAATATATCCGGCCAGCGGAGTAATCTTTATGAGACTTATCACATTCTCACGGTAACTTTTCCACATGACTTTTCCCGAACGTATATAGAGAGCGGCAAAAAACTCACCCGTATCTATGTACTCTACACGATAGTTTCTCGCCAGGTCACTGTTTATCTCATCTTCAGCACACTCTTTTATTGTACAGTATACCTTCTCACTGAATACTATGGTAAAACCTATGACTGCGGCAATGATCTCACCCAAATACATGTCCTGATAATAAACATAATAAAGGAACATGATGGTCATTATCGCAGGTACACCTCTGATGATCAGTATTGTCAGTTTGGTAAGCTGTCTCACGATTGGATCCGCACGCTGGGTAAGTATGTACATGATACATCCCATAATGGTTCCGGCAAGAACAGTAAGGACTGTGAGCAGAATAGTGGTGCCGATTCCTCTCAGAAATAATCTGTAATTATCGTTTTCAATGAAAGTTCTGTAAAAAGAACGTCCGGGATAAGAAACTTCACTTTCCTGTTCTCCATTCCGGCTGCTCACACATATTGATGCACCGCCGCTGTAATCCGCCTCGCTGAAGTACAGCTTCTCTGCCCTCTCCCCTGTTACAGTGATCGCACCACAGCCCATATCAAATGTTCCGTCAGCCACGCCATCAAGCATAGCCGTAAAATCCGACGGGCCTGCTTCCAGCGTATATCCGTATTCACGACAGAACCCTATAGCCAGGTCAATGTCATAACCCACAGGCTTACCTGCTGACATATAGGAAAAGGGGACATTACTGATATCATAGACAAGTCTTATGGTGCCGTTAGTTCCGTTTAAGTCTGCCATTGAATCACTGGTCTTATTATCGGTACGGTCACCGAACCACTTGTCATCAAGCTGCTGCAGTTCACCGCTTTCCCTCAGGCTCTCCACATATGCACTGAATTCTCGGCACAGTTTTTCTCCCTCTTCGTTCTTTGTAAATATAAATGCATAATCGGCAGGCTCCACATATCCGTCTATCAGACGGTAATCGTCATTTCCGCGCATGACTGCCCTGATGATAGGCTCGTCATCAATAACTCCGTCTGCACTTCCGATCATGACTGACTTATATGCGTTTTCACGGCTGTCAAAGTGCATTATCTTTGCTTCCGGATAATACTTTTCTGCCAGGTCACTGAATATATATCCATCCACTACTGCAAGTGTAAAATCGCTGCTGTTAAAACCCTCTACAGTTTCAGGAAGTACTTTTTCTTTTTCGTATTTCCCACAGGCCGCAGGCAGGATTGCGAAAAATGCAAGCACAACCACAGTAAGCAATATCTGAATACTGTTGGCGCCTTTATTGCTTGAACTTCTATTTTTATTTATATTAATATTTATATTTCTATTGTCTGATTTCTTCATATATAGTACCGGTCAGATTACACTTTACTTCTCCGGTCCGTCTTCGCCCGCTTCATTTATAGCTGTACCACTTAAATCCAGATTTGTACCATTAACCGTTTCAAGCTCTGTTTCAGTCCCGTTTCCGGGCTCTGCCTCACTGTCACTTACATTCCCACGATCCATGCAGGCCTCCCTTATGGCTTCCGCACTCGATGCTCTTTCAAACGAAAGAGTGAAATAATTATCACAATACGGATCCTGGGGAATCTCATACATCTTAAGCCAGAGATAACACGCATCCACGACCTTCTTACAGTTACGGATCTGCTTATCCAGACTCTTAAACTCATCCGATTCGAGTATTGATACGACATAATGTGCCTGCATTTCCGGATCGGCTATATTGAACTTGTATTCTTCACCCGGTCCTCCGGGTCCGAACCAGATCTCGGCATAATGATAAAGCCCTTCCTTTTTGGCATAGGAAGTATACTGGCCGTACCCATAGCCTCCGTCAATGTTTACCCATTCACCGTATTTGTTGTAAAACCCATTGGTGGTATTAAGATGACGCGCTTCCAGAAAATCCTGCTTGTCAATGGTATGACGGTTGATCTTTTCTGTATACTCTGTGTCTTCTATCTCCCAGATCTGATTATTGTAGTCCTCAAGATTAGCGGCTTCAAAACGGGACTCGGACTTCAGGTTGCACATTACCCCAAGTGTTGCAGTCTCGTTGCCGTCGAAATGTTCCATGAGAAGATCCCATAAAAGCTGCTCTTCGGTTATACCGTTCAATGTATTATACTGCTTTTCCACCGGGGCATCATTTTTTTCAACCGCCATCATTATCGCCTCATCTACCGGAGTATCGTCTATGATACCACGGGACTTAAGGAATGAACCCGGGATACATATTTCGATCATGGCAATAATAAAAACAAGTACCGCCGCACCGACGGCACTTCTCCGGATGAACTTTTTCAGATTGGCGTTGGATTTATCTGCCTCTATGCGCTTGAGACGGTTTTTATCCCGGAGCTTTGTCTCCTGATAAAGATTCTGCACATATCCTTCGTGTTCTTCCAGCTTCCGGTCTATACGCTGCCTGTGCTGTTCGATCCTGTCATCTATACGGGATCTCCTGCGGGCAAGGAACTTATCAAATTTTGCAGTGCGCTCAAGGAAACGTTTTGCTTTTTCCGCATCTCCTTTAATATATCCGGATCTTATCTGTTCGCGGCGCTTTGCTATACGCTTGTCCTGTTTTGCACGGAGCTCTTCGCGAAACTTTGTCCTGCTGTTTCGGGCATCTGCTATGCGCTCATCCCGCCTCTTAATATAGTCCCGGCGTTTTTCCATGACAGAGGATTCGCGAGCCGACTTTTTCCGGTAACCGGCATTCGTCCGTTCAACAAATCTTTTATGCTGTTCTGCTGTCTTCCTATCGTAATTAATATCAGAATCTCCCACTGTTCTATTCTTATTGTAACAAAGAGCTGAGTTCTTATTTTATGCTTTGCTCTTTTTCTTCCTCTTATCCGCATACATCAGTGCGTCAGATACTTTTATCATTTCCTCTATTGTCTGCGGATCCGTATTCTTAAGCCTTGCAAAACCGCAGGCTATCTGCAAAGGATACCTGGGATTGTTTGCATTATAATTATTCTCTGCTGTCTCCAGCCTGTTTAAGCTTCTCCTGTATCTTTTTTCCAATTCAGCACTGTCGATGCTTAAGACCGCGCTCTCAACCGCAGCATTCTTTTTCCTGCTGAAAATACCCTCGTGTCCCGCTCCGCTCTTTTCCATACTGTCCGGTCTTATCACTACCACAAACTCGTCTCCGCCGACACGGAAGCATTCACCCACATGCCCGAAAGAATCCCATATCATGCGCGCCGCCCTCTGCAGGAACCTGTCACCTTCATCATGTCCGCCACTATCATTTACCTGCTTGAGATTATTAAGATCCATGGAGACAATGATAAAATCATAGTTTCCTGCTGCCATCTTTTTCTCAAGCTGTTCACACTCACATTCAAAGGCTGTCCTGTTGCCTAAATGCGTAAGGGGATCAACATATGCAAGCCGTCTTGCTGATACCGTCTCGTCAGCAAGCTTTTCGTTATCCACATTACGAATGAGCGAACCGATATAGATCATTATCATAAAAACGGCCACACCCATACGCGAATACTGTGCCGCATCCACTCCACTGCGGTTCGCTGCCATAAAGATTATCAGATCAGCAAGTATGGAAACCGCCAGGATCAAACCTGCGATCACCGGTAGTTTTCCCATTTTAAGCTGAGTCTTATTTTTCTTTGAGTCAATAAAGTTTTTCAATGCACTGCCTGCAACACACAGGAAAAATACCACGGCGTCAATGTACATATATTTCAGCACATCATGGAAATCAACCGAATGCCTGATATAGACACTGTAAATGATCACTCCGGCAAATAAAGTCTGACAAAGACATACAATGATCTCCGCCACACGGTTTGTAAAAGTAAACATGGATGTGATGAATCTTGTAAGCGGATACCACGACAGAAAAAGCACTGCATAATCAAACATCAGGATAATGGCAGAATATGAACCCATTAACAGGACCGGGATCTGTGTCTCTATGGCTGACCATATTCCCACCAGGGACGTAAACATTCCCAGTGCAAGGAAATTGTATCTCTTGGAGCTTCTTATATGAACAAAGTACTCCAGCACCATCAGGAACCCGAGTATCACTATCAGTATACTTATAAAAAAACCTAAACCGAAATTTGAAAAATAATCCTCGATATAGACTGCATGAGAGCAGATACGCATATAATCAAGCAGACAGGAATTGTCATCGTATGCAGGATAAACTACTATCGTTATGGTCTTTCCGGCATTTTCCGCCCCCAGATAGATATGATGGAAAAGGGACTCCTGACCTTTCTGCCCCAACTGCGCAGCGTCAAGAAAACTGTATATTAATTTTTCTTCTATATAAACATTGAAGTGAATATTCTTTCCGTTGAAATTAAGCAAATCATTATTGGTAAGATCCTCCGGAAGCTTTTTGGTTGCAACTATACGGCCTTCCGGATCCCTTGGTGCTTCGGAGATATGCTCCATGGAATAAAAACGGCCGTCACACTCCCAGTCCTCGGAGAAAACCAGGGCATCCGTCATACCGACCTGTGAAGAAACCTGCCTGTTCACCATTGTAAATGTCATGATCAGCCAAAGCAGGCAACAGATACCGTACATCGTGATCATGACCGGAGCGGCTTTTTTCATTATTTCGTCTGTTTTTTTAGCAGAACTGTCCATAATGCTTCATATTATAGCATAAACCGGCAAAGTTATGTAAATCAAAGTTCCTCAGGCTATTTGAATCGCAAACGGCACTGCCCACTTAACCACTTTCAGACAGGAAAACAAAAAGAGCTTGTTTTCAAAAATTTTGAAAATTTGAATAAAATCCTGTATGAGAATATAATATACTAATATTTCCTATGTCTGCAACGGACACCTGACAGGAGAGAATACATGAACGAACTCATTAAAAAAGAATGCAGTAAACTCGGAATAGAGCTTAGCGATAAACAGGCTGAGCAGTTTGCCCTTTATTACGAGATGCTCATAAAGAAAAACGAGCAGGTCAACCTGACTGCGATTACCGAAAAAGAAGACGTGGCTGTTAAGCATTTTGCAGACAGCCTGGGTTTAGTGTTTCTAAAGAATAATCCCTGTGTGAAGCGCATGCTTTCCGGAGAAGGGATAAAGATAATAGACATCGGAACCGGAGCAGGTTTCCCGGGTATTCCTCTGAAAATAGCTTTCCCGAATGTAAATGTCACCCTGCTGGACTCCCTTAACAAGAGGGTCGTCTTTCTTGATGAAGTTATTACCGGTCTTAAGCTGGAAAAGATAAAAGCCATCCACAGCCGCGCAGAGGATCAGGCAGCCCCCGGAAAACTCAGAGAAACCTTTGACATAGCTGTGTCCAGGGCAGTTGCAAATATGTCCACCCTTTCGGAATACTGTATTCCCTACGTAAAAAAAGGGGGCTATTTCATTGCCTACAAATCCGGTGAATTCGCAAAGGGTGAAGAAAGGCAGGCTTCCGAAAAAGCTATCAAGGTCTTTGGAGGAAGCCTTGAAACAGTTTATGAATACACCCTTCCGGACACAGACTATTTCCGCTGCCTGGCTGCAGTCAAAAAGGTGCAGCCCACGCCTAAGAAATATCCGAGAAAAGCAGGGCTGCCATCCAAGGAGCCAATCTGCTAGAATCTTTTTTGCTATAATATTCAGCGTTGGACGATCACATGCCGGAAAAAAGCATATCAGAGTCTGCCCTGAAAATCTCAGACGAGTTGGAGTGTGACATCATGGATACCGGAAAAAAGAAAAAAATGAACAGCCATGTAAAGGGAATCCTCTGCATAATCGCAGCGGCTTTCGGCTTTTCCCTTATGACTTTTTTTGTGCGGCTTTCCGGTGATCTCCCCACTATGCAGAAGGTTTTTTTTAGAAATGCCATTGCGGCAGTTATTGTCCTGATACCGATCCTTCGCAGCAAGGAAAAATTCTATGTACCCAAAGGAAATAGGGTAGACATACTTATGAGATGCCTCTTCGGCACCAGCGGTGTGGTTGCAAATTTCTATGCCATAGACAGACTTCCCATCTCTGATGCAAATATGCTCAACAAGCTGTCGCCCTTTTTTGCCATACTTGCTTCCATAATAGTAGTAAAAGAAATTCCGTCCAAGCTGGATATACTCGCAACACTGATAGCATTTATCGGCGCACTCTTCATAATCAGACCGTCAGGCGGACTGGAAGCTGTGCCTGCGATCTTAGGACTCTACGGCGGTTTCGGTGCCGGCGTAGCTTATACATTTGTAAGAAAACTTGGAAAAAAGGGGGAACGGACCAATATCATCGTGTTCTGTTTTTCGGTTTTCTCGTCACTGATATCGCTTCCGTTTATAATATTTGCCTATCAGCCCATGGAACTGGGACAGTTCGTATGCCTCATACTGGCAGGGTGCTGTGCCGCCATCGGACAGTTCGGCATCACCAGCGCATACAAGTTTGCACCGGCCAAAGAAATCTCCGTCTTTGACTATACACAGGTCATATTTGCAGCAATGCTTGGATTTTTCTTCTTTGCAGAAATACCGGAAACCTTAAGTTTTGTAGGCTATGCGATAATCATCGGTGTTGCTGTTGTAAGATGGAACCATCTGAGAAAGCAGGATTAAACGGCAAGTTTATTTCCTGCGATTTCTTTTTTTTACTTTCTTTTCCTTCTTTAATGAAAGAAAGATCACTACCAATGTTGCCACAGTACCGACACCTATGGCCAGCAGGATAAGAAGTCTGTCGTTGCGCATTTTATCAGGCTGCGTATTGCCTGTATTCTCCTGGCCGGCTGCATTTTCACTGACACCAAATCCATAGAAGCTGTCATCAAAAATACCCATGTCATCTGCAGCAGTAGTAACCTCACCGTCGCTGGGATGGCTTTCTCCATTTTCCAAGCTGTCTGTCTGCGGGATTTCCGCTTCTCCACTATGTGCCTCTTCCCACTCGAGGGCAGCTGCCGCCAGTTCATCCTGATATTCAAAATGCACATTTACCGTATTGCTTTCCGTTTTCTGGTCATAGGCGTTGTATACTCTTACACGCACTTCCGTATCTTTTTCCCGTGGCAAAGTCAGATAAAATTCAGCGCTCTCCTGATTCTTCACAGCGTTATGCGCGTACCCCGGCCAGGTTGTTATCCCCTGCCAGCTTTCACCGCCATCGAGACTGTACTCATAGTATTCCAACAGTTCATTGCTGTCAGAAGCGTTTATTAAAAATGTCACCTCTCCGTTTTCTTCGTTTTGCTCCGTAAGTTCCAGCTCACATGTTTCAGGTGCTGTACTGAATGACATGGGCGGTATACCGAGGTCAGGCAGCGACGCCTGTACTAATTCCGTTCCTGAATAATCGACTCCAAGGACCGTACTTTTTAGACCAAAGTATTTGGCAACTGCAGTCGCATCAGCCTTTCCGAAATTCCTTTCCTTTTCTTCCGTGTCGAAAAAGGATGCGTCCTGCTCTGCATCAAGATGGCAATGCTCGAGTATCACGGTAGTGATACCCAGTTTCTTTCCCTCACGGATCACTCCGTAATATTCGTCACCGTTATCTTTTATTTTGGTCTTCACTCCCCTGTTATGCAGCCCCATTGCAGACATCTCCCCCAGCCAGACCTCGGCGAACTGATATCCGTAATCGATATAGGGTGCAGTAGAAGGGATCCATATCTCCGTACCATACATGGCATGTTCTTCCGATGCATTATAGTGAAGGCTGAAAAGATAATCCGCTCCCACGGATGCTGCAAACTCTGCCCTTTCCCTTAAGGACATATCCACATCCTCGGTTCTGGTCATATATACCGTTATTCCTTCATATTTAAGGAGTTCCTCGTACATAGCCTGTGCCGTGATGAGAGTCCGGTATTTTTCCAGTATGGCAGATGTGTCTGTCCCCTCGTTTTCTCCGCCATGCCCCGGATCGATGACGACCACCAGCTCCTCACCTGTATCCTGAATACGCGGCGCAGCATGGGAAAATACAGGAGCAGAAAAAGACAACAAAAAAAAGAGGCTCAGAAAAAACAATATGATGCTTTTATTTTTTATCAGTGTTCTACCCGACATGTATCAATAAATCTTTGAAGAAGCAACTAAATTCCTGAAACAATACTTAAAATCCCATGTTATAAAAACCGGTCCCTAATAAAATGAACCGGTCTTAATTACCAATACGCACCGTTGTCCTGGAAGGCAGCACCGCCTAAAGGTCCCTCACCGTATGGACGGATCCAGGCGTCATTGTAGAAACGCTGCAGTTCCGGGAAACCGTTGTCCCAGCGTTTTCCCCTTATTCCGAAATAGAGCTGTAAATCTCCGCCTAAATATACGGATTTCTTCCCCATTTTTTTGATCGTGGTCTGGATGTGGGGACCGAAAGTACCGCAGGCAAGCAGAGCCACATCAAAGTCCAGCTTCTCTATATCGTTCCTCTGATACTCAAGCGCCTCCTGCCATTCTTTGAAACGGGGATCATGATGATCGTCCAGCGCTCTTGAAAACCATACGGATTTATATGTCTGCAGATCGGCAAACTCAGGAAGCAAATGATCCGGGAAGATCTTATCCCTTTTTTCATACTGATCCAGTACTTCCCTGTCAAACAAAGTGACCACAAGCACTCTTTTTCCCTTAAGGGCTTCCAGCCAGAAAGGTTTATTTATCTCATACGCGCTGGAAAAATTAAGAAAGCCGGTCTCCACCCTGGCGGCATTCGGTGCATATTTTTTCACAAGACCTGCCTCACCTCTCTTAGGTACATACCAGCAGCAGATGCCATCACATGCAGCATAGGCTTCTTCCATGCGCTGACCGTAGTAATACAGATCATCGCAGTCCCACCAGTCCAGCTTTAATTTACTGATCCTTTCGGGATCACCGCCATTTTCATCATACATATGGAAACGCCCCAGCTCTTCTATGCCGGGCCTTATCATCATGAAAGGCTTGTCATCCATCAGGCTTTTATACAGCCAGTCATTACCAGCCTGCGTACCACGCATAAGTTTTCCGTTATTAAGATAAAAGGCACGGGCTCCCACCGCATAACCCTTGTTATATATCCTGCTTAATGCTTTTCTCAACGCACTTTTTTTCTTTGGTTCAGCCATAAAAACCTCATTTATCCGCACGCATCCTTGCGGAGCGTTATAGTATGCGCAATTGCACTTACTGTATTTTTCCGGCTGCAGAAATCTTTCCGGTCAGTATTTGCTCCTACTGTACCGGACAGCCGCTAATATTTTAACATAATCATGATTTATTATCATACTTTATTCACTATCCATACACTGCCGGTCACATACACAGTAAATTTTTCATCCGGTCATTTGCTGAGCCGAAATATCAAAAACACCTGACAGATTCCTCCGTCAGGTGCTGTGTAAGATCTTATTTTAAAACATCCCTCACCGGCAGACGGGCTGACGGTGAGGCAGTTTACAGATATCCTCATTCCGCTATACTCAGATCGATATCGCCACTGCCTGTCTTTACACTGCAGTTTCCACCGTTTCCGTCAGCAGGGACACGTATAGCACCGCTTCCGCTATTCGCATCAAACTTCATTGCACTCTTAAGTGTTCCTGTGATGTCTCCGCTACCGGTCTTCAATTCCATCTCTCCTGCATCACAGGCGCTAAGTGTTATATCTCCGCTTCCGGTTGATGCATTAAATCCTGTTTCGGATACAGCGTCCGTAAGAGTGATATCACCGCTGCTGGTCACCGTTTCAAGATCTGACGCACAGCTTACACTGTTCACAGTAATATCTCCGCTTCCGACATGGAAATTCACAGAGTTGCATGAGACTTGGGAACAGTCCACATTACCTGAGCCCGTCTTGCTGTTTACAAAATTATCTACACTACAATCCCGGATACTTATATCTCCGGTTCCGGTCTTAAAGTCTGCGCTGCCGGCATTAACGCCTTTCACCTTCAGGTTTCCGCTGTCGGAATACAAAACGAGATCATCTGCAGTCAGTCCGGCCAGCATCACGTCTCCGGAACCTATGTTTACATCAACATCCTCAAAAGTAAATGTATCCTTATCTGCAACCATATCGCCGGATCCATCCTTTACTTTCAGGTTTTCATACACATCCTTTGGAAGATAAAGTGTGGAATGATCGCCCATTTCGTAATTTACCATAATATTAAGATGATCATACTGCTGATTATCTATTACCAGGGTGTCATTCTGAACGGATACCTCAAACCACTCGCTGTCACATTCATAACATACAAAATGTGCATTCTCGTCATCAGATCTTTCTATCCAGATATCCTGGGAATCTATTTGCATATCGATACTGCTGAAATCTTCAGTAATATCGTAGGTCTTTTCCTCATAATTTACCGTTTTGATCAGATTCTTAAAATCAAATTTTGCGCTTGCAAAAGCACCAACTATCATTATCACTCCGATTACGACCATCCCCAGTGCTGCAAATATTGTTATATTCTTGGCAATCTTCATTTTCTCCTCCTCCTCATTAATTTGCGGATTTCTTTTCGCCTACAAAAAGTTTCTTTAGCCAGAGCAAAAACTTCTTGCTTAATATAAACATCCACTTCGTAATCTGGTTGAACCCAAAGAACAGAAGAACAGATACTCCTGTCAGTGTTATCCCTATACCACTCAGGAATAAACCTGTGGCAAATCCATTGGTCTGCATAAATGCTGCCACAATACCAAGGATTCCTGATAAAAACAGCGAAAGGTCCGTTACATACAGTGAAAGTATGATGATCCAGAATGTCATATATATGGATAATCCCGTGATTATAAGCGACAGCACTATGGGTACCCACACCGGAGAGCCTATCACTAAAAGTGCTATCTCCCATCCTGCAAGACTCCTTTTTGGCTTGATCTTTTCCTTAACGATATTTGTAATGGGAATCTCTTTCAGAATCTTGTCCTTTATCTCGTCAATGCTCCCCAGGCCGTTTACGGCCTCTTCCTCCGGGATTCCGTCTTCCATACGGTCGTCAATCATCTCTTCGTAATAGTCCACTGACTTTTTAAGATCCTCCTCAGACAGACCTTTCAGTGCCGCCCTCAGCTGTTCCGTAAATTCAGTTTTATTCATTTTTCTCCTCCCCTTGTTACAAACTCGTAAATCTGCATAAGTTCCTTCCACTCACTCTCAAACTGCTTAAGACGTTCAATGCCGGAATCTGTGATATGGTAATATTTTCTGAGCCTCCCGTTATGCTCTGCCGTCCGTACCGTAAGCATCTGTCCGCTTTCCAGACGCCTTAGTATCGGATACAGCGTCGACTCGGAAATCTCCACATAAGGACTTAAATCTTTTACGATACGATAACCATAGGAGTCTTCATCCCTGATGGCAGCCAGGACACATACATCCAGGAGCCCCCTCTTCATTTGGTTTTCCATATTTTCCCTTTCTGCCGCTTAAATGGCTTCAATACTGTTTTAAGTCATATATCCTTCTATGCCTTATACTATACATTGCATAGTATTATGTGTCAAGGGGTATTCCTTAATTATTTCTTAAATTTTGCGTAATGGGAAGTTTTAGTTTATAAGGAACACGGAAAAGCTGATTCAGAGTAATCAGTAAAATACGAAATCAGAGGAGGAAAGACAATGGCAGATAAAAAGATTACCAATGGAACAGAGATATGTATCACTTCAGCCGTTCTTCCAGCTCCTCAGCGGATACAGGCTTACTGTAATAATATCCCTGCATGACACGGATGCCCAAATCCCGCATAAGCTCCACCTGTTCTTCCGTCTCTATACCCACAGCAACAATCTCTATTTTCATCTCCTTAGCAAGTGCAAGGAGAGCATGGATTATCTCCATGCGGCCAGGATCCGTTATTCCCTGCGGGATTAGGGTACGTGCAAGCTTGATGGTTGAAAAACCGCAGTCTCTGATATAAGAAATATTTATGTCGCCCCCTCCGAATTCATTCAGGGAAAGCGTATATCCAAACTGATGAAATGCGCGCAGTGTTTCCTTGGCGGATTCCGCTGCTCCCATCATTACATCATTGCTGACATCAAGTATCAGGTCAGAATGCCTTATCTCCAGACGGTCGATTGTCTTTTCGAGGCTTTCGATAAAATCAGCGTCCAGCAGCTGCAGCGGCGCAAGGTTTATAGTGGTGCTCAGATTAAGCCCATATTTTCTGTTCCAGGCATCAACCTGTTCCAGCGATTTATTAGCGGTCCACATTCCCAACTTGCTCATCATTCCGCTTTCTTCAGCAATGGGAATAAGTTCTCCCGGTGTGCAGTCCTCAAAACCTTTTACCCGCAGGCGGGGAAAGACCTCCACGCCCACGATACTTCCGTCTGTCGTATCAAACTGAGGCTGGTAATAAAGAAGAAAATCATCCTCCATCTCTGTCTGTTTAAGCTGCTTTTCTATCTTGCGACGTCTTTCCACATCCGTGACCATTCCGTTATCAAAGAAACGGAAATCGTCCCTATTCTTGCTGCGCTTTACCATATACATCGCAGCATCCGCATACTGGAGCAGGTCCTCAGCATCAGTGGAATCCTCCGGATAAATTGCAATTCCTATGCTGGCAGACAGACTGAATATAAAGCTGTCCAGAAGCAGCGGCCTGTTGAAAACTCCCTGCAGTTCCTTCGCCGCTACTTTAACCTCATCCATATTGTTTACGTGTGAAAAGAAAATGACAAACTCGTCACCGCCGTTTCTTATGCAGGTATACCGGGCCGGGAGCTCACGCATCCTCTTTCCGAATTCTTCCAGCACACGGTCCCCCATCTCATGACCATAGGTATCGTTCACAGGTTTAAAGTGGTTTAGATCCACCCCGAACACAGCAAATTTGGACTGATATTTTTCGGCATCATAGATCAGATTGTCCAGTACTTTTAATCCATGCCTTCTGTTGAAAAGTCCAGTGAGCAGATCCGTTGATGACAGGTATTCGAGATCACGGTTTACCCTCTTAAGATCCTGTGTCTTTTCCTCTACCTGTGCCTCAAGAGATGTGTTGATCTCCTGCTGCTGTTTCAGAAGCTTCTCATTAAGCCCGCTGTTCTGGAGCAGGGCATACATGATAAAATACGCCAGCAAAGCGATAAGGATGTAGGAAAACTCCGTCTGTGAGAATACACCCGTCAGCCGCATTACGAGCGCCACCACTATAAGAATGGGAATGATGAGACGCACATAGATCATACGTCTGCCCTCTTCACCGTTTTCCTTAAGAACAAATACATACTTATTCTGAGCCTGTGACAGCGTCCCCCAGGCCAGTCCCACCATAAACAGCATATACAGAAGGTCCATATATATATTTTCGGGATCATCACCGATAGCCTCGATATAGGAATAATGGAAATCGATCAATATATATCCAAGAATGGAAACCGGGATCAGATTGGTACCCCTTAACAGATTACCCGGTCGGAGTGAAAAAATGACATGGATACCCACCACAACAATAATGATGTTTACAAAGAAATAAGCATAAGCCCTTATCAGTGCCGGATCATTTTCGGGAAGATTGTTCGATGCCTGAATCATCTTGGCAATAACCGAAAAACCAACCACAGTTATAAGAAAAGTGTTAGCAGCTGTGACAAACAGGTCTCTCCTATTAAGTTTTAAGTATAAATATATAACAATGGACGCTCCATACAGATAATTAGGAAGAAGATAGATGGTCCTTACCAGGGTAGTGTAGGGGTCCTCCATGTGCAGACAAATATCATTTACGAACAGGAGCACATCTCCCGCTGCCCAGATTCCTATGCCGCATGCAAGAAATATGGTCGGAAGCTTATAATTTCCCATATCCTTCAGGCAGGATATGATAACTATCACACAGAGAATAGTCGTGGCCGGAGAAAACAGTTCTATCCAGAAATCATTCTCCAAAAAAGTCGCGACAGCATAACCGACATAAGCTGCCAGCGTTAAAACCGCCAGTAGCAGGCGGCTTCTTTTCATTATAAAACTCCCTGTGTCTTTACTCGAATCCACCGGCAATCCCCACCTCACAGCCGTTCTGCAGCGGTTCGGGCTCTCAGGATTCCCCAACCGTTACATGTATTTTGCTAAAACTATATTTTAGCTTTAAAGTGCCACCATTTCTGCTTGGGACAGGAGCATATGTCCCTCACGGAAACCGGCGGCACCTTGAATTAACACCAATTCCTTTGTTATTTCAAAAATTGTTGTTTTTTCTCACAATAAGAAACCCCTATTTTTAATTTTACCATATCGGTACTGTTATTAAAACAATCTAGTTCTTTATCTTTTCCGCAGGCAGGAATACCCTGAGCTTCTCCCTCAGGTCGCTGCTTACGATAGGTTTGGTAAGATAATCATCTTGCCGGCTTCTTTCTTTGAGAAATCAAGTATATCGTTGATTATGGAAAGTACGTCTCTATTGCGTTATTTTTGCATTATTTCTTCCTTATGACCGCTATGGCGCAGGGCATACGGCCTTCCACAACCGTATACTCCACTTCCTCATATCCCATGGTCTTGAAAAACTGCTCATAGGATTCCAGATCGAACTGTTTTTTAAAATCTGCTCCCAGCTTTTCAAGGAACTTTACCGCAGCCCTTCCCGTTCCTTTAGACATATTGATATAGGTGGGAATGATGATCAGTCCGCCGGGCTTTACCACACGCTCCAGCTCCTGCAGGGCTTTTTCCGGCTCCGGAAGGAGGTGGATCACATTGCCGGCCACGACTTTGTCAAACCTGTCATCCCTGCATTTAATATCCGTAATGTCAGCTTTTCGGACCAGGACATTGGGATACTTGCGGCATTTCCTTGCTGCCTGCTTAAGCATACCTGCGGAATAATCCGTAGCCAGGAGCTTCTTGCATACCGGTGCGATAAACTTGCTGATAGCACCCGTACCACAGGCACATTCAAGCACCACATCCGTTGGCTCTATCATAGCCGCCACTATTTTACCTGTCCCATTGAAAACCTTGCCGTTGTACACGGTCTCAAACACATCATATAAAGGTGATACTTTATCCCAGAACATCTTTTCCTCCCCTTTTTGCTCCCCTTACTGCTTACAATCCGACACAGATATATTTTATATGCAGAATCATCTGCCGGGCAACACTTATATCAATCCGCTTATCAGTATAACAAGTATCAGCACAGGCAGTCATAACCCATAAGTTTATATATTATAACATACTACCGTATTTCAAAAAAATAGCTTACTCCACTATAGTAAACGAAAGTTCCCACAAAAAAAGCGCGGCTTCTGCCACGCTTTCCAATTCTCAGACTCTGGATGATACTATCTTTATCTCTTAAGCTCTTCCAGAAAATCCTCTACATCACCCACTGTTTCCAGATCTGCGATCTTGTCATCAGGTATCTCGATATTGAACTCATCCTCAAACATAACAATAGCGTTAACAACATCGAATGAGCTTAAGTCAAGGTCTGCTACAAGCTTTGTATCCCTGGTGATTTCTTCAGGGGGAACTGAGCACTCCGTAAGCTCTGATAAGATCTCTGTAATCTTCTGAAACATGTTTTGTCTCCTCTCTCTTTTACAATAATCTTTTGTTATAAAACAATCTTCCGGGCGATGACAGCCCGATGTTTGCGAAGCAGATCTTCAATTGCGGGCTGCCGTAACAGGAAGAACCGACAGGTTCCTGACAGTTACATCACCCCTTCGTTGTGGTCATTATAAACTACATTCCATATATATGCTATATGTAATTTACTCTTTTTTGTATTATTTTCAGTTATTTTATTATTTTTTGTATCTGATTATCTTCTTGGTGGAATTTTTCTCAAATTCCGTATCCCTTAAAGTAATCTTGCGGATTTTTTTGAACTGGGGCTGAGGCTTGTTCCACCTGTCCATCATATCGTCAAAGTACTTCTGATCGCCCCTGTGCTCCTCGCTGGGATAGATCTCAGCAACCAGCATTCCCTTTTCTCCGGAAACAATGATCTCCTCCACAGCATCATCCTTAAGGAACTGTTCCTCTATCTCCTCAGGGGAAACATTCTCTCCGTTGCTTAAGATAATAAGATTTTTCTTTCTGCCGGTGATAAAGATGAAACCGTCATCGTCGATGGTTCCCAGGTCTCCGGTGTAGAACCAGCCATCCTTCATAACCTCGGCCGTAGCCTCTTCATTCTTATAGTATCCAAGCATAACCTGATCGCCGCGGGTCATTATCTCGCCGTCAGGCGAAATCTTCACCTCACAGCCGGGAAGCGCAGTACCTACGCTGTTCTGCCGCACATAAAGATTACGGTTTACCGACAGCACAGGTGAACACTCAGTGATGCCGTAGCCTACCAGGATCTCTATGCCCCATGTATGGAAGGCCTTAACATACTTGTCATCCATATACGCACCACCGGCAATTATGTATTCAAGATTGCCGCCAAGAGCCTCATGGATTTCCTTGAAAAGCTTCTTCCTGACATCTATTCCGACAGCCAGCAGCGCATTGCTAAGCTTCTCTGCTGCCGCAACTGTCTTTTCCTTATTCTGCTTCTTGATGTTGCTGCGGATCATTTTGTAGAAAGTTTCCACAAAAAGCGGCACCAGGATAAGCGTCTGAGGCTTTTCGTTCTTAATGTCCCTGGAAACATTCCTTAAGTTGCCGTTTATAAATATCTTATATCTGTAGTTGTATACTGCAAAAAACGATGTGAGCAGACCGAATGCATGATGGTACGGGAGCGCCGAAATGGAGGGTCCCGTAAGTACAAAGTTCTTGCAGGCTGCGTCTATATCAAATACCATGTTCTTCTGGCTGAGCATTACGCCCTTACTCTGACCGGTGGTTCCGGAGGTGAAAAAGATGGTAGCCAGCTTGTCTGGATCGATCTTATAATCCACGAAGCTTAAATCTCCTCCGTCTATCATGGCAGATCCTTTTTCGATCATGGAAGGAATCTGTGACATGGGATAAATGGTCATCTTTTCCCCGTTTTCAAGGGTAAGGATCTTGCCGTTTTCGTCATCCTGAACACCTTCAAAGCCGGATATGAACTTATCCGAGATAAAAGCAGCCTTACACTCCGCCTGGGTAAGAAGCTGAAGCTTTTTCTCTGCCGGCAGTTCCTTGTCCAGACATACGGATACATTACCGCCGTTGGCAACAGCAAGGAATGCGGTAACCCAGCCGTAGGAATTTTCACCCATTATGGCAATGCTCACATCACGGAAGCCCTGTGCATACAGGTATGTGCCAAGTCCCTCAATGTCTGCCTTGTACCTCGCGGGAGTTACATTAACCACATTTTTCCCCTCACAGTAGGCAATGGCAACTACGTCCGGCTCTTCCTCCGCACGCTTGTTTATCATATACTTGAAATCCGTGTTTAAAGGATTGTCATAATAAGGATAAGGTTTGTTGCGATTCATATTATTCCTCACTTTTTTAGATAAAATCCGTTTAATTATCAGCATTTGTGCCACTAACGAAAGATGATATCAGATTATACTATAGTTTTCCACCATCTCTTTCAAACAAGAGTCAGCGCATTTACTACAATATAAATCTATGACACTCAATATCGGAAAAAAGCATACTTTTACTTCCACGTGTTACACCATTTATAATTCTTATTTTTTTCTCTCATTTCATTAAAATACTTCTTATGCTCATTTAGTGATCTCTTATTTGCTCCACCAAAAAAATCAGGATCAGAGTTCTGAACTTCATCATCTTCCCAGCCACAAATAAGACATATCTCGTGACACTCTTTTATAAGACTTTCACCGCAACATACACACATGTGTTCTTTTTTAAATTCCATGCTTGTATTTTTGTTCATAGCATAATTTAAGATACATGCAATTTGTAAATCATCACTCCAGTATCACGATCCTGCCCTCTCCGTAAGGGTCTGCATACTGCTCGCCCACCACTCCGTCCATTGCACGGGTGATGTAGTTGATGAGCACCTGGTTGTCCAGGATCACCTCGTCAAGGATCATCGGTGCGTCATCAAACATCGTATAGCCGTCTCCGTTTTCCTTAAGCAGATAGCTGTGGGATGCAACCATATATGTCCTGTCCGGATCGATAGGCTCACCTCCCACCATTACATTTTTTACACGGTACGGTCCCTCCACACCGGTAAACATTCCATCCGCATCGCAGGTGCAGCTGCTTTCCACGCTCATATCTATCTCATAAGACAGACCGGAAACCTGCAGAAATGCACCGTTCTCATCCGGCAGGGATCTTGCGCCCCATTCAAGAGCATCTATTATCTGCTGCCCCGTAGCATCAACGACACAGATCATATTTCCATAAGGATGAATGCTTATAATATCTCCATAAGTGATATCTCCGGCCGGGATATCTTCCTTGATACCGCCTCCGTTTATTAATGCAATATCAGCACCCGTCTGCTCCCTGTAGGCATCTGCGCAGAGATCCCCTAAATTTGTTTCCTGCAGTCGGATTATCCTTATGGGATCTCCATTCTTATCTACTTCCTCTTTGTCATATGCGATGAGATCCACGGAAGTACTTGCCACTACTTCGTTTAGCATTTCGGACAATTCGGACTGCTTTTCTGCAATCTTTGTACTCATAGCATTTTCTATCCTCATGGTCTCAGGAAGGGAAGCTTCACCTTCCCAGGAATACAGACCGGTGGACAGGGAGCCGTCTACTCCGGATATCCTGACATAGCCAATGGCCTCAAACTGTTTTCCGCACGCAGACCTTATAACGGTATTACCGGCCCTGTCCTTCATCTCCACCTGATCCATATCATGGCTGTGTCCATCAAGAAATACATCAATGCCTTCTGTGTTTTCTATGACTTCTTTATAAGTATAAGGACTGACTTTTGTTTCATTTCCCATATGTCCAAGGACAACCACATAGTCAGCACCTTCGGCTTTCACGGCATCAACAGCCGACTGCACAGCGTCATATACCTGCTCTCCCGTTTCATCCTGCAGGAATCCGTATATGTATTCACCTTCTTCATTCTGAAAATATTTTGGAGTAGATGTAGTAGGCGTGTAAGGTGTGGTAACCCCCACAAAACCTATCTTTACTCCATTAACTTCTTTTATGATATACGGATCGAAAACAAGCTCCCCTTCCTTATTAAAATTACAGCTTATATAAGGAAAATCTGCCATCTCCGTAAGCTCTAAGAAACGGTCCATCCCATAATCAAACTCATGATTACCCGGTATGGCTATATCGTAGCCGACCTCGTTCATAAGATCTATTATCGCACCGCCACGGGTGAGAGTTCCGACAGATGCTCCCTGGACAGCATCGCCGTTATCCACAAGAATGGTATGATCACCGTTAAGTTCAAGCGTTTCCCGTAACTGGTACAGACCTGCATATCCGAAACCACTGTCTATAGCACAGTGCACATCACTCGTATAGAGTATTACGATGTCACCGGAACCGGCAGCTGCGGGAGTATTTGCAGCAGGTGAATCCGTAGCGGCATTATTATCCGGCGTCTCCTGTCCTGTCTCCCCCATTGCCGCAGGTTCCGTGCTTTCCGTATTCTCTGACACACTTCCGGTATCACCCTGTCCGGTGCATGATGCGGCAAACAGAAAAGTACCTGCCAGCAGAAATGTAAGTACCTGTTTAAGCCTGTTTTTCATAGCACTACTCCTCTTAATTAAATTAAACTTCCCGCATATAGTCAGTGGAAAGCAGAACGACGACTCGCATATGCGCCGGAACCGATGCAATTGCGAGTGTCGTTCTGACTAGTTCCGTGAGCAGGAAGTTTGTTTTAATTATTTACTTCCCTTCCCTCCCAACACCAGCTTCTTCTCCACCAGGAAATACATCCCGAAGGATACCGCCAGCACGCATACAGCATACAATATAAAATCCGGCAGCTTATATTCGCTATGCCCCATCAGATACCATATAAGGGCCATAAGATTCATCACCGGCAGGTGCCAGAGAAAAACTTCATAAGAGGCACCTCCCATGGCAGCCGTCCCCGGGATAAACCCGATCAGCTTCGACGGGAAATCAAACTGTGTGAAGAGCAGCAGCAGTAGCGCCCCTTCCACATAGGCAACTATAAAATACATATCGTCAGCATGTCCCAAAATCCTCAACAGAACAAATACAGCTGCCGCCACAATAGTAAATACCTGCATTTTCTTCTTACCGAAATATCCTGCAAGCTCATGTATGAAACATCCCAGGAAAAATGCCGCATACCCGCGGCCCATATCTTTATTCAAAAAAGGAATAAGTGTCATCTGATACCAGGCATAGAAACCGAGAAACATCACGAATGCATAAAGCCACACGGGGCTTATGTTCTTTTTCCGCGATATCAGCCTGATCAGATAGTAGATCATATAGCAGAGTATCAGCGCATCCATAAACCATGTTGGTGAATTTATACCAACTATTGGATCAGGTGAAAAAATACCTGTATATGTCATGCAGGTCAGGGAAAGGATTAGATTGAAGATGCCATGCTGCATCCCCTCTTCCCACCACCATACACCGGTCACTGATCTGTAGACATACATGATCACTGCAGCCGCAATGGTAGCAATAAAAAACATAGGATACAGACGCTTAAATCTGTAAAGAAACCGCTTTTCCTCAGGCTTATCCGAAGGTGCGGTCTTAAACCACTTATTGTCGCTTACACATACCATGTAGCCCGATATCATGAAAAACCACTCAACCACCAGGTTGAAATACGCTATCAGGTCATAGTATGTGTCAGCCACATGCGAACCCAATACCTGCTTAAAATGATAAAGTATCAGGCACAGGGCACACACGAATTTCCATAGATCTATGGCGTGATTCCTATTCAATCACTTCCACCTCAAGATTGTTATATACTACTATCTGTGAAAGAGGTCCCGTACCGTCCGGCATGCAGAAATCCCTCATCGTCTCACCGTAATCCTCTGCTGTCAGAGTGACTTCAAAAGCACCTGCCGCATAGCTCGCTATCTCGTACTGGTCAAAATCCACATGGAGTCCGTCGCCGTATACTGCACAGTCCAGAGTCTTGTCCTCTATCTCAGACTTTATGGTTTCAAGGGGAGAAAAATATTCCTCACCATTTACTATCTCCTCATTGTCAGGATACTCTTTCTTAAGCTTATCCATTATCCTGTCTCCTAGCTCACCGGAATCCGCTATGAAATCGGAAATATCCAGCTGCTTTCCAGTAGCCACATCAAAGCTGTAATATGTTGATGCCCCGAATCCGTGCGCACCGCCGGCCCATCCATAAGTCGATACACGGTAAACAAACATGGAATCATCCCATCTGAGCACCTCTATGCCATACTCAGCACAATAGGGAAGTCCCCAGAAATCATCTCCGGAATCAGCCACCATTTCCTGTGCGTATTCATAGTACTCGGCCATTTCTGTTTTAACATCCGATTCTTTCAGCATAGCATCGGAGACAGCCTTTACCAGTTCAGGATGAGCAGAAGCATATTCCGGCTCGAACTCTATCTCACAGTAATTTGCTGTAACGAAATCAACAATCTCTCCGCCTGCTTCTCCCGGCATTGTCAGACTGTGCGTTATTACTTCCACTGTTCCGTCTGCATTGTAATACTGTGCTTCATCATCCGATCCTTCTTTTGCTTCGGTACCGTTCTCTTCTGCAGCAGGTTCTTCTTCGACAGCTTCTTCCCCCTCTGCATCTGTGCTTACATTCTGCAGGCTTTCAGTAGCGGCACAGCCGGAGAAAGACAATACAGCCGTTGCCATTAACATCGATAATAACAGTTTTCTTTTTTTCATAATTTCTCCCTTTCCGCACTTGTGCGGCCCCTCTCATTTTACGGATATTCTCAGCACACATCAGCGCAAACGCCTGCGCTTAGAAACTGTAGCGAATTAACTTAGCCATTTCGCCTGTTTGTCTGCTTTCCCGATATTCGCATAAGAAAGCCTCGCCGTAGTTACTGTAAATATCGTAAGTGGTATTATAGCACAAAAAAACCTCTCCTATGAAACATCATAAGGAGAGGAAATCCGACGCGGCATACAGGCAAATCTAAAAGATTTATTCCTCGTAAAGCATATCGTAAATTTTCTCATCCACCAGTGTATCAAGCATCTGCTGGTCCAGATTCATGAACTGCCTGTTGATAAGGGCTCTGATACATGCAGACCTTTTGAAGAACCTGATCTCATCACCGTCATCCTTTTCAAAGATTATCATGGAGTCCACTTTTTCAGCCGTAAGATTTTCGGAAACATAGTCGAGCAGCCGTTTCTCTATATTTGCCGCAGCCTTTTTACCAAGCTCATACTGGCCGGCAATCTTTAATGAATATATTCCGAGAATAAACAGTGGAATGCTGACTGCGCTCAATATGATGTATCCCAGGATCCCCGATGTCAGTAATCTCGCAGGCAATATTATATCCACTATCATCAGGATAAACATCGCACTGCTAAGCACCAGCAGGATAATACCGGTATATCTGTGCTCCTTTGCTTTGTCGGAGCCGGAGGATTTCTGCTTCTTTTCTGCCATTGATGTAACCTCGCTGTTTAGTTAGTGTACCCTCAGCAGCAAGTGCCCCGGGCTGTACCGAACAACCACTTTATATGATACATCATAGGCAGTATAAAATCCATTATAAAATAGTAACAGTTCCCGGCAGCCCGCAGCTGAAAATTCAGACCATCTAGTCTATCGCATCAGGGGCAAAACCCACCATTTCACCGGTTTCAGCATCAAGCACCAGGGTGATGTTATCAAGTACCTGGCCGCAGTCATAGCGGTAGGTGTAAACATAACGGAAAACTGTGTCCTTTCTTGACACACACTTATAACCCGACATCTTATACACATACGGTCTGGTATCTCCGTCCGCAGCTGCGTATGTCTGAAGGGCATCTTCGGGGCTCATGGCATTGGACTTGTCCGTAACTGAATAGTTCAGGTATTCCGGCCATCCCTCTACTACGGTTCCGTCGTTAAATGCCAGGATAGTAAATTCCGTATTTTCAACGATCTCGCCATCATATGATAAACTGATTTCATACCACATAAAAGCTCCGGGATCGTCGTCCGAAGTATCCGTAATCTCGTATGTAAATCCGGTTCCATCAGAGGGAACGCAGCTCTCCAGGTATTCCAGGGCCTCTGTTGAATCATGTATCACAACATCTTTCGAGCGTGTTATCTCATCCGGCCTTCTTTCCGTTCCCACTTCGGAAATGGAATACCCGTGGTTAAAATTCGGGTCATTCTCGTCTACAGTAGGGGTTTTTTCAGATCCGGCACCGTCGTCCACGATACCATCATCCACGATATCAGTATCACCACCATCTTCACTGTCATCAAAAGAATCAATTTCAGTATCCTCCGGTGCTGTTACATTACCATTACCGCAGCCTGCCACAAGACCGGCACCAAGCATAGCGGCTGATAAAACTGCTGCCAGACGGATGGATAAACTCCTGTTTTTCATAAAAAACCCTCCCTTTCTTCCTGTTACTATTTAAGATACGTAGGTGAAGGAAAAATTTATGGTTTTTTTTGTGGTTTGATTTCAGACGTTTTTTCCGGCTGTTTCTCATCCTCATCGTCATCATCCACTTTCTCGGATTTAATGTGGTTGCCTACGATTTCGGAGACATCCGAGATAGTGGTGAAGGTGCTTCCGGGCACTGAGTGAATGATCTTTTTTAATTCAAATATCTCGCCACGGGTGATGACGCAGTAAAGTATGCTTTTTTCATCCTTGCTGATCATACCCTTTCCGTTTATGAAAGTAACCGTGCGCCCCAGCTCACTTAAGATCTTTTCGGCTATCTCATCACCCCTGTTGGTAATGATCATGACTGACTTTGTATTGTCCAGGCCCTTTTCAACCACATTGATAACCTGTGAGGTAATAAAGTACATTACCAGTGAGTACATGCCCCTGTCCAGACCGAACACGATCCCGGCAGTGGCATAGATTATTACATTGAAGGCAAATACTATGCTTGAAGTCGAAACCGAAAGCTTCCTGCTCATATATATGGCCACAACCTCCGTACCATCCAGGCAGCCGCCGCTCCTGAAAACCAGTCCCACTCCGGCACCTAAGAATACGCCACCGTATATGGTCGCCAGAAAGACATCCCCTGTAGCATTGGCAAAGCCTCCGAAGACCGAAGTCATTACGGAAAAGATAATGATCGAGTATATGGCCTTGAATATAAACTTCTTTCCAAGCTTAAGTATGCCGAATATCATAAAGGGGAGGTTTAAGATCACGATCAGCAGTCCCAGGGGAACCCCTTTAAGGTAATGCTCCAGTATCATACTGATACCGGTTACACCGCCGTCAAATATATGGTTCGGCACCAGAAATTCTTCTACGGCAAATGCGGCAATGACCGCTCCGATTGTAAGCTGCAAAGCTGATATTATATTTTCCTTATTTATTATGTCTGTGAACTTCAACTGCTTCATTTTTTCCCTTTCTGCCGCTTTTATTTCCCGTAATTTTCCATTAAAAACATCCATATTAGCATACCACAATTGTACCTTATTATCAGCAGAATTCGCTCCGACACAGGCAGTGATATGATATAATTACAGCAAGGGCATACTATGATGCTCCGCGAAGATGCACGTAGGGATTCTTCAAACGGGGGTTGGTATGAAAGATTACCGCATATATTATTTCACCGAAAAAAGCAACGGCCGTGAAGGCAATCAGGATAATTTCTGTGTAAACGGAAAGATCAATGAAGATTCCGGTAACCACAGTGAAGGGACCGAGGATATCGGAGCCCCCTTTGCTGTTGCGGTCTTTGACGGCATGGGCGGTGAGGCCTATGGCGAAGTGGCGTCCCTTTGTGCAGCAAAAACTTTTAAAGATCATGAAGACCGGATAAGAAAATGCAAAAATCCGGATGAGCTGAGCGAACGCCTCAGTTCATACAGTACCGATGTTAACGGACAGATTGAAAAATTTCTTAAAGAGCGCGGCATAGACTTCCTCTGCTGCGGTACCACTTGTGCCGGAGCACTTGTAAATGAAGATAAGCTGATTCCCTTCTGGCTCGGTGACAGCCGTGTATATCTATGGCACGCTGAAAAAAAACAGATCGAACTTCTGTCACATGATGACACGGAAGCCCAGCGCTGGATCGATATGGGATGGCTTCGTGAAGATGAGGCCAGGGACACCGGTGCGTGGCACACCCTCAACGCCTATCTGGGAAGCAGCGGTTTTTCCATCCGGGTAGGCAGGGAGACAGAAATAAAAAAAGGAGATGTGATACTCATAAGTTCTGATGGGATCACTGATCTCCTTGTTGATGCGGCTCTGGAACAGGCACTGAAATATCCGATTGAAAAGGCCTGCAAGATTCTCCTTGAAACTGCCGGTAACTGGTCGGATGATAACAGCACGGTCATACTCGTAACCGCAGCCGGATAAATGTATTCCGTAAAAGCAAAGTTATGCGTTCTTAATCTCACTGCGCAGCCAGTCAGCTAATTCCTTTACGCCCTCACCGGTCTTTGCACAGATGGGAAATACGGGAATGCCCGGATGACGCATCTCTATATTCTTCTTAGCCTTCTCAAGATCAAAATCAAAATACGGCATTACATCAATCTTATTTATGATCACAGCATCTGCTACCTGGAACATAAGCGGATACTTAAGGGGCTTGTCATCACCTTCAGGTACCGAAAGGATCATCGCATTCTTGGAAGAACCGGTATCGAACTCTGCCGGACATACCAGATTTCCCACATTCTCAAGGACTACCAGATCATAATCCTTTGAGGGAAGTGAATCCAGCCCCTGGCATGTCATATCCGCATCCAGATGGCACATTCCGCCGGTATGAAGCTGAACGGATGCTGCTCCCGCCTCAAGTATTCTCTTTGTATCCACGTCGGAGTCAATATCTGCCTCCATGACAGCAATCTTCATCTCATCCTTAAGAGTCTCGATAAGCCTCGTAAGTGTGGTGGTCTTTCCGGATCCCGGCGCACTCATCAGATTGAGAAGAAAAGTGTTTTCATTTTTTAGCCTCTCCCTGGTCTTTGCCGCAAGGACCTCATTATCCTCCAGAACATTTGCTTTCAGATCGATTATGCGTACTTCTGACATTTTTTGCTCCCTTCTTTTTTGGTTATAGTTCACACGCTTGCCCTGATCTCCTCCAGGACAAACTCCCTTCCCTGCAACAGCTTTGCGGCACCGCTCCCGCACTGCGGACACAGATAATCATTCCCTGCATCAGGGTGGTACTCATTGCCACAGCCGTCACATCTGACCTTTACCGGAATCAGCTCGCACCTGATAGAAGAACCTTCAAGCAGAGTACCGGCAATCGCCTGTTTGTAATACTTTTCCATATAAAAAGGCTCAACGCCTACCATCTGACCTATCCGGACAGTAAGGCTTTCAACCTTTTTTATATCTTCCTCTTCACATTTTTTCAGGGCCAGATTCACTACTCTGACCACATAGCTCATCTCATGCATAAAGATTATCCATTTTTTTTACCACTTCTTCGAAGCAGCTTCTCCATCCACCACCAGCGTAGCAGAACCGTAAGCCTTGAGCGGCTTGCCATTCTCATCAAACTCCGTGGTATACCTTATGTGGAAAGGAACACGGCTTATCGTCAGTGGAATGACAGCCTCGATCTTATCTACACCATTGTGTATCTGTTCTAACATGTTGCGGTACATATCGGCATAGTCAGCCGGGAAGAGACCGCTCTCAATAACAGGCTCCGGGTAATTGGGCACAACAGCCGGAAGTCCCAGATCCCTCATACAGCGGAAACATGGATGCATTTCCCTGTTTGAAATAATGTACTCCCACGCATAAACATTTGCGTGGTCAAAAGCCTTCCGTAACAGATTATCTCCCTGAAGCAGCGACTCATAGCGCCTCTTTTCATTAGTAACATTCTGCACCATGGCATAGATAAGAGCCTGATCATTTGCCCGTCCTATCATGCGGATAGTGCTGCGGATGCAGAACCTGCTCTCGCCACAGCACTTGGAATGGAAAGTCCTCCATGTCTCGCAGGTCTGTTCCTCGCCGGTCTCAATAGCTTTCTTTATCGCATTCTCGTAGGTAATGCGGCTGTATTTTTCATGATGGTTCCAGGGATTGCAGGCGATGAAATCCTTGGCAGTAAGATTCATCCCCATTTCCTGAAGATACTTATCATTTACACGCAGGATATCGACTTTGCCCTCATCCTTTTCCTTATATATGAATACCGCTGCCCCACCCACGAAATTACTGAAGATAAGGGTTTCTATGGAATCCGGATTCCAGAACCGTCCGCTTTCCATTGATTCCACCATGGTCATTGACGCTTTCAGCGGCTCATGCTGAAGCTCCTGAAGCATCCCGAGGAAAAGCTCCGTCTCCACGGGTTTGGAATAAAGATAACCCTGGATATAATTGCAGCCTATGCTCTTCATATAATCAGCCTGCTCCATGGTCTCCACACCCTCAGCTATAACCGGTGTATGCAGCCATTTCGCCATCTGTACCATTGAACTGATTATAGTGCCTCCGCGGCCGCCTATCTTACCGCTTAAGAAGCTCATGTCCAGCTTTATCACATCCACTTCCAGATCTTTCAGGATATTCAGTGATGAATAGCCGCTTCCGAAATCATCCATCTCCACTACATAACCATACGAATGAAGCCTTGCCAGCACACTGTCTATCAGATCCAGCCCGCCTATGGCGGAACTCTCCGTTATCTCTACGCGGAGAAAACGTACCGGTACATCGATCCTCTGCCTTATCTTTTCCAGTTCATCCACATATTCCTTATGAAAAACATCATGTCTGGAAACATTGAACGAAATTGGAACCGGCATGATGGCTTCCTCAAGACATTTTTTCTGAAGAAGGCATACCAGCTCAAAGATTCTCAAGTCCGCCCTGTATATCAGGTCGTTCTCCTCAAGCACCGGAATAAAGTCAGACGGATACTGCATCCCGTATTCGGGGTCCTTCCAGCGCATCAGTGCCTCTGCACCGATCATGCGTCCCGTAGCATGGTTTATCTGGGGCTGATACACCGCAAATATGCTTCCGTTTTCCAGAGCTTCATCAAAGCTGTTTAGGAGTTCATCCTCACTCATTCTTTTCCCCATATAAACTACCCCCTGGTTTTTAACTGTTCAGAAAGTTTAACGTTCACGTCAGATACTTTTTTTCATAATCATCAAGAGGTATGGGCTTGCTGTAATAATACCCCTGGATGATCTCACAGCCCAGAGTGCGCAGGCGGTCCACCTGGCTCTTCTGCTCTGCGCCTTCTGCAAGGCAGTGAAGATGAAGATCCTTGAAAAGAGATATGATATAGCCAAGCACGATGATATCCTGCTCCTTTTCACCACCGATGCCTATTTTATCCACGAAGCTCTTATCTATCTTAAGGGTGTTAAAGGGCATATCCGTCAGTAAAGACAAAGCGGAATAGCCGGTACCGAAATCATCCATGGATATTCCAAAACCTTTACTCTTTAACTCGGACATTACATTGATCATGCGTTCCCTGTTATCATATGCCGCACTTTCAGTAAGCTCAAAATCTATCAGACTGTGTTCTACACCATATGTATCAACAATCTCCGTAAGGTGCTGTGTAAGATCCGGCTGATACAGTCTGGCACGTGAAAGATTGATAGATATCGGATACAGAGGCCTTCCCTCTTTTTTCCACTTTTCAAGAACCCTGCATACCTTATTCAGGACTATATCATCCACGATACCTATGGATCCGTCTTTTTCAAAAAACGGTATGAATCGGTACGGCGGAATCATTTGGCTTGATTTATAATTCCAGCGTACAAGCGCCTCCGCGCCACAGATCTTCTCTGTATGTATATTGAACTTCGGCTGAAGAAAAACAAGGAACTCATCATTTTCAACAGCCTCTCCCAGATATGCTTTGATATTATTTCCCCACAGGATATCATCATGCATCTTGTCGGTGAAATATATTATGTCCGTCTGATTCGGATTCTGTCCGAGATTCTGTGCCATTTTTCCGGCATCTGCTACGCGGTCTCCCAGAAGCATGGCCCGCCGCATAGGCACTACACCACAACGGTAGTATACCTTGAAATCAGGAAAATCCTTTATATATGAAAGCCTGTCAAAAAACGCTTCAAGTTTTGACCTTGTCTCTTCCTCCGGCATATCATGTATGAGCATTGCAAAATTGTCATTATGACAGCGCCCGCTTGCATACACGAAATCGGCAGCCTTCATTTCTTTCACTATATTGCGTAAAAGGCGGTCTGCCACTGCATGTCCGAATACTTCGTTGATGACACGGAATTCCTTCACATCAAAATGGACAAAGGCATAGTCATTAATACCTGCATCCATTGGCATTTCCAGATACGCCGTCAGGTGATTCCAGTTATAATGTCCCGTAACCGGATCTGTAAAGGCCATAAGGTAAAGTTCATTTTTATCAAATTCAGAAGGATTGTTATCTATGATATTGAACGCCAGATCCCTGTCTAAGTCCATCTCGTACTGCATAAGCAGCTTGTCATTTGCAACAAATATACCTATGACTTCCGATTTCTTTTTAAACAAGAGATCGCTGTGGGTTCTGTGGGCATCATTGTCCGCGGAGATTATATTGAATAAGCTTTCAATAAATTCCATATCCGGCTTATCCACATGATCTATCTCAACAGCGTAATAAAATGCTCCCGGCAGCGAAATGGACTTAAGTCCCTCAGGATACTTTATCCTTTCATCGCGGATCCTGTACTCTATTCCGATGACCTCTTTTTTTAGGGACCGCAGGAAAAAAACTCCCGGGCGGTCATATGTCCCAAATGCTCCGGCATAAGGCTCCAGCTCACTGCATAGCTTTCCACTGTAAAAAGCATCGAGAGCTTCATCATTGGCATCGATGTAGTAAAGGATCCTGTCCGGTTTGTATAGCTGATTAAGTCGGTTGATGAACATATTTTTTCCTCACTCCGGGTAATAACTTTCTCCATTATAATTATACTATGGTGCAGATAAAAATCATACTGTCATATTCGGATGTTTTTTACCTGGTGATGTCCTTCACCCACTCGTATTTCATATAGTGCCTGTACACCACAGGAATCTTTACGAACTCGTCAAGCGTAAGTATGAACGCCACCACCATCACGGGGGCTTTTATAAGAAAAGCAAAGATCAGTCCCAGGGGAACCACTACGCACCAGAGCGTGATCAGGTCACAGTACATGCCGAACTTTGTATCTCCTCCGGCCGGGAAGATCCCGCTTATGATCGTTGAGTTCAGCGAGTTACCTATTATATAGTAGGAAGCCAGCACGAGCATGCCCTTAAGATAGCTGCCGGCTGCCGGGGAAAGTGATACCACTTTCATGACAAGCGGCATCAGACAAAGGATCACTACACCGGAACCGATACCTATCCATATGGAAAGTCTCACATATTTGCCCCCCAGACGCTTCGCCTCATCCAGCTTGCCACTGCCTAACAAGGCGCCAATCACAATGCCGACTGCCGACGCAATACCCCAGCAGAGACTGGCTACCATGGAGCGCACTATACCGGCAATGGAATTGGCCGCCACGGCATCTGTTCCCAGATGCCCCATGATCACCGAATACATGGTTACGCCGCCTCCCCAGCCTAACTGGTTTATCAGAAGCGGCAATGTATATTTCCAGTAATCCTTATTCATTACCGCATCATCTTTTCTGAGAAGATACCGGATCCCCGTATTCGGACAGCGGCATGTGGCTATTGCTATGAAAGAAAATACCACTTCGAATGCCCTGGCACATACTGTCGCAAGCGCCGCACCCTTTATGCCCATTCCGGGAACAACGCCTAATCCAAATATGAACAGGGCATTGAGTACTATATTCAGGACGACGGAAGCAGAGCCTATGAGGGAACTTATGCCCGGACAGTCGCAGACTTTTAGCACGGCAAAATACGCCTGGGATATTCCGGACAGCAGGTACGAAAGAGACACAACCTGCAGGTAACCGGCTCCGGCTTCGATCAGCTTCGGATCTGCGGTAAAAATGAGCATTACCTGTTTTGGAAAAAAAAATGAAACACATGAAAAAAACGCTCCCACTATCACGGAATAGCGGAGTGTCATGGTAAGGACCTTACTCACGCTGAGTTTGTCACCTTTTCCCCAGTACTGGGCGCCCAATACATTGAATCCGTATACAAACCCATTTGGAAAAAGAAAATATACAAACGCAACCTGTCCGGCAAGCGACACGGCAGAAAGTGAAGTCTGGTCAAGAAATCCCAACATAAAAGCATCCGATGCACTTACTAAAGAGTACATCAGATACTGCAGTGAAATAGGTATGACAAATTTCAGTAATCTTGTATAGTCTCCGTTTTTCTTCATCAAAGCAGTAATTGAATATAGTAATAAGTTAATTTGATGACAGAAGCTGAAGTATCCGCTCAGGACTGCTGTTTGCCTGGGCTAACATACTCTGCCCGGACTGCATCAGGATGGAATTATTGGAGTAAGATACCATTTCCAGCGCCATATCAGTATCCCGTATCCGAGACTCTGCCGCAGCGGTATTCTCAGAAACATTCGCATTGTTTTTTGCCGCATGCTCCAGTCTGTTGGTAGTCGCACCGTAATATGCCCTTATGCCGGATACTTTGTTCAGTGCATGTTTTAAATACTGTATGGAATCTCCGGCTGCATGTGCGGATATTTCCTCCGGCACACGGCAGCGAAGTGTCGTGGTATTCAGATCCCATAAACGGATAGGCAAAAGCTGCCCTTTTTCCACACCAACCTGAATATCGAGATACCTCGGCATATAAGCATAAGTATCATCATCCGTCGTATCTGTATACTCCCTGGTGACATCCACTTCAGTGGTAGTAGTGCACTTGTACTGATCACCGACTACTATCGGACCATAAGTAACCGAACCGAGATCCAGTGTCTCTCCGGCTCCCACAGTCCTATCGTTCCACCAGGTTCCCATACCTGAATGTCCGATTACATTTCCGTCTGTTACAGCACCGTTCCACTTATAATATATGTCATCGATATTTCCCAGAACAGTTCTGTCTGCACCTGTTGCAGATAATGATATCTCGGCAAAATTGCTCTTAAGTTTATATGGGCCGGGGCCGTTAGTGGCTTTATTATTACTGTTATCGAAAGTATTCATACTGTCAAATGCGAGGCGGACAGAAGCAGTCTTAGCTCCTGAACCTTCATTTTTCAATGAGTATGACATCACATATGTATCTTCGTTTTGCAGTTCTATACGCTGGGTAAGGAACAGGCCATCCCCCAGATCATAGGTATGCTCCGCCACATTTTCACCGGCATTGGGATTAACGCTTACCGGAGCGCTGCTATACAGATCCAGATTTTCGCTGCTCCCAATCTTAACTCCCAGGCGCGACATTGCACATGAAAGCTGCCAGCCCAGGCCGTTTCTTACATTAATATATCCGTTTGAACCTGTCATGGTCTTGGGATTTGTAAGCTGCGTAGCCCTTGGATCCGGCTCAAGCTTTTCATATTTTTTGGTTACTTTGGTTACGGTAGTTGTCTCCGGACCATCCGTAATGGTCTGTGCTTTATGAACCTCGTAGCTGGTATGTCCGTTTTCATCCGTATCATGTACCTGCTCCCACTCACTGTAAGATGAGGTTCTGCTGCCATGTGTGACGGTAGTATTCGTCTCGGTAGTATCGGACATACTGTCCACAGAGGCTATAATATTTTCCGTTACCGTTGTGACCGTAGGATCTGTCTCAGTACGGGTGTTTACGGTATGAACTACCTGAGGCGGAGGATCATCAAGGATTGTATCCTTACCCTTGAAAAGCGGAATTTCATTATAAGTGGTGATGTCAAAAGACCGGTTCATCTCGTCCGCAAGCTGCTTGAGCTCTGCCTGGATATATTCCCGGTCGCTGTAGCTGTTGGTATCGTTTGCAGCCTGAACCAGCAGTTCTTCCTGACGGTTTAACATACTGCTGATCTCATTGAGAGCTCCATCCGCAACATTGCATAACTGAATACCCTCATTTATATTTCTGACAGTCTGGTCAAGACCGCGGATCTGCCGGCGCATTTTTTCGGAAATAGCAAGACCTGCAGCATCGTCTGCGGCACGATTAACCCTGTAACCGGAAGAAAGCTTTTCGGCAGATTTCTTCTGGTCATTCGTCACTATTCCCAAATTCCTGGCGCCATTCATTGCCACTAAATTGTGGATGAGGCTGCTTCCTGTAATTGTAGGCACTTTTTACCCTTTCCGTGTAATCAGATTTTTTTCAACTTATTATTAACATTCCACTTGTTGTATACCACAAGCTGTCGCACTTTTTCGCGCAACAGCCTCGTTCCCAGTGAATCTATGTATTTTCGGGAATCGCTAAGACTCACTGAAACACCGTCAGACAAGACTGCACGATGTGGGAAAACTTTGTTATTAGTATATATCGGCTTATTTAATAATATAGTTGACAGTCCGGCACAGTACCATCCCGACCTGCTCACAAGCACTGTCACACTATACGGGTAACAAAGACACTATTTGATCAATAAGGAACATGTCCCATACGTTACCGCAGCTTCAGCCGCATGTCCGTGTATTTCTGCACCTTATCCTCAAAGCCCAGCTTTTTATAAATGGGATAGCCGTCTTCCGTAGCGAAAAGGTCTATACGGCACAGCTCCTTTTCCTTTCCGTAGGCTATGAGATTTTTTATAAGCTGTGTGCAGATGCCTTTGCCACGGTACTCATCCTCCGTATAAACGCTTAGCACCTCACCGTCAAATCCGTTGGGCAAAATCGGACTGGCAGGCTTTTCTATAATTAGAAGATAAGCTGCTGCCACAAGCCTCCCCTCTGCCCTTGCCACAAAAGCAATGAGCTCTGTTCCCAGCTTTCTTTCAAAATAATCCGGGAGCTGTTCTTCCATGCACTGACGCTCATGGTCGGTGACAGATCCGAAATCATCCAGCATATATGCGATACGCAGACGGATCAGCTCGGGAATATCAGACTTATCTGCTGTGTCAAAGGTGATGTTTTCCATGATCTGCTATCCTTTCTTTTTTCGCACCTGCTCGTACGGAGCAATCCATGAGTTTATTATAAACACACACTGTGCGATTAAGAATGTCACTTGCGTGTGCCGGATACTATTTTCAATCTATTATAGCATAATAGCAGGCGATTAACACAGCGATGCATCATGCAACGCTGTGAAAACCTATGCACTTTCTTCCGGGAACCTCAGTTTCTATGGAAGACGAAAAGTCTTCCTCAAGGAGCACGAAGTCTTTATCCACAAAAGGGTTGTTCTCACTGTATACCCTTTCGGCATAATCAAGTATCGCATGCTCAATAAGATTTCTGCAAAATCGCCCATTGCCTAACTCGCTATTGCCAGCAGCCTCTCTGCACAGCTTTGCCAGAGCAGGCTCGGCATCATCGCCGATCTTAAACCCCTGTTCATCAGCCATAGTTCCGGCAATCCGCACAAGCTCTTCTTCGGAATAGTCCCGGAAAACCAATTTGAAGGAAACCCTTGACCTGAGCCCCGGATTTCTGGAAATTAATTCTTCCATCTTATCCGGGTAGCCTGCAAATATGACTACCGTATCCTCTCTGTTATTTTCCATTTCCCGGACTATTGCATTTATAGCTTCGTCACCATAGGAACCATCCCACCCTTCTACAAGGGAATAGGCTTCATCAATAAAAAGGACATTACCCTTTGCCCTTTCAAAAACCTCCTTTACTTTAGGTGCGGTCTGGCCTTCATACTTGCCTACCAGGTCTTCGCGCCCCACTTCAACAAGTCTGCCCGAAGAAAGTATCCCTATATCGCGAAGGATTCCGGCTACAAGCCTGGCAACAGTAGTTTTGGCTGTTCCCGGGTTGCCGACAAACTGCATATGCATCGAGATCGTCTGTTTCATCAGCCCCTTTGATGCCATATCCTGCTTCATCCTGGCATAAGCGGCTATCTTGCGGACCTGTTTCTTTACATCTTCAAGGCCTATCATTGAATCCAGCTTTTCCCAGCAGTCGATGACTTCGTTGGGATCGTCTTCCTGAGATTCGCTGCGCTTTTTTAAAAATTCAGCCAACTGCTGTTTTACTTCGTCCTTACCCCTTCCGCCAAGATTCCGAATGCGGCTCAGTGCTGCATCATCCATGAACATAAGCTCACCGACAGTACTGATGCCCGCACGCATTAAGCAGTTATAGGAGCGTACACTCAGCTCCAGTTCTTCGATGTGAGTGTCTCTGGACTTATCTATTACTTCGAAAGGTATATATTGCATGTTGTCCGGACTCTGTATCGGAGAGACCGGCACAGGCGGTTCTGCTTTTGACCTTTCTTTTGCCCGCGACTGAAGCTCATTCCAAAGGTGGATCAGGCACCGGTTAAAACAGTTTCGGGAAATGTGACATAAAGAGGCGTTACTCTCGGGAACAGCGAAAACCTCTGTATACCTTGCATTTTTAGGAAACGACATCGAAATCCGGCTGCGCAGCCTAAGGGGTATTTCCTCCGGCAGACTGAAAAGGAACAGATTGGTTGAAACCAGCCTTATAATGGCTTTTTCCCTAAGCAGCTCTGAAACAAATTCCCCAAAGCTGTCGTTCATCGGTTGGGCATCATTTCCGGCAAATATGTTCATCTCTGCATCACCGGCTTCCACAGGCTCGTACTCTATCGCATATACCCTGCGTCCCTCACCAAAAAGGCTCTCTGTCCTTGATTTTCCTGCGACCTCTGCACTTTTGGCAAATACCCAGTTGTAATCTTCATCAGTCACATTAGACTCTCCGTTGGAAAAAACCAGAACCTCTCCGGCTGCTTCCTGCTCTGATGAAACCTGCACTCCAAGAAAACCCTCAGCGCCAAGCTGGTTTAAAAGGCATAAAAATCGCGATATCATGGTTTCGCTATTATCGGTAAAATCCGGGCATGGTGCAGGATTTACGGAAAGAACCCTAACCTTATCAAAATCACCGCACATAGAAACAATATCTTTTCTCATACGCTTATCCTTTCTGCCGTCTGATACGGCAAGTGAAGTATATTTTGACCTGCCGGTCAAAAAGTTTTCGGATTGTGTCGCAATCTTTATCAGGAGACAGCTGTCGGACTATACAGCTGCCCCACGAGCTCCCTCCCCGGCACGCTCGCTGTACAGGTCAGAGAGATTTTCTCTCTGACCCTCACAGGTCTTGGCGGTGCTGCCCCGTTCGGTCACCCGATAAATTTGCGGATGAAGTTGTCAAGGTACTGTTCCTCCCGGCTTCAATATGAAAATAAAGATAAAAAGAAAACCGAGGTTTTGAGGGAAGCAAAAATGCGCACAAAAACAAATTTATACGCATTCACATTCCATCAAAACATCGGTTCAAAGATGTTTGTTATTAAATTGTGAGGTCATTGTAACGCTTTTTTGCAACAGCGTCAATACATTTTTCAGGCAAATGCAAATCCCGAAAATTCAAATCTCATATCGAAATCTGTAAACTAAAAAAAATATCGCAGTTTGATTTCATCCTCGTAAAATACGAAAGGCCGGCTCACATAGTCACATTTAACAGTTACTTCCTTATTCCCCCAGTATCTCCACCGCTTTTTTTCGGGCTTCTTCGGGTGACAGTTCCGGATTTTGGGAAATATAGTGCGCCGCCAGTTTTTCTATAGCATCACTTTTACCCTGACCGAAGCCATCGCGCACGCCATCTTCGTAGCTGATCTTTTTTTCGTTCTTTATATGCTTTTCTTCGTCATACTCATATAAACTCGTAAACATTACTGCCTCCCGGTTCCGCAGCAGGAACTCCTTCAGAACATCTTCCTTTATGCACTCATCTATCGCTCTGTTTACCGCTTCCTCAAGTGTTGTTTCCTTTGTGTTGTACTGTCTTATCTTATCCACATATATCATGTATTCCTTAAGCACGCTGCATGCATCCTTAAGTTTTTCGTTCATTCCGCTGTTTATATTATATACCCTGACTATCAGTTCAAGATCCGGATTTTTATCATTGTTTTCAAACATGTCGGAAAGCCGGTATTCAAAGCATTCCTCCTGAATATCCCTTCCGTTATAGAATACCACAAACCGCGGGGTCTTTATCCGGATCATTTTCGAGCTGTACAGATCTTCACCCGAATAATCCCTGTGATAGATATCTGCCACATAATAGAGATCACGCAAGGGCATGTTCGGATTAGGTGTACTCTGGTGTTCGTACAGGTTTAATGAAAACCTGAAGATAAATGACACATCATTCTTATGCGACATGTAGACCGCATTTTCGAGAGTATTTATCTCTATCTCATTTTCATCCTCATAGGCAGTACCGTTCAATGCGTTATACAGGCTTAGAAGATTTTTCCGGTTCTTCATAAGCATGCGGAAAACAGTGTCCTTCTGATTGCGGTTAACCATTACTTCATTCGATATTAAGTTGTTTCTGTCCATAATGTTCCTCCTTTTCCGAAATATGACAGGAGCATTACGGACCATTCACTCCTGCCTGTAAAAATATTTGGGATCTGAAAGCAGAAGTTTTGAAATAAAAGAATTAAATGAATCTGACTATGAAAAATTATCTACTTTCATGGATTATGATAGCATTATGAAAAACCGAATTCAATGCTGAATTCTACAATTCTACAGATGCTGAATAGTAATATAGCATAACTCCGGCAGACTTACAAAAAAATACCGCTCCGCTTAGATTAGGTAAAATCCAATGGAACGGTATTGATTAATAAATTTGTTATTCCTTTTAGTGGCCGGAACTAAAATGGTTTTAGCTGTACTTCCTCCGGACCGCATTTTTCCCTGATGCGGTCTGTAATGGATGGGTCGATATATGTGCAGTCGCAGATTATGAGTTTTCTATGATTTTTACTTACAGCAATAAGCTGATAGCTATAGTATTCTGAATTCTTTGAAGCGGCCCAGATCATGATCTCCGCGTTTTTTTTGCTGTCATTTTTCAATCTGGATCCGCTTGGGCTGCTCGCCCAGTTAATATGCCACCTTTTCCTTATATATATTTTTTCTATATCATCATACCGGACTGCTGTCATGCCTTTTTGTGTTCCAATGAGAATCTCCGGAGTAAAATAAATACCCGTTCTTTCGTCCCATTGAGATTCCGGCAGATCAGCCTGCTCATCTATTTCCTGCGGAGTATACCTGACGCTTCCGCAAGCCGGATGTAAATGCCTGATAACATATAAGGTTCCCTGCCAGTACATTATCAGACTGTTTACGATAAGCACTGTCAGTCCGAAAACCATTCCAAGCGGATGATCATTAAGCAATATCTTTTTATAACTATAGTCCGAACATTCAAGATAATGGCCTGCTGCCCGTTCCTTTATTTTAAGGTTATCTGTATAATAACTGTTTCTGCTGAAATAATTCCACGCAGACTGCCGGATATCCTGTTCTCTGTCAAGAAAGCCACGCAGCTGCCCCCTCACTTTTACGCTGCCCTTCTGATTAAACTGATCCAGCTCGTCATCAATACCGGTAACCAACAGCGCATCGTCTCCCATTTTTACCATATAGTAAGAAGGATACAGCTCTTCAGGCATTTCGTTTATCTCGATGGTATATATCGTATCATCCGCCAGCCCCAGCAGATCAGTAAAACGGATCTCGTTATGTGTGTAGAGTTCTTTATATGCATTAAAGAAACTTGAGAAGAATAAAAAAAGCCCCAGCAGTTCCATTATTATAATGAACCGCATTGCAAACATATTTTCTTTTACCCGGGCTTTCAGGTGCTCATTCTGATATGGATTTTTCATAATGACAATGATAGACCTTTAGATATAAAAAATCCACACGCCTTGCTTTCTGTCCCTTTGCCAAATACAACTTTCGGTGTTTCCTCTCCGTTGATGCATCTGCACATATTGGCTATCTCCAGGGAGTAGTTCTGCGGAACGCAGACCTTTCTTTCTATGATTTCATCTGCTGTGAGCATCACGGGCATTCAGTGCCAGCGGCTTTTCACATATCACATGCTTACCGGCATTAAGGGCTTCCTTTACCCATTTTAAATGCAGTCCGTTTGGAAGCGGAATATAAGTTACTGCTGCCACAAACGGCCTCCTTTCATGATTAACTGATTACCGGGTAAAATCTGTCCGGTCATTACTCCGCATAATAAAACAGCCTGTTAATAGTGTTTTTTTTTAGTGTGCTTAAAACCCTTGAAAACAAAGGGTTTTCTTATTGTGTTGTTTTGTGTCTTTTTGTATAGTAAGCCTAAAATAAAACAAAAATAAAACAGAAAAATTAGCACTATACAAATTGAGATTTATAACAATATCACACGGAGTAGATATTATTCATAACATACTTTAAAGAGTGTAGTAAAATAAAGGCTTTTAAGCCTTAATTCTCACCGTAACACAAGATATTTTTTTTTGTTTTATTCTTCTTTTATGGGTATTTTTTGAATGGAATAACAATCATATATGAAGCAGTATGCTTTCCTTTATATATAAATTTTATTCTATGATATAATTAAGCTATATCTGAAGGAGGATTTCCTAATGGCTGATAGAAACTTTTCAGATGCAATTCAATATGCAATAGTAAAAGAAAATCTTGAGAAAAATGATGGAAATATAAAATGTGAAATATGTGGCAAACAATTACATTCAATAAGCGAATGCCATTTTGACCATATTATTCCTTTTGCCAAAGGCGGTAAATCAACTAAAGATAATTGTCAAATACTGTGTGAAAGCTGTAATTTAAGTAAAAGCGATAAACAATTAAAAGAATTTGCACTTGAAGAAAAAGCAAAGGCATTTCTTCGTGGTGAAACTATTGATGTTATCAAGCCCACTACAACTGATACGCCCACAGTTACTGATACTTCTACAGTTACTGATACTTCCAAAATGACAAAAGAGAAATTTGATACTATTATTCAACAGTTTATTGACAGAAAGGGAGATATACATAAAGTCGATTTTACGCGTTCTTATAATAATCTGCCCTCAATTCATTATGTAAATGTATATTATGGCGATTTAAACACACTGAAAAAAGCTTTCGGAATTGTTGATTTATCATTAAACTGGTCAAGAGAAAACATTAAAGAAGTATTATTAGATTATGTTGAAAAAAATGGAGATGTAGCTGAAAAAGACTTAAAAAAGAAAAACGGATTACCCTCTTATCCATGTATATTAAAATACTATCCAGAATACAAATCTTTTTCATTATTCAAAAAAGAAGTATTAGGAATTAAAAATGTTTACAAAGTATGGACTAAAGAGGAAGTACTTGAAGCCGGAAAGGCTTTTGTTGAAAAAAATGGGAAAATAACTGAAAAAGATTTGAAAGCCAAAAATGGCTTGCCTACAAGTAAAGTTATTTATAATTTTTTTGGTAACATCAATAATTTTCAGCGTGAGATTGGTGCACCTGTTACTGATTCAAGTGCTTTTGTCTCAAAAGATAAAATCAGAGAAGCTTTAAAAAAATATTTTGGAGATGGTGAGCGTATAATTGAGTCACGCAAGGCTTTTTTTGAAAGTTTTCCGTATAAACAAGGTGTAGTAATTAAACGATATGGTTCTTTTGATGAGTTTTGTACTGTTGAAAAAATAACTGTTTTGATTTCAAAAAAAGCAGCATATACCAAGAAAGAAGTTGATGACGTTATACACAACTGGATATTTAGTGGAAATGACATTCCAAAATCCAAAGAATTAACAGCAAATGGACTACCCTCCATGAGTGCTATTATGAAATATTATGAAAGCTGGAAAGAACCGTTTGAAATATATTATACGTTATATCAAAAAATCAAAAAATAACAGAAAGATTATTACTATACATGATTAATTACTATGTTGATTATGAAAATGTGTCGAAAGGTGGACTTAAAGAGATAGAAACCTTATGAGTACCACCGGTGCACCATAGAAGGGATCAAAGCCCTCACTCCAGCCGCCGATCTTTCTGTTTTCTTCAGAAAGAGCATCTCTCAGTTCCTTATTTGTAACTGCTATGATGATGGGGCTCTGCTTGCCCATTCCCGTTGCTGCATATGTTCCGGCTTTGATGATCGCATCAAGTTCTTCCTTTTTAACCATATCCGGCTTAAACTTCCTGCAGCTTCTCCTGCTCTCCAGTACCTTCAGTGTTTCGTTCATACTTTTCCTTTCTGCCATCCTGCGGCAATGTTGATCGTCTGAAAATGCGATCCTGCACTTTGCAACCTTATGCTAATTTCACTTGCATACAATTAAATTGTCCTGTATTATTTGTTATACAACTTAGCGATCGAAGCCATGGAAGCGGGGCTGGCACACCTGCAAAAAAAGATACGCTTTTATTCCATGGTAAGTGAATCCGTTAAAACAGGGACCCCGCTCCCCAAATGGGAAGAGGTGAACTCTGCTGAATGATGCCGATTTTAACAGTAATAATCTCCCTTTTTTTATACTAAATATTGAACGTTCTGTTGTATTGGTACCATGAAGTACTGATCTTCACTAATAGGGCATGACAAATTTCTTATTGTAAAAAAATTGTAAAAAGAGAGTTAATAATTAAAACTTCCCACACCGTGTAGTCTTGTTTGACGGTGTTTTAGGTGAGCAGTGCGAACGGCACCACCGTCAGGCAAGCTACAGGTGTGAGAACGTTATTCTTTAGTCAGCACTTTCTTCTGCCAGCTCTTTTTGCCACATTCGGGACATCTCATATATCTGGTCCGGCCCATATGAGGTGCGAGATTGGTTGACCAATAGGTGGGCACATATCTGTGTCCGCATTCCTGGCATTCGTAGTATCCGGCCTTCTGCTCAATACCTACTGCAACGAAGGAAACGGTAAGTATCATTGCGACTGCAAACATAACAAGCAGGAACTTAATCCATACAGGCATATCAACATATGCTGCCACCCCGCACATTACCAGTCCCGCAACTACAGCCGGAGCACCTATCCAGATTTCCGTATTCAGCAGCTGCCGGTTTTTTTCTTCGAGCTCCCTGCTCATTGTGACAAGATTTTCCTCTGCCTTTTTGTCATATGCTTCTAACATGATCTTTTCGCCCGACAGGAGTTCGTTGACATTAATATTTAACAGTTCACACAGCTCCAGCATGATCCCGGAATCCGGCAATGACTTCCCCGTTTCCCATTTTGATACTGCCCGGTCAGTGATCCCAAGCTTCTCGGCGAGGGCTGCCTGAGTCATTCCCTGTTCCTTTCTGCAGGATGCTATAAATTTTCCGATTTTGACCTGATCCATATCGGGCTCCTCCTTTCATGACTCAAGCATAGGTGAAAATGTTCAAAAATACCACGAACCGGTGGTTGATTTTAACAACTCAACCGGCAGTTGGGTGGGATTTTCACCTTTTTTTCAGCCAATCGTGCACAGTTTTCCCCGAAGCACATACCCTATCTTCTCATAGCAGGCATTGGATGCCACATAGTCGGCGTTCGTGTAAAGCATGGGGGTAAAACCTGCTTCGATCACTTTCATGGTGACCTGATACACAAGATTTTCTGCGTAATGTTTTCTTCTGTGATCGGGATGCGTCAGCACCAGGTTTACTGATGCGGTATCATCTGCCGGCTGAAATCTGCAGCTGGCCACTGTTTTCCCCTCTTCATTTTTCCAGAAATACGTGTTTCCGCTCTCTATGGCTTCCACTGCATCCGCCCTGTAACCATCTCTGTCTTTTTGATCTATGCCTACCTCCCTGTGAAACAGGTCGATAAAATCCGTCAGCTTGTCTACATCATCCTCCATGCAGCGGTATATATTTCCATCACAATGGTCTTCCGGCGCAACAGGTTCCGGACAGTCGTAGGCGAACATATTCATCGTAACCGACATATCTAGTCCGTCCTCTGCTGCCCTCCGGATAAAATACTCCGCAAGCCCGTACTTTAAATTGAACGGATGTTTTCCGTCCAATAATGAATTTTCCTTTGCAAGCATGTAAGCTTTTTTCATTTCTTCTTCCGTTGCATCATCAGCCGTCCAGATCCAGGCAGGGAAAGGATGTCCGGTATAGCAGATGATCAATCTTTCATGGTCAGTCAAAAGCAGTCTGCATTTTCCGCCCATAATCCTTTTTAATATGAAGAAAGTATATCTGTCCCCGTCAAGCAATCTTATGTCTCTGTCATCTGTAAAATTGTCCATTTGAAAATCCCCTCATCAGAAATGTTAATCTTACCCGGATAGTCTTTGATGCCAGACAGACTCATTTATTGCTCCTTAGTCAACTAAGATGTTTCTGCCTTGCATCCTTTAATTATACCCGTTCTCAATTGTTCAATAAACCCGGAATTTAGGTGAGCAGTGCGAACGGCACCACCGTCAGACGACATATAATTTATTATTGACATATTCCACAAGTGGAATTATACTCATGTTATATTCTACATGTGGAATATATGTATTGGGATTTTCTGAACTGTTTCAGCTATGTGCAAAACAGCCGGATATATCGATATACTTTACTAAAACTTCCCACACCGTGTAGCCTTGTCTGACGGTGTTTAAGTGAGCCTTAGCAGTTCTCGAAAATGTTACAATACACCAGGAACGGACCGCCATGGAAGGCGGGACGAGTGAACAACGCTACATGGATGTAGCGTGTGAACGGTTCCGGAAATATACCATAGATAGGGGCATTTTCGTAAGAACTGCTTGGCGAACGGCACCACCGTCAGGCAAGCTACCGGTGTGAGGAAGTTAGTGGTATACAACAAGTGGGAAGTTTTAATACTTTAGATTTACCAAACAACCGGATAACTTTATAAACCGGAGGAACTTAGGGAATGAAAATACTGCTGATCAACGGAAGTCCGAAAGGAAAGGCAAGCAATTCGCTCAGGCTTGCGAATGCGTTTGTTGAGGGGTTTCGTGCAGAAACTGAAAAAAATGAAAAAGTGATCATCGAAGAACTGGATCTGGCCTCTCTTAAGATATCGCCGTGCAAAGGGTGTTTTTCCTGCTGGAAAAATACTCCCGGAGAATGCTGCATAAAAGATGATATGCAGATGATCATAAAAAAGGAACTGGAAGCAGACCTGATCGTCTGGAGTTTTCCGCTTTATTATTTCAGTGTCCCCGGAATGCTTAAAAACATGATAGACAGACAGCTCCCCATGAACCTTCCGTTTATGAGCAAGAGGGACAACGGATACGGGAGTGGCGGTCATGACGCAAGGTACGACATGAGCGGTAAAAAGCACATCCTCATATCCACCTGCGGATTCTACTCCTCTGAAGGAAATTACGACAGTGTGACGAAGATGTTTGACCATTTCCTTGGGAAAGGAGAATATGAAACCATATTCTGTGGACAGGGCGAGCTGTTCAGAGTTAAAGAACTCACCTCACGAACAGATGAATATCTGTCCTATGTAAAGGACGCCGGAAGTGAATACGCATGTGGCGGGATATCCGAAGGAACAAGGGACAGGCTCCACACACTTCTGTATCCCCGCGAAGTCTTTGAGGAAATGGCTGACGCAAGCTGGGGAGTCAGCAGAGAGAGCGGTGAAAAGGAAGCGGAGGATCTGTCTTTTACCAGACAGATGGCAGCCCTGTATAATAAAGGAGCATATGCCGGTAAAGACCTTGTGCTGGAAATGCATTATACAGACCTGGACAAGACATATCAGATCCTTCTTTGTAAGGACGGAAGCAGAGTTTATACGGACAAAAGTCTGAAGGCTACAACCCGCATAGATACACCGTTTAAAGTGTGGCAGTCGATATCCCGCGGTGAGATAAGCGGCGCAGAGGCACTCGGTAAACATATGTATACCGTAACCGGTGATTTCTCCCTGATGATAAACTGGGATAAATTCTTTGGAAACATTGATTCCGATACGACGAGGAGATCAGCCGGGAAAGACAGTGATGAAGGACCGAAGAAACCGTTAATGACAACGATGCTGGTCCCATGGATCACTTTTTGGGTTGCGATCCCGTTCGGAAACAGTTTAGGAGCTCTTATCACACTGGCGGTGTGTGCTTTCATTCCGCTCATTATGAGAAAGCACAAGATCGTCATATGGGACAGGATTTCGATCGCTGCGGTCGCAGTACTGTCCGTGGCTGCAAGCCTTACCGGAAACAGCATACTCCTTTCCTGTGCCGGATTCCTGGTCTTCGGTCTTATGTGGCTATGCTCATGCTTGTTCAAAGAACCGCTGTGCTCGACATATGTGAAATACAACTACGGTGGGGATGCAGCATACAAGAACCCGCTTTTCATGAAAACAAATTATATCCTTGCGGCATGCTGGGGTATTCTGTATGTCCTGACCGCTTTCTGGACATGGTTTCTCCGGAATTCCGGATTGGAGATATGGGTGCAGATCATAAACAATATTGTTCCGGCACTTATGGGAGTGTTTACCGTATGGTTTGAAAAATGGTACCCGGCTCATCTTGCAAGCGGAAAAGGCAGGTGATTTCATTATTATTTTTCGAAAAAATCCCTGACCTCATCTGAAGTCATATTTCCTATGCCTGTGCTCCTGTTACACAGGTCATATGCATTTACGCTTACCCTGGTATTGCATCTGAAATCATTTAATTCATCCGTCAGTTCGCAGACAATATCAAGCTCGTCGTAACTCTCCAGATTATATTTGCCAAAGACGGTGAGATGTTCTCTGAGATCTTTCTCCTCCGTCAGGATATCCCTACAAGGCTCGTAATATATGTTTATATCTTCAACTCCATAGGATGCAACCAGCTCGTAAAGCTCTTCCTTCACATCCTCGCCGTAGAGAACGCCGTAAAAACTGTCCTCCATTTCCCTGAAATCTTCAACATTCGGTGGAACCTCCATCTGAACGGTAAACTCTTCATCATTATTAACATATACAGCCGTGGCAGGGTAGAAGCCCCCCATGAACCAGGCCTGATGTCCTCCCTTGGACAGGTCATAGGCCTTAAAAACTATTTCATCAGGATCATTTCCAAGAACATCAGAATACTTTTCACTCAGTCTGCGCTCCATTTCATCCGTTACCTTCTTACACTCTGCCTCATGTTCCCTGCGATTCTCTTCTTCGAGTTTCTCTGGATCATAGGTGCAGGCAGTCAGCATAAATATACTCAATAACACAAATGCGGCAATTGTTCTTTTCATAAATCTTCCCCGATTCAACTACTCTGCCTTTGACATTTTTCTTTTCTTCAAGCCGGACAAAGAACCTGTCGAGATCTTTTTCACATTCTTCAAATAAATCTCTGTAAAGATTTTTCCCAATAGCAATTTTGTCGATTTTTTAAATATCTTTCAACTGGATTTTAATTCTTTCTTTTTTATTCCCAGAACACACCACCTTATGAAAGGTATGCGGCTCATGATTTCATACAGAAGGTAGGAGCCTACGAATGCTGCTATTGCAACCAACAGGTATACGATGACGGGGGCAAGAAACGGACATAATGAATGCAGATACCATCCACTGACCGCTATCATCAGATAATGGAATACGTAGAGCCCCCATGATTTTTGGCACATCCACTTTGAGAAGGCATTGTCAAAATCCCCCCATTTCTTCATGAAGGCAAGTATACCGAGAGTTCCAAACCATGCGTATACATTGCACATGATTGTATCCAGAACTACGTGATCCGGATAAGGCTGACCTATATATAAAATCACGAAAGCTGCGCAAAATGCCAGGGCAAGTATGCTTAATAACAGCCAGTTTTTGCCAAGTCGCTCCATCACTTCGTCATGAGAAAACACAAAATATCCTATCAGGAAGCCCAGTCCGTAGATACCAAATCTGTACACCACTATTATCGGTGTGTTAAGTATCTGCGCAGCTCCATATACGGGTATGACAAGAAGTATAATTATCAAAAGGTTGGCTTTGCTGCAGATATTATAGAATCTGTCTTTTTCAATCTTTCTGATCAGTACTAGTATCAGGCTGAAGAACCAAAGCATCTGTACGTACCACAGAGGACCTGAGCCGCTGACTGCCATTATCAGGAAAAGGATTGGCTTTGGTACATTGCCCAAGGAATCAAATGCACCGGAGATCAGCATGTTGTAATAGCCAAGAATCCAGCCGAAAACCAGAAGGCCGATTGTTGATGGCACAAGATATTTTCTCGTCCTTACTCTGATGAATTCCTTTTCTGTTCGTTTAACTAGTTCATAGCGGGCTGACATGCCGGATACCACAAACAGAAGTAACATGAACCAGGGGTATACAATGTACTGATATGTATCTTGAGGCTGATGATTACTGAAAGGTCCGATGATTCCATGTTGTACTACACCGTTGAATATGTAAATCACATGATAGATAACAACTAGCACTACTGTTATCCAACGAATATTATCCAAATATACCTTTCTCATATTTCTACCACCTTTGCCAAATATTTTAACATTTTTCTTAATCATAAAAAAGTAAGCTCCGCCTGTCTATCAAGCGAAGCTTACATATTTTGCTAGTTTCGTTAAGGTTCTATTGTAGCAATTATCCCCGCCTTGCTTGCCTCCACATTTTTAGCCCCAGTGTATATGCCAAAAAAGGAATCACAGCAGTAATCAAAGCCGTCAGGCAACAAAACACTATTAAAAAACCAAATAGTCGGTTATGCTGAAAGTAATTATCTCTTAACAGCAAAATTCATTATCCCATTAATAGTATGAATCACAAAAAACGGAACAGCCGTTCCTGCTAACAGGTAATTGCTCTTCCAAAGGCCAAAGAACAGATAGTACAACGGTACAACGGCGAACTGACTTATTATAATCAGCCATCCATACTGATAACCCATATAATACATTGTCCATCCAATGAAGTTAATTACAATCATTAGAATCGCAAGAAAAAGGAATGTCTTTTCTTTGACGGTTTCTCTGGGAATAAGCTTAACATCATCCCTTACGATTAACATCAGCAGAATCATTGACAGCATGCCAAATATTCCCTGTACTGTCTCAATCCATTTTATCTCATTCTGCATATTCATGATTGGATTTGATGCAGGGTTTATTATTGGCATAACAATATATGGGATTTCCTGTATCACAAAGGCTGATATACCTATAAACGATATTCCCAAATAGTAATTCTTGAACAAATGTAAAAACTTTATCATATTACCTATCCTCGGTAAAACCGTAAGTCATCTTTTTCTTCATTATGATTGCTAGCAAAATAATTTCATATAGGACTCCTGCACTAAAGTTTTACCATCTTCAAATCGAATCTGCCGACGTTCTTCAATAGGTATTTGTGAAAAGAAAATGCAATGGTATCAAACAGCAGACACAGTGTATCAAAATACCCCATAAGAGTAGCTTTTCTGTTTCTATATATTACAGTGTTCTTTTGATTTCTATATTCCATGCTTTCTTTTGTCTCCGGGTTAAATGTTTTTCTTTTCATCAATTTTCCTGTAAGCCATTTCCAGCATACTGATATTCAAAACCGCAAATATCAGCAGGTAAAGTGGCATGACGGATATCCCGACTCTTTTGTCAGGCTGAGCCGTAAATCTGCAGGCTTTGTTTTTTCAAGGCACAGCATCACATTAGCCATATCACTGAATTCTACAAATGCAATTGCGTCATCCTTTGGGCAACCGGTAGAGATTTTCCTTTCTATCAGCCGTTCCTTAAGCATAGCGGGATCCGCCTTTATTGAAATCGTGTAATCTGCAAAATCCGAAAGATCTCTCCATCCTTCTTCATCAAGAAGCAGGTAGTTTCCCTCAAGAATGATTATATCCCCATCTACAAAAACTGCGTTATCAACAGGATTGTGGAGAAGTCGGTTATAAACCGGCCAGCCGCAGTTTTTCCCCGATGAAATTTCCCTTAGCTTGATTTTAAACTGTTCTATATCAAATGTAACAGGTGCTCCTTTTATATCTACCATCTGAACCTTCCTGCCGTTGATATCTGCTGTATGGGAAATCAGATAATCCTGGTACCTGTGAAATCCATCCATACCTATAGCCTGCACCTTCATGCCTGATATGACATCTCCGGAAAGATATTCCAAATAGCTTGAAAGCGTACTTTTCCCTGCACCGGGAGGCGCCGCAAGCATTACAATGAGCCGACGGCCTTTCCGTGAACGCATTTCCGACAAATGTTCCAAAAGCGGGATGAAGACTGATTTTATCTCTTCATCACTGTATGTGGCCTTAATCTCTATTCCGTTGTTATTAAATAAATATTCCATAGTCCCGGACATTCTACACATCTGTATTTTCTTTTTTCTCAACCAGCGGGATATCCTTGTTTGAACTTCCTCCGGGTTTATATCTCATAAGATTATCAATGACCATCTGAACCTGAAATTCATTTAATTCTATCTCTACATCATGAAGCTCTCCGCTTTCCGGAAGCCGTACATGAATTACCGCATAATTCTGATACTCATCGGATGAATATATTCCATCCTCATATTTCTTCAGGCGGACTACTTTTCTTGATATGCCTTCCACAAGTCTGTAATCCACAGCATATACTTTTTTTTCCGAAAAAGCATGTATATGCGTCGAACCGAATGCAAACCCGTTTTTCTTATATGTTAATAACCGGCTGTTTTTATATGATGCATTCAGAGCCTCGTAATCTATATCGCCTTTTAGCCATCTTCTTACCGGCATACCTGTATACTCGGAAAATACCATATAGAAGAGAATTCCAAACAGGATCATGCCGACTACGGAAAGGATGTAACTTCCCGAAAAAAGGGCGCAGACACTGCAAAACATCAAAAATAAAAAGAACACCATCCAGATAATGAGATTTCCTCTCCTGAATCTCTTTAACAGATCCTTCTTTAAATCAGGAATCTCCGGACGTTCAAATGGGTGTTCATTAATATATGTCAGATATTTGCTATGCCACTCAGAACTTTCGAAATATTCACCTCCGGCTATCTGACTGCTCCTTTGCTGAGCCTTTTGATCAGCCCTGTTTTCTTTTATGTAAGCATATATCAGATATAATATCAGCAAAGGGCAAACGATAAATGCTGCCAGCCTGCCTGCCTCATCTCCTCTTATGAAGAAGAAAAAAAGCCCTATCACGATCGTCGATATTATATATATGATAAGTTCCTTAAATGTCATTTTATGAGGAAACCTGTTTCTGTCAGACGCCATTGCCACCTCACTTACGCTCTGCAGTATATGCTGAATTTTCCATTTTCCCTATTATACTTTTCCGGCCTGCGAAATACATAATATACTAAAACTTCCCGCACACTTAAGTGACTCAGAACAGTTGTAAAAGGTTTTATCATTGACAGGTAAATGATAACACTACAATCATAAGGGAGCAAGAAAAGCGAAAGTATTGAAATAGTCTTTTCACTATGCTAAAGTAACATCGCACACTGAAACAGAAAAAATTTTATTCCCGGTAAATAATTATACACAGGCGATCAGAGAAAATGGAACGTGAAATATTTAAAAGTAAACCACTCAGGGGATTTCCGGCAGGATTTGTGCGCGGATTTATATTTGGCACTGTATTCCTGCTGATAGCACTGGCTCTGGGAATGGACGATGATATGTATATCCCGCTGTTAGGAGCTTTCGTTGTACTTGGCGGCATCATCGGTGTCATATGCTGTATCGGAAAAAAAATAGAAGCTGATGAAAACGGCGTGTATCTGAAGAAAAAAGAGTATCTCTTTACGGAAAATGATATGTATATGAATGTTCATACACATTATTATCATGCTATCCCCGTGACAGAAAGATACATAAGTGTATCCGGTAAGAACGGTAAACGAACGATAAAGTGTTCGTTTCTTGGAGGTCAGGATGCCGGCAGACTGGCAAAGATCGTAGAAGACGGTATGAGAAAAAAGTATCAGACTGAATCTGATGACTTTGAACTAAATGATGTGTCAGTCCGGTATTTCCCCATACCTGTGGCTGAACTGACTGAAACGATAGATAAAAGGTGCAGGCTGCATATTAATTTAATGTTCTGGATACTGACAGCATTTTTTTCATTGATACTGATATCTATGATCATACAGGATCAGCTTGAGGACTACGGACTTGGGTTTTTGGGGTACATGGCTTTAAATGTGCTGATACTGGGCAGTGTTAGTTTTTTCATATGCGGAAAATTTAAAAAATCTGCGAAAAAGATTCCATATGCGATCATGCTGAGCGATGGTCAATGTTTTATAGATGGCAAAACATTCCGAAGAACGGATATGAAGAGCATTGTGATGACTGCCAATAAGGGTTCCGGCACCGGCGATATGCGAAAGCTGGTTTTTTATGAAAAAAACGGAAATATCAGTGAATACAATTTCGGATTCAGAGCTGACCGGAAAGGATTACCGGGATACGAACAGCTGGTAGAAGCAATAAAAGAAAACTTTGGCGAAATTTTCTCATACGATATGTGTTAAACAATACACATTCTCACGGATGTCGATCCTTTCCCACCCATCTTCATATAAATCATGTATCAGAAGCTTCACTCGTCAGTGCCTCCAACTCGTGGACACAATTATCGCACCACTCTTTTATCATCTTTTCATACATGATTCCGAAATCTATTGTGAACTTCCAGTACAGTGCCTTCAGCGGATCGTCTATCATTTTTTGATAGTCCCCTGTCGCCTGCACCGCATCCGACTGACCGTCCGGAAATACCTTCTCTTTCTCGGGAAGGGTTTTGAAATATTCTATATTTTCAGCGATACTGCATTCCCCCCGGAAAAAAGTCCTCATAAGGATATAATTGCGTATAGTGCCCTGTTCGTCCTCTTCCTTCAGCCACCGAACCAGCTCTTTTCTGCCTTCATCGGTAATGGAATGTATGTTTTTGTCCGGCTTTCCCTTCTGCTCCACGTGAGAAGATGTGATCCAGCCGTTCTTTTCCAACGCCTGCAGCTCGCGGTAGATCTGACTGGTCTGTGCCTGCCAGAAATGATTAAGAGAATCCTTAAAAACTGTCCGGATCTCATATCCTGTCATATCACCGTAATTCAGCAATCCTAAAATCCCATGCTTTAACATATTTTCTCTCCGCTATTCCACAAGTAGAATATGTTCCATTATAATTATACTTGTGTAATATGTCAATTACAGTAAACGAATATAATTAATCCCTTTTTGCAATTATGTGTCCAGTATAAGAATTGCCTGCATTTATATCTTAGTCGTCCATTTCGAGCAGTCCCAGACCTGCGTTGCAAGATCTTCGTAAAACTCCGGTTCATGGCAGACCATCAGTATGCTGCCTTTGTACGCCTTGAGCGCCCTGTGCAGCTCCTCTTTTGCATCTACATCCAGATGGTTGGTAGGCTCATCAAGTACCAGCAGATTTGATTCCCTGTTGATAAGCTTGCATAACCGTACCTTTGCCTGCTCTCCTCCGGATAAGACCTTGCATTTGCTCTCTATGTGCTTGGTAGTCAGGCCGCATTTGGCCAGTGCAGAACGCACCTCATACTGACTGAAACCGGGAAACTCATTCCATATTTCCTGCAGGCATGTTGTTTCTATATCCGGAGACATCTCCTGCTGAAAGTATCCGATCTCAAGATTCTCACCAAGCTCCACGCTTCCTTTGATCGCAGGTATCAGACCCAGAATACTTTTTAGCAGAGTAGTCTTCCCGATACCATTAGCTCCGGTGAGAACGATGCGGCTGCCTCTTTCCATACTGATGTTCAGCGCCGAGGACAAAGGCTCATCATAGCCGATGACCAGGTCTTTTGTCTCAAAAATTATCCTTCCCGGTGTACGGGCATTTCTGAAATTGAATTCCGGCTTAGGTTTCTCCTGGATCTTTTCGATAATATCCATATTATCCAGCTTCTTCTGTCTGGACATAGCCATATTTCTGGTAGCCACCCTCGCCTTATTCCTGGCAACAAAATCCTTAAGTTCCGATATCTCCTGCTGCTGGCGGTTGTAAGCAGCTTCGCGCTGAGCCTTCTTCACCTCATAGACTTCCAGGAACTTATCATAATCACCCACATAGCGGTCAAGGCTGTGAAAATTCCCGTCCATGTGGTAGACGATATTTATCACACTGTTTAAGAAGGGGATATCATGAGATATCAGAATGAAGGCATTTTCATAATCCTGCAGATATTTCTTCAGCCATTCTATATGCTCTGCATCCAGATAATTGGTGGGCTCATCCAGAAGCAATATGTCCGGCTTCTCCAAAAGAAGCTTTCCCAGCAGAATCTTTGTACGCTGCCCGCCTGAAAGCTCCGTGACATCACGGTCAAGTCCCAGATCCAGCAGACCCAGGGCTCTCGCCACCTCTTCCACCTTTGCATCTATCATATAGAAATCACGATTGGTGAGGACATCCTGTATCGTACCGGTCTCCTCCATATATTCCGTCATTTCCTCTTCGGTAGCGTCTGCCATCTTTTCATACAGTTCATTCATACGCGCTTCCATGGCAAACAGCGGCTCAAAGGCGCTTGCGAGAACATCCTTTATGCTCATGCCGGACTTAAGGACGGCATGTTGGTCCAGATATCCCGCCTTTACATTTTTTGCCCATTCGATCTTACCCTCATCCGGCATTAGCTTACCGGTTATTATATTCATGAAAGTGGATTTGCCCTCGCCGTTGGCTCCCACCAGTCCTATATGTTCCCCCGCAAGAAGTCGGAAGGATACGTCCTCAAAGATCGCCCTGTCCCCAAAGCCGTGGGTAAGATGCTCTACATTTAAAATGCTCATTTATTCACGCTCCGATATCCTGAATCTTCTTTTCTTTTATAATATCTTTAGAAATACGTACTTTTTTTTGAATGCATTTCTGACAGATGTTTCAAGCATCCTAGAGCTTAACAACTTTATTTTTTCCGCTTGTCTTCCCGGAGTAAAGTGCCTTGTCCACTCTATTGCAGGAACGGTCGGCTTTTTCTCCTTTAACAATACCGGTCACACCGATGCTGACTGTCTGTGAAGGAACACCCTCATACGAAACCATAGAGAATGACACACGAATAAGTTCAGCTATCTGAAATGCCCTGTCGTCATCTGTGTCCGGAAGAAGTATCATAAATTCCTCTCCGCCCCATCTTCCTATCTTTCCATCAGGTGCATTTTTTGAAATCACATCATTCATAGTCTCCGCAAGTTTGATAAGTACTTCATCACCTTTATCGTGACCATATGTATCATTTACCGCTTTAAAATTATCAATATCCAGCATGATGAGACTGCTTGAAATTTTGCCATGCTCGTCTTCACTGTTATTGATCTGTTCAGCTTTTTCGATGATCAGTCTCTGAATTTCTTTTCTGTTAAGTACTTTGGTAAGACCATCGGTAATAGCTGCCAGCAAGAGCTTTTCATTTGCCACTTCCAGCTCCTCGGTTGAAGCCTGGATAAATGTGGCAAGCCTGTTGATCATGGAAACTCTTCCTGTAAATTCCTGATTGTTTTTATTTACATCTGCCATGGCATCGAGATTACGCTTGCCTTCTCTCATAGCGGCAATAACAAGCGTTACATTATGCTGGTTTACTTTTCCGTTGGTACGAAGAAACTCGCCTGATGTATAAAATCCCGAAGTGGGCGCAACTGACTGGAAAGGTTTTGTCTCTTTGCTTACCTCGTTGTCGCCCCAGTATGTACGTCTTGCGGCACATGAAAATACAGAAATTACTTCCGGTATGAACTCTTTTAACTTAACAGCTTCCTCATCAACACAGGAAAGTATCGTCCAGGGATCGCCGTATGCAATCCTTGCCTTGACATTTTCTCTTATATCGGCTGTCATGACCAATGCTCCGTCAGGCCTTGCTGCCGTAGGAGCTCTCATTATGTTTATTCCGTTATACTCATATAAGAAAGGAAACTCCAGTGTATTACCGAAGAAATTCTCATCATTCTTGATATTAAGATATTTATAATAAGTCTCGTATGCCGGTCTTCCGTCAAGCTCATACAGAATGGGGCCCTCTGCTTTTGTTACCTCAAGCTTTCTGCCAAGAGGCTTCCATCCTGTTATAAATGTAGAGGTAACATTGAAATCTTCGCCACCCATAAGTGCAAATACTACGGCATGATCGGTTATTTTGCCGGCAGATGAAAATACACAGGCATAATCTGAATTAATGTCAATATTAAATGAGCCGCCCCCGAAAAACTGTACACTCTCAGGAAGATCATCAAAACTCTCGCAGAAATCTGACATGGACATACCTCTGATGGTGGCATATGTCATGACGCATTTACACCATTGGTTTTCATTAACTTCCTTAATTAAAGATGAGGCTACTTCCTGCTTGTTTTCATCACTTAACGGATACTGCAGGATTTTAATCTTTGTTGTGAAATATTCGAATACCGTGCAGACTACCACGATCTCAGCCTTACTGAATTCCCCGATAAAGATATTACCGTTTGTTGAGCTTCCGATATAGTGTGCCCCCGGCATCTCTTTCTCAATAGCCGCACAGATTATCTCTATCTTTGAATAGTTCAGTTTATTGCTGTAAATCTGAAAAAAAACATCACTTGTAACTGAAGATTTTTTCCACTGATTGATTTTCTTAAGGCTGTTTACAAACTTATCTTCATTTTCATATTCAAATTGGAATTGTCTCATATAAATGCCCCCCTTTATATTCGATACTTCAGTTTACATTACTGATACTTATTATAACAGAACTCAGCGGGAACCGTATTGAGTATGAACATAGTTTATTCAGATTTTTCTTTACGCTTATATCATCCACCTTATAAAATATTACAAGCTCTGCCCGGCGTACCTGCTCAGCAAGAACTGGGCGCATATTGTCGGAATAAAGCTTGAATGTAGAGGCATCCAATACAGTAATCTCCATAACATCATCCCATGTGATCATTTGATACTCATAAGGGCAAAAGCAAGGGAAAGATTACATGACAACACAGTATAACACGAAATGGCAAGTGGCTGCTGAAATGCTCATAGAAAAGCCCCGGCACATCTGACCTGATATGGGTTTCACGATGTGTCAGGGCTTTTTCTTATATATTTCCAGGTTCTGTTTTATAGTTGGTTCCGATATGGACAGAATAGCATCAAAGCATCAATACTTAAGTATCTGTCCCACAAGTATGAAGTCTCTATTCTTGATATCATTGAGGCTGACCAGGGTATCTACTGTGGTGTTCAGCTTAGTTGCTATCTCGCTTAAGGTATCACCGGGTATAACTGTATATGTCCGGGTTCCTATAGCAGTATCTGCGGTATCAGCCGGAGCGGTTTCACTTGATGATCCGTAGTGTTTGTAGAGATACAGCGGTCCGTACCAAGGGATTTCAGTGTACGCTTTTGCATCCTTCCCGGAGATCGTCACCTTGTAATCAATTCCCTGATATGTATAGCTGAATATCAGAGCGACTCCCGGATTGTCCTGCAAGGTCTTCATGATGTCATAGGGAAGTGCCGTACCCTGATCCCATGTAACTGTCCTTTCTCCGCCAAGGGCTATCTCTGCCTTAAGCTCTCCACGAAGGGGCTCAAGATAATCATATGGTGGCTCGGCCTTCGGCTCGCTGTTTGAATTTTCGCTATCATTTGACGAGTTGTTATTCTTCGATGAGTCATTATTCGAATCATTACTTGAGCTATTATCTGATGAATCATCATCGCTATCTGAATCTGCCGCATTTACCGTTACACTACAAGTAGCTGTCTTGCTTCCATCTGTTGTTGTAACCGTGATGGTTGCTGTTCCGGCTGCAACAGCAGTTACCTTACCATTTGCGTCAACTGTTGCAACACCTGTATTATCGCTCGACCACGTAACACTCTTGTCCGTTGCATCATCCGGCCTAACTGTTGCTGTCAGCGTCTCTGTACCTCCTACAGTCAGTGTGGTAGAAGTTTTGTTGATTTCTACTCCTGTGACACTAACTACTGATGGAAATCCCTCAGTTACCGTTACAGTACATATTGCTGTCCTATCATCACTTGTATAATCTGTTCCGTTAGTGGCAGTAGCTATAATGGTTGCCGTTCCTGGTGCAACTGCTGTTACTACGCCGTCAGCCACGGTGGCCACGCTTGCGTCACTCGTCGTCCATGTCACAGTTTTGTCAGTAGCGTTCTCGGGCAACACGGTCAGAGTCAGCGTCAACGGCACGCCGCCCACGGGAATCGAGGCTGTGGACGGTTGGAGAAACAATTCATTGACATCAACGGTAGAAGAACCCTCTTCATAATAAATCGTGATCTGCTTGATCTGACAATAGGTATCGCCCGTGCAAGTAATCGTAACCGACGAAGCATTGACGTTTGTAAAGGTAAAGGTATCCCCATCTGCAGACTTTTCAGCCGTAGCAGAAGAAAGGGCGGGTTCACCATTATAACAGCCTCTGACAATTACCAGTTTGGTGATTGTCTCGCCATTCAAAGCAGAAACGATACCATAATTATATCCGTCACTGCTGACAAAAAAGCCATCAGGATCCCCCTCATTGTTTACTTCAACCTTAAAATGCGTTCCGGTGTAGGTGTGTGCCATACCGGATCCGGTTCCGGCATTGGTGTCAAGCGTCTCGCTCTGATTCGCCGCCCACGCAGTAAGCCCCATCCCCGGCATCAGCCCAACGACCATCGCCAGCGTGAGCAAAAAACTGAGTAGCACTCTTCCTGTTTTCTTTTTTTTCATCATATGATATCCTCCTTGAGTTTAATTTTTCTAAAACAAAAACCGTCGAGCTTAACAAGACATATCTGTCTCATCAATCCGACGGTTATCCATCACGAATTCTGTATTTTATTTTAAACGCTCCTAATTCATGAGATGCAAAAAGAGCGCAGTTTACCTTACTGTCTGTCTGTCTGTCTGTCTGTCTGTCTGTCTGTCTGTCAAATCATGAATTATGCAAACCATCTAGTCAAGTCCTCTTTTAGTTTTTTTCTAAATCTATACTTTTTATGAAGCATTCAGTATAGTATATCGGCTCAAATAAGCAATTCCCTTAGCGTTTTATGCCTTTTGCGTGGCAAGGAGGGCAAGGACATAGTCTTTTGTGACATTAAAGTTCTCGACGATCTTTGCAATAATATCATTGTCGCTTGCTCCCATCATACGCATTCCCATTATTACTCCGTTGATTTCATCTCTTTGTTGTCTCTTCTCCATTGCAAGGCACATATCAACACCTCCCGTTTCCTCTTCATATTCCAGATTCAGCTTCACGGCTGTATTTAAGAATAAGGCACGGAAAGTTCTGTTGTATCTATTTCACGAAGTTCGCCTGCTTTTATGACCTGCTTACCACCGTATACGAGATAGTTGAATGCATCCGCAAATATCTCATTATCTGAAAGATATTTCTTTCCTTCGGTATCTATAACTCCCACAAAATACTCCTTTGGTTGGTAAGGGTACACTTACACTTGTAACTATACTATACAATATCAAGCGTATTTTTTCAACATAAGCCCGTCTTGCTTTTTTCGTACTTTTGGCTTAACCATGCGTTTTTGTTCCGGCTCTGTTTGTTGACATCCATAATCCGCATGTGAGTACCTGACTATGAATTACTTACGGCTTTAACTTCATCACGGTTTCGCAGGTCGTTCCCTTCATTTATCCGCACGAAGTTCTCCATGGTATCACCACGGATAAGCAGCTTTCTCCCGACCTTAAGTACCGGAAGCTCTCATCTGCTTTTTTGTTTGGTCTTAGACCGATTGTTTACGGAACGAGATAAATTACCAACCCGCTGGACTGTTCAGAACGATGTTCTCTGTTTCCGGACTGTTATAATCAGAAACACAATTGTGGAAAGAAAAAAAAAATCAGTCCGGCTGCTGGCCGTCATGCGATTTCCAAGCACATTCCGTAATCTTCATGTCAGTGAATACTGCCCTGAAGCTTGAGTCCTCCGGACTGCAGGCATATATTCCAAACCGAATCTTACCCGCTCCCTCCCATATATGGCAGACACGCATCTGTGTGAAATGCTCACCATCCTCTGAGCACTCGATACAGTAATCATCTTCCCGCCGGCTGAACCGATACCACATTATTTTTACTTCTGAAGGGATCGCAGTAGTTGCCCAGTCGGAATAACCATGATTGGTCACAACCGAACCGAGGTGCTGGAACGATTCGTTTTCATATTCAACTGAACCTTTCAGCCAGTTTTCACTGTCCAGGTACATCACGATGCCACACTGGTCGAAGCGGTGATGGCTTTCTGTAAAATCCGTTTTTGCTATGAAAGAAAAATATTTATCTTCCGTCTCCATCTGGAGTACCGGTGCATTATCATTCTGAAAATGATAATATGTCCGCTGCCACAGATCCGTATGAGGTTCGGTCACTATTTCAATCCGGCCTGGCAGGATACTGAAATCTGCCGGTTCCCTCGTCCATTTCATTTTTTCAAAATTCATAAACTCTCATTCTCCGCAAACTTACAATCTTTCTATCGGGATTCTGTTAAATTCACAATTTTGTATTCTAAGGAACATTAGCAGAATTACTTACTAAAACTTCCCACACCGTGTAGTCTTGTCTGCTTTCCCATATCTGCATCAGAAAGCCTCGCCGTAACCCACTACGTCAGGATTTTCCGATGAATCAGATGGACAGAAAGACGAAGGGACGGTTCTCACCCCACCACTCCGGCAAACCCGTAGCCGGCTTCCTCTATAGCAGCCTTGATCGTAGCATCATCAATAGCCCTTGAGGCTGTTATAGTAACCATATTTTCCTCACGGGAGGCTACTACATCTTCGATGCCGTCGACTGCCTCAAGGACCTTTTTTACACGTGCCTCACAATGTTCACACATCATTCCGTTTACTTTAACTTTCATTCTGTTGTTCTCCTTTGCTGTTTCAATATTTCAGTCTTTCTTTTTGCCGTAAAAAATAATGAACCACCGAATCATCTGGCCAGCCGAATATCAACTCCATATTTTTCCAATAAGTATGCTTCATAAGCAAACTGCCCGGGAACAGCCTGTTTCCAGATTACTTCCTGCTCCGGGATTGCCGCATGGAAATTCTTTCCGTTGGCTATACCTATGCAGGAATCACCATACTGATTATTCCAGTCACGTTCTGCGATTATCGGGAGCTCACCTTTCTGACTTGAAAACGCATAGGCAAATGAACTCTCTGATTTATTGCTCATCCATAACAAGATATTAAAATAATCCCAAATCGGGGAAAGCTCTGACACCTCCGGCAGAAGAGTAAAGGCAATGTATGTCCACTGTGTATCACCCAGCTTATATAACTGTGTTGAAAAAGCCGTTTCTGTGATATATATTTCATGGTATTCATCCATACGAGCTTTGACTTCGCTAAGTTCACCGCCCTTTAGGAAAAGGTATATCTGATAATTTTTCAGATCCGGGAAAGAGTCAAATGAATTTTCCACATCCTGTTTCTTGAAAATGTCAAAAAGTCCCACTGCCTGCCTCCCCTTATAATTATCTTTTTGATATCGGAATTCATCCGCTGAACCGGGCATTCCATCATACTGATCAAATTAATAATGTCCGCAAAGTCTTTTTACCGCATCTTCTATCGGCACACATTCCGCAAACCTCTTCGGCCACATCATTTCATTGTAATAGCGGTAAGTAGTTTCCGCATCCATATATTCATTATCGAAAGTGGAATTGGCACCTGCCGGAACGACTATTTTGTATCCTCTGTCGAAAGCCGACTTCACTGTTGCGTCGATGCAGAAGTTTGTCTGCAATCCGATCACCATCAGTTCCTTTTCGCCAATGCTTTCCAGATACTCTGTGAAATCTTTGTTTCCGAAACAGCTGTTTACATCTTTGATAAAAATTTTCTCATTTTCTAAAGGGGCGACCTGATCAGCGATTTCAAAATCTAAGTCTCCGACAGAGAAGCCGGTACCCGGCCCGTCATCGTGCTGAACATAAATGACTTCGACATTATTTTTCCTGGCGGTGTCTATCAGATGCTTGGCATTTTCGATAAAGCTGTCAAACGCATAAAGACGTTCATCCGTTATTCCTTTTTGTATGTCTACAACTAATAGGATCATTTTGCCTCCTTGGAAAAAATTGGGTATGTGTATTGGATATTTAGTCCAAAGGGTCTGACCCCTGATTCTCCGGATAATCTAATGACGGTATCGGTTCCGGACTTATGCTTATACCATAGCGGCCCACCGCAATAAAGAAACATGCAGTAGATATTACCAGAAAACCGGATGTAAGCATACTTATTGTACTCCCAAGTGAAGCGTAGGCACCATACTCTTTTGAGCCCGATGAGTGTGCTATTATTGTCGATAATAACAGGTTGACCCAAGGTGATACTATACTGCACAAACAATAAATCCCTGCAAAAATATCAGCTGCCACTCTCCTGGACCTTCCTTCATAGCCCATAACCAAAAACAAAAACAATATCTGCATCAATAGCCCCAGTCCCATCATATATACTGACACCGGTATGAGAGTCTTATCTGCCAGTGCCGCATCTTCCGGTAAAAAACTCTTCTGTGTCAGTACACATATAATTGCTGCTGCTAATGCCAGCCCCTGCATGATAAATGAGATTATCATTGGTATCTTTACATTTCTTTCAATCATTATTTTCATAATTTTCCTCTTCTAAATATGTTTCACGTGAAACATTTTTATTTAATTAAAATTCAACCACAAATTGTGGATAATATGTTTTTAAATATCTCACTATGTTGTAATAATGATGTGAAACATTGAAATATTGCTATAAAACAGTTTTTTATTTTCTTGTATTCTCCCGAACTGAGTTTTCTTATATCCTCAAATTTTGCTATGTAATATCCCGTTTTGGCTTCACCCTCTTCATCATAGGGATAATTAAAATCGTCATCCTTGCATGAGTATTTTGCAGCTTCTATGGCATGGTCTTTTAATATCTGCAGATACTACTCAGCTATATCATTTATATCTGTAACAAATTCATCAAGACCTTCAACAGTATTAGTAAAACAGTTCAGGAACAGTCATAGCATTCTATCAAACATTCTCCTTATATTCATTCTGATCATAATCCCTGTATCCTAACTCCCTGCTACCATCTTTTTTCACAGTCAGATGTACATCTTCTGCGTATGCACCGACGTCATAAAAACTATACTGCACATCACCGTTTCTGAAAAAGCCCATGCAGGTCAATTTAGTTTTTTCCATCATTTTTTCTTCGTCATATTCCTCCGGTATCATATCCGGCTTAAACAGAAAGTATTCAACGATAATCTTTCTTAATTCATAAATTCTGTTTTCTTTGTCAGACAGAAATTTCTCATATCTGCCAAAACAAAGTGAAGCTTCTGTAGTTTCCGGACTGTCGGTATCCAGGTATACATCAATCTCGTCTTCTTCTCCGGTAGTGAAAATCTCATAACCATACTCGCCTACATTTGGATTGCTAAAATACTTAAATTTTCCGTATGGCTTTTCAATGATTATTTCATCTGCATTTTGAGCAGCAGGCTCTTTTTCTTTTTTTGAAAACAATTTGTCAAACAGTCCCATTTTCATTTTCTCTTATGTCAGTCATTAGCTACAATCCTATCACAAATAGGAATATATTGATACAGATATATGTGAAACAAATTTATTTAATTAAAAATCAACCACAAATTATTGGCAAAAATGTTTCACGTGAAACATTATGTAGTAATACAATTGTGAAACATAAGCCTAAATAAAAAAATATCCCGCCGTCGTTCTGCTTTTCAAAGACTATAACCTGTTTTAAATCTATTCTAAACCATATTCTTTAAAACTCTTCTCATAACAGTAAAAATCCTGATCAAACATATGACATTCCCCAACTATATTAAAACCAAAAATCTCATATGAACGGATTGCCTTTATGTTTAGCTTATTTACCAAAAAATGGATTCCCGTATAGCCCCTACGTTTTAGTTCTTCCATTCCGAAATTTAACATGATCCTGGCAAGTCCCTTGTTCTGCTCATCTGGATGCACCGCAAGTCTTGCAAGCTCACCGGATGGATTCAGTTTTTTATCCCAGCACTCAAGATTTTCGACATCCTCATCCTTTTCAATTGAGATGGCTGCTTTTATTTTTCCTTCAGATTTCATAACAAAAAGTGCATCCCTTGAAAGATCGAAATCTATTGTCTCATTGGATGGGTAGTCCTCGTCCCAGGGACAGTATTCCCTGCCAAGCTGCATTTTATACAGGGACAGTATTTCATTTCTGTCAGATTCTGTTGCTTTTACTATTTCGTATTCCATAATTCCTTCTTTATTAATAAGGCCATTTTTATCAGTATCGGAATATTTTTTCAATCCGCCACAGGCCACAGCTTTGTCATCCATATATGTAATAATTACATCCGTTATACTTTTGGAAATATTATATTTATCCCTTTTTCAATTATGTATCCGATTCAAAATCAGCCTGTAATATAAAAGTGAAAAACAATATTTCGTAAGAATGAGGGTAAATAATTCATCCCATTATAATAGGAAGAAACTCGTTCAATATTATGATATTTCTGATCATCAGAGTTATACTTTCAAACTTATTCTGCAACTATCAGAGGTCAATCTATATCGAACGGCTATCCTTATTCTATCACACGTGAAACAAATTTATTTAATTAAAAATCAACCACAAATTATGGGAAATAATTGTTTCACGTGAAACATTATGTTGTAAATATGGTATTATATATATGTGAAACATACCGTATTCTTTCCTTTTCAGAAAAGTGTTCCTTAAAGAAACAAATTATAAAAGGAAAAAGAAAATGACCAATGAATTAATTGAAAATATAGATAAGCTTCATACCACGGAAATGGGATTTGAGAGAATAAAAAAGAATCTCCATCTTTGGAATAAGGACATTGTCGGATGGTGCCGTAAGAAAATATTGGACCCGGAAGCAGTAATTACAAGAAACGGTAAAAACTGGTATGTGGATACGGCCGGCTGCATCATCACCGTAAATGCAAGCAGCTATACAATTATTACCGCACACATAAAAGACAGTAAGTAAAATTTAGAAAGGAACATGTTTATGTCCATTCTCTTTAGAAATGTAACAATTGAAGATTACGATTTGATTTACGAATTATGGATCAGCACCGAGCAGTCAAAACGTGCGCTTAATCCGATAGACGATTCCCGTGAAGGAATAGAGAAATATTTAAAGCGAAATCCCAATACCTGTTTTCTTGCATATGATGAGTCTGAACCGGATAAAGTTGCCGGCGTGATCCTTACAGGACATGATGGCAGAAGAGCTATCATTCATCATTTATGTGTTCACCCAGATTACCGCCGTAAGGGTATTGCGGATATGCCGGTCAAGGCAGCGGAAGATGCTCTTCAAAAAGAAGGCATCAATAAAATCTTCGGACTGGTCTTCAAAGATAATGACATAGCCAATGCATTCTGGGAAAATGAAGGCTATTCACTGCGCACCAATCTGAACTACAGAAATAAAAGTCTGAATCCTGATGTTCCTACCGGAGAATAAAACATAAAAACCCTGCTGACTTTACCATCTGCAAGTCTCCAACACAATAAATCCTGCTTAAGCGGTCAGATTATGCGAGTAATTGGCAGAAGATTTGTAAAATTTGTCTTTTTGTCATATTTTAGAGAACATTTTTCCCAAACATTAATTATTTTGTACCTTGCTTTTTTTCTGTAATAGATAGACAATATTAACTGTTGAGTAAAATTCCTATTCAAAAAGGAGCTTGCTAAAATGGGGAACACAGCTAAAATAATCTCGATGTCAATGCAAAAAGGCGGAGTGGGCAAAACCACCAGTGCAGTAAATCTTTCTGCAGCTCTTGCTGAAAAAGGCAAAAAAGTCCTTTTGATAGATATAGATCCCCAGGGCAATGCCACCACAGGTTTCGGTCTGGACAAGATTACTATTGAAGATGAAAAAGAAACCATTTATTCAGTTCTTCTTGGTGACTGCTCAATCGGCGAAGCAATAATAAAAGATGTGGTACCCAATGTTTCGGTCATCCCTTCCAATATAAATCTTTCGGCTGCGGAAATTGAACTTTCAAGATTTGAAAACCGTGAATTCATATTGAGCAAAGAACTGGAATATGTTAAGGACGATTATGATTTCATTATCATTGACTGTCCTCCTTCATTAAACACTCTTACACTAAATGCTCTTTGTGCTGCCCAGTCTGTACTGATTCCCCTCCAGTGCGAATATCTTGCATTGGAAGGACTTAGCGACATCATTCAGACCATCAATCTTGTGAGGGAAAACTTAAATCCTAATCTTGACCTTGAAGGAATTTTTATGACCATGTATGATGCAAGAACATCTCTTTCAGTTCAGGTCACAGAAAATGTCAGAGAAACATTTCCGGATAAAACGTACAAAACAGTTATTCCCAGAAATGTAAGACTTTCCGAAGCACCTTCTTTTGGAATGCCCATTACAAAATATGATTCAAAATCTGCCGGTGCGGAAGCCTACAGAAATCTGGCAGAAGAATTGTTACAAAGTAAATAAAAATAACAAAAACCTTTGATCTCTAATGTTTATTTGCGGAATCAAAGGTTTTATTATTACATTAAACTATGATTTAATTTTTAAAATTTTTGTGATTTAAATTTCTTTAAATGTATATTTATTGGTCTTCGACATCTTTTGAAAGCATAGAGAGCATCTCATAAAACTCAGGAAAATCTCTTTTTACTCTTACAATCTTGCCCTCTTTATTTACAAAACAATGCTCACTTGTACCGGTGAAAGAAAGAGTACCGTCCTGCTTATACATTTCGTATTCAAGAACAAGCCTTACACCTGAGATTTCCTTTACTCTTGTATGAATTTCTATCACATCAGAAAAAGTAGTGGGATTTTTGTATTTACAGCTAAGCCCCACAACCGGTGACATCACTCCGGTCTCTTCTATCTTTACAAAATCCCATCCAGTCTGATTCATGAAATCTGTCCTGGCTTCTTCCATCCATCGGATATAATTCGAATGGTGTGTTATTGCCATCTTATCTGTTTCATAATACTGAACCAGATGCTTATATATAAATTCTTTTTTCATAGTTTCTCTCTCCTTATTTTCCCATACAGAATTTTGAGAATATCTCATTTACCAGATCATCGTCAATTTCTTTTCCGATTATAAATCCAAGATGCTGGTATGCACTCATCAGGTCAATTGAGAAAAAATCTTCCTCCATTCCGTTATCTATGCTTTCGATCACATGCTCCAATGATACCTTCGTCTGCTCCAGTTCTTCTAAGTGCCGTAAATTTGTTACAACCACTTCATCGTTTATTTTCTTATCCGGATCACCAAAAATTGAAAGCAGGTTTCTCTGCAGTTCGTCCATGCCTTCATTATTTTTTGCCGAAAGCATTATGACAGGAATATCACTTCCCGAAATTTTCCTGATTTCATTTTCATCAGTCACTGTTTCCAGATCAGATTTATTAAGAATTACAAGTGTATTTTTTTTTCTGATAAGATCCATTATCCTTTTGTCATTTTCATCAAGCGGAATTGATGAATCAACAACAAAAAGAATCAGGTCCGCAGACTCTGCATTTTTTTCTGCCCGGTCTACACCTATCTTTTCCACCTTATCATCAGTATCACGGATTCCGGCAGTGTCCATCAGATTAAGCTGAATATTTCCGATCATCACTGATTCTTCTATAGTATCTCTTGTAGTTCCGGCAATATCTGTAACGATTGCACTTTCATGTCCGGACAGCATATTTAAAAGTGATGACTTTCCCGCATTTGGTTTTCCAAGTATCACTGTCCGGATACCGTCCTTTTTTATCCGTCCGTTTTGTGACATTTTTATCATCCCGGAAATTTCAGAAATAAACCTTTCTGTTTTTTCTCTTAGTTCTTCCGGATAGCCTGTCAGGTCAAAATGTTCAGGATCATCAAGTGCCGATTCGATAAAAGCTGTTTCGTGTAGTATCTCACTTCTTAAATTTTCAATCTTCTCAGCCAGTCTTCCGTTTAGCTGTTCCATAGAGTTCTTCAGTGAAAATTCATTTTTCGAACCGATCACATCCATCACGGCTTCAGCTTTTGAAAGATCCATCCGTCCATTCAGGAAAGCTCTCTTTGTAAACTCTCCTGGTTCTGCGAGTCTGGCACCGTTTTCTGTCACAAGTTTCAGAATTTTCTGCATAAGAAAAATTCCGCCATGGCAGTTTATTTCCACAGTATCTTCACCGGTATAACTGTGTGGTGCTTTCATCAAAGATACCAGCACCTCATCAGTTTTTACCGTCATTTCATTTTCATAAATATAACCATGGTGAATAGTGTGGGTAGGGAAGGAGGAAATCTTTTTTCCACCTCCTGTCATAAAAATCCTGTCAGCCACCGAAACAGCTTCCGGTCCGCTGATCCTGATTATCCCTATTCCCGACTGAGTGACACCGCTTGCAATCGCAGAGATGGTGTCATTACTGAAAAAATCTTTCTCCATAAATTTTTTATTCGCCTGAGTAAATGTCTGTCCCCGGTATCCAAACCGATACCGTATTAAAACCATCAGTTACCTGAAAATATATATCCTCAGCTCCTTCAGATTTAAGTCTGTTTTTTATTTCTAAACCATCCTCTGCTTCTAATTGTTCCAAAACATATTCAGCTATTTTATTATTCTTATCTAATGAACTGATTTCCGTCTGCTGTGACCAGGCTTTAATAGTTGTACTATAACCACTCCAATCTATTGTTTCAGGATCTGACAATGCAAAGGTTAAAGCCAAACATACAGAATCACACAGTTCTTCATCTGACCTATAATTCTCTACTTCTTTTGTAGCTGACTCTTTATTTCCACATCCACCAATTACTGCAACTAAAGACAATAACATAGTAAATAACAGCAGTTTTCTCATAATATTTTTTTCTTTCCACAGAATAAATATTAACTTTTTCAATAGTATAAAAACACCCCACTGATACAAAGCGTCAGTGGGGCATCAATTAAATTTTAATAATTGTTCTTAAGAGTTACAACAACCTTTCTGTAAGGTTCTTCACCTTCTGAATGAGTTGTTACATATCTGTCATTCTGAAGAGCAGAGTGAATTATCCTTCTCTCATAAGGATTCATGGGCTCAAGTGTAACTGGTCTTCTGTTTCTCTTTACTTTGAAAGCGATATTCTTTGCAAGCTTCTCAAGAGTATCTTTTCTGCGCTTACGATAATCTTCGATATCAACCTTTACCCTTACATAATCTTCCATACCCTTGTTTACTACAAGGCTTGTAAGATACTGAACTGAATCCAGTGTCTGTCCGCGCTTTCCGATGAGCAGTCCCATCTCTTCACCTTCAAGCTCAACATTGAGAGTATACTCGCTGTCGAAAGTGCAGGTAATCTTTGTCTCAATCTTCATTGCAGCAAAAAGATCTGTTAAGAATTTTTCTGCTTCTGCAATAAGCCTTACCTGATCTTCCTCTGATACAGGCTTAACAGGTTTGGAAGGCTTTGATTCTACAACAACTTCTTCTTCTTTCTTCTTTGAAAAATCTCTTCTGCCGCGTCCGCGCTTTGCATCTCTTTCTTCTCTGTCACGCTTCTTATTTGCACGGATTTCTTCTTCGTCATGTTCTTCCAGAACATTCATTTCACGAAGCTTATTTACTCTTTCCTCGTTTGCCTTCTTTTCAGCCTCTTTAGCTGCAGCCTTTTCAGCTTCCTTCTTTTCTTTTTCTTCTTTGGCTGCTGCTTTCTCGACTGCAGTTTCTTCAGCTCTCTTTTCTTCGATTTCAGTAAAAGATTCTTCCTTTACCCTTGCCTTGATCACTGCATTCTTTGCACCGATTCCTATGAATCCGCTTGAACCTTCTTCAACTACTTCATAATCAAGCCTGTCACTTGTTACACTAAAAGTCATGCAGGCATCTGTTATACAATCATCTACTGTCTTTGCTGAAAACTCTCTGTAATCTGCCATTTCTTTCTCCTCCCATTAATCCTTCTTGGAATTATTTTTCTCGTTAAACTCTTTTACCATATTTGCTTTAGAAGCTAAACTTCCGGCTTTTGAAGTATTTTTATTCTGATATTCTGTGGAGTCCTTCAGGTTCTTCTTTACATTTGTTTTGTCGGAAACACTATCTTTCTTATTATTATCTTTGTTTTCTTTATTATCATTCTTTCCGGCATTCTTTGTATTCAGCTTTGCATTGCTTGAAATCTGCTGAACGGGAAGTCCCTGTTTTCTGCGCTTCTCATTCTGCTTTTCCACATTTTTCTTTATCATCTCGTCAATATCCATCTTGTCCAGATACTTATTAACAACTATCTGGATTATGGAACGGACTACGGAACCTGTTATCCAATAGATACCCATACCGATAGGAAGACTGAAACAGAAAAATGCCGACATAAGAGGCATGATAGTATTCATGGTCTTCATTGAAGAAATCATGGGATTTTCTTCTTCCGCACCTTTTTTGCTGCCTGTGTTGCTCTGTATCTGGGGCATCAGCTTTGTGTTAATCCACTGGGTAGCTGCAGCCAGAACAGGAACAGCAAGCACACTTATGATAAGTATCCAGTTTTTTGTATCGCTTGCCCATTCAGCTTTCAGAACATTACTTGGTGTGGAACCGATGTTCATTCCCAGGAAAGTATTGAACTTTTCAAGTTCCATATAAACATTATTAAGATTTTCTGAAATTGAAGGGAAAGTTGCCTTCATGGTTGCCCAGTCTACTTCGGATGCTCTGTTAAGCGCATCTATTATAGTATTCTGTGTATAATCAGCACTTCCCTCTGCAGTTCCGTAGAAAAGATCATTGTTAAGCTGCTTTGAGTAATAAGAATATCCTGTAAATTCTTTGAAAATTTCAGTAAGCTGTTCTTTATTTGACAGCTTATAAACATCACTTACAGTAGGATAAAAAACATCCTTTATTCTGCCAACATATGCAGGCATATTATAAAGAACCCTGTAAAGTGCATAAAGAATAGGCATCTGGATCAAAAGCTGGATGCAGCTTCCGGAAGGATTTACACCATATTTTTGGTAAACCATCTGTGTTTCCGTATTCATTTTCTGCATCGACTCCTGGTCAGTGCGTCCCTTATATTTTTCCCTGATAGCCGTCAGCTCAGGATTCATCTTATTTGAAAGCTTTGAAAACTTCTGCTGCTTTACCGTAAGTGGCAGGAGCAGGAGATATATCAAAATTGTCATTATGATAATAGCAAGACCGGCACTGGGATATTCCATAAAAAGTCCCAGAAACCAGAATATGCCTTCAAGTAATAATCCTATGAGCCAGGAAAAAGGTTTTAATATCACGTTTGAAGTCTGAGTAAGTAACATTAACCTGTATCTCCTTTTTTCTTAAATAAAAAGAACTCTTTTTGATTCAGTGATTTTCCGTGCGATATCTGCTTCTGATCTTTGGATTTCTGAAAGAAAACTCCTCAGGAACGGGATCATACCCTCCCCTGGAAAGTGGATTGCATCTTAATATTCTGTAAAAAGACAAAAAACCGCCTTTCAAAGCACCGTACTTCTGTACTGCCTCCAGTCCGTATGTGGAACAGGTAGGGTAGTAAGGGCAACGAGTGCTTTTTAGCGGTGAAAGATATTTTCTATAGAAATTGATCAAAAAGATCATCACATATTTCACTGTTTCTGTACCTTACTTATCTTATGAATCTTTGCCAGATGCAGGAGAGACTTTGTGACGGTATCATACCTTATATCAACTGCCGCTTTCCTCACAACGACGACGATGTCCAAACCACTATTGAACACTGATTCATTCCGTCTGTAGCTTTCTTTTATTAGCCTTTTTAATCTGTGCCTTACGACACTGTTTCCGGTTTTCTTGCTGACAGATATTCCTAATCTGTTAATATCCATATGGTTTTCTGACACATACATTACAAAATATTTGTCTGCAACGGATTTTCCACGACGGTATACATTTCTGAAATCGTCGTTCTTTTTCAAACCAACCGAAAATTCCATACCGAAACCTTAAAAAAGGGGTCACCCTGTAGTGACCCTTAAGCTGATAATACTTTTCTGCCTTTTCTTCTTCTGGCTGCAAGCACCTTTCTTCCACCGGGAGTACTCATTCTTGCACGAAAACCATGAACTTTAGATCTCTGTCTGTTCTTGGGCTGAAATGTCATCTTCATGATCAAACACCTCCTATTCCTATTAAATTTTATTCTATAATTACTTTAGTGCCATTATGGGATAGTTGTCCCATTGAATGTCAGAAAACACTAAAAAGGATTATATATAAATAAATCCCACAAGTCAAGGAAAAATAAGGATTTCCGGCATCCTCGGAAAGCCGAAAAAAAAGTTTTTCACATTTTTTTCAGACACCTGATTTTTTCAATCAATATGTAGTAGAGTTATAAAACTCTTTTCCACAAGATGTGTAAAAGAAACATACGTTCATGTTTTTTTCAAAGCATTTTTTTTATTTACATAAATTTATCCACCACATGTGGAAAAAATGTTGATAAAATCCGATTTAATTTGTGAAAGCCTTATTTTATGGGCTTTTTATGCCTGTTTTACTTGTTCATTTTATTTTTATTAAATTTGCTATAGTTGTCTTTCGCCATAATATGTTAACCAATTATAACCAAATTTATACACATATCCACATTTTTTTATACACATTATACCATTTGTGTTTTTTTTTCTATTATTATACAATCTATAAATGTCGATAACCTTAAGACTTTATCGATAAATACAGATATAGTTTTATTTCATACATAATGAAAATTTGCTATAACTGTGTTTATAAATATGATTTGCGAGGAAAAGCAGATGCTTAAGCAGCTTATAGAGCAGAACTGGGTTGAAATAAAGAAAAATATCAAGAAGGATAACAGCCTTACAGATATTGCATACAATATATGGATAGATCCTCTTACTTTCAATGATTATAGCGATAATGTCCTTACTATCCTTATACCTAACAAGGAAGTCAATCCGGAGATCCAGCTTGATTATATAAAAAATCACTATACAAACTGCTTTCAGGATGCACTTTTTTCACTTTTTGGTGAAAATATAGAAGTCCAGTTCATTCTGGCAGATCCCAAACCTCACGAAACCGTAAAGGAAGAAATTATTCCTATAAATAATGAAAATTCTTCCTCTTCACTTAACCCAAAGTACAGGTTTGAGAATTTCATCATTGCAGGAAACAACAATGTAGCCCATTCTGCAAGCCTTCATGTGGCAGAATCACCGGGAACAGAATTCAATCCCCTTTTCATATATGGAGGATCCGGTCTCGGTAAGACACATTTAATGACTGCAATTGGACACTATATAATAGAAAACAGCAATAAAAAGGTTCTCTATGTAACATCCGAACAGTTTACTAATGAAGTGATCGAGTCCATCCGTGTGGGTGAATCCGGCTCTTCTGTCAGCTCACCCATGACCAAGCTCAGGGAAAAATACCGCAATGTGGATGTGCTCCTCATTGACGATATACAATTTATAATAGGTAAGAAAACAACACAGGAAGAGTTTTTCCATACCTTCAATACACTGATAGACAGTGGAAAAGCCATAGTCATGACTTCCGATAAGCATCCAAGTCTCATGAAGGACTTAGATGACAGATACCGTTCACGTTTCATAAGCGGACTTCCTGTAGATATACAGCCTCCCAGCTATGAAACAAGGGTAGCGATCCTCAGAAATTACGCAGATAATCTGGGCAGCACCATATCTGATGAGATCATTGATTACATTGCAAAAAATATCAGATCAAATGTCCGTGAGCTTGAGGGAGCTTTCAACCAGGTATATGCCAAGACGAAGTTAGATCCGGCATCCGGAAGCATAGACATAGAGACTGCAAAAGAAATACTGAAGGACACCATTTCACCTGACAGATCCACAATGGTAACACCTCAGCTTATACTGGAATCCGTTTCCAGCTATTACGGTGTCTCTACTGACGACATCATTTCCAAGAAAAGAAATGCTGATATTGTCCTTCCCAGGCAGATTTTTATGTACCTATGCCGTGAAATGACCGACATGACACTTATAAACATTGCCACAATTCTTGAAAAAAAAGACCACTCAACCGTGCTTCACGGCATCAAAAAGATTGAGGACGATATAAAGATGGATCCGAAACTGGGAGAAACCATAGACCTCATAAAATCCAACATCACTTCACCGTGATGGAAGAAATAAATATTAATTTCTTCCTATATTAATATGTGTTAAAATTATCGTAATATTAAAAATTTAGAGAGGTGACAAAATATGACTGTTATTTTTAGTGCTTTAATAATTATTTGTGGTTTAGGAAGTGCTTATTGTTTTATTGTTGGTAACTCTATAGGTGGAATTGTTAATTTAGCTATTGTTTTATTATCTATAGCTGCATTAGTAGGAAGAGCAATGCAAGATAGTGGAATAATAGGTAATATACTTAATAATAATAAAACAAATAACTCTAATAGTGAAACTAATTCTACTGATTTTATACCTAAATCTGTTCCTATTAACAGTAGCGCTGACGAAATAAAAAAATACAAAGAATTGTTTGATCAAGGAGTTATAACAGAAGAAGAATACGAAGCAAAGAAAAAACAACTTTTAGGATTATAAAATAAATAAAAATCACAATTATTATTATTAATAATTGTGATTTTTATTATTATGTGGAAAACCAATCAAATATTGTAGGTTTTACTGTTTACAACCCCCTATTCCATGTTGAAACACCAAATATAACCCCTTTATCGCCCAAAATAAGCCTTTTAAAGTATTTCAATATATCCCACCTTTAATCACAAGTTATTCTTCCCTTTTTTAGCCTGATTTAGTATAATTATTAGGGTTATTGACATATACACGAGCCCTACTACTACTGTTAATAATTAAATAAATAATAATAATGCCCATTTCAAAAATTCAGGCATTGTTGATATAAAATCAGGCAACAGCTGTTTCTAAGTTTACAGGAGGAATCACAATGAATATCACTTGTTCCAAACAGGTACTTCTTGCAGGTCTTAATATAGTTTCCAAGGCAGTACCTTCCAATACCCCCTACCCTATGATGAAGAATATCCTTATAAATGCGACAGGAAATGATATCATCCTCACCGCAAATGATGTCACCATAGGTATAGAGACTAAGATCGAGGGAAATGTTGAAACAGCCGGCATAGTTGCTATAGACTGTGCGATGTTCATAGAGGCCATAAGGCTTATGCCTGACGGTGATCTTAATATCGTAGTCAATGATGATTACAATGTAAATATCAAGTATGGCAACAGAGAACAGGACTTCATGATCCGTGGTGTATCCGGTGATTCTTTTACATATCTTCCTGATATAGATAAAAAGGATCCGATAGAAATATCCATGATGACTATAAAGGATATAGTCAGACAGACCGGATTTTCATTAAAGAGTAATAACGGCTCTGCAGAGAGCACCATGTCCGGATATGATTTCAACATTTTTGGTGACTATATGAGAGTTACTACTCTTGATGGTCAGAGGATTTCCATCAAGAACATTGAGTTCGACAGGGAGTATCCAAAGCAGGAGATCATCATTCCCGGTAAAACTTTGAATGATATATGTAAGATCCTCCCTTCTGATGCGGAAAAGAAGGTTAATCTTTACATAACTGATTCACATATCATGTTTGAATTTGATTCTACTGTTGTAGTATCCAGGCTTATTGAAGGTAAATTCATATCCATCGAGAAGATACTCCAGACTGAGCCTAAGTCAAACATAAAGGTTGATAAGAAGATATTCTCGGATACTATAAGGCGTGCAGGTTTCTTCTCAAAGGAAAATGATAAGAAGCCTATCATCTTTGAAACAAACGGAGACATTCTTAATATCCGTATTGCAAATGATAACGGTAATATGGATGAAAAACTTGAAGTTGAAAAAGAAGGCGATGACATCAGGATAGGCTTTAATCCTAAGTTCATATTGGATGCTGTCGGTGCAGTGGATGACGAAGAGATAACAGCATATTTCATAAATTCCATTACTCCTATGTTTATCAAGGATGAAAAAGAAAATTATATTTATGTGATACTGCCCATCAACATTTCATAAAAAATTTAGTTCAGGCATAGGAAAATGACAGAAAAAACTATCACCATAAAAGACGAATACATAAAGCTTGGCCAGGCACTAAAGCTTGCTGATATCGCAAGCGAAGGTGTGGAAGCCAAGTACATGATCCTTGACGAGAAAGTGAAGGTTAACGGCGAGGTATGCACTCAGCGCGGAAAAAAACTTTATAAGGGAGATGAGTTCGAAACAGAAGGCATAAAGGTGAAGGTGCAGTAAATGCTTATCAAGTCGCTTGAGCTTGACAATTACAGAAATTATAAGAATCTTAAGATAGATTTTGATAAGGGTGTTAACATCCTTTACGGAAACAATGCCCAGGGAAAGACTAACATACTTGAAGCTATCTACATGTCTTCTACCGCAAAGTCCCACAAAGGTTCCAAAGACAGGGACATTGTAAACTTTGATGCCAGTGAAGGTCATATAAAAACCCTGATTGAAAAAGACGGAATGGAAAGGCGCATAGACATGCACCTTCGCAAGTCCATGTCCAAAGGCGTTGCCGTCGATAAAGTAAGGATAAAAAAGTTATCAGAGCTTTACGGATTATTAAATATAGTATTCTTCTCACCTGAAGATCTTAACATCATAAAAAATTCACCGGCGGAAAGAAGAAAATTTATAAATCTGGAACTGTGCCAGCTTGATCATATCTATCTCTATGACCTGAATAACTACAACAAGGTTATAACCCAGAGAAATAATATCCTGAAGGAAATCTATTTCAGACCTGACTACAGGGATATGCTGAGCATTTATGATACACAGCTCATATCCTACGGTACAAAGATCATAGAACGCAGAAAAAAATTTACAGAGCAGCTTAATGAAATAATCTATTCTATCCATCAGAATATTTCCGGTGGCAAGGAAGAAATAAAAATAGTATATGCCCCCTTCTCTACTTCAGCAGAGTTTGAAGATAAATTAAAAAGAAATGTTGAGAAGGACATAAAGTACAAAAATACAACAGTTGGTCCCCACAGGGATGATTTCATTTTCTATACAAATGATGTGGATGTAAGAGTCTACGGATCCCAGGGACAGCAGCGTACCGCCGCTCTTTCCCTAAAGCTTGCAGAAATAGAACTGGTAAAAAAGATAACAAAAGAAAATCCGGTGCTCTTACTTGATGATGTTTTATCAGAGCTTGACAGTAACAGACAAAACCACCTGCTTAACAGTATCGGAGATACACAGACAGTTATCACCTGCACAGGACTTGATGATTTCGTAAACAACCGTTTCGAATATGACAAAGTATACAAAGTAACCGAAGGCACAGTACAGAGTGAAAACTAAAGACAGGGTGACGTTTCTCCTGTCTTACTGAAAGCACAACAACAAAACTTGTTTACTATATAAAGAAAGAAAAGGGTAAAAAAATGAGCGAAGAAATCAGAGACGAAGGAAGAGATATTCTTGAAAGCCTTAACAGGACTCAGTTTGACCAGATGTCAGGCAGTAACGAAAGTGCTGAAAAATCTCAGTCCGAACTGACAGAGGAATTAAAGGAAAAAGAGAATGCTGAAGAAATCGAGAGAGAGCATGTCACTGAGGAATATGGTGCTGACCAGATTCAGATACTTGAAGGACTAGAGGCTGTAAGGAAGCGTCCAGGTATGTATATTGGTACTACTTCCCTTCGCGGTCTTCATCACCTGGTTTATGAAATTGTAGATAATTCAGTTGATGAGGCTTTGGCAGGATACTGTAAAAATATCTATGTGGATATAAATCCCGGAAACTATATCACCGTTACTGATGACGGACGCGGTGTCCCTGTAGGCATAAATCAGAAAGCCGGACTTCCTGCGGTAGAGGTTGTATTTACTATGCTTCATGCCGGCGGAAAATTCGGCGGTGGCGGATACAAGGTATCAGGCGGACTTCATGGTGTAGGTGCATCCGTTGTTAATGCGCTTTCCACCTGGCTTGAAGTTGATATCTATCATGAAGGAAAGATTTATAATCAGCGTTATGAAAGAGGAAAAGTCTGCTACCCTCTCAAAGTAGTCGGAAAATGTGAAGATGGAAAGACTGGCACAAAGGTAACTTTCCAGCCGGATCCTGAGATTTTTGAGGACACTGTTTTTGATTATGATACATTAAAGCAGCGCTTCAGGGAGATGGCATTCCTTACCAAAGGACTGCGCATAATACTTACGGATAAACGTGACGATGCCGGAGACCGCATAGACGAATTTTATTATGAAGGCGGTATAAAAGAATTCGTTAAGTATCTCAACGAAAATAAGACCGCATTATATGAAAATATCCTTTATTTCGAAGGAACAAGAAATGATGTATATGTCGAAGTAGCTATGCAGCATAATGATGGCTACAACGAGATGGTATATGGATATGTAAATAATATCAATACACCTGAAGGCGGCATGCATGTCGATGGTTACAAGCGTGCCATTACCAGGATACTCAATGACTATGGAAAAAAGAATAAGCTGATAAAAGACAATGAGCCGAACCTTACCGGTGAAGATGTACGTGAAGGCCTGACAGCTATCATATCCGTTAAGATAGAAGATCCCCAGTTTGAAGGTCAGACAAAACAGAAGCTGGGTAATTCCATTGCAAGTACTGCTGTTAACAGCATTGTCAGTGAACAGCTTACATATTTCCTCGAACAGAATCCTAATGTGGCAAAGCTTATCATAGATAAGTCGCTGACAGCACAGCGAGCAAGGGAGGCTGCCAAGAAAGCAAGGGATCTTACCAGAAGAAAAACTGCACTCGACGGTGCTGCCCTTCCCGGTAAACTTGCCGACTGTTCCGACAGGAATCCTGAAAACTGTGAGATATATATAGTCGAGGGAGATTCCGCCGGCGGCTCCGCAAAGAGTGCCAGATCAAGAGCAACCCAGGCTATCCTTCCCCTTCGCGGAAAGATTCTTAATGTGGAAAAAGCAAGGCTCGATAAGATACTTGGTAATGCTGAGATAAAAGCTATGATCACAGCATTCGGTACAGGTATACATGAAGACTTTGATATTTCAAAACTTCGTTACAATAAGATAATCATCATGACTGATGCCGATGTGGATGGTGCGCATATTGCTACGCTTATGCTTACTTTCCTCTACCGTTTTATGCCGGAGCTTATCAAGCAGGGACATGTATTCCTTGCACAGCCTCCTCTCTATAAATTAGAGAAAAACAAAAAGGTATGGTATGCATATTCGGATGATGAGCTTGCACAGATATTGAACGAAGTGGGCCGTGATCAGAATAATAAGATACAGCGCTATAAAGGACTTGGTGAAATGGATGCCGAGCAGCTCTGGGAGACAACTATGGATCCCGAACGCCGCATACTACTCCGAGTCAACATGAATGAAGATGCTGAAACAGAACTCGACATGACCTTCACTACCCTTATGGGTGACAAGGTAGAGCCTCGCCGTGACTTCATTGAAGCTAATGCCAAGTATGTACAGAACCTGGATATATAAGCTGTGTTATAGTAGTAATATAACATGAATAAACTGTTATACTAAATATATAACAAAGATTTCAAATAAAAAACACATTGCTAAAAAAAGAATAAAAGCCTGTAAAGTAAAAAAGAGGAAAAAATTATGGATGACAAAGTTTTTGACAAAATCCAGGAAGTGGATATGAAACAGACCATGGAGAAGTATTACATTGATTACGCCATGAGCGTAATCGCTTCCCGTGCCCTGCCGGATGTGCGTGACGGACTTAAGCCCGTACAGCGCCGTATACTCTACTCCATGATAGAGCTCCACAACGAGCCTGATAAGCCCCACCGTAAGTGTGCCCGTATCGTCGGTGATACTATGGGTAAATATCACCCTCACGGTGACTCGTCCATATATGGTGCTTTGGTAAATATGGCACAGGAATGGAATCTCCGCTACCCTCTTGTTGACGGTCACGGTAATTTCGGATCAGTGGATGGCGACGGCGCAGCCGCAATGCGATACACGGAAGCAAGACTTTCCAAGATGTCCATGGAGATGCTGCGTGATATCGGAAAGGATACGGTTGACTTTGTACCCAACTTTGATGAGACTGAGACAGAGCCTACGGTACTTCCCAGCAGATTCCCCAATCTCCTGGTTAACGGTACTACGGGTATCGCAGTCGGTATGGCAACAAACATACCCCCTCACAATTTAAGGGAGATCATCGGTGCAGTCGTAAAGATCATTGACAACCGCATAGAAGAAGGAAGGGAAACTTCCATTGATGAGCTTATGTCCATAGTTCATGGACCTGACTTCCCTACCGGTGCACAGATCCTTGGTACAAGAGGTATCAAGGAAGCATACCGTACAGGACGCGGCAAGATCCTTGTCCGTGGAGTATCCAATATAGAGACTCTTCCCAACGGCAAGACTCAGATCATAGTTACGGAATTGCCTTATATGGTAAATAAGGCAAATATGATCAAGAAGATAGCTGATCTCGTAAGGGATAAGAAGATAGACGGCATCACCGCTATCCGTGATGAGTCCAGCCGTGAAGGTACACGTGTTGTCATCGAGGTCAGAAAAGATGTCAATGCTAATATCGTTTTGAAAAAGCTTTACAAGCACACCGACATGCAGACTACTTTCGGTGTGATCAGCCTCGCTCTTATCGATAACCAGCCTAAGGTAATGAACCTTCTTGAGCTTCTTACCTATTACTTAAAGCACCAGGAGGATGTGGTTACCAGAAGGACCAAATACGATCTTAATAAAGCAGAAGAAAGAGACCATATTTTACAGGGATTACTCATAGCGCTTGATAATATCGATGAAGTGATCAGCATCATCCGCGGCAGCCAGAATACGCAGGAAGCAAAGACAAAGCTCATGGAAAGATTCGGTCTTTCCGAAGCGCAGTCCAATGCGATTGTCGAGATGCGTCTCAGAGCTCTTACCGGTTTGGAAAGAGCAAAGCTTGAAGATGAGCATGCTCAGCTGGTTAAGCTTATCGCAGAGCTTAAGGCGATCCTTGCGGATGAAAAGCTTTTACTTGGTGTCATCAAGACAGAGATCACACAGATAGCTGAAAAATTCGGTGATGACAGAAGGACAGCCATCACTTATGACGATTCAGAGATCCGTGATGAGGAGCTTGTTCCACTTGAGAATACAGTTCTTGCCATGACCAGTCTCGGATACATCAAGAGAATGACTGTAGATAATTTCCGTACTCAGGGGCGCGGCGGCAAGGGTATCAAGGGAATGACCACAATCGATAATGATTTTATCGAAGATCTTCTCATGACCTCTACCCATAACCATATCATGTTCTTCACCAACAGGGGTCGTGCATATATGCTGAAGGCATATGAGATACCTGAGGCAGGAAGGACCGCAAGAGGTACTGCGATCATCAACCTCCTCCAGCTTCAGCCTGAAGAAAAGATCTCAGCCGTCATCCCTATCGAGAAATTCGAAGAAGGCAAGAATCTTTTCATGGTCACGAGAAAAGGTATCGTAAAGAAGACCTCCATAATGGATTTTGCCAATATAAGGAAGAACGGTCTGATTGCCATCAACCTTCGTGAAGATGATGAACTCATAGAAGTAAAGCAGACAGATGAAAATACTCATATTTTCCTCGTTACCAAGAAAGGTATGTGTATCCGTTTCCTTGAGACTGATGTAAGATGCTTAGGCCGTGATACCATGGGCGTCAAAGGCATGGAGCTTAACGACGACGATGAGATAGTCGGAATGCAGCTTGATCATCAGGGTGATTCACTTCTCATAGTTTCCGAAAACGGCATCGGCAAGCGTTCCGAGCTGGAAGAATTCAGAATGCAGAAGCGTGGCGGCAAGGGCCTTAAGTGCTACAAGATCACCGAAAAGACCGGCGATGTAGTCGGCGTAAAGGCCGTAACCGATGACCATGAGATAATGATGATCACCACCGGCGGCATCATCATCCAGGTAAGCATGAGCGAGATACCTGTCCACAGCCGTATCACATCCGGCGTAAAGATGATGAATGTGGCAGAAGGCGTAAAGGTAGCCCGCATTGCCAAAGTCCGTGAAAAGATAGAGGATGCGGAACAGACCGTTCCTTCTGCCCCTGTTGAATATCCCGACTCCAGCTCATCTGATGAATTTTCGGATACAGATGAATTAGATGATGTTGACGATATCGATTCTGCTCCTTCAGAATCTGAAGAATCGGGTGAAGGCACAGATAACAACTAATTTTTTGCATAACGTTGTCTGTGTGCATTATATGAGATCTGTGTATCTCACCCACCGTATAGCCTCTGCTGGCGGTGTAAAGTGAGCCAGCGAACTGACCCCACCGGCAGCAGAGCTATCGGTGGGTGAACGTAAACTAACAAAAAGACTACATATAGTACCAATGTACCCTATTTAAACCACATATTCATATTTACATAAGTAGCAAAAAAACATATAATTAATAGGCAAATTTTAACACAATCGTATTTGGGAGGTCAGGGATGTTCGACTTAATTATTCCTTTTCTGATTTGTTTTCCTTTCCTGATAGCAGTGATCCTTCTCTGCTGCGGAAAGAGCAAATTCGGAAACATTGTTTCGTATCTGGGAGCCGTTGTCATAATGATCGCATCGGTTGCCTTTTTCGTCTATAAGGGAGTGAGCGGAGGCTTCGCTTTCGGACAGGGAATGTACGTAAATACGGAGATTGCGGATTATGTCATTCTCGCCGGAGAGATCCTTATAGTCCTTGTTGTTACATTCCTGAGCTTTAAGTATAAGAGATACTGGGTAAGCCTTCTTTCCATTCTTCCTACGGCAGCGATCATCTTCCAGGAAGAGACGGCAGCTCATGAAGAAATCGAGCATATTTACATTGACAAGCTTGCACTGCTTATGATCATTCTCGTAGGCGTTGTGGGAAGCCTTATTATTATGTATGCAGTCGGATATATGGAAGGTTATCATAACCATCATAAGGAAGTGCAGGACAGAAGAAATTATTTCCTTGCACTTCTCTTTATGTTCATGGGTGCCATGTTCGGATTCGTGACATGTGCAAGCCTTATCTGGCTGGTATTCTTCTGGGAGTGCACCAGCGTATGTTCCTTCCTTCTTATCGGATATACCAGAACGGAAGAAGCTGTCGAAAATTCCTTCAGGGCACTGTGGATGAACCTTTTAGGCGGCGCCGCACTGGTCGTTGGAATAATCGTTTTCTATAATTATGTATATCCTACTCTTTCTTTCAGGACTTTCCTGATGGTAATACCTCAGATGACATCATTCCTGGGTGCAGTCGGTATGCTTCCCGTATTCCTTATGGCTTTTGCGGCTCTTACAAAATCCGCACAGCTTCCTTTTTCAACATGGCTTCTCGGTGCGATGGTCGCACCTACACCTTCCTCTACCCTGCTCCACTCAGCGACCATGGTAAAGGCAGGAATTTATATTCTTATCAGGCTGGCACCTCTTATGGCCGGAACTCCTGTCGGAACATTCATTGCATTTATCGGAGGATTTACCTTTATTGCCGCATCCCTTATGGCTGTGTCACAGACTGATGCAAAGAAGATACTTGCTATGTCCACCATTTCAAACCTTGGTCTTATGACTGCCTGCGCAGGTGTAGGTACTGCAGAGACAACATGGGCCTGCATATTCCTGCTTCTTTTCCACGCAGTGTCCAAGTCACTGCTCTTCCAGGTAGTCGGTGCTACGGAGAATTCACTTCACAGTCGTGATGTTGAGGATTTCCATGGACTGCTTTACATGCTGCCCAAGCATGCAATGTTCATGTTCATCGGTATCACGGGTATGTTCCTTGCACCTTTCGGTATGCTGATCGCAAAGTGGTCGGCACTTAAGGGAATGGTAGATGGAAAGCATATCCTGCTCATACTCTTCATAGTATTCGGCAGTGCCGTTACGTCACTTTACTGGTGCAAGTGGATGGGCAAGCTTATAGCTCATCCCCATAAGGAAAAGAAGGTTAAGGATGTTACCCATGCCGGAGAAATGCTTTCCTTCTGGATACACGGACTGGCAATGATACTTCTCTGTGTATTCCTTCCGGTTATTTCCATTTACTTTGTGGATCCCATTATCGCAGGAAGCGACATGTTCAATGCTAACGGCGCAGCCATTCCGGCATCCACTATGTACATATTGATCACCATACTTATGCTGGTTTTCATCGTGCCCCTGGTACTTTATGCAAGCGGCAAGAACGACCACTCTACCGAAAAGCTCGCATACATGGGCGGTATCAATACCGGAAAGAATAATGGTTTCGTTGATTTCATGGGTGAGGAAAAGACACTTATGATGTCAAATTACTATTTTGATAAAATGCTCAGCATTGAGAAGCTGATGAAGCCCGCACAGGTGGTTGCACTTGTTGCATTGCTTATCATACTCGGCATGCTTGGCGGATATTCTATAGGAGGTATGTTCTGATGATAAGCGGAAAACTGATCTCAGCAATTTGCTACGTATTATTTGCACCGCTGATCGGCGGTCTGATCGATGGTATAGGGAGAAAGATTTCTGCAAGGATGCAGAGACGTGTGGGACCTCCCCTTCTCCAGCCTTTTTATGACCTGGGCAAGCTCCTTCATAAGGATCCCGTCCATGTGGCACCTTCGCAGAATTTCTTTATGATGTCATACCTCTTCTTTATAGTAATGACCGGAGGCATGATGTTCCTGGGTATGGATATACTGATGTGTATGTTCGTGCTTTCAACTGCTGTAATGTTCCTTTATTTTGCAGCTGTTGTTACAGGTTCACACTATTCAGCCATTGGTGCGTCCAGAGAGCTGCTCCAGATGGTAGCATATGAGCCCTGCGTACTTCTTACCTGTGTAGCTTTTTATCTGGTAAGGGGCAGCTTCGAGACAGCAGAGATAATCAAGGGAGATGTCAGTCCTATCGTATATCTTCCCGGCGTGTTCGTAGCATTCATATTCATACTTACCATTAAGATGAGGAAGTCACCTTTTGATATAAGTACTTCACATCATCCTAACCAGGAGATCGTAAAGGGTATCACCTCCGAGATCGGTTCAAGGAACTTCGGTATTTACACTCTTGCTGAGTGGTACGAGACTGTATTCCTTCTCGGAATGGTTGCACTTTTCATTATTAACAGCAATCCCTGGAGCATACTTGCTGCAGTTGTAGTCATTGCACTTGTTTATTTCCTTGAGATTCTGATCGACAATACTTCGGCCCGTGTTAAGTCCGATGTGATGATCAAGGTTTCATGGGCTGTAACACTGGTAGCTGCAGGTTTTAATATACTTGTACTGATCTTTTTCTTAGGATAAAGGGAGCGTATGAAAGAAATGCTCGATAGCATTTCTTTCAACCGAACATAGCCACCGCAAACGGCGTCTATGTTCCATATCGCATCAGAGAATTTGCCTTCGCAAATTCTCTTCGCGGAGCCGCTAAAGCGGCAATAAGGAGGTAATATGTATAAAATCACAAGATCACCCTGGGTAATGCATTATGACGGATCCAGCTGCAACGGCTGTGATATAGAGGTACTTGCCTGCCTGACACCCGTCTATGATGCAGAAAGATTCGGAATCATAAATACCGGCGATCCCCTGCAGGCAGATATCCTGCTGATAACCGGAGGCATAAATACACAGAATGCACCTGTAGTAAAGCAGCTTTACGATCAGATGGCAGATCCGAAGGTCGTGGTTGCGGTAGGCGTATGTGCCTGCACCGGCGGCGTTTTCAAGGACTGCTATAACATACTTGGCGGAGCTGACCAGGTAATCCCCGTTGATGTGTATGTTCCCGGCTGTGCCGCAAGGCCTCAGGCTATAATCGACGGTATAGTAAAGGGTATAGGAGTATTCCAGGAAAGACTGGAAAAGATGGAAAAGGGAGAGTCCCTTACTGATAACAAGAAAGCAGAAGAGACTGCGGAAAGTGAGGATAAGTAATGACGGCAACAGAAGGAAAAAATGAGATCATTGCTATAGAGCCCGGTGAACTTTCCGTAAAGGCAATGGAAATGAAGAGCAAAGGCCTGCGTCTTTCACAGGCATGTGCTGCATGGCTCAGGAAGGAAGAAAAGCTTGAGCTCAGCTATTCATTTGTAGATGACGAGACCTATGATATGTTCAATGTCCGCATTTCCCTGGACAATGACAAGAGGGATACGGAGATCGCAAGTATTTCGGACATCTTCCCCTATGCTGCATTCTATGAGAATGAGATGAGGGAGCTTTTCGGAGCAAACATTAAGGTCATTAACCTTGATCTTCATAATAAACTTTACAGGATTGAAGAAGAGACACCTTTCGTTCCTAAGAAGGAGGGCCAAAACTAATGGGTAAAAGAAGCGTAATTCCTTACGGACCACAGCATCCGGTTCTTCCGGAGCCTATACATCTGGACCTCGTACTGGAGGATGAAAAGATCGTTGATGTTCTTCCTTCTATCGGTTTCATACACAGAGGTCTGGAGAAGCTTACAGAAAAAAGAGATTTCAACCAGATGGTTTATGTGACAGAGCGTGTATGCGGTATCTGCAGCTTTGGTCACGGATACGGATACTGCGATACTGTCGAGCACATCATGAATATCGAAGTGCCCGACAGGGCAAAGTTCCTTCGTACCATATGGTTTGAGCTTTCAAGACTTCACAGCCATCTGCTTTGGGCAGGTCTTATGGCTGATGCTTTCGGATTTGAGAATCTTTTCTATCAGTGCTGGAGAGTGCGTGAAAAGGTGCTTGATGTGATAGAGCTTACAACAGGCGGAAGAGTTATTTTCTCCGTAAACAAGGTCGGCGGCGTACTCAAGGATATCACACCCGAGATGCAGAAGGCAATTCTTGAGATGCTTGATTATGTGGAAAAAGAGACCAAGGTTCTTGAGAAGACCTTTATGAATGACTATACAGTTCAGTCCCGTATGAAGGGCGTGGGTGTTCTCACTAAGGAGCAGGCACATGCACTTGGATGCGCCGGTCCTTTCGCAAGAGCCAGCGGAATCGCTACAGATATGCGTATGAGAGGCTATGCCGCATACGGTGAGCTGGATATGGAGCCCATCATCAGCAACGACGGTGACTGCTATGGCAGATGTGAGGTCAGGATCGGTGAGATCTACCAGTCCATCGACCTTATCAGACAGGCTATAGACAAGCTTCCTGACGGTGAGCTGGCTGCAGTTGTTAAGGGCAATCCTAATGGTGAATATTTCATGCGTATAGAGCAGCCCCGTGGTGAGGCTGACTACTACATAAAGGGTAACGGTACACCTAATCTCGACCGTATGCGTGTCCGCACTCCTACTTTTGCAAATCTTGCAGGTCTCTGTGAAGTACTTAAGGGTGCCGATTATGCAGATGTTGGTATACTTGCCGTAACCATAGACCCTTGCATCAGCTGTACTGAGAGGTAAAAGTAACCGTTTCAGTAAACTGATAAGCTGAAAACAGATTATTGTCATCCTTAGCAAAGCGAAGGATTTATTAGGAGGAAATGAAATGGCAGTAATGACATTTGCGGGTGCCGCACTTAAGAATTTCTTTTCAAAGCCGGTGACGACAAAATATCCGGCAGAGCCTGCTGAGTATAAAGAGCGTACCAGAGGACATATCGAGATCTCAATAGACGACTGCATAGGCTGCGGTATGTGTACGAGGTGCTGTCCCTGCGGTACTCTTTCAATAGACAAGATAAAGGGTACATGGACCATCAACAGATTTGACTGCATCGCATGCGGTTTCTGTGTAGAGAAATGTCCCAAGAAGTGTCTTACCATGGTAGCAGGCTACCAGACACCGGACGGTGAGAAGGAAACCGTGACCTACACCAAGTCTCCGGAAGTTCTCGAAGCTGAAGCAAAGCAGCGTGAGGAAATGGCAAAGAAAGCTGCGGAGGCTAAGAAGGCCGCAGAGGCAAAGAAAGCCGCTGAAGCCGCTAAGGCCGCAGAGGAGAAGAAGCCCGAAGGCTGATAGCAAAAAAAGTAAGACAGGGGACGGTTCCCCTGTCTTACTTTTCTGCCAATATTTTATTTTTTCGATTGCATTTATTTTATCCTTATAATATAAATGAAAAGAGAAAATGTTGCCGCTTATTGATGGTGCGGGGTATAAATTATTCGATATGAAAATGCTCTCGCTTACCGATTGTGCGAGAAACAAGTTATTCGGTATGAAAATGTTGTCCCACTTTCGTAATGGAGGTGGGACATTTTTGGTGGGAGGCAAATATGGTCGTTTCTGAAGGGTATTTTTATCATATTAAGGATGAATACTTTATAAAAGCAAATGAGAGTTCATTAATGTCTAATTATGAAAATGGAGGGTATCGTCCACATTATTTTGCTGTTCGTGACTCATCAAACCAAGACATTTTTTGGATGGTTCCGGTATCCTCAAAATATGATAAATACAAGGCAATTCATGATAAAATGGTTGCCAGATTTCATCGTTGTACCAAAATCGTTCTCGGTAAATGTGGCGGCAAGGACGCTGCGTATTTGATACAAAATGCTTTTCCGGTCACATCAGATTATCTCGATCATATCCATACTGTTCAGGGCAACCCATTGATGTTGCATTCAACAACTGCTAAAATGTAGTTACTTGCCTTAATGATAACCTTCGTCAATAAGCGTGGTGTTTGCCTGTTTTTTGCTGATATTGATAGGCTTCTTGATCTGATGACAGAGCATCTTAACGAAATAAAGAAATTTTCAGAAACCGGTGTCTCAGAAAAAGACAGTTCGGTTTCTGATGATAATCCAACAAAAGTAATATGAGGAGTAATATAGATGAGTAGATTAATCGACAATGGAATTTCCATAGCAGAAGCTATGAGAAATATTGAAGATGGGAAATATGTTATTCCAGCGTTTCAGCGACAATATGTTTGGACAATGCCTCAGGTCGAAAAGTTATGGGACTCCATATTATTAGGTTATCCTATATCGACATTTTTGTTTTGGCATTTGGACGATGAGAATACTACATGGGATATGTATTTCTGTAATTTCCTTAAAGATATCACTTTTAACAGTAGTAGAGCTTCTGATTCACCAAACTATGATCTTTCAGCAATAGATGTGAGTAGGACATCTACAGCTATACTCGATGGTCAGCAAAGGCTTACTTCGCTGTACCTTTCAATGTGCGGGCAGGCGACAATTCGTGAAAAATATGCCAGAAAGAATAACAGTAAGGGTATTATTTCTGAACTGACTATAGAACTCAATAAAAATAAAGTAGATATTGCGGAAGATGAACATAATTGTAAAAAGTTTGACATTCGTTTTACTGAAAAAACAAGTAGAACAAGCGATACTCAGTTTAAAGTTAGGATGTTACTGGATGAGAGATTACAGAGAAAAGAAATCCGTAAAAGTTTTATTGAAAAAATCATTTCTTATGTTCCCGAGGATAGTAGGGATTATGCGCGTGATATTCTTGAAACGCTCTGCGTTAAAATACATGATGAAAAACTGATACGCTATACTGAAATTTACGATATGAATCAAAGCGATGCGCTTGAGATGTTTATCAGATTTAACAGTGGTGGAAAGAAATTAAAAAAATCAGAGATTACGATGTCAATTCTTGAAGTATATTGGCCAAGTGCAAGAAATGAATTTAATAAAATATTAACTGGGGTATATGATAATTTTGATAGTGAATTTATCATACGGGCTTCACTTATGCTTTATGGTAATGTTGATAAGTTCATTATAAATAAAAATATTGCTAATGATTTAAAGAATAATTGGAATGATTTTAAGAAGGCTTTGAAGAATCTTGCAGATATTATGGCGGAGCTTCGAATAGACTTGACAAGATATTCAAGAAATTGGAATATTCTATTGCCGGTTCTATATTTCATTTATCACAATTCTGAATATCGTGAGTATAAAGAGGCGATAAGAATATATATTATGAGGGGGATTTTGTTTATTTATTTCAGATCCGGCACCCCGGGTAAATTGCAGCAGATGAAGAATGCTATAAACGAAGCAAATTATGAGTTTACTGTGAATATGCTTGACAGGATACCAACGCTTACAGTAAGTGATGGTAAGATAGAAGACATTTTGAATACTGAAAAGGGTAGTACAGTTGCCGAAGAAGCATTGTATTACCTTAGTCTCGATTGGAATAATAAAAATGTGAGATATGAGGAAGATCATTTACACCCAATTTCAAGATTCGATAGTACAAAGCCCGTTACAGTTTCTATGGATGAGTGGAGGCAATGGAAAAGCCTAGCTAACAGGCTGCCGAATTTGCAATACCTTGAGGGAAGAACCAATAGCAGTAAAAGCGATATGAGGTTAATAGATTATTATAATGATATGACGGAAGAACAGCAGCAAAGATTCCGGAAACAATCAATGATACCGGCGGAGATTTCTCTTGAAATAGAGGATTTTGGAGTATTTTACGCAAAAAGAAAGGAAATTATGGCAAATGAACTCAAGAAATTGCTGGTTGGGGACAAAAGTTATTTTTGCTGATATTTTCCAGAAAAACTTGTAAGACAGGGGACGGTTCACCTGTCTTTTTTACATGCTTATGCCGGAATCAGATAGATTTCGAACATAGGAACTTCATTTGACCCGTCTTCACTGATCAGGTTGTACAACCAGCCGTCACGCCAGGAATAATAAGTGCCCACACTTGAATGAGGGCGAAACGATAGATGTTGATTCTATTATATGTTCAGAAACAGAAAATGATGTTGATGCTGAAGGGTATGTAAAGGATGGCGCATATTCAAGGTATGTTGCAAAATTGAATGACGTAATTCCGGATTATTGTTGCTTGTTTGCGTGTGAAAGCGAGGCAAGTACAAGTGCCATACCGAAGACTTTATTAATTACAACTCCGGAAATGGTATTTGATTTATCGAATGCTGATTCTTCTAGTGTAGAAGAATCAGTAAAAGATAGCCTGAATGAATATTTGAATACCCTGATTGAAAAAGAAGGAACTATAGAAACATCTGTAACCTATCCGCATCACTATATTATAGATGACGGTTTTCCACGATTTCCTTCGTTGGATAATTCGATTTCTGGGATAGGGAATTACAAGGTGGCAGACTTTGATGGAGATGGACAAGATGAATTGCTTATAGTGAAGATTGCAAATGGAAAGGTTTTGTGTGATATATATGAGTATAAAAATGGAACAGTAGGTCTTTCAACGGATACTGTTATTGAAGATGGCTGGCTGAGACTGAGGGACAGGCAGAATTATGCTGTTTATTTAAAGGAATATAATGGGAACATATATATCAGAAAACGGAAATGGTCTTTCACATGGATATGTGTCATACTGCGAAGTAGATATATGGCGTTATACTGGGACATCAATACAAGAGGATGATGTATATCTAGATGAAGGTGAGGGATATTATATTGATGAGGTGGATTGGGAAGACGAAGTCGCTAGAGCTACTAATCTTTTAAGAAAATATGGACTAAATGACAGCGCAGACGATGTTGATGTATATGAAATGAACCTGAAACCCGACAGAGATGGATTGGAAACGCTCTCCGGAATGAAGGTCAGCAACAGTATATCGGGAGGTCAAAGCGATTTGGAGGAATATTTGCACACAAGTGATGTCGCATATCTTGGCACTTTTAACGCTACATTTTATATGTAAACGGACATAGGCATTGGCGATAATTTTTTAACCAAGGCTGTGGGTCTGCCTTGCATTTGACATATTATTATAATAATGTTATTCTACATCTGCTTTTGATAGTCAGTCGAAAGTAGCAACGGGCATCGCTCGCTGATTTTACCACAAAAAATATTATTCGATACGGAAACTGTTCTGGCGATAGTTTACGTTTTTTTCGGTCTTCAGAAAATGGTCAGTCAGCTTCGGCTGGTATCGAGAAAGGAGAACGTATGGAAAAATTTACCTTAGCAACGGTTTTACATTGAGAATAGGAAAGGGTAGTGATAAACTGAAAGGAGTAAATATATGGCAGAAAAAGATATGACTGAAAAGTCCTTGATGGATTTTAACGATGTCTTTGCCGACATAGTTAACAATCTTGTCTTTGAAGGAAGGAAATGTGTAGAAGAGACTGAGCTTGAAACAGCATCGGACCACGGGGTTTACTTAGGGGAAAGTGGATTCCGTGGACTGGAAAGGGATGTTTCAAAATATTGGAGGCAGAACGATATCCGGATAGCCATGCTCGGGATTGAGAACCAGACGATGCCCGATGACGATATGCCAATAAGGGTGATAGGCTATGATGGATTGGCATACCGCGACCAGATACGGTATGAGGTGGATGAGCATGGGAATCGCAGGAAAAACGTGGTGCGCCACCCTGTCATAACCCTGGTGCTGTACTTTGGCTATGAAGAACACTGGAATAAGGCACGCACCCTGCATGAGTCGCTGGGCGATGTGCTGAAACCGGGTCTTGAGAGATTTGTACAGGACTATGGGATTAACCTGTTTGAAATTGCATTCTTGACAGATGAGCAGGTAAACGGATTTCATAGTGATTTCAAATACGTGGCAGACTATTTCGTGCAGATGCAGCGGACAGGAACCTATATCGGTTCGCCGGAGGATATGTGTCATGTGCGAGAGGTACTTTATCTAATGACGGCACTGACAGGAGACGGAAGGTTCGCCTCAGTAGCAGGAACAAAGATAGGGGAAGACGGGAAAGGAGAGGTGAAAAATATGTGTGAAGTATTGGATATGATAGAGAAGAGAGGTTATGATCAGGGTGATGAATCGAGGGCCAGAAGAGATGCAATAAAGATGTATCAGAAAGGCATCAATACGGAAGATATTGCAGATATTATAGGCACTGGTATCGAGACTATTCTTGACTGGATAAGCGAGGCAGGGGAGTGCATGCAATAACAGCACCACCATTAAGATACTTTATCCTGTAATTCCAGCCACATTCTTTGCTATGATAGCGATCTTGTTCATTGGTTTCTCAATTCTATTTAAATCAGATATCTCGTCCCTGATACTGCACCGTCACGACATAGACAATTTTAGCATCCTCATCTATCTTAAAGACAGCCAAAGAATCTATTGCATCCCAAATTCTATCCGTCTGCCCCTGCGCATTTTCCGGAGCCTGCTTTTCCAAAGCGATATATAGGCATATATCTCATCTATATCACGATAGGCCTGCGGATATAGCATTACTTCAGCATTACTTCACCCATAGCTGCACATTCTCCGATTCGATTCCTTTTTGCAACAATAAACACCCCGATTTTGTTCCAAACTTCATATAAAACCTTTCCGATTTTATTCCATTCTTGTTGACATTCATAAAGAAATGATGTAATTTAAGGCTATGGAGGGTCAAAAGATGCTTAAAAGAAAGGCCTATGAAAAGTTGCTTGAATGGAAAAACTCAGCTGATAAAAAAAGCCTCATGATAAAGGGAGCACGTCAGGTAGGTAAAACTTATCTTGTAAGGGAGTTTGGAAAAAAGGAGTATTCATCATTCATAGAAGTTAATTTTATCGATCAGAAAGAATTAAAATCCATATTTGATTCAGATCTGAACGCAACTACTATATATAAAAGGATGACGGCTGCAATCGCCGGTATCAGGCTTATCCCCGGAGATACGCTCATTTTTTTTGATGAAATACAGAATTGTGGCAATGCAAGGACAGCAATAAAATTTCTTACAGAAGATGGAAGGTTTGATATTGTCACTTCGGGAAGTCTTCTTGGACTCACATATGGTGAAAATGGAGACAGTGATGCGGAAGAACCGGAATCTGTTCCAACCGGATATGAGTCTTTTATGACGCTTTATCCTCTTGATTTTGAAGAGTTTCTGTGGGCAGAGGGATATAATACGGCAACAATAGCAGAATTAAAGAACAGTTTTATAAACACCGGAAGTGTTGATCCTTTCATAAACAGGAAGTTTGAAGAGCTGTTTAGAGAGTATATGGTTGTAGGCGGTATGCCGGAAGTTGTTGCAAAGTATGCAAAAAATCACGACTTTAATGAAGTGCAGGATATACAGGAGCAGATTTTGGAAAATTATAAATTTGATATTTCAAAACATGCAAAAGGAGCAGAAAAACAAAAGGTACGGGCGTGTTACGAAGCTATTCCAAAACAACTTGCTAAAGAACTGAAGAAATTTCAATATAGCACTGTCGAGAAGGGAACCACTTCAAAAAAATATGGCGGGAGTGTACAATGGCTTATCGATTCTGCCATAGTGAACCCCTGTTACAATGTTCGTGAACCATACATTCCGCTTATGGCTAATGCAAGTGATAATCAATTTAAGCTTTATATCAATGATACAGGGCTACTATGCGCCTTATACGGATTTGAAACCCGTCGTGCTATTCTTGATAATTCGATAAAGGGTAATGCAAAAGGCGGCATATATGAAAATGTAATTGCGGGATGTTTGGTAAATAATGGATATAAACTATATTATTACAAACCGGACGATGACCACGAGCTTGAATTCCTGATAGAAAAGGAAGGAAATGTAATCCCTATAGAAGTAAAAGCTACGAACAATGCAACTGTTTCGCTCAATAACTTTATAGAATCCTATCAACCGGAAACTGCATATAAGCTGATATCGGGAAACGCAGGAAGGTCCGGCAAAAAGGTGACCATACCGCATTATATGGTGATGTTTCTTTAATGGTCGGGTATGCGCCGGTATTATGGATGCATTTGACATATTATTATAATAATGTTATTCTACGTCTGCTTTTGACAGTCAGTCGAAAGTAGCAACGGGCATCGCTCGCTGATTTTACCACAAAAAAATTATTCGATACGGAAACTGTTCTGGCGATAGTTTACGTTTTTTTCGGTCTTCAGAAAACGGTCAGTCAGCTTCGGCTGGTATCGAGAAAGGAGAACGTATGATATGAATTTATCATCTGCGATTTACAAAGACAATAAATTCTGCTTATATGGTCGATTATCCTGTATACTTGGTATGGCTGTTTATTTTGTTTATTGTAAAAAACAGGTATGGCCTGTGTATGACTCGTATGACGAAACCTTGAGATTATGATAAAATATACATTATTCTATACTGATTGAAACAATTGTTTCCTGGTGCATCAAGAGAAAATAATCAGGTATAAGAATCCCGGTGAAAAGTAATCTGAAGCGCCAGCATATTCACGAGATTTTTACTGATAAATATGAGGGAATGCAGGCGTCAAAGACAGCAGCGGAGTAACAATTGATATGAAAGTACTTAACAAAGAGGATCTCCTGCAAAATGATGAAATTCATATCAAATTGAGAAAGAGCGAAAAGACGCTTGCTATCTCAGGGTTTATGGTTCTTACATTTGGAGTCTGGGATATAATACGCCTTATCCTCCAGTTTATCCTCAATACATCCTCAGTAATGGAAAAAATAGAAAATACCGGTGTGTTAGCGGATTTTCTGGATCTGCAGGATACGTTTGACCTGCATGAGCTGGGAATGACTATTCTTATTCTGCTTATGCTGTCATTGGTAGCGGTCTCCCTTATCATGGTTCTTGCGATCAGGATAATAATCTGGAAAGGGGCCGTCAGGGAAAGCCGTGGGGAAAGGACGGATGTGATATATATAGTGCTGTCGGTTATTATGCTGATCACAAATATGGGACAGCTCTTTGCTACATCGATAAAATTCGGCGAATACAGTTATATCGATCTGTCTCGGACGGAGGATGAAATAATTGAGGCTGTTTTTGATTACATATCTTCCATTCCGGAAATGACGATATCTACCATCCTTTCGATAACATCGATAGTACTTTTTCTGGAACTGGTACTGTCAGCCTTATTGGTAAAGAGATACAGGAAGAAGCTGGCGGGGTATTCAAACATTAAAAACAGGGACAGATTTTACCAGAGAACAGGCGATGCTTCGGTTGTTAAAACGGAAAAAGTCGGGGAGTCTTTAAATGAAGATGATCATATAGAAAAAACAGGTTTATCCAAAGAAAGGAAATTCCGGGATCAGGAATAATATAGATGCAGGAAGATTTTCATTACTATGCAACATATACAGCGGCATTGATCGCAGGCTACAGTCATGAGGAAAGCCTGACGATTGCTTACAGTGCCAATTTTGTGGACTGCTGTACTGCTACTTTCCTGGCTTCCATAAAGGCCCCGGTCTCGGCGGCAACGACACAGACTAATGCAGAGCTTGCAGATGCAAGAACCGACTTGCAGGGGCTGCAGAACATCACCAGGATATGGAGCTCATTTCATTTTCTTCCCTATGACCTGCATGCCAATCCCGGGAAAAAAAATATCCTGTATAAACATAAGTACCGCCTGATATGCAATACCAATGGTCCCTTACTCTCGGAGACAATCAGGCTGGTAAAGGGAAAAGGACTTGTGGCAGCAGGCCTCGCCATGCACGTGCTGGCTGACACCTGGGCACACAGGTATTTTGCCGGGACTCCGTCAATGGTCATAAACAATACCGATGCACATTTCTTTGAAGTGATAGACGAAGGCGAAGGTTACTCTACCCGGCCGGTACACTTTATTCACAAGCCGGGAGCAAAAGACGATCTTGAAAATGCGTATTTTATAAACAGTGTATATCAGATGTCGGAAAATTCCATAATGAATCTGGGACACGGAAGAGCCGGACATCTGCCGGATTACAGCTATATCCGGTATAAGTACCTTCCGGCCTGGAATGAATACAGGGAGATACTTAAAGATAATCCATCAGATCATCTGCACGCTTTTGCACAGATGGTGTATGCCCTGAAATATCTTAAAGGCAATCATGGAGAATTTGAGAGGGAGAAATATGATTGGGAAAGCATAGCGCCTTACCGCGGACAGATAGATGCAATATTTGCAAAACGTCAGCCTGATGACAGTGCAGACTGGAAAGCACTTGGCGAAGAAATATCGTGTAAGGAGATACCTGCATTTGACATAAGCAGATACAAGGATGAATACAAGTCCGCAGACATAAAAGAAAAAGATGAGACCTACATAGGCAGGTTTATCATGGCGGCACTGGCACAGAAAAGCATGGTGACCGGACATATATTTAACTCGGGAAATCCGCTGGCAGGTATATCAGTCGATCCGGATAAGAATGGTCTCAAGGGAATACCGGCTTATTTCAAGCTCATTGAATACAATGTGAAAAATGAAGAGATAGAACTTTTTGACACGGACGATCCTGTAGAATAAAAGGAACAGACAGAAGATGACAAAGATCAAACGTATAAAAACAGTGCTTGCAGGATTATTTACTATCCTTATGGCACTAATACTGATATTTATGCCTGAGGGAGGCGTGTCGCTTATCATATTTATAATTGGGGTATACCTGTTTATGTTCGGTATACACTTGTTAGGTTTCTATTCAAAACTGGCAAGGTATATGGTGGGTGGAAAGTTTATCATGTACTTCGGATTCATAATACTGAATCTGGGAGTATTTACCATTACCATGGCAGATGAGCATAAGGGAATAGTCATACTTTATCTGCTGATACTGCTGGGAGTTGCAGGCGGAGTGGATGTATTCAGAGGAATAGAGGAAAAGAGAAATGCCGACAAAACCTGGTTTGCCAAATTTGCCTGGGGCCTCATAGAGATAATACTTGCTATTCTTCCTGTAGTTTTCGGTTTCAGAAGTAACGGTGGTGAAAGAGTTGTTATTGTCGTATTTGCCCTGGTGTTAGTCTACAAAGGGGTATGGAAGATTATAGACGGGTTCAAGAAGTCGGCGATTATATACACAGGCTAAAAATTACCATATTAAAGTTCTTTTTTACTTTCCTGAAATTAAATTAGCCTCTAAAAATATAGGTATATTTTTATATTAATTTCAACGCGTTGACAATGAATATACAATGCATTACAATAAATAATATAGGGAGGAAAAACAAATGGCACAGATAAGTATGAGAATTGATGATGAAGTTAAGAGAAAAGCTGAAATCGCCTGCGATGCATTAGGGCTTAATATGTCAACAGCAATTAATCTCTACCTTGTAAAGCTTGGTAATGAAATGCGAATACCTTTTGAAGTATCTGTAGACCCCTTTTATGCGCCAGCCAACCAAAAAATGCTTGAAGAGTCCATTAAACAACTTGAAGAGGGCAATGGTACCCAGCACAATTTAATTGAGGTAGACTAATGAACATTGTTTGGTCCGATATTGCTTGGGATGATTATATTTATTGGCAAAACGAAGACAGAAAAACACTTAGAAAGATAAATGACCTCATAAAAGATATTGAACGCAACGGATATAAATGTATAGGAAAACCTGAACCGTTAAAAGGGAATTTATCTGGATATTGGAGTGTTCGCATTGATAAAGCTAATCGACTTGTTTTTAAAATTGAAAGCAATTCTATAAAAATTGCCGGATGTAAAACCCATTACAACGATAAGTAAATTTTATTAAATTCAATTGTGTTTCCACTAAATTAAGTATTCCCACACCGTCAGGGAGTCATACGGTGTGGGAAGTTTTATATTAACACATCAAATATCTGCACTAATGTCTATATTCTCGCCGGTCAGGCCCACATATGCTCCGTCCTTAGCTTCAGCGGATTCTTCGTGTGCCAGAAGCCACTTGTTGCAGGCGGTCATCCATTTATCCTCTTCATTGAAAGGAGTCAGGGACGGTACTGCACCGTTAGTTCCCTTGGGAAGAACGATTGCAACCTTAAAGCCTTCGCCCTTGGCAGCCGAGCAGGGAGCATAATGAAGGCTGGTCTCATATACCTCCACAACCTGTCCCTTCTTAGCTAAGAATGCCTTTACCTTGGACGTATCCAGCTTGCCATCAACGATATCGTCAGCCTTTGCCAGCAGGAGGATGAAATCTGTGGAACCGATATTCAGCTCACTGTCGCGGTGGTACTCCAGGCAGTTCAGTTTGGTATTGTGTCCGTTACAGTATCCGATCTGGATGGGCATTCCGCCGTAAGCATTATTCTGAAGCACACCGAAAGCATCTGTGTACTCAAGTGCAGCACAGCTCATCACATACTCCACACCATCCGGTAAGGGTGTTGAATCATCCAGTGCCTTGACCAGACCGTTGACATCATAACCCAGCACTTTTCCATAGGGTTTGAATTCAGGATCATTTACAGAATAGATTTTCATTTTACTTGTAACCTCCTTTTCAATTACCATATTATTCCCCGATGGGAAAATCGTCAATAGGAGTCAATAGGAGTTATTTGTTTTAAAATCAAACAAAACAAATAATATTTATGTTAAAACAAATAAGATAATATTTAAAACTAATAATTGACAGTTATTTGTTTTAAGTGATAGTATAACAAATAATAATAAGTATAAACCAAATAAAATAATAAATTAGACAAATAATAGACGCGATGGAGAGAATTTATGAAGTTTAATGTTGAAAAAAAACGATCAATAATACTCTACTTATTGGAAAAAATAAAGAACGGCGATAAATCTGTTACAAAGAAGGTTTCGGACACTTTTGACATAAACCAGACCACTGTCCATACGTATGCCAATGAGTTGATCAAAGAGGGTGTGATAATTAAAGCAGGCAGAGATAAATATGAGCTTGTAAGCAATATGTACAAGTATCATTTGGAACGGTCGGTCGGAGAAATGGAAATGGATGACAGGGTATATCTGTCCGTCATGGAACCGCATGTGAAAAGTCTGTCAGAAAATGTCAGACATATATGGGGATATACTTTCAGTGAAATGATCAACAATGTTATAGATCATTCGGGATCCCCGAGTGTTGATATCCTGGTCAGACAGGATTATTTAAGTACATCGGTTGTCATTTCTGATAACGGAGTCGGGATATTTAAAAAGATAAAGGAATTTTTTGGTTTAGCAACGCTTGATGATGCTATTTCTGAACTGTTTAAGGGAAAGCTTACAACAGATAAGGAAAACCATTCCGGCGAGGGGATTTTCTTTAGTTCAAAGATGGTGGATTTTTTTGCGATAGTTTCAGATGGCAAGGTTTTTTCAAATGATATCTTTGACAACAGCCAGGTGCAGGAATATAAGAAAAAATCAGAAGGTACAGTGGTTATAATGGAATTATCTAATTTCAGCAATAAGGTACCAAAAGAAATATTTGATCAATATGCAGACACAGACAACGGATTTTTTAAAACTGTCCTTCCTATAAGAAATATTTTTGAAACGGAACCGGTATCAAGGTCACAGGCAAAACGATTATGCAATAGGCTGGAGAGTTTTCGGGAAGTGGTGATTGATTTTGAAGGTGTAAAATGGATGGGTCAGGGCTTCGCCCATCAGCTTTTTGTGGTATTTGCCTCCGGTCATGATGGGATAAAACTCGAGCCCATCAATATGTGTGAAGAAGTAGAGTCAATGTATAAACACGTGATCAACACCCGGTGAAATATATGCTCACGACACGAGAACAGGCATTAGAATACGGACTTTCTTTTCCGGACACTTACCAGGATGCACCATTCCATGATGACAACTGGCAGCTTGTCCGGTATAAGGGAAATAAGAAAGCTTTTCTCTGGACCTACGAGCGGGACGGTTTCATCAACCTCAATGTCAAGGTCGATCCGGAGCAGGCTTTCTTCTGGCGGAAGATTTATAAGTCGGTTATCCCCGGCTACCATCAGAATAAAGAACACTGGAATACCATAATCCTGGATGGCAGCATACCTGACAGGGATATAAAAATCATGATCGGGGAAAGCTATGACCTGGTCTCCGACTGTCCATCTAAAAGAATTTATGAGGCGGTAAAGAAGATTCCCAAGGGGTGCGTTGCAACCTATGCACAGGTTGCTGAGGCAGCAGGTGACAAAAAGATGGCCAGGGCAGTCGGGAATGCTCTGCATAAGAATCCGGATCCTTCATCCATTCCCTGCCACCGTGTGGTAAATGCAAAGGGAGAGCTTGCCGGCAACTACGCTTTCGGCGGAGCCTGGAAGCAGGCGGAAATTCTTGAGTCGGAAGGCGTGGAAGTTATCGATGGCAGGGTGGATCTGGAGAAATTTCGGTGGAAGCCGTAATAAATGACGCAGAAATATTTCCCGGTCGGAAATTTGGAAGTTATCGATAGCAGCCAGCTACGGATCAGCTTCAGAGAAAATATCAGTGGAAAAGGAATAAAGCGTATGCCTATATTTCAAAAGAACCGGAAAAATTAATATTTTTATAAATGTCGTTAACGGAAAATTTGAATTCCGCAGTTATGAAGGCTCGGATAAATGAAGCGTGGAGGACTCAGTACATGAAAGAATGGGTAGTGATACAGGATGCGAGGGACGAGGGATATGAGGATGGACTTGAA
>OCVV011210668.1_pt1 | contig 109376 bp, 104 predicted proteins | sample 1539721 | NCBI WGS metagenome assembly OCVV01 (sample SAMN02144230, study PRJEB22623) | gut metagenome | biome: sheep rumen | host: Ovis aries | place: New Zealand
GTTGGGATTACGCACGACAATTGAAGGCACACAGCGATAGGCCAGATACATATGATAAAGAAGAAATTAAAAAGTTTTTAATTGATAAGTTTAATGAATTGTTTTACTGTAAAGATGGTGGCTATAGAAAGTTTGAACAAGAATATAAGTTTTTAACTGAAGAAGAATATAATAAATTATTTTTAAAAGACTAAAATTATTAATAAATCAAGGAGATTAAAATGCTTAATATTAGAAGAAATGTTTTTGAAACAAACAGTTCAAGTATGCATAGTTTAGTTATTACTAAGCAAGCAAGAACTTATACTAAAGAAGAGTTGGCATTAAATTATAATCCTGAGTATCAAAAAGCATTTGAACTTTGGAGATATTGTGATGAAAGTGATATGAGCTATGAAAGATCACCTTTTCAAATTTTATCAACACCACTTCAAAAGTTAAGATATTATTCTGCATACACTTTAGGAACTTGGCGTGGTGAACCTAATAAGAAAGATGTTGACAGAATTAAAAACTTTGTTATGAAACAAACTGGCATTGATGACCCAGCTAAAGTTTTTTTGTATAGAGTTAATCATTGGGATAGGAAAGAAAATAAGAATAAAAATTATGGTGCAGTTTATAGTAATGATACTGGTGAAGACCCAATGCATTTTGTCAAAAGAAAAGGAATTGATTGGGAAGACTTAATTTTAAATCCAAAATATATTATCATTGTCGATGGTGATGAAATTCAAAATTTCAAAGATTTAGTTGAAGCAAGAATTATTAATACAGATAACTTTGAAGATATTTCTTCTGGTGTCGATTTCTGGAATAATGCTAACTATACTATTTATGCTAGCTGGCTTAAAGATTGGACTAAAGAAAATGATGAAGAACTTATCGCTGATATTGATGATAAAGTTAAAACAATTGATTTCAAGATTTATGAACAAGAAGCTGTTGTTAAATTTAATAACAGTAAAAGCAAAGTTAAAGATATTATTAAGTTAGCAAAAGAAACAAAGCCAGAATTAAAGATTAGATTAATCATTGATAATGATACAACAGAAGTAATTGATGTCTCATCTATTGATAAATCTATTTTTGATGAAGTTGTTGTTGAATGTGATGATGAACAAGTGGTAGGTTTATAATGAAAAAAAGTTATATAGATAATTATGCTTTATATAAAGCAGTTATAGTAGAAACTATTGATGGCGATAAATTTAATGGCTGGTTAGTACCAAAAAATAAAGAATATTTATTATTACCACTTGATGATATTTGGAAAAAATATTGTTTTAAAGCTTCTTTTATTAAAGAGATAACACATCTTACAAATAAAGTCTCTATTAGTAAATTAGCTAAAGAATTGGAAGAAGACGTAATTTTTAATAAATAGAAAGGAAACTAAGATGTTACAAATTAGACGAAATTGTTTTGAAACAAACTCAAGTTCAACACACAGTTTAGTAATGTGTGAAGATGATGACTTCAAAGCTTTAAAAAATAATGAAGCATTTCTTGTTGGTAGTTTTTATTATGGTATGGATATTGTAAAAAAAGAAAATTTAATAAAAAGTCTTGAACGCTATAATAAAGAGCAATGGGAGAAATATTGTAAAGAAACTGGCTTAAATCCTGAGAGCTATGAAGATTTTGCTAAGTCTATTATTGATGGTTTTTGTAATGGAAGTGACGATAGCTTAAGGTATGATTATCATACTTTTGAGCAATTTGAACAAGAATGTGAAATGGAAACTTATGAAGAAAAATATAAAACAAAAGATGGCAAAATAATTCATGCTTTTGGTGCTTTTGGCTGTAATTATTAATTTTTTTTGGTAAATTTGGCTAATGGTTGAGAATTTGGAAAAAAGAAAAAATAAAAAATTTTAATAAAAAAGACCATTTATTTGGTCTTTTTTATTGTATAATATTATAGGAGGAAAATTATTTATGATTAAATATATAACTACAGATGGCGGACAAGTAATTCGCTATGATGATGAAGCCGATAAAATGGATCAACCTGTGCTTCTATCACAACCAAGTCATATAATTAAAGAACCAGTTACCGATCCAAAAGAATTGTGTGATCAATGGTTAGTTGTTAGAGAGCATGACAAAACACCTATTGTTTTAAACTCTTTTTATGAGCTGCAAGATTACTTGGACGTTTATACTCTTAATGTAAAGTCTAATAATCCTATCACAGGCATTTATGGTGCTTATTGGCGTACACTTGGTGCATCAAGTATGCCTATATTGCAACCAATTTTTAAGTTAGACAGAAACTTAACAGTAAATTTTGAAAAGAATATTAACTATCTTGATTTATTAAAGAAAGATTAGGAGTATTTATTTATGCTTCAAAGATTACAAGGAAAAGATTTTGCTGCAGTAAAGCATGAATATAAATTAAAAACTTTTATTGTTACTGATGACGGTAATGTAAAAGCTTATCTACAACATAAAGTTACTGGCTGGAGAATTACACATTGGCTAAATGATGAAGAAAAGAAAAGATTCTTAGCTTCAGATTATATTAAAGAATGTTATAGAAAAAAGAAACCTTTAGAAGATGGTGTTACATATCGTTATGGTAAGCCAAATTCTGGTAGTATACAAGGATATGATTTATCTATTAAATTTGATTCAAATCTTATTAAAATACATGGAGGTAAATAAATATGAAATTTGTAAAAGTAAGAAATGGAAATTATGATATTTATTTTGATTTAGACAGTGGAACTAAAATTAGAAAGAATGATAAAGATTGTTTTATTCCAGAAAAGCCAGAATCAATGGATATTAAAATTACTAATATGTGTGATAGAGGCTGTGCTTTCTGCCATGAAGCCTCAACTAAAGATGGCAAGCATGGTGATATTATGAATGCAAAGTTTTTAGAAACTTTATTGCCTTATACAGAACTTGCTATTGGTGGTGGTAATCCACTTGAGCATCCAGATTTAATTCCATTTTTAGAAAAGTGTAAAAAATTAAAATTGATTCCAAATATGACTATTAATCAATTTCATTTTATGAAAGATATCGCTTTAGTAAAAGAATTAGTTGATAATAAATTAATTTATGGCTTAGGGGTCTCTTTAGTTAATCCAAGCAAAGAATTTATTGAATTAGTAAAGCAATTTCCAAATGCAGTTATTCATATGATTAATGGTGTGCATAAATTAGAAGATTATCAAAAATTATATGATAATAATTTAAAGATTTTAATTCTTGGCTATAAAGAATTCAGACGCGGAAATGATTTTTATAAATCACATCTTTGCACAACTGAAGAAATTAAATCTGATATCTATGATCATTTAGATGAAATTACTAAACATTTTGCAGTAGTTAGTTTTGATAACCTAGCTTTAGCACAATTAGACGTTAAAAGATTATTAACTGAAGATGAATGGAATCAATTCTTTATGGGAAAAGATGGCACGCATACTATGTTTATTGATTTAGTTGAAAATACATTTAGTACAAGTTCAACTACGCCAGTAAATGAAAGACAACCACTACTTGATGATATCAAGCCAATGTTTGATTATGTAAGAAATCATCAAGCTACTATTTAGGAGGCTAAAATGGCATATAAAAAATACAAAAATAATTTAACAGAATATCCAAATAAATTAACTGGAATAACAATGCTTGAATATAGACATGATTTACTTGTAATGAGTATTGAAAATTGTGAAGTAATATTGGCAGATAAGCATTTATTGTCAAATAATGAAATTAAACAATACACTGAAGATTTAGAAAATTATAAAAAGAACTTGGCAGAGGTTGATACTCAAATTGAGCAACTTAGTCGTTTTAATATAAAGTAGGTAAAAATAAATGGTATTTATAATTATTGGAATATTATTGTTTCTTTTTATAGGTTTTATTTTTATGGCTGTTACACTAGCACTAAAAAACGAAGAAAATTGGGAGTCATTTTATAAGCAACTTTCTGAGTCAGGTAATCCTTTACCAGAAGAAGAAGCTTATCATATGACTTGTAAAGTAAAAACATTTGCATTAGTAGGAATGCTTGTTAGCATTGTTATGGTAGTTTTAGGTATAGCATTAGTTGTAAGATAAAAGGAGCCTAATAAGATTATGAATAGAAAAGAAGAATTAGAATTTGGTAAGCAAATGGATGCTTCACCAGATAAAAAAGAAGTAGCAGATTTAGTTATTAAATATAATAGAAAAATGGTATTAGACCTTGGAGCTGGCACAGGTATTATTAGTAAGTTAATATCTGAAGCAGGAATAACTTGTGTTGCTGTTGATAATAACTTTAAAACTGAAGATATTAAATCTACAGAAAAACTTATTTATGTTCCAATGGACTTAGTAACTTTTGTTAAGAATCAAGTTGACGTTTTTAAGTATTCACTAACTAAATATCCTAAGTATGATTGTATTATTTTATCTGCTGTGCTTCATGAATTAAATAAAAAAGAATTTAACTACTTAAAAAAGAACTTATGTAAGATAGTAACTGATGACTGTATTGTTATTATTAGAGAGCCTTATTATCAAAGATGGCATGATGATAAAAGAATTTGTTTACCATTTACTTCATTAGAGGAACAAAATATCGCTATGGAAGAAATATTAAATGTCACTGATAAGGATTTTCAAAAGTTATTTAATGACACTAAAAAGCTAAGTGAAAGAAGAGTACCTTATCCAATTAAAGTTTTAAATATGGCATTTACTTATTCTTATGGTAAAGATAGCTGGGATCGTGAAGTTAAAGAGTATAGATATACATTTAGCTATAAAGACCTTGTTAAATTTATTAAAGGAATTTATAATAATAACTTTGATATTCTTATAAGAAAAAAGTTTGATAAACATTACAACAAGCATTTTAAAAAATGTGGTTATTCAGATAATATATTAAATTCTATTGACTACACTAATTGCACATTAATAGCTGGTCGAGAAGAAGATTTATATGTATAAAAATATTTAGAAAGGAAATTTAAATTTATGTTAGATGATTTAGGATTATTAGTAGAAGCTTTTAAGGATCATATTAGAGTAAATGTTACAATGAAGTCTGTTGAAATCTACAATGAGCATGGTGTTCAAATGGTTCTTAGAGACTTAGATGAAGCAACATACGAAACATTTAAAAAATTATTTGTTAATTTTTAAAATTATAAAAGCTAGCTTAACTAAAAAGCTAGCTTTTATTTTAGCTAAATTATATAGAGTTAATTTAATAGGAGATTTATATGCAAGAAAATATAAACTTAACTGAGGGAAATAAATTAACTGGTACTCTAAATTATAAAGACTTTTTAACAAAAGATCCAAATTGATATGTAGGACCAGATGATGGAAAAGTGGCACCGTCAGTAAGAACAAAAAATTATTTAAAAACAATTAGTATTTCTGAGTTTTTAAAAGATCAAGAAGTACTTAAAGAGGCATTTTCTTATGCTGTAAAAATAATTAAAGCAATTTATACTGATATGCTTGATCGTAAGGAAAATGAATTAAAGGATGTAATGGATAGTGATATTTATTATTATAATCTTGCTTATTTTGGTGATGGTGAATCAACAGCAGATGAAATTTATGCTAATGCATTAGCTAATGCAAAAAAATATACTAATACTGGTAGTTTAGATTATAAGACAAAAAGACAGTTATTGACAAAAGTTCACCAAGCAGCCTTTGCAGAAGCTTTAGTTCGTAAATATTATGCGCAAAGACTTAAAGATTCAACTAATAGAAGAAGTGGTTTAAAAAGAGCATTAAATAATATGTCAATAGAAGACAAAGATGCTGCAAAAGCTTGATTTAAAGATCATGTTACTGGAATTAAATTTAAAATTCCATTTATTGATGACGAAAGTGATATTGTATTTTATACTATTGATGATGCAGAAGATATTGAAAAAGAAAATGCTGTAATTGATAATTTAGAAGCTATTAAAGACTCATTTGAAAGAAAATATCCAAATGCAAAAGAGGGTGAAGACTTTATTTATAGACATACAGCAAATTCTGATGATACAAGAAAAGACTTATGAAATTTAGCAGCTGATGTTACATTTGATACTAAGGTAGCTGATGTACCTAATAATATCAAGACTATTATTGCAGATGCAAAGAGACAAGCAACACAAGAAACTAAATCAATGAATCAAATGGCAGATGATTATACAATAAGTAGTGTGCCTCTCGCACAAGCAATTCTTAATTTATTTAATAATGATTTTAATTTTTATAAAAAACAAAAAGATGATAGTTTAATTAATAATGGATTAGATGCCCTTATTAATGACTATATAGATTAATATAATAAAAGGAGCTTATATATGGCAGAAACAAAACAATACAAATTAGTTTATGAAAAAGAAGGTGAATTAAAAGGAAGTTATAGTGGCATTCCAGCAAATGATGATACTGATGTTATTAAAAGAGCTGTATTAGAAGGAAAAGAAGATCCTGTTACACCGACAGATCCAACTGAAATATACCACAAATTAGTACCATTCGATTTAGGTGAAACAGTTTTTAATGCTGAAGATAATCATTATCATTTCGATGAAAGTGTTTATCTCACTATTAATGATATTATAGAACTAAGTGTAAATGCAGACTATCATTGTCCATTTAGATTTATATATAATGATAAAGAATATATAATAGTAGCATATGATACAGTTGAAGAAGATTATTATAAAAATTTAAATAATCTAGTTGATATTTATGCAGATGACCCAAGTGCTGAAGAACATAACACTTTTGATTCAATCATTTGTGAGATAGATGCTGAAGTTGGAACACCATTAGACGCATATTTAACAACAAAGTAATTGTTAATTAAGGAGATATAAAATGGCAGAAGAAAACAAAAAATTTAAATTAGTTTATGAAAAGCAAGGAACTCTTACTGGTAGCTATTCAGGAATTCCTGCTAATGATGATGTTGCTCTTATTGATAGAGCAGTTTTAGATGGTGAGGAAGAACCAGCACCAGTACCTACAGGAACTATTAGTATTACTGAAAATGGCACTTATGATGTTGCAGAATATGCTTCTGCAGATGTAGATGTTCAAGGCGGTGGACCAACACCAATAGGAAATATTGATATTACAACTACAGAACAAGTAGATGTAGCTGCTTATGCTACTGCACAAGTTGTAGATGCAGATTTAGTAGTTGGAAACATTAGGTCTGGTGTAACTATTTTAGGAGTAACTGGAACATTTGATAATCACTCTGCTGATTTAGATGCATTATTACAGGAGCGTTTCTAATATGCCTAATTATGATATTAATGATTTAAGAGAAGTGTTAGGTAAAGCTGCTGATATAATCAGAGGGTCAAAGAATGTTTCGGGTGATATTTTAGGAGAAAACATCTTAGATGAATTAAAGGGTAGTAAATTTATATCATACTACTTCAATGTACCAACAGCTGGAATATATGCGGTTGGTGCACATATTTATAACTGCCCCAGCAGCTCTGAGACAAGTGTTGATACAAAAGATTATTTTAGAAATATCTTAAAATGCTTAGCAGAAGCGCAGACTAAAGGCAGAACAACAGTTCCTTTTGGCACTATTATCAATCAAATAGTAGCTGCACCACAGGGAATATCTACAGATTCGACTCATATAGCTAATATACCAGCAATATTTGTAGATAGTAGTGGGAATGAGCATGACATAACAATGTTATTTGATAATATTTTTAAAGATGATGGAGATCTTGTAGGTATAATTTTTCCACCAGAACTTAAAAAAATTGGAATATCTGCTTTCGAAGATACTTCTAGTTTAACTAATCTAACATTACCTGAGTATCTGGAAGAGATTGGAATTTATGCTTTTAGAAGATGCGGAATATCAAGTATTACAATTCCTGGGGATGTAATTGTTGTTGGTAATGGTGCTTTTTGTGAATGTGATAATTTAACTAGTGTTATTTGATCAAGTGAAGCTGGCATTTCAGATAGTTGTTTTCAAGGGTGTACAAGCCTTTCACAAATTAATATTCGTGAAGATGTTGAAGTAATTGGTAGCTATGCTTTTGAAGGCTGTGAAGAATTACAATATATAAGTTTACCTGCTGCTTTGACTACAATTGGCAACTCTGCTTTTAAGGGTACTGCACTTACTTCCATCACTATACCAAGGACTGTAACTAGTGTAGCAGCTGATGCTTTTAATAACACAGAGGAAGCATCTGATTATCTTAGTAGTGCTACTATTTATTATGATGGCACTATAGATGGAATTAAGGATGATACAACATATAAAGATAATGTATTATTTGCTTTTTATTGTGCAAACGAAAATATGAATCTTGCCATTATATGTAATGATGAAACTTGAAGTACAACAGCAGCAGAAGCCTATAATGGTGGCGGCGGAGGTTCAGGCAGTGGATCTGGATCAGGCTCAGGCAATGGAGATGCTAATAGCGAAGAAGAGCCAGGAGAAGACTATTACGAATAATGACTTCTTGTATATTAACAGTTATTAAAAATGAACACCTATATTTAGATGAGTGAATAAAATATCATTTAGATATAGGTGTTAATCATATATTTATATTTGAAGATATAGATAGTTTATCACATAAAGCTATTACAGATAAATATGGCGATAGAGTAACACTGCAAAGTATTACAGCTATACTTACAGAAGTAGGCATTAATAAGGCAATTGAATATAAAAAAACAAAGAAGAGTAGTGCACAACAGATATATTTAAGAAGTGGTATGAATTTTTTAAAAGCTAAATATTCTGAAAGCTATGATTGAGTTTTTGTTATCGATAATGATGAATTTATTACATTAGAAAAAGATAAATCATTATCAGATATATTTAATTTATTTGTAGATTATGATGCTTTTATATTATCATGAGAATGCTATGGTGCCAATGGGTTAATAGATAGGCCAGATTATTCAAATAAAGGTGTTATAGAAACTTTTACTAAAAAAATATCTGGTTTTGTTCGTTTAAAAGATAGAACTTGTAATAAAAAACCTTGCTATAATTTAAAAAAGTATAAAAAAGAATTTTGAAATACTAATCATATTCCAAATGATATTTGTAATTTTTGCAATACAAAATTTAACAAAGACCCAAATGAGCTTGTCTACAATAATATTTATTTAAGACATTATATAACTAAATCTTGAGAAGAATATATCTGAAAAAAAACTTTAAGAGGTTATTTTATGGGTATAGTTAGAACATTTGATGCCTTTTTTACGATAAATTCAGATATGCTACAGTTAAAAAAGCAATTGTTAGATGAATTAAATAAAGAAATTTTAGTTGTATTACCTTTTAGCCAAAGTCATGCACAAGGTAATGAAATAAAATTAGCTTTAAATTGTTGGAAAAAATTTTGTACTTTTAAGTATCATTTTGCTGTTATTGGCGAATTTGAACAGTCATTAATTGAAGAATTTCCTTGGGTAGATTTTATATATATTAAAAATAAAGAAAAAAAATTAGGTCAGTATAATCCACATTTAGATATTCAGCATAAAATGGAAATAGCCTACGATCATTTTAAAGATAAGTATGATGGTTTTATTTATATGGTAGATGATAATTATGCTATTAAACCTTTTAGCTTTAAAGATATAAATACTATATATTATCATCAACCAACTTTTATTGGTAGAAAAGATTTACCAACATCATATTGAAAACATGATAAATGAAAAACAAGACAATTAATGGACAGAGAAAATTTTACCCATATAAATTATACTACGCATTTTCCTTGCTATTTTGAATTTGAGAGGCTTAAGAATTTGTGAGATAAATTTAATATGCGAGAAGAAAGCTATGTTCCTGAGGATGTTTATTTTAATTCATTTGCGCATAAAGCACCTATTTTAGATGATAATATTAGGCTTGGTATTTGAAGTAAAGAAATATTTGATAATAAATTTGCAGATGCATTACAAAATCCTAATATAAAATTTATCTGTAATAGTGTAGAAGGCTGAAGTAAAGAATTAGAAGATGCATTATGAAAAATTATAAATGAAGACTAATTATTAAATTAGTCTTTTTATTATTGTATAATATATAAAGAGGTTTTATATGAGAAAAAAAGTTTTAATTGTAGGATATGGTGTAGTTGGTCATAATTTATACGAAGAAATAAAAGTATTAGAACCAGATATTTATGATAAATATAAACCAAGTTATAGTGTTAAGAAAAAGACTAAATATGACTTTTGTTTTATCTGTATAGATACTAAAAAAATGGATACTGTTGAAGCACCTATAGATGATTTAATTGAGGTAATAAATGAGCATGATGCAAATATTTATATCATTAAATCAACTATCTTGCCAGGAAGTATTGATAAGCTAAAAGAAATAACAAAGAAAAAAATAGTTTTTAGTCCTGAATATTACGGTGGAACACAACATTGTAATAATTTTTATTTTGATTTTACTATCTTAGGTGGAGATAAAAAAGATTGTCTAGAAGTTCAACAATTATTACAAAATGTTTATGATGCAAGGCATACATTTAGAATAGTTGATAGTAAAACAGCAGAACTGGCAAAATATATGGAAAATTCTTGGTTAGCAACAAAAGTAGCTTTTTGCTGTCAATTTTATGAAATAGCAAATAATATTGGTGTTGATTATGAAGACTTAAGAGAATTATTTATTTTAGATCCACGTGTAAATCCAAGTCATACATTTGTCTATAAAGATCACCCGTATTTTTCTAGTCATTGTCTGGATAAAGATGTGCCAGCTATTGCTAATTTTGCAGACGCAGAATTACTAGAAGATATATTAAAATTTAATGAAAGACAGAAATTAAAACATAAGAGACTTTAATTTATATTAAGGTCTTTTTTATTAAAATATTTGCTAAATTAAGTAGAAAATAAAAAATAAATAAAGGAGAATAGATTATGGGCAAACTTTATTATCAAGATAAAGCTGGCGACATTAAAGTTACTTCAAAAGGTATTCCATCACCTACAGATGAAACTGCTGTTGCAGAAGCTTTAAATGAGCAATCAGAAACACTATTTAAAACAATTAATGGTATTCCTATTGTTGGCGAAGGAGATATTCCTGTTGGCGGCGGTAGTGTTATAGCTAATCCAGAAATGGAAGGCAGTGAGCCAGACTTAACAGGAATTGAAATTGACGGAAATAAGTATAAAATTCCAGAAGGTGGTAGCACAAGTAGTGAATTAGTAACAGATATATCTTTATATTGCGAAATATTTTCAGGCTACTTTGAGATAAATGGTAGAAATATTCCAGAATATACTACAATTGCTGAATTATACGAAATACTTGCACCTTATAATGGACATTATATTGTTACTGAATTTGAACATCAATATTCTGGCAAGTTCTATGACAAAGTTAGTTATTTTCATTGTCAAAGAAATGACAATAATGTAGAAATTTACTTAACTAGTGATTTTGGTGATTTACAAATAAATGCAACTGATGATGAAGAGGAAGAAGGAATAATATTTAATCCAACATTTCAAAATTTCAAAATAGAGAGTGATTTATATCTTAATTTAGTTTATGGTGAAAGTACTCCTAATAGTTTAGATTGACTTCAAGACTTAACTACTGAGGACTATAGTTATTTAGCTCAGAAGATAGGAGCATTAACATCACTTACAATAGTAATTTTTACTGATAGTGAAGCACAAAATCCACCTCTTGCTGTAGTGGGAGTTGAAGCAGATTTAAATCAAAATATTGAGATATATACTGCAAATGGTCCAATCATTATAGCTATGCAACCTGATCATGATCATGAGAACAAATTTATTTTTAATGTTATATGAGATTATTTTGTTTTGCCAGGTGGCGGAGTTACACCTACTCCTACTTCAGGCTTAATTGGCTGCTATGTAGGTGTTCCATATGTAGATAATAATGTACCAAAAGAGCATACTAGCAAAGTGATCCCTATCTTAAAATATACAGTTCAATGAGAAAATGATGCCCCAGTAGAATATCTTACTGATGACTTTTATATGTTAATGCAAGCCAAATATGCTTCACTTGCTGATAAAGAAAGCTTAGAATTTAATTTACCTACATTTCTTATTGAACGAGTAGGCCAACCTATTAATGTGGCAATGTTTGCAGCTGAAGAAGAAATTACTGGTTTTAGTGTTGATGTAGAGCCGGTTACTGATTATAATCCAGGTGATGAATACCGAGATGTTCGTGTATCATATACGAGTGATTCTTATACTAATGAAGGATATATAAAATTAGAATGATTTGGAGATTTTCCTGAAAACAGTATAGAAGGTTTTATTGCCAATATTCACATTAATAGGCACGAGGAAGAATAATTAGGAGGCAATAATTATGAGTAATATGTATTTAAAAGATTTATTAAATTATGAAAGTCCTTACCAAGGAGTAATTACCCCTCATACTACTATTAATTTTTATTCATTATGTAGAAAAGTATATGAAAAAGCTGATGATGGGAATCGTGGAATTAGACGAACTGAGGTTTATAAAATGAGAGGTTTTACAGTAGAGCAATTAACAGACTTTTTTGTTAATAATTTAACTCAAGACCAAACAACTGCAATTGTTGCTATGATACAAAATTCACAAAATCGTCGTGCATTAGCAATTGGTTTTCAATTCGGTTTATGTGGCACAGCTCCTTGTTATATGGGCGTCCGCCCATCATCAAGTACTTCTTTAGTCTTTGGAGTTGAAGATGCAGAAGGTCAACCTATGACTAATGGAGATATCAATGAAGTAGAATTAGTAATAAGTGCTTGAGGCGAGGCCCAAATGTAATAATTTATGAATGTAACAGTCGATACTAAAAGAATGCGAATTATGATAGGTATTCTTGGAATGTTACTTCCTTGATTAGTTGCATTAATTACTTTAAGTTGACCTGAATCAATTTCTTGCACTTATTATTCTTGATTTGCAGTCGGAACATTTATGGTTGTTCTTGGTAGTGCAGGAATTTTATTAATTAATTATAAAGGTTATGATAAAGTAGATGATATAACTGCAACACTTGCAGGAATATTTGGAATATTAATTTGTTTATTTCCAATGACATTTGCGGAGAGTCCAGAAACAAAAGTTGGAATATTTCATTTAGTTTCCACTACAAGTAATATTTTTCATTGTATTAGTGCATTTGCATTTTTTGCAATTTTAGCATTTATGTCTTTCTTCTTATTTACTAAAACATATGAATGGCAAGTTGGACAAATAGCTAAGCCTAGAATGACAAAGCAAAAGAAAATTAAAAATATAATTTATAGAGTTTGTGGAATTGGAATGATGGGATCTTTCTTACTATTATTATTAAGATTAATCCCAGGAGTGGAGATTTATAATTTAACTTGAATTGTAGAAGCAATAGCATTATTCTTCTTTGGTGCAAGTTGAATAGTAAAATCTGACGCTTTTCCATTTTTGAAAGATAATAAATAAAATAAATAAAAATTTAAAAAAAATATTGTATAATATATATGTGAGAGTAATTAACTCACAAAAATAGAGCCTATACTTATTTCTAAAGAAGAGATCTGCAAAATCTAAGGTTATTTAGTTAGGCCAAGTTTATAGATATACAATATAAGAGTCTGTACTTATTTCTTAATTTTACATGAAAAAGGTTATTATAATTAGTCAGACCAAATAATTACATAAAGCAGTATATGTATCATAAACTTGGTAATAGGCCAAAATTTATTTTATATATACTGCTTTTTATTTTGAAAGGAAAAATTATGAAAACAACAATTCAATCAATTTTAGCAAATCGTCATTATTTATTAAGTACTTACACAGAATTAGATAAGAGTAAAGTTGCATATTACAATGCATATCTTTTAGCTAACTGTGGTGTTATTGTTGATAAGCCTCAACTTTTAACAAAAGAAGGCATGGAAGTAATTTCAGACATTTTTAAATTAAATGTTCCAGCAAGTTTTTATGCTAATCCACAACATATGGCTTATTTTACTAAGGCTGAATTATTAATTGAACAACTAGTATCTTATTTCTTAGTAGAAACAGGAACTGGTATTTATAGTCGTCCTGAAATTTTTGAAAAAGATTTACCAGAATATAAAGTTGGTGATGAAATTACATTACGTGAATTTAAGATTGTAACAGAAGATGAAGCTGTTGAAGTTTTAAAAGGTATTGCTGATGCATACTGTGATTATACTAGACCATTTGCTTTAGATGAATTAGCTGAATTTGAATTCTTATTTACTAATGGTTATTATACTGAAGGAAAAGAAATTAAATGTCGTGATAATATCTTTACTTTATTAGAAAAAGATATTACTTTTGCTAGATTCTTAGATAAGAAGGATATGGTTAAATTATCTGTTGCTAAATATGGTGACAGAAAGACATTTAGTCCTGAAGATAAAGAAACTTTAGACTTAATTGCAAAATGCTTACCATATGTTCGTAATTGTCCAATGAGTAAAAAGCAAGCTAAATATTTTAATAAGTTAGCTATAATGTGTAATGCTAAGGTTGTAAAAGCTGATAATTCAAGATCACCTTATAAACTTGCAAATGCTGAATTAGCTAAAGGCAATGTTTTAGGTGCAGCTGAAATTTATGCTCGTAATGGCTCATTACTTGAAAGAAATATTAAATTCTTACTTTCAAGAGCAAATCCAGTAGAAGCTGTTAAAATTCTTGAAATGTTACCTGCAAAGAATCCAATGGCACTTTATCAAATGGTAGCTACATTAAGTGAAGATACTATTGATAATCGTACATTTACTTTTACAAAAAATAATAAAGTAAAGAAACACACTGAAACTGATTATGAAGCTAGATGGAGAAAGTCTAGACTTAATGATGCAACTAGAAAGCTTCTTCATGATGCTGCTTTAGAAAAAGTTATTAATGCTTATGAAGCAATGGATAAACTTGGAAAAGTTTATGTATCAGATAGCTTTGATAAATTAGGTATTCCTACAAATACTTCAGCTGGTGGAAAAGGCATTGATATGCTTCCTACTGGTTCGCGTGTAGCTATTCCTTATAATAATATTAGAACATTTGTTTACTGGAAAGATGTTTATGATATTGATGCTTCATTAACTCTTGTTAAAGCAGATGGTACATTAGATTGTATTTATTTTGCTAATTATTATGAAAAGCCTTATGGAACAAGCATCTTATTCTCAGGCGATAATCGTTCAAGTAAAGGTGCAGAATATTATGATATTAAGCTAGATGAACTTCGTGAAAAAGGTTATGTTGCTGTATTGTACAGTCTTAATGCTTATAATGGCAATTTTAATGAAGGTGAAGTTTTCTGCGGCTATCAAAATAAAGAAGATTTAAATACAAGGGCTTGGAATCCTAAAAATATTGCAATGCAATTTAAAGTTCCTAGTGTAGATTCAAGAGTAGCTGCTACATTTGGTATTGACTTAACAACTAATGAAATGATTATTTTAAATATAGCTCTAGACTCAGACGATAGAGTTGTAAGATTATCAGATTATGAAATTGTTAAGAAATATATGGATTCTAATTTCTTAGAATTAAATGTAGGCCTTGTTGCAAGAGCACGTGGTGAAGTTGTAGCTGACCCAGCAGAAGCTGATATTGTATTTGATAATACATATGTTCCAACTGAAAATCAAAAAGTTGTAAGAACTTATGAATTAGAAAAACTTGTAGCTATTGCAAATGGTGCAACAATTTAAGTAAAAATATTAAAAATGAGGCAGATTTTTAAATAAATCTGTCTTTTTTATTGTATAATATATTGTAAAATAATGGAGGTTTTATGAAAGATCATGTTTTAAAAAGATTTACCACTACAGTTTTAACTTGTGATAAGCCGACAAGAACTGGTAAAATCTATCCAAAAACTTTAATTGAAAAATCTGTTATAGAAGATCCAATTGTTACAGAAAAATTAGCAAATAGAATGTTTTTATGTGAATTCCCAAGCAATGATGAAGAACCATATGCTAATGTCAACCTAGGTAATGTTGCTTTTAGTGTTGAAAATTTATCTTTTGATGGTAATGACTTAAAAGCAGATATTGCTGTTTTGGATACTGTACAAGGAAAGATATTGAATGATTTTATTAATAATACAACAGTTGCTTTTTCTTGCAATGGTGCAGGAAATGTAGATGAAAATAATAAAGTTACAGATTATGAATTATTATCAGTTGGTGCCTATGTTAAAGATAAGGAGTAATTATGCTAGCAAAATTTAAACAATTTGTAGATGAGATTAATGCAGAAAACGGAAGAAATTATAAAATTTCTGTTTTAGAAAAATATAAAGATGATGAAGATATTAAATATCTTTTAAACTTTGTTTATAATCCTTATATTACAACTGGTATTTCAGATAAAAAATATAATAAAGTAATAGGTGAACATCATTTTGTAAATGAACATACTATTATAGAAGTTTTAAATCAACTATTAGAAAATAATACTGGTAAAGATTGGATTATTGGCTGGCTACATGACTATGAAAATATTTATATACAAGACAAAGAATTAAGAAATCTATTTGAAAAAATCGTTACAAAAAATCTTCAACTTGGAATTGACTCAAAAACAATTAATAAAGTTATCCCAGATCTTATCCCAGAATTCAATGTAATGCTAGCTAATAAATATTTTGATAAGCCAGAAATAGTCGAAGGTAAAGAATTTGTTTTAACAACTAAAATTGATGGCAGCAGAATTATTGCTATGAAAGATCATGGGCAAGTTAGTTTCTGGACACGTCAAGGTCAAAAATATGAAGGTCTTGTTGATTTAGAAAACGAGCTTAAAAATATAAATGATGATAACTTTATATTTGATGGTGAACTTGTTGCTATTGATACAGATTTAGAAAATACATATAAAAATACTATGAAATTAAGTCGAACAAAAGATTTAGAAAAACATGGTTTAAAAATGTTAGTATTTGATTATATGCCAGTTATGAATTTTTTATTACAAAAATGCCCAATAGCTTATTCTACAAGACGAGCTGAATTAAGTGCAATATTTGATTTAAATAATTTTAAATATTTTGAATTGTTGCCAATGCTTTATAAAGGTAAAGATACTGCCAAGATTATTGATATTCTTAATGAGCAAACAGCTGCTGGACAAGAAGGCATTATGATAAATATTACTGATGCACCATATGAATTTAAGAGAACAAATAATTTATTAAAAGTTAAAAAGTTTCAAGATACTGAATTAAAAATTATTGGTTTTGAAGAAGGAATAAATAAGTTAACTGGAACTCTTGGTGCATTTATTTGTGAATATAAAAATAATATTGTTAAAGTTGGTTCCGGCTTAAGTGATGAAGATAGAGCTTATTTCTGGACAAATAAAGATAAATATTTAAATAAGTATATCACAGTTAAATATTTTGAAGAAACTTATGATTCAAAGACAAAATTACCATCACTTAGATTTCCAATATATCTAAGAGTAAGAGAAGACATTTAAGAGAGGAAACTAAAATGAAAGAACTTGACACAAGAACAAAAACTCCAGAAGAAATTGAAGCAGAAAAGAATTCAACTGCTATTGAACCAGAATTTTCAAATGAGCCTATAGAACATTTAGCACCACCTACGCCATCACTAAAAGCTATTAAGCGACAAAAACAATTACAATCAAGACTTAATACAAGTACTGTAAATATTGAACCTGCAGCAAAAGCTTATTTCTTTGGCGAATTAGGTAAGAATGAATGGTCAAGAATGAGCCCAGCCTTAAGAAAATGCATTGAAAGATATATTAAACAACATAAAGCTGAACTTATTGCTGAAAAGAAAAAAGCTAAAGAAGCTGCTGAAAAAGAAGTTGATGCTGTGTTAGATGAAGCTATTGAAAATGTAAAGGCAGAAGAAAAAGTTAAATAATTTTTTAAAAAGGCCTCTAAAAGGTCTTTTTTCATTGTATAATAATATGTAAAGAAAATATAATAAAAGGTGGTGATTATTATTAGAGCCTTATTTATTACTCGTGGTGCTCCTGGTGCAGGTAAATCTACTTGGATTAGAGAAAATCATTTAGAAGCTTATACTATTTGTCCTGATGAATTAAGAGTTTTACACAGCTCAAAGAAATGGCAACCAGATGGTAGTTTTTGTATTGAGCAAGAACCTGCTACTGAAAATGCTGTTTGGGCAACTTTATTCAATATTTTAGAATATAGAATGAAGCGTGGTGAAATGACAGTTATTGATGCAACAGCTTCAAAAACAAAAGATTTAAAACAATATAAAGATATTGCTGCTATTTATCGTTATCATATTTATGTTGTTGACTTTACAACAGTTCCACTTGAAACTTGTTTAGCACAAAATAAAATGAGAGACCAATATAAAATTGTTCCAGAAGCAGCAGTTAAAAATATTTATGCAAGATTTGAGTCTCAACCTGTTCCGTCTGGTCTTACTATAATTAAACCGGAAGAATTTAAAGATATTATTAAAGCTGAGCCAGTTGATTTATCATCATATAGAAAATTAGTTTTTATTGGTGATATTCATGGCTGTTATGATACTTTAATGCAATATCCTGATTTCAAAGATGGTTTAAAAGATGATACTGAATATATTTTTATCGGTGATTATTTAGACAGAGGCCATCAAAATGTAGAAGTATTCAATTTTTTAATGTCTATTAAAGATAAACCAAATGTTTGTTTATTAGAAGGCAATCATGAAAAACATTTAAAAGACTATGGAAATGAATTAAAATCTAAATCAATGGAATTTGAAGAAAAAACAAAACCTGAATTAATTGCTGGGAATATTACTCCAAAACAAGCAAGAGTATTTTGTTCAAAACTTCGTCAAATGTCATATATTAAATGGGGTAATATGGAAATTATGGCTTGTCATGGCGGTATTCCATCACTTCCAGAGACATTAATGACAATTCCAACATATGCATTTATTAATGGCGTAGGTCAATATAAAGATTATTCAACAGTTGCAGATACTTGGATGACAACTACAAAAGATAATCAATATTTAATTCATGGTCACAGAAATACAAATGAAGATCCTATTCAATATGCTGATAGAGTATTTAATCTTGAAGGTGGTGTTGAGTTTGGTGGTAAGTTAAGAATTGTTGAATTAGAACATCTTGGTTATATGCCAGAATATGGCTATACAACAGATGATGGGCCATTTCCAAAAGGTTCTAGAATTTGTGTTGGTCTAAATACTATGTATAAATGGAATTCTGTTGAATTAGAAAGTGTTCAACCAATTACACAAGAAGAAAAAGAATTAGGTCTTGTTAAAGTTGAAACTGTTGAAGATGCAGTTAAATATTTAAGAGAAAATCAATTTGTAAGTGAAAAGCAATTAGCAAATGGAATTTCATCATTTAACTTTACAAGAGAAGCTTTTTATTCTGCTAACTGGAATAGACAAACAGTTTTAGCTCGTGGTTTATTTATTGATACTGAAAATAATAAAATTATGGCTCGTTCATATGAAAAGTTTTTCAGAATTAATGAAACAAAAGCAACTAATATTGTAAACTTAAGATCTAAATTAAAATTCCCAGTTCAAGCTTATGTTAAAGAAAATGGTTTCTTAGCTATTGTTTCTTACGATTATAAGAATGATGATTTATTTATTGCTTCTAAATCAACTAATACTGGAGATTATGCTGGTTATATTAAGACTATTATTGAGCCTTATAAAGAAAAGCTATTAGCAACACTTAAAGGTTGTTATGAAACTGCAAAGCTATTTGGCAAGCATAATTTATCTTGGTCATTAGTATTTGAATGTATTGATCCAGAAAATGACCCACATATTATTAAATATGACAAACCAAAAGTAGTTTTACTTGATGCAATTAGAAATGACTTAAAGTTTGAAACTATGCCTTATAATGCTTTAAAACAACTTGCAACTGAAATTGGTTGTCCAGTTAAAGAATTAGCTTATACATTAAAAGATTTTGATGAATTTAATGAGTTATATAATGCATTACAAGATGAAGAATATAAATATAATGGAAATTATATTGAAGGCTTTGTGTTTGTAGATGAAGATGGCTTTATGACAAAATGTAAATCTGAATACTATAATAATTGGAAACATTTAAGAGGTGTTGCAGATTCTACATTACGCTGTGGTGGTTATAGTAGAGTTGGTTCATTACTAACTCCTGAAAAGAATTTATTCTACGGTTTTTGTAGAGAATGCTATAAAAATGATAGAGATCCTGAAACAAAAGAATATCCTTATAAAACAGATATTATTTCAATGAGAGAAAAATTTTTAGCACGAAAGGAAATTAAATAATGGCTATTAAAATTATTTTATTTGTAGTATTTATTTTAGCTACAATTGGTACAGGTATTTGGGCTGGCGTATCATTCGCTGAAGATGAAAGTAATGGCGGAAAAATCGCTGGAAGTATTTTAGCAATTTTATTCTTAATTTTGACAATTGCAATTCCTGGTAACATTCATCAAGTAGATACTGGTGAAGTTGCAGTTGTTAGACATTTAGGAAAGGTCACTGGTACAAGAGAAGCTGGTGTTCATTGGGATTCATATTTTACTAATAAATATGAAAAGTATGATACTAAGGTTAGGGAAATTAATATTGAAACTCAGACTTACTCTAAGGATAATCAGATTATTGGTGTAACTGCTGATTTACAATACACTATTGATGCTGCACAAGTTGATAAGATTGCTACTGAATATGGTTCAATCGAAAAACTTGAATCAAAAATTACATCTATTGCATTAGATAATATTAAATCAGTATTTGCACAAAATACAGCGACTGATGTAATTAACAATAGAAGTCAAATTAGTGCAAATATCAGTCAAACAGTAGATGCAAGTATCAATACTGGCTATTATGTTAATGTTAAAACTATTGTATTAACTAATATTGATTTTACCGATGATTTTGAAGCTGCAGTAGCAGCTAAAGTTGCTCAAGAACAAAAGAAGCAACAAGCTCTAATTGAACAAGAACAAAAATTAGCTGAAGCAGAAAATCAAAAACAAGTTGCTATTTTGCAAGCAGAAGCTGAAGCAGAAGCTGCTACAAAGCGAGCTGAAGCTGAAGCAGAAGTTGCAAGAATTAAAGCACAAGCAGACAAAGATGTTGCACAAATTGGTGCTGATAGTGCTGAATATCAAGGTAAGAAAGAAGCAAGTATTGCAATGCAAAGACTAGCTTCAATTAATGGTTGGACAGTTGTTACAAATAATGAAGGTATTAATACGTTAGTTAAACCAGATGGAACATTAGTATCTGATGCTGAATTAAAAGTTGGTGCAGAAAATCTAATTAAGTATTACTATACTCAACAATGGAATGGTATTTTACCAGAAACATATATGAGTTCAGATGATGTATCAACTGTAGTTATTCCATAGAAAACAGTTAATAATAAGCTTCTTTATTTGCTAAATTAATAGTATAAAGGAGCTTTTTATTTAGCTTTTATTTTGGAGAATTAGTATGGGAAAACCTGCACAACCAATAGATCTTATAAATTTTTTAATAAATGAAGAGCCAAAGTTAAAAAGTGAGATAGATTCTTTAATTGATGTCAATAAAATTCCACACAGCAGGTGAGGAACTTGAGGCAATATTCATGCAATGTCAGAAATTTTTACAGATTTTGATAGTGTTATTTCAAGATTTTTTAAAAGCTGCTTAAGTAATATTGAAAATAATTGTTTTGATTTATCAGCGGCAAGTCAATATATTTTATATTGTTTAGCAAATATTTTAATGGCTGATAAGCTTGTTGAAAAATTAGGACCTGCTAGATTTTTTGATTTTGGTGGTGATATTTTAGGATCTAATTATAATACAGCTTGAGATAGTTTAAGTGAAGGAAAATTAACTGTTTCATTTGCTATGTGAAATAATAAGCGTGGTAAACAAAGTGTAGCAAGTATAAAATGTCTTTTAACATTTTTATCTTTTGATGAATTTTTACGCAGAGGCAGTTGAAATAATAATTCAATTAAATATAATATTAATTTACCAATAAAATTAAAATTAGTTGCAGCAAACAGTGATAATTTAAAAGCACTTGGAATTGGCCCGCGTCAGCTTACAGTGCAAGCAAGTTGACCAACTATGCTACAAGATTTTAAAGCTGCTTTTACAAAAATTTGCAGTTAAAATTATATAAATTTTTGTGCTAAATTAAATGCAATAAAATTAACCGCTATTGATAATAAAGATGTTGATAGCGGTCTTATTTATCTATAAATTTGGAGACTAACAGATAACTGACTCCAGAAAGGTGATTTTTTATGTTAATTACAAAACGTGACGGAACTAAACGTGATTTTGATAGTTCCAAAATTAGATCTGCAATTAGTAAAGCTAATAGTAGAAGTTTAGAAATGACTGAAGAAGAAATTGATAAAATTGTAGCTTCAGTAGTAAGTAAATGTGAAAACATTACAGATTTAAATGTTGAACAAATTCAAGATTTAGTTGAGCATGCTTTATTAGTTAGTAAGTTTAAAGCTACTGCAAAACAATATATCTTGTATAGAGACCAAAGAACGAGAATTAGACAAGGCAAGTCTAAAATGATGAAGGAAATTGGTGATAAGCTTTCTGGTATGCATATTGTTAATCAGAACGCGAATGTTGACGAACACTCATTTGGTGGTAGAAAAGGTGAAGCTGATTCAGTATTAATGAAAGAACTTGCTTTAAATTATTGTATGTCTGAAAAATCAAGAAATAATCATTTAAATAATGAAATTTATATTCATGATTTAGATAGTTATGCTGTTGGAATGCACAATTGTTTATCAATTCCATTTGATGATTTACTTGCAAAAGGCTTCAATACAAGACAGACAGATATAAGGCCAGCAAGCTCAGTAAATACAGCATTTCAATTAGTTGCTGTAATATTCCAATTACAAAGCTTACAACAATTTGGTGGTGTTTCTGCAACACATTTAGACTGGACAATGGTTCCTTATGTTAGAAAATCATTTGCAAAACATTTTAAAGATGGACTTGAATTTGTTGAAAATATAGATGAACCAAAAGATACTTTTTTCTGCTATGAAGCAATAAATAGACCAATTGATGCTAAAGAATATCAAAAGTATGAAGGTGCCTATAAGTATGCTTTAAAAATGACTAAACGTGAATTAGATCAAGCAGTTGAAGGAATGTATCACAATCTAAACACACTACAATCACGTTCGGGCAACCAATTGCCATTTACAAGCATCAACTACGGAACTTGCACATCAACTGAAGGAAGAATGGTTATTAAATCATTGCTTGAAGGTAGTTTAAAAGGTGTTGGAAAACTTCATAGAACACCAATTTTCCCTTGTGGTATATTCCAATATATGAAAGGTGTTAATGATAAACCTGGAACACCAAATTATGATATGTATCAATTAGCATTAAAATCTACATCAAAACGATTATATCCAAATTATGCAAATGTAGACTGGTCTAATAATGCTGGTTATGATAGGAATGATCCTAAAACATATTTTTCTACGATGGGTAAGCGTAAACTATAGCCCATCTAAAACCCTTCGAACCTTGCTTAAAGGGTGTCGCGAAAGCGGCTAACGGTTAGGTCCTGTAATGGATGAGACCGTGCTAAATGTTAGATAAAAAATGTACAACACCCCTAAAATTATTTGCTAAATTAATTGTAGGACGGTATTGCATATGACAAAAGCAAAAACATTTGAAATTGGTTATATTTATAAAATAACTAATTTAATTAATCAAAAAATTTATATTGGTCAAACAACAAAAACACTTGAATGAAGATGATTAAAACATCAAAAAGATTCTATTGGTAATAAATATCAAATAGATACAAAGTTTGCAAGAGCTATTAGAAAATATGGTGTTGATAATTTTCAAATTGAAGAACTTGAGCATTTAGAAAATTGTACAAGAAAACAATTAACTGAAAGAGAACATTATTGAGTATTCAAATTAAATACTATTGAAGAAGGTTATAATGTGCAAGATCCTTTAGTTAGTTGTGGTGGTAACACATATGCAGGTAAAACTGAAGATGAAATGCTTGATATTAAAGAGAAAATTAGACAAACTAAAATGAGTGGAAAAAATCCAAATGCTCACGCAGTTAAGTGTTTAAATATTGAAACTGGTGAAATTATTCATTTTGAAACAGCTGAAGACGCAAGAAGATATTTCAATTATGGAAATCATCAATTTGTTACAAGACGTTGCATGAATATGTTAAAAACACCTTTTATGAATAAATATAAATTTGCTTATGAAGAAAATGATTTTATCTAACTAAATGTGTATCGACTATCCGTGATGAGTGTAGCGGAGTAGAGCTGGAGATAAGCACCAGTTCCAAGCGGAGGGCCATACAGAAGTATGGAACATATAGTCAGTGCAAATAGTAATATTTGAGAACATGTGTAGAACTGCAAATGGCGCAGATATTAATGCAGAGCCAGGAGTTAACCCGCAAACAAAAGATGGACGTGGAAATTTAGCCCCAGTCACAATTATTTTACCTACCTTAGCAATGGAGGCAGACAGAGATGTTGATGCGTTTATGGCTATTTTAGATGCCAAAATTCATGAAGCAAAAGATATGTTAATTGAACGTTATGAATATATGTGTGCTCAAAGCCCAAGCTCAGCAAAATTTATGTATGAAAATAATACAATGATTGGTTATCATCCTGAGCAAGGTATTAGAAGTGCTTTAAAACATGGAACTTTAGTTATTGGACAAATTGCTTTAGCTGAAACTCTTGAATTGTTAATTGGCAAAAATCAATGTACACCTGAAGGTATGGAATTAGCTAAGAGAATTGAACAATTATTTAAAGATAGATGCGCTGAATTTAAAAAGCAATATCATTTAAACTTTGGTGTTTATTATACTCCTGCTGAAAACTTATGTTATACAGCAATGAAAAAGTTTAAAGAAAAATATGGTGTAATTCCAAATGTTTCAGATCGTGAATATTTTACAAATAGTATTCATGTTCCTGTTTGGGAAAAAGTCACTGCTTTTGAAAAAATAGACATTGAATCACAATTAACAGGATATTCAAATGCTGGCTGTATTACTTATGTTGAGTTAAGCTCAGCTGCAACAGGTAATTTAGAAGCCTTAGAACAATTAGTTAATTATGCAATGGATAAAGATATTCCATATTTTGCAATTAATATTCCAAATGATACTTGTTTAGACTGTGGCTATACTGGTGAATTTAATGATAAATGTCCAGCATGTGGAAGTCATAATATACAACAATTAAGAAGAGTAACAGGATATTTGACTGGCAACTATAAAACTGCTTTTAATTATGGAAAGCAAAAAGAAGTAGAAGATAGAGTAAAGCATATTTAAAGCTGTAGAAATACAGCTTTTTATTGTATAATATATAGAGGTGATTTTTAATGTTAGAATTAATTAGAAAATCAAGTTTAGCTGGTTTATTAATTTCATTAGCTGGCATGATATATTTAAATTGTGAAAATAAAATAGTTGGTGCTTTTTTATTTAGTATTGGTTTAATTGCTGTAATTATTTTAGAAGCTAATTTATTTACTGGAAAAATTGGCTATGTTAATAATAAACAAAAATTATTAGACTCTTTAATTATTCTTGGAGTTAATTTAGCAACAGCTTTTATTTGTGGATTATTATATAAACTATTTGTAGGCGAAGCTCATGCAATGGATACAAGACTTGCAAAAGAATGGTATAGACTATTATTTGATGGAATTGGCTGTGGTGCTTTAATTTATTTGGCTGTTCAGTTAAAGAAAAAGTATGATTCTAGTGTTCCAGTAATAATTTGTGTAATGGCATTTATTCTTAGTTCGATGGAGCATAGTATTGCCGACTGCTTCTATTATGGTGCCTGTGAATTAACTTGGGAAGGCTTATTAGCAGTTGGTATTGTAATAATTGGTAATGCTATTGGATCACTACTTATTAGATTTTTAGAGGTTGGCTATGAGAATTTTAGACATTAAAAAATGTGTAATTTCAGATGGGCCTGGGATAAGATTATCAATTTATTGCAGCGGATGTGATTTGCATTGTAAAGGTTGTCATAATCAAAATGCTTGGGACTTTGATTTGGGTGTAAATTATAAAGCAGAATATCAAACAGTTTTAAATAGTTTATTTAAAGAATTATCACATGAGTATTATCGTGGCTTAACTTTTTGTGGTGGAGAGCCACTTCACAAAAACAATATAGATGGTTTTTTGGATATCGCTAAAAAAGTTAAAGAAAAATTACCAAATAAAGATATCTGGTGTTATACAGGTTATGAGTGGGAACAAGTAAAAGATTTAGAAATTATGCAATATATTGATGTTGTAGTCGTTGGACCATTTATTTTAGAGCAAAGAGATATTTCAGATGATAATAGATGGCGTGGCAGTAGAAATCAAAGAGTAATTGATGTTAAAAAGTCATTAGAACAAAATAAAAAAGTATTTTTAGAAGGAATTCCTAATAATAATTAAGACAGTTTAATTACTGTCTTTTTTATTTGCTAAATTATATGATTATTAAAAATTTACTGGAGACTAGTTATGGCAGTAACAAAACAACAACTTGAAGTCATGTCTTGGCCAGGAATATTGGCAAAGGATTATGTAGATGAGCTATTTAATTTGGTATGAAAACAAGATACTGGCCTGCAACAATTAATTTATAAGTATAATTTTGTTATAGACTATCAAGCATGAACTTATCAATATAGCAGTTTTAAGACTTTGTGTTCAAATTCTATGGGTGCTTTTTCTGATAAGACTTTAATGATAACTCTATTAAATTATGCATACTCAGGTAATGAAGGAAGATTAGATGATACAGTCACTATTTTAGATGCTATAAAATATATCAAAGCAAATATAGCTGTTGCTTTTTTAATTGCTGAATCAATTGTACAAGTTTTTTCTAACTTAGACTATATTAATGGTAAATGACAATATAAAAGAATAACTTTTTATGGGCTAACTTGTGATATTTTTTCAGAGGCTCCAGTTAGTATAAAACCAAGTATTGTTAAATATAGCTATATTACTGGTATAAATAAAAATATTGCTAACACTAGTCTTACTTCAAAAAATGGCATATTTGAAATAATAATTTGTAATTGATGAGCACACCAACACCATATTAATATAAAAAATATAAAAACTGCTACATTAGAAGATTTAATAAAAAATACAACAATAGAAGTTTATATTGAAAATGCTAATAATAGTAATAGTCATATATCTTCTACTACAGATATTAAACATTTACCAGCGATAATTAAGATGGCTATTGAAGACTTATTAGATTAAGAGGAAACGAATAAATGGTAACTTTAAATACAACTTGACAAGAGATGTCAGATGATATGCAAGTTTATAAAGAAGCTTTTGAATTAATATATAAAGATAAACTTGTTCAAGAATTAATTAATAAAAAAATTTTAAAAAGATGAATTGTTGGGACTAATAGTAGAATTAATCGCCGTGATGATTATATTTTTGATCTAAATACTGAATTTGTTATTAGAAATATTATTAGAAAATTATATGACAAAAAATACACTTATTTTGTAAATAATGCGAAAAATATTACTGTGCGTGATTTAATAAGATATGCTTGTGCGATACTTAGTAAATTTATCATGATAGATAAATTATTAGAACATTTATGAGTATTCAATGCTAGAGGAAATGATTATACTTTTTCTGTAAAATTTTTTGAGCATTACCCAGAAATTAATACTAATAATAAAGATATTGATGATGTTATTAATATTAACTATACTCTTTTAGATAATAGTACTAATAAACTTTATGATGGCTTTATTGATGTACAAATTACTGCAGAAGATAATGACTTATTTGACTTAGACTGTTCTAAACAATTAGTCTCAGATTTAGACTTTATTAAATATAATTTACCAAAAATTGACTTAAAAGTAAAAGCTGCTTATTATGAAAACAATACAGGAAATAAAATAAATTTATTTGTTAAAATTTTTAGTATTGATGACTTAGTAAAAGAGTTAAAACGTGCATTAGAAGCAGCTATTAATTTAATTTAGGAGGCGCTATATGACTAATTTAAATAAAAAATATTTAACTGAAGTTGTGCGTGATCGTTGATTAGCGACTAAAATATTTTGAGATATGGCAAAAAATAATGAAATTAGCTATAAACACTTTTATGAGACCTTTTTTAAAGAAATTAAAGAAAATGGTTTATCAAACATATTTGAGACTTTTACGCATAAGCTAAAAAACAAAGGTACATATGGCAAAATTAAAGAGTATTGTGAACAACATCCAGACGATTATTTTGGAAAAGCTTTAATAAAGCTTTGAGTGCTTCAGTTTAAAGATAATGCAAAAGATATTGATGCAGAAGAAAAAGAAAAACAAAAACAAGCGGAAGAGGAAAGAAAGAAACGTGCTGAAATTGAAAGAAAGGCACGCGAGGAAGAACAAGCAAAAAATAAAGCAATTGCTAAAGAAATTCTTGATCGTATAATTGCTAAAGATAGCGAGATTGAAGCACAATGTTTTGAAGCAGCTCAAGAAGCTGTTAAAAATAAAGATGTTATTAAATTAGCAAAATTAGCAACCTTTTGTGTTACTACAGATAAGCAGAGCTATAGAAATAAAGGAACAGATTTTAATTTAGCAGACTTATCTTTATGAAAATATAAAAGTGAATGATACTCAGATACTGTCTGAAAATCTTCATTTATATTTAATAGCTGATATGTTGAATTCTATACATTAGATGATAGTGGAAATTCGAAGGGCAATGATCTACGACCAGTTTTTTTGAATGAAAGCTTTCATATTACTGGTACAGGCTATGAAATAAATGAATTAGAAAAATTTGAAGCTAAAATAGATAATAAGCAATTAAAGGAATATGTCTTAGCAAGAATTTTATCTTTTGTTCAAAAATCATTACCTTATTATGAGAAAGAAGAAGTACGCATAAAAGCTAAGCTGCAAAAAGAAAAAGAAAAAGATGACGCAAAAAATAATTTGATCACTTTAATTAAGCATTCAGGCAAGTATTTTACTGATGAGCAATTAGTAAAAATAAATGACTTGTTTAAAAAACTATTAGCAAAATTTACAAAACGTATATCTTCAGAGGCTAACAGTTGAGCAGATAATGACTATGATGGCAATGCAGGAGCTGCTTATGATATGGAAATATTTAGTGCTTTTAGGGAACTTGAGCCAATTTTAGGCGAATTTTATTGAGTAGCTTATGATGAAAATGGAAAGCTAATTTCAGAATTTGACCCAGCAATAGATAAGACTAAAAATAATGACGGTATTAATGAAAAGCTAAAAGATGCTATATATGCAGTTTTGAAAGCAAAATCAGTTAATTTTAAATTTGCTAAAAATTAAATAAAATAAAGAAGCTAAAGATAACTAAAATAATAGTTATCTTTTTTTAATTATTTATATAAAAAATATTGTATAATAATATAGAGGTTATTTATATATGAAGGCAGAAAAAGTTTATAATTTATTAATTGAAGCTCTAGGCTTAAAAGTTGGTGATAAAATTATTAGAATGACTGTCTGGAAATATTTTAGTAAAAGTATTGCAAAAGGTAGGCCAGTTAAATTAACTTATGTTCCAGAAATATATCAATTATTTAAAGATAGAGATGATAACTACTACTTTAGGCATATAACTGAAAAAAAACTGAAAAATGGGCAAGTAGATACTTATTATTCAGAAACAGAATATGATTATAAGTATCCATATTTGTTGTTTGACAATTTTATAATGTATAATGAAGCTAAATATACACAAAAGACGGTAGAATACTATCCTAATAGACAAGCTTATTATGATGCTTATCCAGATCAAGATTTTGTAAGACTCGAAAAAGAATTTGAGAAAAATTATAAGGAGTAATTATGCCACGTACAACTAAAGATTTATTTCGCATGCTTGGTGCATCAAATCACTGTGAAGAAGAGCGTGAGGTAACAGATTTTTATTCTACTGATCCTGATTGTATTGATGATTTATTTGCTGTAGAAGAATTTAGTGATACAATTTTAGAGCCTTGCTGTGGTTCTGGGAATCTTTCAAAGAAAATGGAAGAATATGGAAAAACAGTTGTTTCAACTGATTTGTATGATCATGGTTATGGAAAGTCTGGTATTGATTTCTTTACATATAAAGATATTGATTGTGATCTTATTACTAATCCACCATATACCTGTCAGACAGAAATTGTAGAGCATGCTCTAAAAGTTTTAAGGCCTGGTAGAAAAATGGCTATGTTTTTAAAGATACAATTTTTAGAGGGACAAGAGCGACTTGAAAAAATTTATAGACAGATGAAGCTTAAAACAGTATATGTATACTCGAAACGTGTTGCTTGCTATAAAAATGATGAACGTTATCAAAAAAATGAAGATGGGACATTTAAGCTTGATAAAGATGGAAATAAGAAAAAAATTGGTTCTGCTGCTTGTTATTGTTGGTTTATTTTTGATACAACTTATAACGGCTTTCCAACTATAAAATGGATTGCTCCAAAAGAAGAAGTTGATGATAAACCAAAACCATATAATTTATTTTCGGAGGAATAACTATGATTAAATTAAAAGATAGAAAAGTATACTTAACAAAAACTGATTTAAAAGTTATGCTTGGTATTTGGGAGGCATTTAGCAGTATTCCAGATTATTGTGCACAATTATTAAAGCTTGGTAGTGATAGATATGAGGTATTTAATACAATTCCAGAATGTTATAGTGCTAAAGTAGATAAAAGTATTCCTGTAGAAAAATATGTTGATTTATTTAATATTGTAGCTATAAGCAAAAATTATGAGGTGGTAGATGAATAAAGTAATTATTAAAGGTACTGTTACTTGGGCGGATGGTCAATGGTTTACGGTTAATATTAAAGATAATAAGAAAAAGAAGGGCACAGATGTCCATTGCTATTTATCTAACTTTACTGCAATTTTTGAAGATGATATAGTATTAGTAGAAGGTCATCTGACTGCTACTGATATAGGTGCTAATATATTTTATGTAGATGAAATTACAATTTTAAATAGAGCAAAATAAATTTAAGCAGCTAAATTATTTTGTCAAATAAGGCTTAAAATTTGACATATATCGCATTTTCTATTTAAAGTTAATAAAGTATTAGTAGAAGAGAATAAAACTAAAAAAAGCTAAATTTTAAAGGTGCTAAAAAATAATTAGCATCTTTTTTTATTTGCTAAATTATTTGATTGATTAAATAATATTTATTGGAGAACTGATATGGCTAAGACTTTTACAAATTTAACGATAGACCAATTAAAAGATATGTCTTGAAGGGAAATTAAAGACAATAATTATATAGGCATATTTTTTACCGCTGTATGAAGTAAAGATTCTGATATTAAGTACTTAATTAATGATCAAAGATTTGTAGTTGGGCTATCAGATAAAAACAATAATATAGTTGCTACTAAAAAGTCTTTTGCTGAAATAATTAAAAGTTATAAGCCTAATTTATTAGACGTATCAGACTATCAAGATATTGATATTAATATCATGGTCGTTTTGCTAGACTGATTGTCTGCAAACAATCAAATTGGGGTACCTATTAAAGATGTTCTAAATATAATAAAAGCTAATTTAATTGCTGCTTTATTAATGTCACAGTATTTAGAAAAAAAATTTATTTATTTAAAATTTACAATAGCTAATGACGCGTATAAAATTAAATCAGCAGATATTAGTTGAGATCTGCTTACTTTATCACCTGTTAGTAGCCAAACTAGCTTACTAAGTTATAATATTTCTTGTAATATATGAGGTACAAATAATTCAAATAATAAGCTATTAAGTATAACATTGGCCAGTCGATGAAAAAATAATATTAATCCACAGACTTCATTACAAGGTCTACTTGAACAATATCCTTGACATGACACTTCGGTTGAGGACAAATCTACCAATTCCCCACCACAGTCTATACAAAAAGTTGTGCCAGTTATTAATCTTTCAAATGCCATTATAGATGCAATAAAAAAAATAATAAAGTAATAAGGAGCTTATTATGGAAATCAAAAGACAGTATGACCATGGAAAACTTGGAAACTTTTTATTTAATATTTGTGCAGGTTGAACAAAATTTTTAGTTAAGCATAGATGATTATATTATTTATTAGCTTGTACATGAGGAATTTTGCAAACAGTAATTGGCTTATTAATAACTGTAATATTATTTTATGTAAAATTATTTTTCAAAGATAGTATTCACTTTAAAAAATATGGTTGAATTTATGGTATTAAAGCAGGACCAGAATACTGAGGCGGCTTTGAAATGGGCTTAATGTATGTAAGAGATCAAAAGTCCTCTGAAAGCTATTTAGATAGCCATGAATTTGGACATACAATTAGTCAATTATGGTTAGGACCTCTTTATCTCTTTACTATTGCAATTCATTCGGCGGTAAGATACTGAGTATTAGAAATAAAAGAAAGAAAAGGAATAAAAACACTACCTTATGATCAATACTGAGCTGAAGATGCAGCATCACAGTGTGGTCTATATGCAATTCAATATATTAATGAACAAAAAATAAATAAAAATAGATAGCATTAGCTACCTATTTTTTATTAGTCTATTATAAAATAAAAATAATAAATTAATAGTTTATTTTTGCTAAATTAATTGATAAGAAATAGCAATTTATTATTTATCGGATGATCTTATAAGATCAGAGGGAGTTTATTATGATTTTTACTTGAGCGCAATTTTGAGCTTGGGCAGTTCCAATTATTGTGAGCTGCATTTTAACTACTTGCATTGCTTTTTTATTAAAGCGCTGAATGACAAAATATTTTGATAAAGCTGATAAAGAACGAAAACAAAAAGAAGACGCTGAAAAAGAGCTTGCAGACTATAAAAAACAAGAAGCTGATGAAAAACTAACAGAAACATTAAATAACACTATTCAAGAAGCTATTAAGCCATTAACTGAAAAAATAGATGGATTAGATAAAAAATTAGCAGCTACTGCAGAAGGTACATTGGCTACGCTGAGAAATGATATCTTAACTTGTTATTATAGATGTCGAGAAAAGGGATATCGTAATGATTACGACTATCAAAATATTCATGATCTATATGAAGCATATGTAGCTCTGGATGGTAATTCTTTTGTAGAAGATATTATGAATAGATTTGATAATCTTCCAGTTAAAGAAGAAATTAAAGAAATAGATGTACATCTAGTCTCAAAAAAATCAGCAAAAAATAAGAGTAAAGGAGAAAATTAATGGACTGAATGGAATTTGTAAAATTTATACCTGAATTAGTTTCTGCAGTTTCTGCAGTTGTTGCATTTGTAATGTTAATTGTAAAATCAATTAAAGACAAGAATTGGAAAGCTATTACTGAAATTGCAAAAGCTGTAATGGCAGATGTTGAAGAATTTGCTAAAGCACATCATGAAATGACAAGTGAAGACAAATTAAATATGGCACTTGAAGGAATTAAAACTGCTATGACTGCTGCTGGAATTAAGTTTGATGAAAAAGTTATTAAGAAATTAATTGACTATATTTCAGAAATGTGTAAATGATCAAAGAAAGTTAATGTTAACTAATTATATTTAATACAATAAAGCTATAATTTAATTTATAGCTTTTATTTTTATACTAAATATTTGCTAAATTAAACGAGAATAAAAAATTCTTAAGGAGACTCTATTATGGCAAGCGATATGTTTTATAATTATGAGCATCATATTAATAAAAAAAGTCAAGATAAACAAGATGATTTAATCAAAAATAATATAAAAGGAAATGCTGATATGCAAATAATTTATAATATTAAAGGAGAGTTTGTCGGTGTTTCAACAAAAAAGGGTAATCCTATTAGATTATATTTTTATTTTGATGGTGATATTGACGGTGATATTGATATCAGTAGTTATTTAATGGATTTTAAATTTAGTATTGTAAATGTTTTGCATGAGCCACTGATTTTTAATGAAACAAATGCTTTATTTAGACTTTCTGACAACTTTAATGAATTAGAAATTTATATTCCAGCAGAAAATAATACTTTATTACAAGATGTATATAGAATGCAATTAAGTTGTACTATTGATGGAAATGAATATATATTATTTTCAGAATCTGATGGAATATTAGAAATTAAATAGGAAGGTATTGTTATGGCAAATATTGTTAATATTAAAACTACTTTAGGTATTTACCCATGTAATAAATTTTATATTCCTACTTATACAATTAGTAAAAGTGCTAATAATGCTGAGTTTTGTTGAAATGTTGTTGATTTTTTTGATAAGCTTTCAGAAGTACATTTTTGTATTACAGATAATGATGAACTTAATTTTGAATTTAGTGCTTTTGAGAGAAATAATGATGAAATTTCTTGAAATGAATTTCCTGAAGATGGTATCACTTTTGAGCCGGTTATTAATTCACAACAAGAGCTAGTTGGAATCAGCTTTATTTTAGATCCTACTTTTTTAGACAAATTATATATAAATAAGTCAGACGATAAATTAGTTTACTTTATCAAATTAATTTATAAAGATCAAAATTTACCAGTTGAAATTAAAAAACAAGCTTATATTTTAGTAGTTGCTTAATTTATTAAGAAAAGCAAGTTTTAATTGCTTTTCTTTTTTTATGCTGAATATAATTGCTAAATTATTTAGATACTTAAAAAATAAGGAGAATAAATTATGTCATCATCAGTAATTTCATTTCCAGGAAATATAATTGTAATAAATCGTGGTGATTCATATGCTTTTAATTTAGATTTAAATGTATCTGATAATCCAGGAGAAATCTATAGATTAGAAGATAATGATATATTATATTTTGGCTTAATGCTTCCACATCAAAAATTTGAAGATGCTATACTTAAGAAAAAATTTACTGTAGAAGATTATGTTGCAGATTCTGATATAATTGAAATGTGTATTAATCCTGAGGATACTGTAGATTTACTTCCAGGAAAATATTACTATGCAATTAAGCTTAAATTCGATCATGAAGATGAAACTACAGGAGAAAGAGTTACAGGAGTTGAAACTGTTGTAGATAAAACAAAATTTATTATTTGTGACTAGAAAGGAGCTAATATATGCCAAGTAGCAAAATTATTGGAAAAATTTCATCAGATCCTAATATTCATGGTAAAGTTGGTGAAATTAATGGTGTGAAAGACCATAATAGATTAGCTAATAGAAATTTACCTGACCAACATCCAATAGAGGCAATTACTGGCTTGCGTGAAGAACTTGATAAAAGAGATCCTGCTGCAAACCAAAAAATTAAAGTTCTCGTAGATGAAGAAGAAATAACTTTTGGTGCAAATGATGAAGTTGAACTAGTTGCCGGTGAAAATATTATTTTAGAAGTAGAAAAAGAGCTTGAGGATTCGCCTAAAGTAATCATTAGCTCTAATGCAGTTTCAGCTAACCAAAAAGTTAAGTCTGGTAACACAGAATTTGCAGATAATGCAATTGTAGATATTATTGCTGATACTGCAGAAAACAATCCAATTGAAGTAACAGGTAATAGCACAGATAATAATATTTCTATTAAACACAGCAAAAAATATAATGCTGCTCAAGTACCTATTGCAAGAAAAGTTGGATATGACAAATATGGCCATGTTGAATTAGGTAATGAACAATTAAAGATTTCAGATTTATTTAATGATAGCAGTTTTGTTACACAAGAAGCTCTTGATGCTGGTTTAGATGATAAAGTTGATAAAGTTAATGGCAAAGGTTTAAGTACTAATGACTTTACCGATAATTATTTAAATATAATAGAAGACCTTGCTACTGTAGCAACAAGTGGGGACTATAATGATTTGGATAATAAGCCAACGATACCTACTAAGACATCAGATTTAACAAATGATAGCGATTTTATAACATCAAATGCTTTAGATGGTTATGCTACAGAACAGTATGTAGATGAAGCACTAAATAATAAGCAAGACACTATTGATGATTTAGATGCTATTAGAAGTGGTGCAGCAGCTGGTGCTACTGCTGTACAACCTGCAGTTTTAAATGATTATGTTACAGAACTTGAATTAGCTACTGAATTAGAAGATTACGTAGAGGATGCAGATTTAGCTATAGTTGCAACAACTGGTGATTATGATGACTTAATAAATAAGCCTGATTTAACTGGCTTTGCTACTAAACAAGAAGTTAGTACTGGGCTTAATGCTAAACAAAATACTATTTCTGACTTAGATACAATTAGAAGTGGAGCTGCTCTAGGAGCTACTGCATTACAAGAAGTGCCAAGTGACTATATTACGGAGAGTGAACTAACTAATATTTTAGCTGATTATGTAGAGAGTAATGATTTAGCGAATGTTGCCACTTCTGGTGACTATGATGATTTACTTAATAAACCTACTATTCCAACAAAAACTTCTGATTTAAATAATGACTCAAATTTTGTAACTTCTAGTGACTTAGCTAATTATGCTACAAAACAAGAGTTAAGTTCTTTAGGAGATAGCTTAGACGCCATTGAAGGCTTAATTCCTGAACAAGCATCATCAAGTAATCAATTAGCAGATAAAGACTTTGTTAATAGTTCTATTGCTACAGCAACTGCTAATTTTAAAGGAACATTTAATGTAGTGACTGATTTAGGTTTAACTATCGATGCTACAGAAGCACAAATAGCTACAGCTTTAGCAATAGCAGTAAGTAATCCAACGCTTAATGACTATGCATATGTAAGTTTTCCAGACCCTGTTGTAGCAACAGAGACAACTAAATTTGATAGATATAAATATAGTAATAATAGCTGAGCTTATGAATATACTTTAAATAACAGTTCATTTACTGCTGATCAATGAGCAGCAATTAATAGCGGAATTAATACAAATTTAGTAATAGATATAAACAATAATACAACTGCAAGACATACCCATGAAAATAAAACTCTATTAGATAGCCTTACTGAAAATACTTTAGCCGGCTGAAATAATAAGTATAATAAGCCTGCTGAAGGAATTCCAAAAACAGATTTAGCTGATAGCGTGCAAGATAGCTTAGAACTAGCAGATAGTGCAGTCCAATCAGTTATTGAAGGAAATACTGATGGAACTATTAGAGTTGATGGCACAGAAGTATCTGTTCATGGTTTAGGTGATAATGCTTTTAATAGTACACCAATTCCAGAAAGTGACAGTGATTTAACTAATGATAGATATATTAGATATGATACAAATGCTCAAAATCTAAATGATACTCAAAAAGCGAATGCCAGAACTAATATTGGCGCTGGTACATCTTCTTTTAGTGGCGATTATAATGATTTAAATAATAAACCAGAATTAAATACTGAACAAGAAAGTGTTGTTCAAGCAGTATCACCAGAAACACATTATTTAACTACTACTACCGTTAAGGGTGTCGGTGATAGTACAGAAACTGCATCACATGTAAGTAATTCTGTAAATAAATCATGTGGTAATGCCGATGTAGATATTCCAGTTACTGTAATGACAGGCTTTAGTAATAATGATGCTGCTTATAAAGCATCTTATAATGCTAATAAATGTAGCTTAAGACTAACACCAATTGCTAATGCAACTACAACTGTTATACCAGCAAAACAAACAGAAAATACAATTACACAATATACTTTTGAAGATGTAGATGTTCCAATTGCTAATGCTCAGGCAACAACAGTTGCAACAGGGCAAGTTGGAAGCACTCAAGATGGAGCAGCTGTTATAACTAGTGTAGATTCAACACCTGTTAGTGTTATTTCCGATGTAACATTTGAAAACCAAGATAATAACAATAATTAAATAAAATAAATTGATTTGAAATGATAATCATTAAAAACTTCTTGAAAAGATAGGAGAAACATTATGAAAAAACAAAATGCTATAATTAAGACCGATTTGGCTCAAAATTGAGAAAAGGCTAAAAACTATGTCCCAGATCAATTTACTATTATTGTATATGAGTTTGAAAATGCTTCTCCTAGAATAAAAATAGGGGATGGTATTCACACAGTTGGAGACCTTCCTTTTTTAAATCAAAAAAGAGAAGTAAAAGATGGAAAATTAATTTTATAGGGGAAATTATATGGCAAAAATAAGTATGATTGAAATAGCAACAAATGAATATAGTATTAGTTTACCAATAATTGAAATACCTGTAGAAATAGCAGATTCAGAAATAAATAAAGGTAGCTATAGAATATCAAGTGATGTTTTAGAAATAGGCGAGCAGTTGTTAATTAAATTTGTTAATGGCAATACTTCAAGTGCGCCTGCAATTACAATTAATGGAACTGCTTGTATAATTTTAGGAAATAGCCCATGTTTACCGACTAATATTGATATTGATAATATTGTTGAAGTAACATATGGTGGAAATAATCAGCTTATTATTACAAAGCTATTTAAATAAACTTTAAGGAGTTATTTATGTCAAAAATATATACTGTTGAAATCGAAAATGAAAATAATAATACTATTGACTCATATAGTATAGCTATTCCATACGGTACTTGCTCAACTCTTGCAAATACAGCTGCAAAGGTAATAAATAGCGCACAATTAACAAGTTTAGTTTTAGAGGAAGGCTTACAACTTAAAGTAAGATTTGTTAATGGTAATACTGCAATTAACCCTACACTTACAATTAACGATGAAAGTGGCACACAAATTGTAGCAGCAACAGCAATTACTGCTAATATAAATTCAGGAGTAAGTGCAAATAACTGAGCTGCAAACTGTATATTGGACTTAGTCTATAATGGAACAGCTTGAGTAATTTCTAGTATTGGTGCTTTTAATGCTGTTTCAGTAACAAGACAAGGCAATATTTTGTCATGAGGAAATGGATATATTGCAAGCGGTAGCCTTGAAGGCGTTATTACAGTTATTACAGCAGCAGAATTACATGCCAAGTTAATAGCTGCAAATGCAGGAATATATTATAGATATACAGGTGCAACAACAACTATAGAAGGTGTTACATATATTCAAGGAAATATTTATACATACGAAAGTACACAAGCTACTAATTAAAGTATTCTTAGAGAGGAATTAAATTATGGCAACAAAAGAATATATTAAGAATGAGTATAAAATATCTGCAAAAAGAGAGTATTACTTAAAGTATAATGCACATTGGCCAGGCTTAGACCCATATATTAAATTTACATTAGGAATTACTGATATTTATGTTAGAGCAGCTGGTGAAATGTTCCCAGCTACTGGTAATTACATAGAAATCAGCGCTCCTGCAGATTTGGCTACTCAAGTTCACTTAAAAGATACAAGTATGTGCGAAGATGGCCAAGTATTTTTTGGTGGCGATATTTTATATTTTTATATTGGCACTACACCAGCAGTACAAGGTAGATTTTTTGTTAATGGTGTAGATAGTGGTAATATTGCTACTTCACAAGCTAGCCCTAATACTATAATTTTGGATGAACAAGCTGTAAATAGTTATGAGGCTAGAAGATATGCTACCAATCATAGTATTGTAAATTCACTTAGTCATGCAGTTATTTCTTATAAATATACTGATATTTATGGAGTTGAACATACTGGAACAGTGAATTCTGGTAGTGTTAACTTAGATAATCCTTATCCTTGGTGGGGAACAGCAATTACTTGAGAAGCTATCCCAGACACAGGCTATGAATTTACAGGTGCAGAATCAACTTATAAAGGTACTGTTATTGCCGGTGAAGGGTCTGCAATTATTGCTCCAGCTGTTAATCCTACACCAAAAAGTTATAATATTATTAAAAATACAGCAAATGGTGCAGTTATTACTGTAAATAATGTTGGTACATTTGATGCTCCTTTAGCAATCAATATTAGCGGTTTAAGATCTGCAAATTGGTTAGATTATGCAAATATTACTGAGCCTATTATTACATTAACTTTTGGAAATAATAGCTATACAATGTCAGGAAATACTTATTATGATGAAATTAATGTAAATGCTGTTGGTAAAATAATGAATATTTATAATGATACAGCAGCTATGACTGGCATTACTAATTTATATCCTACAAGTGGTAATAATATCCAAGTACTTGGAAATGGTAATTGGTTAACAGACCCTATTAGATTTGCAATGACAACTGGCTATAAATTTCCAGTAACTTTAGTATTAAGAGAGCGTAGTGGCGGAACAAACTATGCAACATGCACAATCACTGAAACAGACTGTACATATGATGATGAAACTGGCTTATATACTTGAAATGGCACTGTTAGTGGTACACCATTTATTACAAATGCTTATTACGAAAATACTACTATTGCAAGTGTTGGTGCAACACGTATTAATTGGAATCCTACTATTAGCTTAGGTACAGGTGTTGCTAAATTTAAGTATTCAACAAATGGAACTACTTGGTCTACAACTGAATATACTTCTGGTGATAATATTTATATAGATTATGTCGCTACTTGTTATGTTAAAGCTTCAACAGCTACTACAGGTTATGTACTAGATAATCAGCCTTACGCAATTTGTACATATTCAAGTCAATCTGCAACTGTTCCACAAGCAGCATATTTTATTGTTAATGTAACAAGAGCTACAGGTGTTGTAACTTATTCATATAGTACTGATGATGGCATTACTTGAATAGATAACGTAAGTGCCACAAGCTTTAATTGTCCTACTGGAAACATAGCTAAAGTAAAAGCTTGCACAGCGGATACTAATTATACGGTAGACACTGCTACTATTGTATTATCTACATCATTACCAGCAAGTGTAACAATAGTTCCTGCGACTGTACCAGTTTATTTACAACATTATTATGAAGGAACAAGATTTGCAGAAACTGGCCCATATATTGTAAATTATGGTGATAGTGTATGAGCTTCAGACTTATATACAGATAGCACATATGTAACAACATATTATACATATAGTAATATGGAAGATGTGGAAATTACTAATATTACACATGAAGTTTATCAACAAATAATATGAGGTACACAAACTGTTAATGGCTATACAATTACTTGGAAATATTTAACAGCTTATCCAAATACTTATACTGAGGTTGAAGAAGTTTATATATATGGTGAGACTCCAAGTAGAGTCGGTGAAACTGTAACTAATAGTGAAGATAATGCCAGAGAATATTTCTTACAATGGGATAATTTATCACCAGTTACTGGAAATAGAACTATTATCGCACAATATAAACGTCAATATAAATTAACATTTAATGGTACACGTTGTACGTTAGATAGTAATTATCCATCTGGTTGGTATGATAGCAGCTCAACAGCATTTACATATACTTGAACTGCTGGAACTGAAACAGATAGAGATAATTATGCTTTTAATATACATGGTACACAAAAAACAGCTGTTCAAAGCATTACTCCAAATCAAGCAGGTATTTATTCAAATTCTGCAGATTATATTTATGTAAAAATTGCATCAACAAATAGTGCTGCAAGCATTGGCGGTGCAGCTATTGTTGATGGTTGAAGATGAGTTAGTTATGATATAGAATGTACCTGAACTGCTGATAATTTATATGCTTATGATAGTAATGGAACACAAACAGCTAGTAAGCATTTAACTGAAGCCGGTAAAAATGCGTATGATTATGCGCCAACTTATGGTTATTATACTGTTTCTGCCGATTCTGATAAATATACAGCAAATGTAAACAGTGGTTGGTATGAATTAGCTGTAAGTAAAACTACAAGATTTACTGCTGTGAATAATTGGTCATTTAATGGAACAACTGTAAATGATTACTTAGACCAAACAGCAGCAGTACCAGGTACTGTTTCAGCAAGTCCAACATATGCTGGAATTACAGTTAAAGGAACTAATGATACTATTTATGTAGGTTCTACTCAAAGAGCTACAAATTGAAGTGGTGTTGTAGCTTTAAATACTATAATTCGTTGAGCACCAGATACTTATTATTCATTTAGTGCTGGAGCTACTCAAACAGAAGCTACAACAACTGTTTTAGCACCTGGTACTTATGATAATAGCCCTACAAATATAAAAGCTGCAAGTATAACTGGAAGTTATTGTAGTGCAATAGATAAAGATTCTAATACTTATTATGCACCAAATAATCTTACAATAACTTGAACTGCTGATAATAAGCACTCATTTAATGGAATTAGCATAGGAGATGATACTACTGTTACATTAACAGCCGGCGGCACATTTGATAAGATTCCTCCTTATGTACAAATTAAAGTTGAATCAACAAGATGTCAAGCAAATGATGGTAGTGTCAATATCCCAAGTGGCTGGGTAGGTCTTATGAGAGGCGGTACAAGAATTACTTGAACAGCAGATATAGGATATAGTTTTGCAGAAGGAACAACACAAAGTGCATCAACTTATCAATCTGTATCTTTAGCTGCGCCATACTTATATGAAGCGTCTGCAGATTATAAATATGTAACATTTAATGGCACATCTTGTAATGCATACATAGATGATATCATGATAATGGCAGATGGTTATAGATTGTTAGGAACTACATTTAGCTGAATAGCTTTAGATGATTATGGTTTTGACTCAGAGGGAACAAATGTTTTAGAAGATACTATTGTAGCATCAATTACAAATTATGTTGCTTCTGCTGACTTTATGGATATTACTATTGGTGGAACTCGTTGTTCTTCTACTAGCACAGATGGTTGGTATGAAATAGGTACACGTATTAATTTTACAGCAGCTAATAATTGTGCTTTTAATGCTAATGGAACTCAAACAACTACATATTTAGATGTAACAAGAAATATATTTAATTATGCACCAACAGCGGATTATATTTACGTAATAATTTCTGCAGGAGTAGGCTGTACAACTCCTTCAACTACTGGTTGATATCAATATAATACTCAATGTACTTGAACAAGAGATCCTGGTTATGCTTTTGACGCTAATGGAAAAACAACAGAAAGTGATAATTTAATAACACCAGGTAATACATATTCAAAAACACCTACACACTGCTATTTAACAATAAATGTAGATTCAAATTGTACATGTAATAAGTCATCTGCTTGATACAAAATTATAGATGCAACATCAGTAACTGCTACCTTTACACCTAAGTCTAACTATTCATTTAGTACTGGTACTACTGCAAGCAATTATTCAGAAACTGTGATAATGAATCAGCCAAGAGTTATAAATGGTAGCCCTACTTGTGTGATTGGTCAAATAACTTGTATAAATTGCTATGCAACAGATAGTGTTTTAAGTACAACAATCCCAAGTGGAACAAATTATTATTTTACAAATGGTGGTCAAATAACTTGTACAGCTAATAATGGCTATGCATATAGCGCTTCAGAAACAACTGAAACAAAAACTTGGTCATTAAATTGTGCATTAACTTCAAATCCAGATTTTGTACAAGTAACATTAGATTTAACACACTGTGAATATGCTTCAGGCCACGCTAATGGTCAATATGTTGCTAAGGGAACTAACTTAAGTACAGTAGTTAATTCAAGTACTTATTGATCTTTTGCAAGTGGTGCTGCTGCAAGTGCATCTGCTGAAAAGCCAACAGGTGGCACAAGTTTAACTATAACTGCTTCAAATGCACAAGTACCTACAACACTAAGTGCAAGCCCTAACTATTGCTTTGGTCGAATTACTTATTTATACACAACTTATCAAACTACTGCATATAATCATAATGAGCATGCTGAAACTGGCTATTGATTACCAACTAGTTTTACCGTATATGCTGAACGTGGCTATGCTTGAGATGAAGCAGGAACAACTACTGAAAAACTTTATATTTGAAGTGAAAATTGCAATATAGTTGCTAAACCTTCTTGATTTAAAGTTTCTATGTCAGCTTTAGAATGTAAAACAAATTCTATTTATTTATCTACAGACAGTGCTGCAACATCAGGAAGCCCTAATAATACATACTTTGATATTAATTCAAGTGTTTATGGTTTTGCTACATTAAAAGATAATACTGCACAATATTCTTATTTGCCTCAAGATAACTGAACAGAAGTTAGTGCTAGAACTTATTGTGTTGATGATGTAGCAACTGCTGCTGACCCTAGTATAGCTGTTTCAGCGAAAGTTGTAACAAATAAATATACAATTACTTGGAAATGACAAGATAGCTATGGACATTGGACAGTTGAAAATGAACAATATAGCTATGGTGAGTATCCAAGCAGAACTTTACCTAGCGATGTCGTATCTGGAAATAATAAACAAGTAGCTTTAGCATGAGATGATTTAGGTCAAGTAGTTGCGTCTAGAACTATTACTTGTACATATAAACAACAATATTATGTTACTTTTGCTGGAACTAACTGTTCAACAACATCAACAGCAGGCTGGTATGATGAAAATACTATTATTACTTGAACTGCTAATCCAAGATGATCATTTGGAGGAAGTAGTGTAAGTGATACTGCACAAAGTACAATTATTCAAGGTGGTGAATTAGCTAAAAGTCCTAGTTTTTGTAAAATTGATTTAAGTAGTAACCACTGCACAGCAGATAAGACTACTGATACAATTTATGAATTAGGCACAGTAATTACGTGAACAAGAGAAACTAGTTATGCTTTTGATGCTAATGGAAAGTCTACTGAAACTGCTATAATAAACAGCAATACTTATGTATATCGTGCAGAATGTACTTATGGTTATTACGCAATTAATGTTACAAATTGCGTAGCTTATAGCAATGCTGAATGTACAGTTCAAGTTAATAGTGGTTGATTTGAAATAGCGGCTTCAAAAATAACTTATTTTAAAGCAAATACTGGATATATTTTTGGAAATAGCCCTATAACATCTGATTCAGACCCTGTTCCAGGAAGCGTTTCTGCTGCCCCTACTAGAATTGCACTTACTGTATCATTTAGCAATCCTCCATATGGTTCTTGAGCATCTTCTGCTGATAAAATAGCTTATTATGGTGATAAATTAGAAGTAAATGGAACAACAATTACTTGCTATAGATGAGATGATTTAGATACAGCAAGATGAACAAATACAGTAAATAAAGCTGTTGATACTGCTAAATACTCATATACTACTCCTATTATTACAAATGGTGACATAGATGAGCTTACAACTAATGTAACTATTACAGCAACAAATGACAGAACTTTAAATTCTTATACAATTACATTTAGATATGCAAATGCATATGATTCAGATATGACATATGATGCTGTTAATTGAACAACTGTAAATGTAGTATATTATTATGATGATATACCTGGAACATCAACTCCAATTTCTGGAACAGTTCCAACTCCAACTACTGTTACAAATTCAGCAGGCACTGGTAAATTAGAGTTTAATGCTTGAGATAGTTTAGCAAAAGTTACAGGTAATAGAAATATTGATGCTACTTATAATCAATATTTTAAAGCTCTTGTTATTAATAGCCCATATGCTACACCAAGTATAACTATTAATACATGATATAGTAGCATTACACAAATTACATGAACAGCTAAAAGCCATTATTCTTATAATGGTGTAACTACAGAAGATGATTCTATTATAAAAACAGACTTATGAGATGGAAATGGTACTTATACTGCTCCAAGTCCTGAATATATGCAAGCAAGCTACTCTGGTAATAACTGTTCAAATATTTATAGATATGTAGGCCAAAATAAAGAAACTATGGTAGATTCTATAGTATATCCAGTAGGTACAACAGTTTACTGAGAAGCAGCAAGCTCAGCTAATGATTACAAATATAGTTTTAGCGATGCTAATTTAAAATCTCCAACTGTAATAGAAACTGAAGTATTAAGTTTAGATAAATTAGCTTATATACATAATGCTGATTATATTTATTATTATATAACATTTACAAATACTAATTGTTCAATAACTACTCCAACAATATCTAGTGGTGATTATATATTAAGTGGAACTACAATTACTTGAAACGCAGATACTGATGTAAATACTAAATACAGCTTTACAAATAGTAGCGCAATAGCTCCTACAGTTACTGTGCAAGAAATAGTTTCTGCTAAGACAGATTATATAAAAAATGCTCAATATATTTATTATAATGTAACTATAGGCGCTGAAAATTGTAGTGCAGACTACGACTCTGGATATATTCTAAAAAATACCGTAATAACTTGAAATGCAAATACAGATACAAATTATAAATATAGCTTTACTAACACTAATGTACTAAGTCCAACTTTGACAGTGTATGATACAGTAACAACAGCTGGACAAATCTTAGAGAAAACAGCTAATTATATATATTATAAAATATTAATTACCACTACACGTTGTACATTAGATAGCCCTAGTGGATTTACAAGTGGTGCTTTTGTATTAAAAGATACAGATATAGTATATACAGCTGATGAGAATTATGCATTTAGCTCAATTGGTACAACAACAGCTAATGTTACTTCTAGTAGCTCTATAGCTGGTACTACTCAGACACCAAGTGCTAATTATTATAAAGTAATAGTTAAAGCTAATACAGGTGTTGCTACTTATCAATATTCTGTAAATGGTGGTTCAAGCTGGTCTAGCGATGTTTCTGCAGCTAGTACAGTAATTTATACTGCAATAGGACAAACTACAAAAGCAAAACCTACAACAGCTGCTGCAAATTATTCTATTAATATGAGTGATGTAAAATCAACAACTACAGCTGGTGCAACATTAACACTTGTACCATCAGAAGTACCAGTATATGTTAATTTAAAATATGAGGGCAGTACATTTGCTACTATTGGACCATTTAAAACAGACTATAATACGGAGTCTTGACCACAAGATTTTGCACCAATGCCATATATTACTACGCAATACACATATTCTAATATATCAGACACTAGTGGAAAGTTTTTCCCTAAAGCAGAAACTACAGTATGAGTGGCATATAGTACTAAAGAATTAACAACTTATACTATTACTTGGAAATATTTTGCATCATTTAACGCTGTAGGTTCTGAAACATATACTACCACAACTACTACTGTTGAATATGGAACTGTCCCAACAATTCCAAATGTTGTACAAGAAACAAGAACTAATAGTAGTAATAATGCTAGATATGTTTATGCTGGCATTACACCTACTGTAGTGGCTGTAACAGGAAATGCTATATATACTGTTGTTACTCCAACATTACAATATTATATTACAGTATCTAATACTTCTGCTTATATAAATATAAGTGGTAGTAGCTCAACTGGTTGATATGATAATGGTGCAACAGTAACATTAAAATCTGCTCCAGTGCAAGAAAGTACTACTATAACAGTATCTTATAATGCAAATGGTGGAAGCTCTACTCCAAGTAGTCAAACAACTACTCCAACAAGAAATTATACTGTAAATGGTTGAAATAAAGGAAGTACTTCTATTTCAACTACAGCCAATACAACTGCAATAGTAGATAGTTCTGTAACATATAGTCCAAAAACACCTACAGCTGGAAGTTGATCTTACCCATCTATTACAGTTAGCTCAGCTATATCACGTGTTGATGATTCAGTTGCTGGTTATACTGTAACTTATGCTAAAGGCGAAGGAACTGGAACATTACCAACAAGTCAAACAAGTACAAGAACAAGACATTGAAATTGAAATGATTGGCATGTAAATTCAGTAAGTGGCACTGCTGTTAGCGCAGGTGGAAGCTATACACCTACATCAAATGTTACATTATATGCTGCTTGAACAAATACATATACAAATAATGCAGTAACTCTTGCAACTAATAATTTAACATTTAGTAATGCAAATAGAAATACTTATACTATTACATTTAATGGTAACTCACCAAGTAGTAGTTCACATCCTTGTACTATTACTGGATTAAGCGACCCAATTAGTGCACAAGATACTTGAAGTAGAAAAGCAAATGGCTGAGATATTGGCGCAAGTGGTGCAAGCTATACGCCTTCTGCAAATGTAACAGCTACAGCTCAATGTACTTGAAATGAAGAAACAGCACAAGCCTCTATTGTATTACCATCATTACCTACAACAACTAATACGCATGCTCATGCAACTTATACTATTACTTATAATGCTAATGGCGGTTCTGATTTAAGTAAAGATAGCGATACAACTACATTAAATTATAAATGAGAAGCTTATTATTGAAATACTAATGCTGCAGGAACTGGCACAAAATATGCTGTTGGTACTCCATTACGAGATACTACTACAACATTATATGCCCAATGAACAGATAATAATAAAGGTGTTACTGCAATTACATTGGCAACAGCAACACCACCAGCAAATGATACAAGTCCTGGATATACTGTAACATTTGATTCTACGGGTGGCTCAGCCGTTGCGTCTAAGACAGCTGTAGATACATATAAATATACTGCAGCTGGTTGATATACTAATAGTTCTGGTGGAACTAAGGTAGGTGATCAGGGTGCAAGTTGACAACCTTCAAGTACACAACCACTTTATGCACAATGAAATAGAATACTATCTGTAAGGGGTTCAATTACAGCACCAACAGAGCCAACAAAAACTGGATATACATTTAATAGTTGATGAACAGATGAAACAGGTGGTAGCCAAATTGTATTTCCATATACAGCAACATCTAATAAAACTTTATATGCACATTGAACACCAAAAACTTATGTATTAACAACTACTACAAATTATGGTGTAGTTAAGTTTTATTCTGATTCTGGTTATAATAATGAAATAACAACTGCTGCTTATGATTCTGTTGTATATGTTAAAGTAAATCCTGATGCTTATTATTACTACGGTAGAAAATCACAATATCATGGTTCTTATTATGAAGCTGGTGCTTATACTGTAACTGGAACAATTTCAGGTAATACTATTAATATTGGTACAATTACTTGTTCACCATTTAGCTATACATATAGTGCAGTTTCTGCAAATGGTGTATGTACACCAGGAACTACAAATGCAGTTACTTATGGAAGTTCAACTAGTATAACTGTAAATGCTAATGAACATTATTATTATGTAAGTACAGCATATTATCATAATAATACTTATGTATATACAAATAAAGCATTAACAACTGCTAATTATACATTTAGTACATCAACTGCCGATGGAACAGCTACTGCAAACTTTGTTACAGATTGTACAGCTATAGTATATACTTATAGTATTACAAGTGCTAATAGTGCATATTGTTATCATGGAAGTACTCAACCATCAACTGGAAGTACAACTGCACAAACAGGAACTTATGCAGACAGAGCATCTACAAAAATTTATTATAAGATAAATCCAAGTGCAAGATATGATGTTACTTATAATAGTCAACGAGGTTATAATGGTAGCCCAATTGGTGATACAAGCCATTATGCAGTTGGTAGCAATTTTACATTTACAGATTCTAATAGAACTGCAACTTTAGCTATTAATTGTACAGCAATTACTTATACTGTTACTGCATCATTAGGAAATGCAAATGTACAAGTTGGAACATCTACAAGCAGTTATAGTACATCATTAAGTAAAACTTATGCTGAGCTATATACAAGTAATCCAAGTATTTATGTAAAAGTAACACCTAATAGCCATTATCAAATGACAATTAGTGACACAAGATATTATAATGGAAATTCATTATCTGGAAGTAGTTATTATGTAAAAGGTAATACATTTGCATTTAATGATAGCATTAAGACAGCGACAGTCAGCTTAAGTACAACAACTTATCCAATAGTAGCAATTACTTATACTGCAAGTGTTAGTGCAAGCAATTCTACTTGTAAGCTTGGTACAACTAGCGGTAGTTATAGTGCAACAATAAGTTTAACTTATCAGTCTAAAACTATTTATTTACAACAAGCTCCTACTCAACATTATGAAGTAACTTATAGCAATACAAGATATTATTATAATAATAATTATACTACAAGTGTAAATTATACTTCATTTACATTTAATGATGCAACAAGTGTAGCAACATATGCATTAATAGCATGTACAGCTACAACATATAGTTGAAGTGTAAATTCAAGTAATTCTAATTATTGTTATTATATTGAAAGTAGTACTACATCAGGAACACCTACAACAAGACCAACTATTTCAAAGACATATAGTGCAATGAGTAATTATTTAGTATATAAGATCAATCCTGCACAACACTACTATTGTAATTCAACAAGTTATATTTATAATACACCATATTCATCTTATGTTTCTAAAGCAAGCTGCGATTTTAACTATGCAAATAAAACTGCAACATATACTAAAAATTGTGTAGCTATAACATATACTATTTCTGGTATAGCTTCAAACGGAACTGTAAGTTGAAGCCCAGCAACTGCTACATATGGAAGTAACTCAACTTGAACAATTACAGCTAATCCTGGATATACTAGACCTTCTACATACTCTGGAACTGTAACACTTAATAGTGATAATTTCAGTTTTAGCGATTCTAATAGAACAGCTGCTTATGCATTAGGTAGTTTGGGAACTTGTACAGCTAATACTTATACTCTTACAATTCATAGAAAATATTATGCTATTACAGGAGTTCAAAGTAAAGCAACTTCTACTACAAGTGATACAGATACAACAATAACTGTAACTTATAATAGTACATATTCTTATACTTATAGCAAAACTGGATACACTTCACAAAGTACTAGTGGAACTTGAACAACTGTTGGAGATGGCGAAGTTACATTAACACTAAATCCAATACAATATACAGTTGAACAAACAGCTATTAGTAATGCTACTGAAACTATAAATTATAGCTGATCATATTACAATCAGTCTGTTACACAAACAGTTACTCCTGATATTGGATATGACTATACAGCAAGCAGTGTAAGATACTATAATGGAAAATCTTATACACGTAATGCAACAATAACAGCAAATTATACTTTTGGTGCATTAACTATGAATAAGTTTGATTATACTGTTTCTGGTGGTAGTGCTTCAAATGGAACAGTTACTTGGTCTGGAAATAAAACAATTGGCTCAAATGCAACTTGGACTATTTCTGCAAATAACTATTATGCAAGACCTAGTACATATACTGGAACAAAAGCAATTAATTCTACTAACTTTACATTAAGTGAAGCTAATAAAACAGCTGTTTATAGTGGTAGCTTAGGAAGTTGTACACCATTAAATTATACTATTCAAGCATACCCAAGAACAGGTGGTACTGTTTATTGGTCTACATCTAGTATAACAACTTCTGGTGGAACAACAACATTAGAAGCATCTTATAATTCTACAGTTTATTGAAGAATTGCAGCATCTACTGGATATAATTTACCAGCAACTTATTATGGTTCAATGACATTAAATAGTACTAACTTTACAATATCTTCTACAACTGAGGCTGGAACTGCTACTTATAAAGGTAGTGCAATTAATAATTGTACAGTTAAACAATACACTTTGACAATTTCAATAACTGGAAGCAGCTATGGAACTTATCAAGTTAAGAGAACTTCTTCACCTTTGGCTGGCGCGGCTACTGGCGTATTAAATAATGGCGATACAATTTACTATGGTGATACTTTAACTGGAACTCATGCAGCAAATCCTTCAAGTTATAGTTCTTGACTACCAATTTCAATAGCTACTCCATCAGCAACTACTACAGGAGCAGCAACGACTGGTAATATTACAGTTAAGAATGAACATACTGCTACAGTAACATTATATTATAATACTACAAATGCAACTGGTGGAACAAGCTTAGGCTCAACAACAGCAGGTGATACTAAAACACAAAGTGGACTAAGTTTTAATACAACTTATTATATTAGTGCAAAAGGTACACAATCTAGAACAAGATATGATCATGCAGACAGTTCAACTTATAGTGGAACAGATGGCGTAACTGGAAATGTTACAGCAACATTTAAATTTACAGAATCTTCTGCTACTGAAACTCAAGATAAATGATCTTCTGTAGGATCAATTAAGACAGCTCCTCGAAATACATATACTGTTACTTGAAAATGACAATCTGCTTATGGAACTTGAACTACTGCTACAACTACAGTAGCACATGGTGCAACTCCAACAGCTGAAGTAGTACCTCCAACAGTAACAAGTGGAACTACTCGTCAAAGATTTAATGCTTGGGATGATTTAAGTCCTGTCACAGCTGCTAGAACAATAACAGCTACATATATAGTTCAATATAGTGTTACAATTAATGCAACAAATAGTACTGCTAATAAGTCAACTGGTTGGTATGATACAGGTACTGTTATTACTTGAACTGCGGGTGATAGATGATCATTTGGTGGAAGTGCTGTTTCAGATACAACAACTGCAACAATTACTGCTGCTGGAACTTATTCAAAGAGTCCAGGATATTGTAAGGTATCAATTTCATCTACAAATTGTTCAGCTAATAAAACAACTAATACAATTTATGCTGTTGGTACTGAAATTACTTGGACAGCATCAACAAATTATGCATTTGATAATAGTGGAACATCTACTAAAAAGTCTACAGTTGGTACAGGTACATATATTTATACTGGTAATGCAAATTACTTCTACTTAACTATCAGTGGAACTAACTGTTCTCCTAATCAGTCAAGTGGCTGGTATAATGCAGCTATAACTATTACTTGAACAGCTTCAGCTAATTATGCATTTAGTAGTACAGGAACAACAACTACTTCACAAGCAACTAGTGCTGCCCCAGGTAGCTATACAAAATCACCTACACATGCATATTATACTTTGAGTTTAACAAATTGTGCATATTCTTCTGGCGATACAGCTGGTTGATATGAAGTCGGCTCTAAGCCTTCAACTATAGTATATGCAAATACTGGATGATCATTTGCTGGAAGCAGCAGAGATACTAAATCTATAGGTGGTTCAACAGCTGTTCCAACAACTGCTTCTGCATCACCAACATACTTTTATATCACTATCAATAGTGGTACTGGATGTTCAGCTAGTAAATCAAGTGGATATTATACAAGTAGTACTAAACCAAGTTCTATAACTTGGACGCCTACAACTTATTATTCATTTGCAGCAGGTACAACACAAACAAGCTATACAAATAGTTCTATTTCAAATGCACCTGCAACATATAGTGCAACACCAACAAATTATAAAGCTGCCTCAATAGCATCAAGTAATTATTGTACACCAAACAGAAATACTAGTACATATTATGCTTCTGGTACAACTATTACTTGGACAGCTGGAAGTAACTATTCATTTGGTGGAACAAGTACAGGTGATACTACAACTCCAAGTACTTCAATAACTGCTGGAGCTAATATGACTGCTCCAACTCCTGGCTATATGAAGGCTACTTATAGTGGAAGTAATGTATCAAAAATTTATAGAATAATTGGCAGTGGAACTGAAGAAGAAATGGTTAATACTAATATATATCCAGTTGGAACAACAGTGTACTGAAGAGCTTCTACAGCTACAAATACTAAATACAGCTTTACAAATAGTTCAGCTACAAGTGCTACAACATCTACAAGCGAGACTTTGGCTCTAGGAAAAACTGCTTATACACATAATGCATCTTACATTTATTATAATGTAACTATTACTAAAGGAACTAATACAGCTTCTTCAAATTATAGTTCTGGATATTTATTAAACGGAACTACAGTAACATTTACTGCAACAACAAATACAACTAATAAGCGTTATTCTTATAGTACTTCTGCATCTGATACTCACACTCAAAATAAAACAGTAGCAAGTGCTGGACAAAGTATTACAAGTGATACTGTTTATATTTGAATGAATTGTGCTTGTACAGGAACAAATTGTTCAGCAACAAATGGTTGATATAGAGTTGGCACAAATATTACTTGGACAGGTAATACAGGAACAAATCTAAAATATAGTTTTAGTAATACTCCTGTTATAAACCCTTCAGATGCTCAAAGGCAAACAACTTCTACAGTTATTGAAGATACTACAGCATATTCAAAAACAGCATCATATATTTATTACAATGTAACTATTAGTCCAGCTACAAATTGTACTGCCAACTACAGCTCTGGTTATATTTTAAATGGTACAACTATTACATTTACTACAACTACTGCAACAAGTAGCATAAGATATTCATTTAGTACGTCTAGTTCGACTACATATACAACTTCTGGAACAGTAAGTTCTGCAGGTCAAACAATATCAAGTGGTACAGTTTATATTTGAAGAAATTGTACAGTAGGTGCAATGTATAATTCATCTGCATTTACTTCACAAACTTTATGAGGACGTGATGGTACAACTTTAAATTCTGCAAACTATTATAATAGTGATCCATATGATTATAATGCTCAATATAGATATACTGGAAAAACAACTAATTCTATAACAATTAGCTCAAGTAATATATCAGTTTATACTGTATATTCAACTAGAACTACACGTTCTTACACTATTACTTGTTATGATAGAAATGGTACTTCAAGTAGTTATACAGCATTAGGTACTAGAACTGAGACTAAAACTTATGGATCAACTTATTCGTATACGGATTTTGGTGCAACTACTAAGTATAATACTACTAAATTTACTTATACTTATGCATCTGGATCTGGTTCAGGTACTGTTTATGGCGATGCAACAGTATATAATTACTTTACACAATCAATAAATTCATATAATATCACAGTTACAAAGAATACTGGTATTAATAAGATTTATTATAAAGTAAATGGTGCATCATCATTTAGTGAATGATCTAGTGGCACTATTTCAGCTCAATATGATAGCACAGTATATTGATATGCAACAGCTTCTGCTGGTTATACTGGAAATAATATTGGGTCTTCAAGTAGTCCTAATTCATTTACAATGGGTACTTCTGGTACTATTGCACCAACTGCAACAAGAATTACTTGGTCTATGGCAGTTACAATGAGTAATTATGTAACAGGTTGAAGATATAAAATTGATTCAGGTAGTTGAGTAAATAAAACAGCTTCATTTACTATAACTGGAATAGACTATGCTTCAAAAATAACTATTGAAGGAACTAGTAAAGAGGGTGCTGCTGGATATACTTATGGAGATTATCAAGGAACAGGTACATTTGGCAGTGGAGCACAATCTTCTGGATTGTCAACTACTCTAAGCTGCACAAAAACAAGAATTACTTGGACAGCTTCAGTTACAAAAGGTACTGGTGTTGCATCATATAGATATTCTGTTGATGGTGGCTCGACTTGAGTAACTGGACAAACAGCTTCATCAGTTACCAATATTGATTATGCAGCTACTTTAACTGTACAAGCTTATACAGCATCAAGTGGCTATGTATTAGATAGTCAGCCTACTGCTACAGCTAATTATAGTTCACAATCAGTAACAGTTCCTGCTGCTACTAAGTATACTATAACTGTTGGTAAAAAAGGTGGAGTTGCTACATTTAAATATTCAATTGATGGTGGCACAACTTATTCTGCTGCACAAACAGCTGATGTATCAGTAACTTGTGCTGTTGGTACTGCAGTAAAAGCATATGCTGCTACAGCTAATACTAACTACACAGTAAATACATCTGATGTAAAATCATCTTCTACAGCTGGTGGTAGCTTATATGTATATCCATCAAAAGTACCAGTATCATTAGTAATGTGAGATGATTCAAGCTCAAGCCCTACTCTAAAAGAAACAATTATTTTAGGCTCAGCAGCTACTTATAATTCATCTGTAACAAGTACAGCTTATTTACAATATGGTAATCCTTATGAATATTATTATTATGTAAGTAACAGTTATGTACATCAAATGATGATAGGAGATGCACAAACTACAACTGCTGGAGCAAATGGTGTATCATTCGATATTCATTGAGAATATTGTCCTGCAAATAGCTTTACAGTATCTTTCAGTGCTACAAATGGTTCTTGAAGTTCAACAACAGATATTACTGGTATTAAATGAGGAACTGCAATTACAAGAAGTGGTAACACAGTAACTATAGGAAGTACTTCACGTACTTATACATTAGCTACGACAACTGTTTCACAAACAGCTGGTGGTGCAAGCTATACTAATGTAAGTACAGTATATAATAGTAAAACAATTACTGCTTCTACAGCAATGTCTACAAGATATTATATTATTAAATGGATAGGTGCTGATGGAAGTACTGCATTAGAGACAGATAGTAATGTTACATATAATAGTGTATTAACATATAATGGATCTACTCCAACTAAAGCAAGTACAGCACAATATAGCTATACTTTCGCTGCTTGGAAATTAGGTAGCACATCAGGAAGTACTGTAGTTTCAGGCACTACTAAAAACCCTGGTTCTACAACTACAACTACAATTAATATTTATGCTACATTTACAGCAACTGTAAGAACTTATACTGTAACATTCAGTGCTACAAATGGTTCTTGGTCTACTACATCAATTGCAAATGTTCCTTATGGAACAACTTGATCAACAAGTGGATTAAAAGTTACTTTAAGTGGTAGCTATGGTTCAAGTACATATACTAAACGTGCTACAACTGTAGATTATACTTCTGGGGATGCTACTATCACAGCTACTTCAGGAACAGTTACTGGTGCTACTACAATTACTGGTGTAACAGCAACAACTGCTAGAACATATACAATCAAATGAATTGGAGCAGATGGTTCTACAGCACTTGAAACTGATAATAGTGTAGCTTATAATGCAACATTAACTTATAACAGTAGTACACCTACAAAATCAAGTACAGATCAATATAGTTATTCATTTAGTGCTTGAAAATTAGGTTCAACAAGTGGTAGTACAGTAGTATCAGGAACAACAAAGAATCCTGGTAGTACAAGTTCTACAACAATTAACATCTATGCAACATTTAGTGCAACTGAAAGAAGTTACAATGTTACACTTTCAAATGGAAGCTACTCATCTTGGAGCTCTACTTCAACAATTTCTGCAAAATATAGTGCAGCTATTTCTAAAGCAAGTGGTTCTGTAACTGTAGCAAGCACAACAAGAACTTATTCAGGTAGTCGAGATTATTATAGTTTAACTATAACACCTAAATATAAAGGTTCTGATATTGGATCAAGTACTACTGTAGGAACTGGTGGTGCATTAACTTTAAGTGAAAGCTCAACACCTTATAACTATACTATTCAAAGTAAAACTGTTACTGCAGGTCAAGTTTATTGGTCAACAAGCAGTATTACAACAAGTGGTGGTACAACAACATTAACTGCTGCTTATGGAACAACAGTATATTGAAGAATAGAATTAACAAATGCTTGATATAGCTTACCATCTACATATTATGGAAGTATGACGTTAAATAGCACAAACTTTAGTTTTACAACTAAAACTGCAAATGGTAATGCTACTTATGCTGGCTCTGCTATTGCAAATTGTGTAGCTAAAACTTATAATATTAGAGGTTCATCTTTGACTGGTGTAACTTTTACTAATACAACAGGAACTGCAGGTGTCGCTAAGACTTTAACAATAAATATAAGTAGTGGTTACACCTACCCAGTAACTTGAAGTATTAGAAATGGTGCTGGAACAATTTGGGCAAGTGGTACATTAACTAGTGCATCTTCAACTGCAACATTTACTTTGCCAAATAGTACAAGTGGAACTGGAACATCTGCATCTAATGTATACTTATATGCAAGTGCTACATCAGCAACATCACCTATTAGAATAAATTACTATGGCAGTGGTCCTTATATTGAATGAGAATTTGATGATTATAAATGAGATGCAGATGAAGTATTAATTTGTGCTGATGCAACTAATCATGGTAATGATCCAAGTGCTTGAGCAAGCTATGGATTAACTACAGCGCCAGCAGACGATACTGGTCAAATTTATATTCCATCAATAGCATGAGGAGAATCATTCTATTATGCAATGATTGCGTTAGACGCTGGTGGTAATGTTATGTCAAAATATTATCCAGTGCCTAAAAGAATAACAGTAGTAGGTGAAGGAGATTAATGTTATGAATGATAAAAAAGATAAATTACAAAGTTTACTCGATCAATATAAAGATGATTTAAGCCCAGTAAAGTCTAAAGAAGAGATTGCTGAAGAGACTTCATCAAATGAAAGTAAAGGTGAATAAATATGTATACTTTAGATAAAGCAATAATTATAGGTATTACAGGTAGACGTGGAAAAACGTCTACCGCATACCTAGTCCATAAATATTTAAAAAGTATTGGTAAAAGATCTATTTTATTTAGTTCAGCCTTAATAGATTCACCAGGCGGCTATCATAAGCCAGAAGAAACTGTAGAGTTTGTATTTGCAAATGAACTTCAAATTGTAAATATTTTAAATGAAGCTGTTGCATATGAAGCTGAATATATTATAATAGAGTGTTGAGAACAATCAATAAGAAATCATGTCTTTGATAATATTCCATTTGATATAAAATGTTTAACGACTTTTTGATATAGTGGAAATGGACATAATCCTGCAGAATATGTTTATCAAAATAAGCTTAAATTCTTTAAAGATGAAGACTATGCGAAATGTTTAATTGATATTGTAGATATTACTAAAAATAAAAATAGTCATATTTCTAACTTTTTGGAAGATTGTAATGCTTCAAATATTATATTATTTGATTCTATCGGCAGAAATAAATTAGATAATATTAGTTATCAAGATTTCTTTTTACAAAATAGAGAAAGCATTGCTAATTTAGGCTATACTGCTGATGATGTTAAATATTATGCAACAAATAGGGATTGAGGTTTAGAGGAACAATCTGAAACTTTGCATATTCAAAATAGCACAGTTGATGTTGAAACAACTTTGGCTACAAGCTATCATTTGTCTAATATTGTAAGTGCTGCAGCTATTTTAAATGAAGCTGGCGCTTTCAATGCAGAATCTTTCCAAGCATTTATTAGTAATCCTGAGCTACAAATACCAGGTAGAATGGAAGATATTGAGTGAAATAATAGAACAATATTATTAGATAGCTCAGATTTAAATCTTCATGAAATAGATATTTCAAGAGATGAAGAGCCAAGACAAATTAAGGTAGTTGCTGGATATTTATTAACAAATACCTTATTTATGGAAGAAATGCATAGAAGACGTCCTGATTATAATATAAACTATAATTTTGATATTGTTCCAAAAAATGTCAATGATTATGCTGATTATGTTTATATCACTACGAATAATATTTGTGATTTAACTGCAGAATATGCAACGGCGCAATTTGCAAGTAGAATTACTATACCTTATGAAATAATATTAGATAGAAAAGAAGCAATTAGGAAAGCTATTGTTGATTCTAATGAAGGTGATATTATTGTAGTTATGGGACGTGGTACTAGAAAAGTTTGATGAATTGATCAAGAAAGATCAGAAATCTTTAGTGATAAAGAAGCTATTCTTGAAATACTAAAAGACTTAGATAATAAAAAAGAGACAGATTAATTACTGTCTCTTTTTATTTTGCCATTTTAAGCTTAAAATTTGCTCAATATCGCATTTTTATTAAATTTCTATATAAGTATTAGGTTTTGTTTTAATTGCAACCACACCACCAGCAGTGCGTCCTTTTGTGATAAAGTTTTTAACTTCAATAAGTTTATTTTTCTTATTATAAATAGCTTTAATACTTGCATCATCATTAACATTTTCGCAATAAATAATTTCATCATTATCATTTACTTTCATTACAGGAGCGCCTGCAAGTTTTGTTAAACCAAATACAATGCTTGCTTCAATCTTTTTTGCAAGGCCACATTTTGTAATGAAGAATAAATAATCTTTATCTTCAAGTCCTGTAAAAATATTTATAATTTTTTCATTTTTTTCTAAACAATTAAATAAAGTTCCTGATAAATTTTGTTTAACATTTGCATTTAAAGCTTTTTCTTCACATTTATACATTGTGCCTTTATTAGAAATTAAAACAAATCTATCTTTTTTATTTATTTCAATAAACTTTATATCAGTTTTATTTAATTTATTAACATTAAATATTTGTGAAGAAATTTTTCTAATTTTACCTTCATTATCAAGAATAATAATAAATTTTTCTTCTTGTTTTTCTTGCTTTAATGTTTGTTTTTCTTCTTCTAAATCAACATCAATAACTTCTGTTCTACGTTCCCAACCAAATTTTTTAGTAAATTCATTTAATCTTTTTAAGAATTCTTTATTTTGTAGTTCAGTTGAATTTAAAATTAAATTACAATTATCAATAATAGTTTTTAATTCTTTTTGTTCATTTACTAATTCTTGTTGTTCAAGATTAGCTAATTTTCCAAGTTTCATATCAATAATTGCTTTAGCTTGAGCTTCTGTAAATTTAAATTTAGTTATTAATTTTTCTTTTGCAAGCTCTGCAGATTTAGAAGATTTAATAACTTTAATTACTTCATCAATCATAGATAAAGCTTTAAGTAAACCATCAACAATTTCAAGTCTATTTTCAGCTTTTTCTTTATCAAAAATATATTCACGAACTAAACAATTAATGTTATGTTCAACATAAACTTTAATATAATCTTGAAGATTTAGCATTTGTGGAATTCCATTAACAAGTGCCATTTGATTTGCATTAAAAGTTACTTGTAAATCAGTTAATTTATATAATTTACTTAAAACTAATTTGGGATCAGCTGAACATTCAATTTCAATAAATAAACCGTTGTCATCCGATTTATTGCAAATATCTTCAATTCCTGTTAAAGTTCCAGCATTAACTAAATCTTTAATTTTTTGAATAAATGGTTCAGCATAAACTTGATAAGGAAGCTCATAAATATTAATATATTTACCTAAAATTTCAGTCTTTCCTCTTAAAATAACTTTACCATGACCTGTTTTGTAGATTTCAGATAAATCTTTTTTGTTTATAATTATACCGCCAGTAGGGTAGTCTGGATAGATATCATTAAAAGTTATTTTCTTTTTAGAAATATATTGTTTTACTTTTATGATAAATTCATTTAAATTACCAGGTTCCCATTCTTGTGCAATAGTATAACCAATTCCTTGACTACCATTAACAAATAATCTTGGAAAAATAGCTGGAAATACTGATGGCCAAGTTAAATCTTCAGAATAATTTGGAATCATATCAACAACTTTTTTATTTATTGCATTAAATAAACCATCTTCTGAAACTTTTGCAAGTCTACATTCTGTATAACGTGAAGCAGCAGCATCTGGACCACCAATTAATGAACCATTTGCACCATGAAAATCAATTTCTGGAAGATTATTTACCCAAGGTTGTGACATACGGACAATAGTTGTATATTCAGAGCCATGTGGATGCCAATTAGCAATAACTCCGCCGTCAACTTTTGCAGACTTAACATGTGGTTTATTACTTGTATAACTTTTGTTATACATTTCCCATAAAACAGCTCGTTGAGAAATCTTTAAGCCATCACGACAGTCAGGAAAAGCACGATTATTATTAACTTCTTGTGCATATACAAGAAAATCTTGTTTTAACTCATCTAAAATATTTATCATATTAGTTTTCCTCCAAAGAATTAATATGCTCTAACAAGTAGTCTCGTCTATCATCAGCTGAAGGCCCCATAAAAATTTCAAGTAATTTAGATGTTTGTTCTGTATCTTCTACTAAAATTTGTTGAACATTTCTTGTTTCTGGATCTAATAAACAATATTTGCTTTCTTCAGGACTCATTTCACCTAAACCTTTTAGGCGCCCAACAATATATGATTCAGCTTTATGTTTTTTATTATAATTATTTAGCTCAGTTTTATCTTTTAAATAAATATATTCGTTTTTCTTAGTAGTTATTCTAAATAGTGGTGGAACAACTGCCCATAATTTGCCTTCTTGAACTAATTCTGGACATAAGCACCAAAACATATTAATTAATAAAAGTCTAATTTGAAAGCCATCTTCATCTGCATCTGTTGCAATAAAAATATTACCATAACGTAATTTCTTTTCATCATAAATAAGCTTGCCTGTTGACTTCTCAATATCTAAACCAAGTGCTTTTACAATATTAGAAATTTCTTGATTACCATAAATTTTATCAATAGTTGCTTTTTGACAGTTTAAAATTTTACCACGAATTGGAAATATTGCTTGTGTTTTTCCATCACGTTTTGCAATTAAGCCATTCATGGCACTATCGCCTTCTACGATGAATAGCGTTGCTTCATTTCTATTTTTAGTATAAGCATCAACTAATTTTGTAGGTAGTGAAATAAATTTTTTATTTTTAGTACCTGTATTTCTAATATTATCTTTAGCTTTTTGAGCAGCCTCACGGGCTTTTCTTGCAGTTAAAGCTTTATTAACAATAGTTTTAACATCTTTTGGATTATTATTTAGCCAGTCAACAAATTCATTATTAATAACATCATTAATTAAAGTTTTATCTAAATCAACAATTCTAACTTTTGTTTGTGAATCATATTTTACATTTTTTGCTTTAACATTAAAAGCTAAAACTAAGCCTTCAGATAATTCAACTTGAGTAAGTGGATCATCATTTTTCTTTAATAAGCTATTTGCAGAAGCATATCTATTAATTTGACGAGTTAAACCATATTTAACAGCTGCAATATGAGCACCAGCTTCAGTTAAACCATAATTAACATATGGAATAATTGTCTCAGAATAGTCTGATGTATAAGTCAAAGCAATATCAAATAATTCATTTTCTGTTGTTTTCTTTGTAATAAATCTATTATTTAAAATTTCTTTTTTTGCTACTTTTTTATCAAATAGATCAGCTAAACCTTTTTTAGAATGATAGATAAATTCATCATCATCTACAATAAAGCTGATTGTTAATGTAGGACAAAGCGCAGCAATATCTTCAAAAAGTTTTTTAAGCTCATTAATATTAGCTTCTGGATTTTGAAAGAATTGAGGATCTGGTTGCCAAGAAACCAATGTTCCTGATCCTTCATTATCATCATTTTTGCCAGTTCGGCGAGATTTAAAAACACCATCTTCAAATGTTAGTTCTTCAAAATTTTTACCATCAGATGAACGAACAATTAATTGCTTAGATAAGAAATTTGTAAGTTTTGAGCCAATACCATTTAAGCCTAGTGAAGCTCCACCATAAACGCCATTCTCGCCATCATATTTACCAGAAGTATTAAAGCGATCAAATGCAGCTTGTAAAATAGTTTCGCCATCTTTTTCTACATTAATTGGAAAGCCTTGACCATAATCTTGAACATGATAGATATTCCCATTTTTACCTAAATACGCAGCAACTTCTATTCTATTTCCATGTTTTATTATGTGTTCGTCTAATGCATTTGCAAACATTTCTTTAACAAGTTGTGTAGAATATTCATTAGAACCTAAATATGTAGCTGGACGAAGTCTAGTAAATTCACGCGGACTTAAAGTTTTAATACTATCTTCAGTATATAAAGTTTTATCTTGTTTCATTAAAAACCTCCAACTATCATATTATTATACAATAAAATTAAGGCAATTTTTAATAAAAAAATTTTAAGTAAAAATATTGTATAATATAATAGTATATTATATAAATTATTATAAAGTTATAATAGTATTTATTTAAGTATTTAATATATAGCTTAAATTTTAGTATTTATTATTGTATAATATTTAGAATTAAATTTTAAGGAGATTTTTATGGAAAGAATTTTAACCGTTAATTTTAAAGTTGAAGATGTTGAATTATTAAAAAATGCAGCAAATCTTTTATTAGATTTAGATGATGCAAATAAAACTAAAGGAAATGCAAAATTAAAAGTTGATGGTATTGAAACAGAATTATTAGTTAGATTACTTGAAAGCTTTAAAGCAACAGCTACAAGTGTAGAAAACGGCTTAGATTATTCAACTTTTAGCGAAGTTGCGGAAGTTAATGAGGTACAATAATGGACGATAGAGAAAAGTATAAAGCACAAGAAGAAACTGTTACTGCAATAGTAGATGAAGTAGCAGATAAATTGGCTGAAGCTAGAGCTGAAAATTTAGCTGAAGTAAAGCCTATCGATGAAATTCCAATAAAGCGTGAGCCAAAGCTTAAAAAACAAAGATTAAACTTTAATACAAGTAATGTTAGTATCGAAGCTGCTGGCGAAGCTTATCTTGAAGGTAAAATTACTGCAAAAGCATGGTCGTTAATGACACCAGCATTAAGAAAAGCTATTGAAAGATATGCAAAAAAGAATAAGCGCAATAAAAAAATAAAAGAAGTTGCTAGTGAAAATTTAGCAGCTGAGCAGGAAAGCGATAAAAAATAACAATGAAACGTTATTTTATAGCAAGTGATATTCATAGCTTCTTTTCTATATATAAAGATGCACTAGATAAAAATGGTTGAGATATTAATAATCCTGAACATATTTTAATTATTTGTGGCGATATATTTGACCGTGGAGATGATACTTTAAAAATGTATGAATTTTTAAAATCACTTCCAAAAGAAAGAAGAATTTTAATTAGAGGCAATCATGAGTATCTATTGAGAGCTTTAGTAAAAAGAAAAGATTTTTATGATCATGATATTTCTAATGGAACACTTATATCCTTATTACAATTAAATAATTTTCGATATACTAATTTTGATTTAAAATACTTTTTATATGCTGAGCCTAACGGCTGAGGTCATATTAAAGATTGTTTGAAAAAATGTTATACAAGTAAAATTACAAAAGAGTGTCTTAACTGAATTTTTAGTGATGAATGAGTAGATTATTATGAATTAGGAAATTATATTTTTACACATGCTTTTATTCCAGTAAATCTCGGTGTAAATATTGATTTGTATAGACCAATTTATGCAGACTTAAGTTATATGCCAGATTGGCGAAATGCCAGTAAACAAGCTTTTGAAGAAGCTACTTGAGGCTGTCCATGAAAGTTATTTGATGCTGGACTGTTTGATGAAGAAATTAAAAATAATAAAATTTTAGTTTGTGGTCATTGACATGCGAGTGATTTTCATTTACATTATGAAACTAAAAAATATCTTGTAGATACTGGTGAAGGTTGAAAAGAAACTCCAAATTATACACCATATATTGGAAAAAATTTAATTGCCATAGATGCTTGTACAGCAGTTTCTGGAAAAGTTAATGTTATTATATTAGAAGAACAAGAAGATAATACATTTAAACTTATAAATAATAATATTCAAGAACCAATTATTTATACATCAACAATTAAGGAGACAGATAATGAACAAAGTAATTAAATGTGATAGTTGCAAACACAGCGATGTTTGTAAATTTAGAGATGAATATCAAACATTAGCTAAAAAGATTAATGAAATGTTTGATAAAAAAGATTTTGAAGATAGTATTTTTGCTGCTGAAATTACTTGTAAACATTTTTCAAAACCGGATATGCCATACTGGCCTGAAGGTGTTAAAGATCTAAAAGATATTAAACTTAATTGACCAAATACTTTTAATTGAGATGCCTATGATTGTGAAAGATGTCCAAGTAATCCAAAATATAATCCATTAGGCATTCAAGTTGGGGATTCACCTTGTACATTTTGTCCAAAAATACAACCAAAAGTAACTTATAATAAGGATATTACTTCAACTTCAACACCAAAAAATTTTAATAGTACAAAATTAACAGATAAAACTATTGTAGAAAAATAGCTGTATAATAATATAAGAAAGGAAGTGAGCCAAAATGACACAAATATTATATGATATTTTTGAAAAAACTTGGAAAAAAACTAATAGTTCAAGTATTTGGTTATACTCTGACCCTCATTTTGGTGATACTGACTTATGGGGAATTCGACAAATTACACCTGAAGAACAAGTTAAAAGAATTAATAGCAAAGTTGGAAAACATGATACTATTATTTTCTTAGGTGATATTGGAGATGTCAAATACATTAAAAAAATTCGTGGATATAAAGTTTTAATTATGGGTAACCATGATAAAGGCGCATCAAATTATAAAAGAAATTTTGCAAAAGTATCTGTGAATATTTGGGATGAAGGTAAAGAATATATTTTTGTTAATGAAGTTTCTAGTACTGATGACAATCATTTATTCGATGAAGTCTATAGTGGTGAATTAGCTATTTCTGATAAAATAAGACTAACTCATATTCCAGACATTTCACCTTATAGATTAAATATTCATGGCCATTGTCACCCATTTTCTAAATTAGACTTTACAGGCTTGTCTTATAATGAAATTATTAAAAGACATTTAGATAAAACTATTGAAAAAGGTATTCCAGAATTAAACTTATGTTGTGAATATTTAGATTTCTATCCAATTAATTTAAATGCTATTGTAAAGTCTGGAATTTTTAAATTAGTCAAAGATCCAACAAGAGAATTAATTGATTCAAAAGATAAAAAATAAAAAAATAAAGCTGTTGATCTAAAAAATCATCAGCTTTTATTGTATAATAATATGTATAATATAGATGGAGGCAGATATGAGCTTAACATTAGAAGACTTAAAAGACATTTATGATTGTCAAATTGATTATGCAAAAAGAATGCTTACAAGTGATAAATTTACAAAAGAAGCAAAAGCTACATGGCAATCATATGTACATGGAGTTTATTCAACAGTTGATAAATTAATGCAATATAATTTAGACTTAAATGAAATTCCAAAGATGCAAATATTATCAGCAGATGAAGCAAATAGAGTTGATGCAGACTACCAAATTCAACTATTTAATAATACTTATTATATAAAAATAGATGATTGTGGTCAATGTTTTACATTGCTTTTAGATGATAAAGAATATGGACTTGGCACTTACAATACAATGCCAGAGCCTGAAATTTTGTATTTAGTTTTTCAAAATATACATAATATAAATTTAGAATTTTTTAAATAACAAGAGGTAATTATAGTATGACACATGAAAAATTTAATAAAGTTGTTGAAGAAACATTAGAGATTTGTAAAAATACTTTACTGAAAAAACAAGATGAGTATAATTTAGATGAAGATAGACTTTCATTTTTTAAGCAAGGGACTGATTTAACTAAATTATCTCCAGAAAGAACTTTATATATGTTTATGTATAAGCATATTAAAAGTTTAGCTGATATGGTTGCGAGTGAAAAGGCATTTCCAAAACAATTATGGATGGACAAAATTACTGATAATATAAATTATTTATTGTTATTGAGAGCTCTTATTGAAGATGATAATATGTTTGAGGAGAAAAAATAATGGAATATAATAGTCAAGGATTTACACCCGAAGAAGTCGAGAAGAAATTACATCTTGATCTAATTAACTTTTTATTAGACTTTAATTCAAAAAGTGATAAACATTATCATGATATTCATATTACTACAGATGGCTATTGTTTAATAGTTGAATGGACAACAAATAATTATGAAGATTTAGGTGCTGGTAGTTTTAAATTTGTCGATGAAGACCAAGTTATAATGACAGAAAAAATTTTTCCAGATAATCATACAGAATTATGTTATAATGAAGCTGATTATAAAGAAAGACTTGATGAATTTTTAAAAGAAAATCCTGGTTGGAAACAAACTGAATATGGTCGTTGGATAAATGATCTTGAAGCAGAACAATTATTTAGAAAGGATAATTTAGAAAATAATGAGTAAAGCTTATACAGAATATATTGTAGCGCATAGAGAAAATGTTAAGAAAGCTTATGATTGGCTAAAAAGTCATAAGATTATTAAAGGTAATTTAGAAAAACAAATTATGCAACATGATGCATCAAAGTATTCAGATGAAGAATATGATGCATATGATAAATACTTTTATGGTAAAGAAAAAACAGAAAAAGTAGAATCAGATTTTAATTATGCTTGGCTTCATCATATACATGAAAATCCACATCATTGGCAATATTGGGTTTTAAAGCATGATGATGAACCAGAAGAAGCTTTAGAAATGCCTGAAAATTATGTTTATGAAATGATTTGTGACTGGTGGTCATTTAGTTTTAAAATTGATAAATTAGATGAAATTTTTAGTTGGTATAATCAACATAAAGGCATGGTTTTACATGCAAACACAAGAAAATTAGTTGAAGAAATTTTAGAAAATATTAAGAAGGAACTTGATAATGAGTCTAGCAGATAAATATTTTAAAGAAGAAGTAAATGAATTATTAGAGAATGGTTTTAATGATGAAGCATACGAAGTAAGACCAAAATGGCCAGATGGAACACCAGCTCATACTATTAAAACTTTTTGTGCTATTAGACGTTATGATTTAAGTAAAGAATTTCCAATATTAACTTTAAGAACCCAAGCTTTTAAAGGTGTTGTAAGAGAGCTACTTTGGATGTGGCAAAAGAAATCAAATGTTGTTAATGAACTTGGAAAATCTGCTGGTATTTGGCGAGCTTGGGAAAGACCTGACGGAACTATTGGTAAAACTTATGGCTATCAATTAGGTAAAGTTTCACATTATTCTTATGGTGATTTTGATCAAGTTGACAATTTAATTTACTTATTAAAGAATAAACCAATGGATCGTAGAATGATCGTTACTATGTGGTGCCCAGAAGATTTACATGATATGGCACTTCCGCCATGTGTTTATGAGAGTCTCTGGGATGTTAAAGATGGTAAATTAAACTGTACATTAGTTCAACGTTCTGGTGATTTACTTGCAGCAGCAGCTTCTGGTGGTTGGGACACAATGGAATATGCAATTCTTCAACATATGTTAGCGCAAGTTTGTGGCTATGAAGTTGGTGAGTTAGTTCATATTGTTAATAACTTACATATTTATGACAGACACGTAGAAGCAGTTAAAAAAATTATGAATAATCCAGAATATCCTGCACCAAAGCTGTGGATTAATCCTGAAATTAAAGACTTTTATGTTTTTACAGAAGATGATTTTAAATTAGAAGACTATCAAGCAACTAAGCTTGAAGAAAAGTTTGAGGTAGCCGAATAATGAAAAGACTATTAACTTTAAGAAATATGATTAAAAGTACTACTGGCGTTATTACTGTTATGGCGCCAGGGTATAAGCCAAGAAACATACAAGCTATTGTAGAATATATTATTAAGTATTTTAATGAAAATTGTAGCGATCAAGAAGGTTATTGGAAGAGCAATAAATCAGTTATGTTTTATATTGACTCTGATAATATTTATGATTTTGTAGATAAAATGCTTAAAGGTTGTAAAGAATTTAATGAGCTTAATTTATCCCAATATGAAGTAGATAGAGGTATTACTGTTGACGATTCGTCTAGACCTGCTTGGGTTATTGGTGGTACAAGCACTGGTGATCACTTAAAAGAATATTATGATTTTATTGACATAGATGCTTGTGTTAGAAATATTTCAGGCGAGCTTTATTGGGGTTTTTTAGATAATGATCTTTATGAGGGTAAAGTTGAAATTGTTAATATAAGTGAGGCAGCTGAATAATGTATTCAAAATATAATTTACCAAAATATAATACAAAATATGTAGAAACTTGATATCAAATTTCTAAAAAAAATCATGATTGACCTGGTTTTACTGAAATAAGAGAAACCGCTGACTGAGTGCCTGGCGGTAAAAATTATCATTTAATAATAGATAAACCGGCACCAAATCCTGAAACCATTAAATCAGCTGAAAAAATATGACAATCATATGGTAATGCTGATAGATGGGAATTTGTAGCTCAACAAGTATATACAGAATTTTCTTGGACGTCACATTATACTGGTGGATTTAATGCTGGTGTAGGAGAAGATCAAGCAGACTTAGTTGGATTAAATGGATTATACTGTGATTGCAAAGCATATTTTGATTATAATTCAATGCTTGTAAATACTATAGATTTGTTTATAAATAAAGATAATTTGACTATTAATGAATGGAATAAAAAAATAAAGAAGCTATTTCATAAAGATAATAATAGATTGTTGGCTTATGCAAATACTCAACATAAAGGATACTTTATTTTTAGACCAGATAAACCACTATTAATAGCTGATGCTATGAATTTAATAATTTCTTCAGAAGCATTTTTTCCAAATGTTATTGCAACTAAAGATGGCTACGCACTTGATTGAACAAAACCTTTTGAGTTAAATTTTATTGATAGTTTTTAAGAGGTGATCAGTATGAAAAATATATTAGAATTAACTGATGAATTAGGTATAGATCGACAATATATTCAGCCATATGGTTGGGATAAAGCTAAGATTGATTTAAAATATAAAGAAGAATTAAAAAATAAAAAAGACGGTAAGCTTGTTTTAGTTACTGCTATTACGCCAACAAAAGCTGGTGAAGGTAAAACAACAACTACAATTGGTTTGCATGATGGCTTACGTAGAATTGGTGTTAACTCACTTGCTTGTTTAAGGGAGCCTTCTTTAGGTCCTGTTTGGGGAATTAAAGGTGGTGCTGTTGGTGCTTTGAAATCTACTATTGTTCCAAGTGATGATATTAATTTACACTTTACTGGTGATTTTCATGCATTAACCTCAACAATTAATTTAATGGCAGCAATTATTGATAATCATATTTACCAAGGAAATGAATTAAATATTGACCCAAATAAAATTTCTTGGAAGCGCGCACTTGATATTAATGATAGAGCATTAAGAAGCGTAACAGTTGCGCAAGATGATAAAAAAGCAATACCACATCATGATGAGTTTGTTATTACAGTTGCGAGTGAATTAATGACTATTTTAACCATTTCTCAAACTGAAGAAGAATTTGTTGAAAGAGTTAACAAAATTATAGTTGCTTATACTTATAATGATGAACCTGTTTATTTTGGTCAATTTAATTGTGGTAAAGCAATTCTTAAAATGATGAGAAATGCAATGAATCCTAATATTGTTCAAACTCTTGAAGAAAATCCAGTATTAGTTCATTGTGGTCCATTTGCTAATATTTCAATTGGAGTGAATTCAATTAATGCTACAAAGATGGCTTTAAAGATGGCTGATGTTGTAGTTACTGAGGCAGGTTTTGGTGGTGATTTAGGAGCTGAGAAGTTCTTAGATATTAAGTGTCAACTTGGTAATTTATCACCAGATGCTATTGTTTTAGTTGCAACAATTAGAGCATTAAAACTTCATGGTGGTGTTAAGTTTGAAGATTTAGATAAAGAAAATATTGAGGCATTAAAAGCTGGATATTGTAACCTAAAAAAACACTATGAAAATATGTGTACATATGGTGTTCCAGTAATTGTAGCTATTAATAGATTTCCAAATGATACTGGTAAAGAACAAGAAACTTTATGTGAGTTATTATTAAATGATAATATTTGGTATTCGGTAAATACTGCAGCACTAGATGGAAGTTTTGGAGCTGTAGATTTAGCTAATCAAGTAATGACTGCAGTCAATTTAGATATTAAACATTTAGCTTGCTATGGTGGCTTTGAACCACTTTATAGCTTTGATGAACCAATTTTAACTAAAATAGATAAAATTTGTAAAGAAATTTATGGTGCTTCTGGTGTAGAATATACAGATTTAGCACTTGAACAAATTAAACGATATGAAGATATGGGCTATGGAAATTTACCAGTTTGTATCAGTAAAACGCCAAATAGCTTAACTGATGATCCAAAAATTTTAGGTAGACCAGAAGGATTCAAAATTCATATTAGAGAAGTTAGACTTTATGCTGGTGCTGGTTTAATTGTGCCACTTTCTGGCGCTTTATTATTAATGCCAGGCTTACCAAAAGAGCCACGTTGCTTGGATAAATTTAATTAAAAATATGATTTATACTACTTATTTTGCAAAATTAAATAAACTTCCACAAAGTATTTTTCCTGTTTCTGTTAGTCTATATTTACCAAAAGGTATATTAATTACTGAGTTAAAAGTACTAGCACCAACAAAAGAAATTTTATTTAATTATAAAAATGATAAAGATGAAATTAAGTATAAAAATGACTATATTGAAAAGGTTTTAAATAAACTTAACGCAACTGAGCTAGTTAATTATTTATATAGTATAAGTAATAATAAAGATGTTGCATTAATTTGTTATGAGTCTCCAGAAAAATTTTGTCACAGGCATATTATTGCCGAGTGGTTGAATAATAATGGTATAGACTGTAGAGAATATAAAGAAGAGGTTTTAAATGATTCCAATTAAAGAATATGTAGCTAAAAGAAAAGAAGAAATTAAAGAAGAAGTCAAAGAATTTGAAAATTTAATACTTGTAATTGTACAAATTGGTGATAATCCTGCAAGTAATGCTTATATTAAAGGTAAGCTAAAAGATTGCGCAGAAGTTGGAATTAAAGCAGAATTAATTAAATTAGAAGAAAATGTTGATGAACACTATTTATTAAATTTAATTGACTGTTTAAATAATGATAAAGAAGTAACAGGTTTAATTGTTCAACTTCCACTTCCAAAACATATTTCTGAACAAAAAGTTATTGAAGCTATTAGTCCTGAGAAAGATGTTGATGGCTTTTCAAAATTAGCTTATGTTAATCCAGGAACACCACAAGGAATTATTGATTATTTAGAATATAATAATTATGATTTTGTTGATAAAAATGCAGTTGTTATTGGTAGAAGCAATATTGTTGGTAAGCCAATGGCAAGATTATTGTTAGAAAGAAGCTGTAATGTATCTGTTATTCATAGTAAAACTTCTATAGAAAATAAGCGTACTTTATTAGCACATGCAGATTTGATTATAGTTGCAACAGGGCATAGAAATACTTTAACAAATGATGATTTAGGTTACTCTAAATTTGTTGATAAATATGATAATTGTTTTATCATAGATGTTGGCATGAATAGAAATGATGAAGGTAAACTTTGTGGTGATTGTGAGGCAGTTACAGTATGTGAAAAAACACCAGTTCCAGGCGGAGTTGGTTTATTAACAAGACTTGCTTTAATAACAAATTTAATGAAATTAGCTAAGAGAGGAAATTAATATGAATATTAGTGAAATTAAAAAACTTTTAGACGAACCAAATAAAAAAATAAATGATAATATTATTATATTTGCTTATATTTTAGATGAAATGGCAACACTTTACGAAAAGAAAAATCGTAATTATGGTGATAGTTTTGGTGAAACTTGGACAAAACTTGGGCCAATTTCAGGCATTACTAGATTATATGATAAGCTAAATAGAGCTGCAAATTTAGTAAAAGGCGAAAAAAATGATTTTGAATCTCTCGAAGATACATTTATTGACCTTGCTAACTATTCAGTTATGTGTTTAGTTGAAATGCAAAAAGAAAAATTAGCTGATATTAAAGCCGATACTGAAGCAAGAAATAAATATGTTCAACAATATTTTGATAATCAACGTGATACAGAAGAAAAAATAATTGCAAAAAAGTCTAAAAAGACTGGCAAAACTATATTAAATGAGGCAAAATAATGATTAAAGGCATAGTTTGCTGTGCAAAAGATTATGGAATAGGTAAAAAGAATGGCCTTTTATTTAATATTCCAGCTGATATGCAACATTTTAAAGAAGCAACTACTGGTAATATTTGCGTATTTGGTTATAATACTTATATGTCATTGCCTAAGAGACCACTTAAAAATAGAATTAATATTGTATTGTGGGATAAGGCACCTTCAATGGACTGCTTAGAAGGTGCAATTACATTTAGCGATTTTAATCAATTGATCAAGTTTATTAAAATATTATCTGTACAATATACTATCTATATTTGTGGTGGTGCTGGTGTTTATAAAGCTTTTTTACCTTATTATGATGAAATAGATGTAACTTTTGTTGATGCTGTTGATGCTGAAGCAACTGCATTTTTTCCAAATTTACAAGAAACTGACTTTGACATAATTGCCAGCAGCCAAAGTAAAAATGACGAAACAACAAATGGCTATACTATTCAACAAACAACTTGGGCTAAACTTTAGTATAAAAATTGGCAATATTTCAAAAATATTGTCTTTTTTTATTGTATAATATTATGATAAAAGTAAAAAGGAGATACTTATGATACAATTCATTAAAACACGTAATGTTAAAGACCCAATTAGAAGTGTGGGTGAAAATGCTGGTATTGATGTTTATATTCCAGATAATAGTATTGATTTTAGAGTGGCTTTGAGAGATAAAAATAATAAGCCAGAAGATTTAACTTATAGTCATTTTACAATGGTAGAAGCTGGTAATACTACAGTAATAGCAAAAGTTAGAGAAAATAAAACTTCTTATATTGATTCTGATGGTAAAATTTATATTGCACCACATAAAGATATTATAATTCCAAGTGGTATTAGAAGTAAATTTGGTCCTGAACTTGCATTAATTGCAAATAATAAATCTGGTATTGCAACAAAAAAGAAATTAGTTTTTGGCGCTTCTGTTATTGATGCAAGTTATCAAGGTGAATGGCATTTGCATTTAATTAATACTTCTGATGAGTATCAAGTTCTTGAATGTGGCCAAAAAGTTATTCAATTTATTCCACATTTAATTTCGACAGATCCAATTGAAATTTTAGACTTAACACCAGAAGAATTCTACACAGAAAAAACAAGTCGTGGTGAAGGTTGGCAAGGTAGTACAGGTTTAAAGTAAGGGGTAATTTATGCAAAAATGTTTTTGAACAGCAAATTGTAATCATAAAGATTGTAACAAAGACTTTTGCTTAAGAAAATATAAACTAGAAGATTTATTTTCAAGATCTTTATTAACACCGAGCCAATATGGTAGAAAAGATTTATTTGTAGATAATGATAATACAGATTTACAAGAATTTCAACAATTATCATTAATTGAAAAAAATATTGACAAGTTTGTTGAAGAAGGTCGTAATTTATATTTACATTCACATATTTGTGGAAATGGCAAAAGCTCTTGGGCAATTAGAATGATTCAATCTTATTTTAATAAAATTTGGCCAACGACAGCATCTGAGTGTAAAGCTTTATTTATTTCTGTACCAAGATTTTTACTTGCAATAAAAGATTTTAAAAATACTAAAAATGAATATTTAGACTTTATTCAAGAAAATATTTTAAAAGCAGACTTAGTTGTTTGGGATGATATTGCAGCAAAAGTTGGAACAGAATTTGAAATTTCACATCTTTTAAGCTATATAGATAATAGAATTTCATTAAATAAATCTAATATTTATACTTCAAATTTAAATCAAAATGAATTAACTGAAGCACTTGGTGAAAGACTTGCTAGTAGAGTTTGTAATTTTTCTATGGAAATTGAGCTTAATGGTAGAGATAAACGTTCAATTGGCACAACAACAAAGTTAGATGAATTTTTAAATAGTTTAGATAATAATGACGGAGGTAATCAATGTTAAGTCAATTACAACTTTTAAATAAAATACTTGAAGATAAAAATTATGATATTATTTCTAAAAATAATTTACAAGCAGATTACTTCTTTAATTATAAAAATGAATTTAACTATATTAAAAGTCATGTTGCAGCGTATAATACTGTGCCAGATGAAGCAACATTTGTAGCTCATTTCCCAGATTTTGAATTACAAAAAGTTAATGAACCTATAGATTATTTAATTGATGCTGTTATTAATGACTATAAGACAGCAAAGTTTGCAGAAATTTTTAATAAAGCAAAAGAAACTTATGAAGATGGAAAATATGAAATTTCTGATTTAATGAAGTCTGTTGCAACTCAGCTTGATGAAATCTCTATTAAGAGCACAAGTGTTAAGTGCACAGATATTACAGACAATACTAATGAAAGATTTAAAAAGTATTTAGATAGAGTTGCACATAAAGATGATTTCTATTTTAGTACTGGCCTTGAAGAATTAGATAAAATTATTGGTGGTATTGATGTAGAAAATGAAAATATGGTTATTGCTGCTCGTACTGGTATTGGTAAAACTTGGATGTTGGTAATATTAGCGGCATATGCAGCGCTTCAAGGAAGAACTGTTGGTTTTTATTCAGGTGAAATGTCAGTGGATAAAGTAGCAAGTCGTATTGATACTATTCTTGGCAATCTTGGTGAAGTTAAATTTACTAATAAAGCAATTACTAAAGGTGAAGAATCAGCTAAAGATAATTATAAACAATATTTAGATCAACTTCAAGAAAAGAGAAATAATAATGCAATTGGCCAAATTAAAGTCTTAACTCCAAATGACATTGCAGGACCAGCTACAGTTGATGCATTACGAGCTTTTGTTGAAAGAGAAAACATTAATTTTCTTTTAATTGACCAATATTCTTTATTAGAAGATACAAGTCATGCAAAAGCTGAACATGAGCGAGTAGCTAATATTTCTAAAGCAATTAAAAATTTACAAGTTATGAAACGAATTCCAATTGCTTCAGTAACACAAAATAATAGAACTGGTGAAAAAGATAAAGATACTGGTAAAGTTATTCAAGATACCACTCAAATTGCTTTATCAGATAGAATTGGTCAAGATGCAACTGTTATTTTAATGTTAAGTCGTAGATTTAATGAACAAAGTGGTCATGATCAACTTGTAATTAACATTTTAAAAGCACGTGATGGTGGCGATGGTGTTGAACTTGTTTATGAAGCGGATTTTAATACAGGCAAATTAGAATATATTGATAAAGCTTCAACTAAAGAAGAAGCAGCTAAACTAAAAAATAGCTATGAAACTGATCCTATTAATAGTGAGACTGGTGAGGTTAGTTTATAATGAGACAATTGATTATTGATAATTATTTAATTGATAAACCAATATTAGATATTTTATATGATATTCAATTTGTATTGACAAATGGCAAGCTAAGAGATATAAAACCTGGTACTGATGATATTGTTGTAACTTGTCCTTTTCATGCAGGCGGAGCTGAACATCGCCCAGATATGAATATTTATATTGGTGATGATAAAAAACTTCCTTATGGTTATTGCCGCTGCTTCGCGTGTGACGCAAAAGGGGAATTCTATAAATTAGTTGCAGCTTGTTTTGATAAATCTGAAGACTTTGCAAAAAAATGGTTAATTGATCACTATGGAGTTAGACAAAGAGAAACAATTTCTTTAGGCGATCCAATAGTTCCAAAACAACAAGTTATGCCAACATATTTAGATGAAAAAGAATTAGATAAATATCAAAATTATTGTTATTATTTACAAAAACGTAAGATTACTCGTAATGTATGTGAGTATTTTAATGTAAAATATGATCCAGTTAAGCGTGAAGTTTTGTTTCCTTGCTATAATGAACATGGCAAATTAGTCATGATTCCGACAAGAAAGATTGATTATAAACAATTTTACTTGCCAAAAGATGTTGAAAAGCCAGTATATGGGCTAGATAAAATTATTAAAAAGAACATTAATTGCTGTATTTTAACTGAAGGCCCATTTGACTGTCTTACAGCCTGGTCATATGGCTTTCCAGCAGTAGCATCACTTGGTAATATAAGTGAAGAACAAATAGCTTTAATAGGAAAATCAACAATTACTCATCTATTATTAATGTTTGATAACGATATTTATGGTCAAAAGTTTGCAGAAAGGGTAAAAAATAAGCTAAATAAACGTATTTTGGTTGATATAATTAATATTCCAGCAGGTTTCAAAGATATAAATGATTTAGATTATGATACTTTTTGGAAATTATTATCAAAATATGTAAAAAATTAAAAAATTATTGTATAATATAATGTGAAATGACAAATCACAAAAAGATAAATTTTAAAAGATAAAAGGAGAAAAAAATCATGTCAGTTTTTACTTATGAAGATTATTTAAAAGAAGGTGCAAATCGTACACAAAATGGAAGTAATTTTCCAAAGATTGGCTTTTTTAAGCTATCAAAAGATGGTGAACAATGTTTAGTTAGATTTAACATTCATTCACAAGCAGATTTAAAATTAGTTAAGGTTCATAAACCAGTATTTGGCAAGAAATTTGAAGGATTATCAAATCCATTTGCAGGTATTAGTTGTTTTAATGGTGTTACTCAACATTCAGCAGATACTTGTCCATTATGTGCAGCAGCAGCAGCTGGTCATCCAGTAATTAACAAAGCTGAAAATGTTATTTTTGTACAAATGCTAGTTTCTTATAAAGATCCTGTAACTGGTGCTTTTTCAGAAGTAACTCCAGTTGTTTGGGAAAGAAAAGCAAGCTATGCAAGAGAATTAGCTGCTAAGTTAACAACTTTTGGTGATTTAACTAATCAATTATTTGTTATGACACGTATTGGTTCAGGAAAAGATACAAGATATAACTTAGATTATGCTGTACCACAAATTTACAAGCCAGAAATGGTTCCTGCTGATTTCAGTGCATTTGATAATTTCCAAGTTAATAGACACTCTTATTGGGAAAAATCTCCAGAAGATATTAACTATTACTTAGCAAATGGTAGTTTCCCAGAAGTTAAGCAAGAAGAAGTTTCTGCAGGTGCTAGTGCAACTCCAGCTACTCCATTAACTACTACTACCACTGGTTATGCACAACCTACTCCTACTTATGCACAACCTGCTTCCTATGTAGCACCTCAAGCTCCAGCAAGTCCTGCTTATCAAGCTCCTGCTGCTCCAGCTACACCAGCTGATCAACCAGCAGAAAGACCACAAAGACAATTTGGTGGCAGATTCTAATAAAATATTTTAAAAAGACCTTAAAAAAGGTCTTTTTTTATTGTATAATATATAGAGGTATTATACTTATGAATGGTCTATTTGATAATTTAATTACACCAACTAAAGTTGAAGTTAAAAAAACTCTTAAAAAGATAAAAAATAAAGATATTACTGAACTAGATACTGAGAAATTAATTAAATCAAAGTCTATTTCATTAGTAGAAAAGCTTTCTATTATTGCAGAGAGGGTTTTAAGAGTATTAGGTAAGCAAAAAGAAAATGTTTTAGTTATTAAAGATAAAAATACTTTTTCAGATTATGTAACAAAAGCAATTAATTTTGGTCGTATTGCAATAGATACTGAAACTAATAATTCAACTGATCCATGTGGTGCTGAAACTTGTTTAATGGGACTATGTTTATATTATGAAGGTGGCAAGCAAGCATATATTCCAGTTAATCATACTGATTTAAACAATAATAGATTAGCTTGGCAATTAACCGAAGAAGATTGTCGTGAGCAACTACAAAGAATTATTGATGCAAATATTCTTAAAGTTATGCATAATGGTAAGTTTGATTATGAAGTAATTGATAGAACTTGTCATATTAAGGTTGCACCAGATTGGGATACATTAGTTGCAGCAAGAATAATTGATGAAAATAAATATTCTGAGAAAAAGACAAGTTTAAAGTATATTTATACTACTGAAATTGATCCAAAACAAGAAAAATATTCAATAGATAAATTATTTGAAAAAATCCCATATAGATTTGTTGATCCAGATATTTTTGCATTATATGCTGCAACAGACTCAATGATGACAGATAAAGTTTATATTTGGGAATTACCAAAAATTGAAGCGATGGTTTCACATCTTGATGAGTTTGGTCGTGAAATTAAAGGTGGCGCATGGTTATTTCATAATATTGAAATGCCAATTGTTCAAGTAACAGCTGAAATGGAAATGGCTGGTGTCGAAGTTGATGAAGAGCTTGGTGCAAGACTAAAAGATAAATATAATAAAAAGCTTGAAAAAATTGATGATGAAATTGATAAATTATTATCATCATTAGATAAACTAATAAGTATTTGGAAGACTAAAAAAGTTGCCACTGTTCAAAGTAAAGTTTATGCACCTAAGAAATCTAAAACTTCGCTTGCAAAACTTGCTTTACAATATCCAAATACAGATAAAGATGGTAATAGATATAAAGTTGGTAAATCAAAAGCTTTACAATTAGAAACACCAATTAATTTATCTTCACCAGTTCAACTTGCTATTCTATTTTATGATATATTATTAAAAGAAGGTAGTACAATACCAGATACTAAAGAAGAATTAGCAGTATCTGTTGATGATATTTTAGCTGCTATTACAGCTGATGATAATAGAAAAACAGGTAAAGATGATTTAAAAGCAATTAAAGAAAAGTTATCATTTTATTTAGAAAAAGAAGATGAATTTGAAGAAGATGAAGATTCATTTAATACTTTAGATGAAGCACTTGAAAGAGTAGATAATAATAAAATTGAAACATTTAAAAGAACAGTTGCAGCAAAACTATGCAGTTTATTATTAGAACGTCGTGGTTATGCAAAATTAATTACAACATATCTTGATACTATTCCAACTTTAGCTGCACATTGGCCAGATGGTAGAATTAGATTTAGATTAAATTCAACTGGAACAGACACTGGTCGTTATTCTTCTGGTGGTCGTTGGCACTGGCTTGATGAAAATGATAATGATGTTGTTACTTCAGGAATAAACATTCAAAATATTCCATCAAGAGGTGATGGTAAAATCACAAGAATGCTTTTTAAAGCTAAAGTTGAAGAAAATAATATTTCAACTGATGATAATACTTTTATTGTTCCAGAAATTACAGAAGTTGAAACTATTGAGGGCTTTAAATATTGTAATGAATTAAAAATTGGTGATATTTTAATTGTTGACAATGAAAATATTGCAATTAAAAATATTGTATATAATACTGAAAATAAAACTTATTCAATTTATATTAACGAGGAGGTGATGCTAAATGAGTAGAACAATTCGAACTAAAACTTACTATAAAATTATCGGATCTGACTACTCTGCCTAGCTCAAGAACCAAGATTGTCAGCATATATGTCGCAAGATGATAATATGATTAATGCATATTTAAATAACCAAGATTTATATGCAGTTATTGCTCAATCAGCATTTGATAATAATTATGAAGATAATCTTGAATTTTACCCAGCAGGCACAGAAATTGAAGTTGATGGGCAAAAAGTTGTTTGTGGTAATAAAACACATTTGAATAAAGCTGGAAAAGAACGTCGTGCTGTTGGTAAAACTTTGCAATTAGCAACGACTTATGGTATGTCTGGTGCAACAGCAGGCCAAAGAATGGGCAAAACTAAAGAAGAAGGTCAAGCATTAATGGACAAATTCTTTAATAAGTTTGTCAAATTGAAACAAGCTATTGATCATTCAAAAGAAGAATTAAGAGATCGTTCTAATAATAAAGATGAAGCACCTTATGTTGAAGATTGGGTTGGTCGTAGAAGACATTTACCAGATTATACTTTAAATCCTTATGAAGTACACTTAGAAAATGAATCACCTGAATTTAATCCATTTTTAGAATGTGAAGATAAACAAAATCCTGCTGATGTTATGCTAAAAGAAAAATGGGAGCAAGCTATTAAAAATAAAGTTAACGCTTCACAAGAATGGCAAAAAAAGCAAAATCCTAATTTTAATGGTAACAGAGAAATGTCTAATGCAGCTTATAAAAGTTTAGCTCAAGAAGCAGCTAAAGAAAAAGTTGTTATTAGAGCAAATACCGGTCGTATTGCACAAGCAGAAAGACAATGTTTTAATGCAAGAATTCAAGGTGGTGCTGCTTCTTTAACAAAATTAGCAATGGTTAATATCTTTAAAGATGAAAGATTAAAATCAATGGGTGCATATTTAATCATTACAGTACATGATGAAGTATTAGTTGAATGTCCAGAAAAATATGCCGATGAAGTTGAAAAGATTTTACCAGAAATTATGGTTAATACTGCAAAACAAGCAGGTATTAATGTACCAATGAAATGTGACCCTTACAATGTTACAAGATGGTATTGTGATGAATATGCAGTAGCAATTCAAGAAGAATATAAAAAGCTTGAAAAATCTGGTTTATCAAAAGAAGAAGCTTTAAATAGTCTATATAGTGCTCATAGTGAATTGCCACAAGCTGCAATAATTAAGACTATTGAAACTGGCTGTGATCTAGATTTCTAACAAAAATATTGTATAATAATATAAATAAAATACTTGAAAGGAAAAAGATACAAAAATGATTTTAAATGTAAAAGATTTTAAAAATGTTGCAAAAACTATTTTACCTGCAGTTGATAACAAAGATGCTAAAGCTGCAAATCTTGAATTAGTTGCAAAAGATAATGTATTATCATTAAATGTTACAAATTTAGAATATTATGTTTCAGTTAAATTTGCAATTGACTCAAGCGAAACTTTTAAAGTAGTAGTAAAAGCTCAGCAATTCTTAGATTTAATTGCATCATTAACTGTTGATGAAATTGAATTATCAATAGAAGCTACTTCTATTAAAATTACTGCTGGCAAATCTAACTATAAATTAGCTATGATTTATGAAAATGGCGATTTAATGGACTTACCAACAATTACTCTTGATAATAAGACTGTTGAAATGCCAATTAGTAATGATATTTTACAAAGTATTTTAAATGTTAATGGTAAAGAGCTATTAAAAGCTAAGGCTTTAGATAAGGATCAACTTAATGAATTGCAAAAGTCTTATTATGTTACAGATGAAGGCTGCTTTACATTTGTAACTGGTTCTTGTTTGAATTCATTTAAACTTGAAAAGCCAATTAAAATGTTATTAAATGATAGAGTTGTTAAATTATTTAAATTATTCAGTACAGATGTTAATTTTAGTTTTGGTTATGATGCTTTAGCAAATGGCGTTATACAAACTAAAGTTGTCTTTGAATCAGATAATATTTATTTAGCAGCAATTATTGTTAATAGTGATATTTTATTAAATCAAGTTTTAGGTCCATATAATGCAACTAAAAATTATTTAAATGAAAATTATTCAAATAAATTAGTAGTTTCTGTCAATAGTTTAAACGCTGCAATTTCAAGAATTATGTCATTTAGTAAAGATGATAAATCTGTTGGTGATACACGAGTATTTGCTGCTACATTTACTATTGATAATAATGATTTAATTATTACAGATAGCATTAATAATTGTGAAGCTGTAAAAATTGAAAATAATATAGTAGCTGATACAAACTATAAAATGACTTTAAACTTAAATGATGTTAAATTATTATTAGACGGCTGTTCATCAGACTTTATCACTTTAAATTTTGGTAATCATAAATCAGTAGTATTTAGCAGACCAAATATTTCTAATTTAATTCCAGAATTAATGGTTGCTTAATATGGCAAAGACTGATCTTGGTAAAGCCTGAGAAGATGTCTTTAAAACAACATGAAAAAAGTGTTTTCCAAATACTTTTGTGTTTAGATTAAAAGACTTATTAAATGGCTATAAAGATACAAGTCAAAATCCATGTGATTTTCTTTGCTTTCCAGGTCATAATAAATTATTTATGGTTGAATGCAAAGAACATAAAAAAGCATCTATTCCATTTTCATCAATACCACAATATGAAAGATTATTAGAATATAAAAATACTAATAATGTTTATCCAGGTATTTTAGTTTGGCTTTCAGAAAAAGACATTGTTTTTTGAGTGCCAATATTAGAAATGGAAAAAATGGTCAAAGATGGCTGCAAATCAGTTGGAATTAGTGCAATAAATGATAAGAAATATAATATTGTAGTTTTACCAGCTGAAAAGAAACGTGTTTATATGGATGTTGATTTTACTTATTTATTAAAAATTAATCAAAATGGTGAGGTGCTTGATGAATAAAAAATTAGAAGAAGCATTAAATAGAGTAGATGAAACTTATTTTGATATAGTTGATATTGCTAATAATGCTGTAAAGCCAATTACTGCTGAGGCTGATAATTTAGTATCTACAATTAATCTAACTATTAATAGTTTATCTATTGATCAAATTAGAGATTATATATTACAATTACAATTAAAAGCATTTGAATTAAGTGAAATTAAAGAAAAAGCTGCATTAAAAGCAGAGCTTGCTGAAGCTTTGCAAAAAGAAAAATATGCAGCAAGTTTTAATGCTTTAGAAGGCTCAGCAGCAGTTAAAGATAAATTAGCTACTGTTGAAAATGCTCCAGAAGTTGTTTCAGAAGCACTTTATAATTTAATTGCTAATTTATTTAAAACAAAACTTGATCAGCTGCACAGATTGATTGATGCATTGAAATCAATTTTAATGAGTAGAATGCAAGAAACAAAATTTATGAATATTGGAATTGATAATAGCATTCCTGCCACAACAAATGGCAAAACTACTTTATAAGGAGAATTAAATATTTATGCCAACAATTGCAGATTTTGCAAAAAAAATTAATAAAGAATATAAAGATGATAATTTAATGATTATCAGTGATATTAAACCAAATTATGAAAGACTTGCTACAAATGCTTTAGGTTTAGACTACATTTTAGGTGGTGGTATTCCACTTGGTAGATGTGGTGAAATTTCTGGTTTATTTCATTCTGGTAAAACTGGACTTGCTTGTGTTATTATGGCAGCATATCAAAGAAAATTTCCAGATCAAACATGTGTATTTATTGACTGTGAACATTCACTAGATTTAAAATTCTGGTCTAAAATGACTGGTTTAGATTTATCTAAGTTATATTATTTAAATCCAAATGGTCAATCTGGTCAACAAGTATTAGATATGATTCTTGAAATGGAAACTTATGATGATATTGGTATGATAGTTCTAGATTCACTTCCTGCACTTATTCCAGAAGTTGTATTAGAAAGTGACTTAACTAAAGATAATGGTATGCGTTCTACTATGGCAAAACCATTATATCCATTCTATGCTAAAATGACTGAAATGGTAGCAAGAAAAAATAATATTTTTATTGCAACAAATCAAGTTCGTGATGGTGGTAAAACATTTACAGGTATTCAATTATATAAAGAACCTTGTGGTTTGGCTCCTTCTTTCTATTCATCTTGGATAATTAGATGTGGAACAAGAAAGTTTACTCTTGGTGATGATATGGATGCTTGTGGTGCTAAGAATGGTGAAGGTGCTGATGGCTTCAGACTACTATATAAAATTGTAAAGAATAAATGTGGTTCTTGTGCACGTGGTGGTGGTTTTGTAACATTTAGATATGAAACAGGTTTAGACTGGATTAATGACTTACTTGAAATTGCTGTTGGTTTTGGCTTTATTCATAGAGTTAATAATGTTACTTATGAACTATTAGACCTTGAAACTGGTGTAATTTATCAAGATGAAGATGGAAATGATTTACGTGGTAAAAAAGCTGATTTAATTGAATATATTAAAACAAATATTCCTTTCCAAAATAAATATCTTGCTATGCTAAACAGAGTTATTTCAGCAGATGATTCTAAGTCTTATGGTGAATTATTAGATGAAAGAGCAAATGCAGAAATTAATGCTCAACAAGCAGGTGTTGATAATGCATTTGCTGGAGTTAAAGAATAATGGCCTTAGGCGGCGGAATGAGAAAAAGAGAACGAGAAGGAGATAAAAAAACTCCTACTCGTACTTATTCTAAAAAACAAGAAGATTATGTAGCAAAAGTAGTTGGCGGCAGAGCTACTGCTAATTCTGGTGCTACAAATTTTCAAAAAGGTGATGTTTTAACTTCAGGTGAAGAAGCTTGGCTGATTGAGTGCAAAACAAAAACAACTCATGCTGATTCAATTTCAATTAAAAAAGATTGGTTTGAGAAAAATAAACAAGAAATGGCGTTTATGGGAAAGAAACATCAAGCAATAGCGTTTAATTTTGGACCTGGTGAAGAAATGCATTATATAATTGATGAATATCTTTTTCAAGAACTTTTAGAACATTTAAAAAATAAAGAATAAAAGGTGATTACATGAATAACAAACAACAAGATATTCCAGAAGAAGTTTTAAATGGTATTTTAGCAGGTTTACCAGCAGGTATGGCTAATTTGCAATTACCAGATAATAATTTAAGAGACTATTATCGAGACGAAGCAGATAGAATTATTTGGATTGATGATCAAGTTGATGATTCTACTATTAAAGTGATGGATAGAATTTTAAGATATAATTATGAAGATAAAAATATACCAGTTGAAGAAAGAAAGCCAATTAAAATTTTTATTGATACCCCAGGTGGCTCAGTAATTATAATGTGGTCAATTGTTAATGCTATTAAACTTAGCAAAACTCCTGTTTGGACAATAAATTGGTGTACAGCTTATTCTGCTGGTGCAACTATTTTAGCTGCAGGACATAAACGTTTTGCAATGCCTGGTTCAACAGCTTTAGTTCATTCTGGAAGTTGCTATTATGGTGGTAATCAAGAACAAGTTGATGCAGCTAAAAAGTTCTTTGATCGCTTAGGTAAAGAAGCTGACAACTTTTTATTGGCACAAACAAAAATTGATAAGAAAACTTTTAATAAAAAGAAGGCAAGTGATTGGTATTTTAATACACAAGAATGTCTTGAAAGTGGCCTTGTTGATAAAATAGTTGAATCTTTTGATGAAATACTTTAAAAATTAGACCACTTTTGGTCTTTTTTTATTGTATAATATATAAGAGGTATTAGTTATGTCTGATTATATTCAAAAACAACTTAAAAAATGTGCTTGGGCAAATTTAAATAATTATGATCCAAATACAAATACATATCATATTCCAAAATATTCTAAGCCAACGTATAAAGTTGGAGGAACTTATATTATTAAGCTTCCACTAGATATTGTAAATAATAAAGATAGTGTTTTAGCTACAAATTGGAATCATGGGCAAGCACCAAAATATCAATATTTAAAAGCATATGTTTCTAAAATGTTAAGTGCTTATATTTATGTTGATGCGTTAGGTTTTGATATAAATAATAGTCAAGATATAAATGATATATTTAGTGGTTGGTTAGATGCAACTACTTTAGAACAAATAGCAATTATATAAGAGGTGATAAAATGTCATTAGCTGTTAAATATAGACCACAAACTTTTGCAGAAGTAACTGAACAAACTGTTACTGTTAAAATTTTAGAAAAAGTTATAGAGCAAAGAAGTTTTAAAAATGTATATTTATTTTCAGGTAAAACGGGAGCCGGTAAAACAACAATTGCTAGAATCTTTGCTAAAGCAATTAATCAAGGTTTAGGCGAGCCAATTGAAATGGACTGTGCTTCAAATAATGGGGTAGATGATGTTAGAGCTATTATGGAAAAAGCAAGTCAAAGAGCATTAACTGGTGAATATAAGATTTTTATTTTAGATGAATGTCATGCAATAACTACACAAGGTTGGCAAGCATTTTTAAAGGGTATTGAAGAAACGCCAAAATACACAATTTTTATTTTCTGTACAACTGAACCAAATAAAATTCCTGCAACAGTTCTAAATAGAATGCAAAGATATAATTTTGCTAATATATCAGCTGGCGGAATTCGTGACAGATTAAAATATATTTGTCAACAAGAAGGCTTTACTAATTATGATGATACTTGTGATATTATTTCAAAAATTAGTCAAGGTTCGATGCGTGATGCAATTACAACATTAGAACAATGTGCAGATTTATCAACTGATTTAAGTCTTGAAAATACCAAAGATTTACTTGGCGACTTTTCATATGAAATTATGATGAGATTTACAAATTATTTAATTGATAGAAATGAAGCCGAAGTAATTAAGTTTATTGAAAAGATGTATAATTCTGGCAGAGATTTAAAAGTATTTGTTAATGCATATTTAGATTTTATTTTAGATTTAATTAAATATATTTTATTTAAAGATATTAGTTTAACGACAATTCCTGCTTACTTAGAATATACGCAAGATAATTCAATTAATATTAAGTATACTGTTGGTAATGATAAAGAAAGTTTAGGTTTCTTTAATGGCTTAGCTGATTTATTCTTAGAAATTAAAACAGCAATTAAAAATGATCCTTCTTACAAGTCAACTATTATTACAATGTTATTAAAAGTGGTGAGATAATGCTTGTAGGTCAAAAAAAGCTATTAGAAAAGTTAGATAGCTATACTATAAAAACAGTACCAAAAACAATATTATTTTTAGGTGAAGAAGGCTGTGGAAAAAGAACATTTGCTAAGTATCTAGCAAATAGACTTGATTTAAATTTTGTTGAAATTACAGATGCTTTAACGCCTTCACAATTAAGTGATTATCAATATACTGTTCTTGGCACTTTATATTTAATTGATTTAAGAAAATTCTTAACTAAAGAAGGCAAAGCTCAAAATTCATTTTTAAAGTTTATTGAAGAACCTGGTGAAAATGCTTTTATTGTTTTAACTGCTAATTCTGAAATTGGTATTTTGCCAACTATTTTAAATAGATGTACAAAAATTTATTTTGAAAGTTATACAGCAGATGAATTAAAGCAAACTCAATGGCTTGAAACTAAAGCTTTTGATGAACTATATGATATTTGCAGAACGCCTGGACAAGTAATTAGTACAAGTGTTGATGATGTCAAAAAAGCATATGATTTAAGTCAACTAATTTTAGATAATATAAAAGCTTTATCATATCCAAGATTATTAGCCACAACTTTATATATTAATGATAAATGGCATGAAGATAGACTTACATTTGAGTTATTTTTAAATACATTAATTTATGTTGCCTATAAAAATTATTTAAAAAATAATAGGCTAACAGATTTAATTATTTATAATTGTGCAGTTAAAGCTCTACAAACTAAGATTATTGTTGGTGGCTTAGAAGAACATGCATTGGTTAATTTGCTAACAAATATTTATGATGAGGTGCAAGCATGCAATTAATTGATTTAAAGAAAAGTATTAAAGAAAAAGATATTCCAGATGATTTCTTAATTTTTGTTTGCCCTGATACTGATTTTTTAGCAAAGCAATATATTGAAGAAATAAGTGCAGTTAAAAATATGACAATTAATAAAATTAATTCACTACAAGAAACAGTTACTTCAGCTATTTCTTTAGTATTTAATTATAACTCATATTTAAATATTTTAACAGTTGATAATTTTGATGAAAAGTTTACTGATTATGAACAATTTACAAATACTATTGTTTTATGCAAAAAAGTAGACAAATCTATTACAGCAAGAGTAGATGAATACTGTGTATCATTTGTGCTACCTGAGCCTTGGCAAATAATTGATTATATTAAAGTTTCTTGTAAAGGTCTTGATGATGAACACGCGGAAGCTTTATATAACTGTTGTGCAAGACTTGGTACAGACAATAAGTTAAAGGTTGATTTATATAGAATTGAAAATGAATTAGATAAAATTAAATTATTTGATGAAGCACAAGCAAATAGTATTGTTGATGGCTTATTATGTGCAGCTAATACAGACTTAATTCAACAGATAAAAACATATGACTTAGTTGATGCAATTATTAAAAATAATAAAGATTTTATTAAAGAGGCGTGGAGAGTAAGAGAATATTGTGATTTTCAAGCAACCTATTTAACAGCTTTATTAGTACCAAAATTTAGAGATATTTGTCTAGTATTAGCACCAACAGCTACTGCTGAAGCTTTGCATATGTCATCAAAGCAGTTTGGTTATTTAAGAAGTCAATATGGTAGAAATCCAGCTATGATTGAAAGAACTAAAAATATTTTAAAATTTATTTCTGATATTGATCGACGCATTAAAGAAGGTAAATTAGATTTAGATGAATATCAAAAAGAAGATTATATTTTAAGCCGAATTTTAAGCTTTTAATTAAATACTTAAACTTATTAAGAAAAATATAGAAAATGCGATACAGGCTAAATTTTGAGCCTTATATTGCAAATTAAAGGATAAATGACATGCAAGATACAGAAAAGTTATTATTAAAAAATGCAAGTTATTCAAAAATAGATAAATACAAGCAATGTCCGTTCATGTATAATTTGTTATATAATGAGCATATAAATCCATATTCACAAAATATTGCAACAGTTTTTGGTAAAGCAATTCATGCAGTAGAAGAAGCTATTGCAAATGACATTAAGGATGAAAAGCCAATAAATTATATTCAATATAAAAATGATTTTATTTTAAAAATGTACAACGTTCAATATGAATATAATAAAGAATATTTTAATGCTGAAAAGCAGTATGCTAAGTTAGCACGAGAGTATTTAGATAATGGAATCTATAGACTTGAAAGCTTTATAAAATGTCATCCAACATATAAAATTATTGGAACTGAGCTACACTTTAAAGATATTGAGATTGAAGGTGTCAGTTTTCAAGGTGCCATAGATAGGCTTTTATATGATACAGCTACAGATTCTTATATTATTCATGACATTAAAACTTGGGATAAGCCAGCTAAAGAAAATGATATAAAAACACCATTACAGTTTTTAGTTTATGCTGAAGCAATTAAAAAGCTATATAATGCAGACTTAGATAAAGTTACTTGTTTTTATGACTTACCTTGTTGTGATGTATATCAAGAAACTTGTACTGCTGGTTGGATAAAGCGTGGTCATACACAACTTAAGGAGCTATTTAAAAAGATAGAAAACAAAGAATATGCACCTACACCATCTGCTTTATGTAATTATTGTATATATAGTAAAACAAACCCAGAAGCAAGATTTGATACAAAGTATTTATGTCCATATTATTCTATTTGGCTAAGAACTTCAAGGTCTAAGACAGATATGACTACTGGTGAATTTTACTATACAGGGGATACTAATTATTTAGAGATTTTACAGATGTCCTTAGATAAAAGTTGTATTAATATGGCAGCCAAAGATTATGCTGTTTTGTATAATAAACATAAGTTAGAAGAGAAAGAAAAGAAAAAAGAATAAAAAATGTGCTAAATTAATAGTATTAACATTTTATAATTTAGAGAGGGAGTGACAAATTCAAAAATGGCAAAAGTTATTGCATATCGTAACAGAGAAACAGGTGAGCTTGAGGATATAACTTCATTAATTCGTCGTTTTAAGAAAAAGGTATTAGATGACCAAATTTTGTATGAATGTAAACGTCGTGAATGTTTTATTCCAAAATCACTTAAAAAGAAATTAAAGTCAATTGAAGCAAAAAAACGCCAAAAGAAAAATTATAAGCCAAAATATTAAAATTTTAAAAAAATTATTGTATAATAATATGAAATAAAATAAAATATTTTATAGGGAGTTTTTATGGCAGACACTAAACAAATTATTGATATTAATGTTGTACTTACAAATACGGCGAATAAGGTTAATAAACTTATTATTAATGAGCAAAATAAAATTGAACAATCAAAAGAAGAAATTCTTAGATTAGAAGGACGCTATGCAATGATAGAAGAAATGTTAACCTATTTTAAAACTAAAAAATTAAAAGTAGTAGAAGATTGTTGTGAAGACGATTCAAATAAAGTCACTGACAATGAAGTAGCGGAGGAAAATTCTGCAAATGATACTAATCAATAATTTCTTAGCTAGAGCTGTTGAAGCCGATAATGAAATTGTTTGTGGCATTTTAATAGGAATTATATGTGTTTGTTTACTTATTTTTGGAATTTTTATAACAAAGTTATTTGACCAAGAAAATAAAATTGCAGATAATGTAAAACGACGTGAAAAGATAAATAAGATTAAAAAAAGAAATTAGCTAAAAATATTAGTTAAAATATTAGCTAAATTAAATGTAAAAAAGTTATTCAGCAAAACACAGGAAACTGTGTGACGCAAAGCTATAGGACCTGAAATGGTAGCCAGTTGCAATTATGCGAGTGGCTTTTTATTTTATTTTAATAAAAAGCTTAGTACGTATAATTTAAGGCAAAGCAAGAGAAATCTTGTGACGCAAAGCTATAGGGTCTAAGAAGAGACAGCCAGTTGCAAAAAGCAATTGGTTTTTATTTTTTAAGGAGGTGGTAATTAGTTATGAAATTACTGACAACGAAGTATCTGATTACCAAGAACTTCTTACTTCTTGGAATATTAGTTACAGGTTTGTTATCAGCAATCATCGGTGTGTTAGCGTTCTTTGGTCAAAACATGGGAACATTCGTTATATCACTTGGTGATGATGCCTTTAGGACAGGTATTATCTTATCAGATAATAAAGAATTCACAACTTCAAGTCCTCGTTTGTTGGTTAACCCAGTTAACAACTCAATGCCTGTATCGTTTGATGATATAGCAATACAAGAATGTATGTCAACAGATGGTGACTTTGATGATCCGAAAGGATTAACTTATATTGGCTATACCTTCTATCTTATGAACGAAGGAAACACAATTGTAGATGTAGAATTCAATATTGATATTGTAAATGTTACAAAAAATATTGATGCAGCTGCAAGAGTGATGCTAATACAAGATGATGATTTAACACATTTATCAATTTATAGAAAAGCGGATTCTAATCCAATAAATTACTACGATCATACCCCATATGAGTTGTCAAAAGACTTTGAATCAAATGGTAGAGTGTGCACAAACACTTTTGAGTCTTTTAGACCTAGTGATGTCAAAAAGTACACTTTATTTATTTGGTTAGAAGGTTGGGATGAAGATTGTATTGACTCTGTTATGGGTGGACAATTAAGAATGAACATGACGTTTAACATTGTTAAAACTCTTGTTGAAGATGATTAGATTTATTTAAATGTGATGAAAATTCAATTTTCTGATTAAAAAGGTCAATAAAAAATAATATATAATATAAAAAAATATGGGAGAAAATTTATGAAAAAATTTACTACAAAATTATTAATGTCTATTATTGCTGTTGCTTTTGCTTTCATAGCATTAGGGACTTCTACTTATGCATGGTTCTCAATGAACCAAACTGTTGAAGTAATTGGTATGCAAATTAGTGCTAAATCAGATTCAACATTCTTAATCATCGGTGATGTAAATGATTTAAATGCTGTTCAAACAAATAATGCTGTTACAATTCCTATGACTGTTGAAACTAACTTAAAAGTTTATCCATCAGCTCATGATGAATTAACAAATGCTGCAGATGCTGCTAATGTTGGAAACTGGTATTTTGAAACTGCTGCTACACCAGATGCAAGCACTGCTAAAGATGGCACTAAAAATGCATTAACTGCTGAAAACTTTGCAAAATATGTAATTAAAAAGACTGTATATGTAACTTTAGCTAAGGGTTCAAATCAAGCAACTAACTTAAAAGTTAACAACTTTGCTCTAACTCAAAGAACAGATGAAAACTTAAGCGGAACTTCAAAGACTCATTCACCAGTTAAAGTTGTTATTGCTTCTTCAAGTAAAGCTATTGAATTTGATTCAACTAATACAACTTCAAATGAAGTTTTAGCTGCAACTGTTACAGATCAAGCTTTAATCGCATTAGATATTTACATTTACTACAATGGTGCTGATACTAATGTATTTACAAACAACATTGCTAACTTAGCAGGTGCTACAATTACATTATCATTTGGTGTAGAAACTGTTGCTCAAGGCAACTAATTAACTAATTAAGTTTTAATAAAGCCTAGGCATTTCTAGGCTTTATTTTTAAATTATTTAGAGAGGAGAAATAGTATGCGTAAAAAAATATTAATTACATCTATTATAAATATCATACTTATACTATGCTGTTTTATAGGTATAACATTTGCATGGTTTGCTATGAATGATAAAATAGAAGCTACAAATTTACAAATATCAGCACGTCAAGATGTTATTAATTTATCGCATACTGTTTATAAGTATGATAGTGAATTATTGCATGGGTATGATGCAACAAATGACATAGATGCTTTTGAACTTCCACCTTATGATTCAATTATTATATCAAGAAATGAACATTCCTCTATTATTATTAAATTACAACTTACTGGAACTGCTGTTTTAAAAGGTGATCCAATTACATTAACTTTTTTCTGCTCAGAGACAAGTAGTGAAACAAAATGTCTATCAAATGTACTATATTTTAAAATCGCTTTATTTACAATTGATGAAACTGACCCAGCAGTAATTTTTTCTAGTGCTGAAAATAATTTTAGTAATATTCAAAATAAATTATCATTTGTAAACGGTAATAGTAAAAATACTACAATTACGTATACTTTATCTGATTATAGTGATTTTATCAGTGATGTCTTTTTAGACGCATATATTCAAATAGATTATAATCCAGATTTGGTAGAAGACACTGGAACAATTTCTTACGATGATTTAACACAAGTAATTACTTATAATCCAGATATTTATTTATTACAAGTAACTGCCGATAGTTCGGAGGATTAAATATGAAGAAAAAGTTATTGATTATTTTATTTCTTTTATTATTTATGCTTTCTGGTGCTTCAGTAGTATATGGTTGGTTTATTTCTCAAACAACTGTTGACTTAGATTTTAAAGGTAGCGTTGTTACAAGTTATTTTCATTGTGGAACTGGAGAAGAAGATGATCCATATGTAATTACAAGACCTGTACATTTATATAATTTGTCACAATTATATCAATTATTAGAGGACTTTGATACACAAAATTATTATTTTCAAATTGGATATGATTTAGATAATTCTGGAACTAATAAAGTTTATTTATATAATGATAATGGTGAATATCAAAATGGCACATTAACTACAACTTTAAATATGAACCATTATACTGATTTTACACCAATTGGCACAGTAGATCACCCATTCAATGGTATTTTTGATGGTAATTTATTAACAATTAATAATTTACATATTTCAGGTGATGCACAGTCGGATGTAGGAGTCTTTGGTTATTTAGGTCTAGATGCAAATGTTAAAAATTGTTATTTTGATAATTTAACTATAAATGTAGATAGAGCAGACACTACATTATTAGCAACTAATGAAGAACACACTGCTCATGATGATAATGTTTGTTATGTTGGTTATATTGCAGGACATATAGAAACAGCGACTAGTTTAGAAAATATTTATGTTAATAATTGTAATATTTCTGGAACAGGTGATGTAACAGTTGTAAATAATTTAGGTTATTATGGATATTGCGAAGATGCTATGTCAATTGAAGAAATTGCTGCAAAAGCTAAAGGTGAAGATATTAGCTGGGGTGGCTCTGTTGATATGGAAGCAATGTATAATAGATTATACTCTGTTGCTGGTCGTGCAACAAATGGAAATAATTATGTATATGATACAAATAATATTTATAAATTAGATGGTACAACAGAGGTAGAAAATACATTAACTGGGCAAGCATATACTTATTATTCAGAAAAAATTGGTTCATTTGTATTTTCTTCTGCAAGAGGAAACTATATGTATTTACATGGAGGTACTACAGTTACACCTATTACTGAAAGTAGAGGAAATCAATATACTGGCTATACAATTTCATCAGGAACTCATTATTTATCAACTGATGGTGAAAGCTTGATTGATTCAAATGCGGCAAATGCCACAGTATGGCGAATCTCTGGAAGTACTATTTATACAGTTATTGATGGAACTCGATATTATTTACATTATTCAACAAGTGGCTGGATTTCAACTACCTATACATTAAATGTTTCGACATCAAGTACAAACTGGACAATTACAAATGATGATGATAATTCACAGATATATTACAGAAGAAATAATAATATATATTATATAAAATATAATAATAATGCTTGGAGAATGGCAACAGGCTCTGCAAATATTTCATTGGATACACAAATAGGCTATGAAATAATCAGAACTGAAGGGACTTCTTATGTTGATTATGAAAATGGAACAAATACTTATTTTCCTCTTATTACAAATACAGATTATACTGCCGCTAACATCAATACAGGTTATGTAGTATCTGGCTCAAATGATAGAACAACATCAGGAACTTACCCAGTAAAATCTGGTGATATTCGTGTCTCTAAGTATTCTACATCAGATATTTCAAATAGTTATTCAGATGGAGCATTAAGAACAGTTTATACTATTGATAAAAATGGTAATCGACAAACTGTCTCTGCAAATAATTTTAAAAAATACTCTGAATCAGCGGGAAAATTATTAGACATGATTTCAAGCGATAATATTTATGGACTTCACTTCATGTCAGGTTTAATTGATTTAAATAATATTGTTACAGCTAATTATGCTTTAATAAATGGTGAAGAAAAATCAAATTATCAATTACCAGCAAATTCTATAGATTTTAATTTACTTGAAAAAGGTTATATTAATTTCTTTGCTGGAACGTATTTTGCAAATAATAATTCATTCTTTAGTTTGCATCATATTGAACGTGATGAAGAAACTGGAGAGATCACTGCTATTAAAGAAATTAAAGAAATTTATAGTGATGGAATTGCTAGACACAGCTATATTTATAAATATAATGATAATACATATTCTGAAACATTAACAAATGAATATTCATTAATATTCACCACTTCACAAATTAAACGTCAAAATAGCTTAACAGATAACGCTGTATATTACTTTGAAGTTCCTGTAAATGAGGGTGAATATGCATTAGGTTCTGTTGATGGTGGAACTGGTGCTTATTTAATGTATCTTGATATTGGAACTAATGGCGGTTCTGATGAGTGGAAAACTGTAGACAATTTTGGAAGTATTGAATATAGAACAAGTCCAGATACAGCAGAAAATTCTATTTTCTTATTATCCTATGAATGTACTAATACTAATAATGTTAATATTTCTGTTTCATATGATTCAACAAATAAGCGTTATACAGTAACTTGCACTGTAAATGAACCAACATTAGTAAAATTAGCACTATTATCCGGTGAATACAGTTTAGATTTTAATGGAACTATATATACAAAAGTTGATTTATATTCACTATTAATTGACTAGTTTAGACTAGTCTTTTAAATTTTGTAAAAAATATTGTATAATATAATAGAACAAAAGTAGTCCCAAAAGGATGATTTTATAGCTCAAAAGGCAAAAGGAGAAATATTATGTCACACTATAGTGGCAAGTGCGATCTTGCAGACCATATAGCTGGCACTGGTGGCTGGTTTGATAAAAACGGAAATCCAGTAAAATTTGGTGATGAACATGTTAATGTTTATTATTCTGATGAGTGGCTAGATTTTTTAGCATTTAAAAAAGCAACTGGTGGTAAATTATATCAACATCAAAAAGTTGTAGTAACTGAATATAATCAAAAAGAAGTTGCTGAAAAATTACCAGATGTATTCGAAATTATTGAGCACAAAAATATTGTAGACGATAAAAGAGCAAAATTTGGTAAAAAAGAAAAAATTACTTATACTTATAAATATTATAATCATGAATATACATTAAAAGAATTAAATAAGCACGGTGTTTATGTTACTATTGAAGTTCCATTTAATACTTTATTAGATTTAATTCAATACTATCCATATTTAGTTGCAGCTTCTGTGAGCAGTGATGGCAAACAAAGTGTTTATATTTCTAAGCAAAGTTTTGTAGATGAAGAACGTGAATCACATTATGAACATGGCTTATTTTCTAATGTGTGGATACATTATAAAGAAAAGTTAGCAGAACATTATCAAGAAGTTGTTTTAAGATATTTTAATCCAGCTGGAAGAGAACACGTTGAAACAATTAAATTTGAAAATGTTGATGGTAAATATATTGGCAAAACTTCTAAAGCTATCGATGAAAATTTTAAAGTAGTATGGTCTTGGCCTGATAAGCAAATTAAATCACATTGGTGTTCACCAAAAGTTGTTGATTATGCAAATGGTATAATTGAAATGAGCTTGTCTGACTATGAACATTTTTTAGGTAATACTATGGATGTTTATTATGTTGAGGCTAGAGAATATGAAAGATATTTAGGTTAATATTATGGCAGAAAAAACAGTTAAAGTTAGTTTAAAAGATTTATATCAATTTTTAATTTCTGAATGTCGTTATGGCTATACTCGTAATAATCATTTAATGCCAAGTGGAGTATATGAGAAAGTTAAACAATATTTTCCAGAAATGTTTAAAATTGATGAAGAGTATGCAATTTATACATTAAAACAACTTTGCGAGGAATGTATTAGTCAACAATTAGTTATGAATTTTTATGATGGCGAAGATGATGAATATAATAGTCGTGGAGAAGCAATAGAATTTATTTCTTGGTGCCTACAAGAAGTTCATAAAGTAGAACCTTATTGGTTTCCATATAACATAGATCAATATTTAGAAAATCTTAAAAAAGATTATGAACCAAGATATAATGTTTATGAATTAAAAGATAAAGAAAGAATATTATTAACTGAAAAGCCTATAAGCGTTATGGATTATATTAAAGTTATTACTGACACAGTAAATTCTAATACTGCAATTTTTAGAAAAGAAACTATTAGAGCAATAGACAGAGAAAATCCAATAAGTAAATATGATGATTATATTTATCATGTAATAGAACCAGTTGAAAAAGATTTTTATGTAGAACATATTTAAAATATATACACGGGCAGTCTCACGTGTGGCAAGGATGCTCTTCCTGCCAGATAGACCAGACCTCTTTGTAGCGTTGACGCGTAAGGTAAATGCTACCGCCATGTCGGTGAAAGATGACAAGGGGATTTAGTTAGTTTCTACCCAGAGCCGTGAAATTAATAAAGAGCATTATTTTTGAAACAAATTGTCGTTGAATGAATGACAAATAAACAAAACATTCAGCAAATTCCTCCTAATATCCATATTTCATATTTATTTCCTCCTACTTGAAATATATTGACGGCAATTATCTAGATTATATTGTATAATATTATGGAGGCTTCGGTAAGTGGTTATGCCTATGGTCTTCAAAACCATCATCGAGGGTTCGAATCCTTCAGCCTCCGCCAAGTAAATAAATACCAGTTTAATTTGATATTAAATTGGTATTTTTAATTAAAAATATTATAAAAATATTGTATAATAATATAGTAAATGAGGTATTATATGACTTATCAAGAAATTAAACAAGCACCAATAATAGTATTTGATGAAGAACCAGTTTTGCCTGGAACAACTATTAATTTGGTAACTGCGAGTAAATTTTTTATAGATACATGTAAAGTATCACAAAATTATTTTAAGAATCAAGTAAGTGTATTTTTTAGAGATAAAGAAACTCTAACAGTAAAGCCAGCTGGGCTATTTGGCACTTTTCAAAATATTACTTTTATTTCAGATGAAAGTGTATCATTTAACATTGTTTTAGAAAAAAGAGCTTATTTAGTAAGTATGATGGATGATACTTTTGAATTAAATAATTCAATTGGGGCTGAAGTTCTTAACTATCAATGTGCAGACCTTCAAGTTTATACTGATACTGAAGATCTTACAGATGAATCAGCTGCTCTTTTTAATGTAATTTGTAAAAAAGCAAGAAAATATAAAGACCAAGTTTTTTCAGATATTTTTGCTGTTGAGCAATACTTAGATGCAGAAGATAAGAAGTCCTTACTTTGTGATACAATTGTTGCAAATTTGTCAGTAGTTAAAGTTAATATCTATGATTTTTTAGCTGATACTGAGTTTAATAGTAGACTTCATAAAGTTGCTTCTTTAATGCTACAGGTTGAAAAGCTTGCAGAAATTGATAGACAAATTGAAAGCTCTGTACAAGCTGATATAATGAAAGAGCAAAAAGAATACTATTTACGAAAAAAATTAAGAGCTATTCAAGAGGACCTTGGTGATGTTGATAAAGCTACTGCTGATATAGATAGTCTAAGGGAAAAAATTAAATCTATTGGTATGCATGAGGCTGCAGAAAACCAAGCATTAAGAGAGTTAAAGCGCTATCAATCAACAAATGGCGCTTCACCCGAATCTTCAATGATTAGAAACTATCTTGATACTTTACTTGCACTTCCTTGGAATGTAAGAACTGAAGATAATACAGATATTGATGCTGTTAAAGCAAAACTTGATGAAACACATTCTGGTCTTGATAAGCCTAAAGAAAGAATTTTAGATTATCTTGCAGTTAAATTATATTCTCAAAAAACACCACAAACTATTCTTTGCTTAGCTGGCCCTCCAGGAACTGGTAAAACAACTATTGCAAAATCAATAGCTGAAGCACTTGGAAGAAAGTTTGTTAAGCAATCACTTGGCGGTGTAAAAGATGAAGCTGAAATTAGAGGTCATAGAAGAACTTATTTAGGAGCTTTGCCAGGTAGAATTATTAATGGTATTAAAGAAGCTGGCTCTAAAAATCCTGTATTCCTATTAGATGAAATAGATAAACTTGGTGCTGATTATAAAGGTGACCCAAGCGCATCATTACTTGAAGTTTTAGACCCTGCACAAAATGAACATTTTATGGATCATTATCTTGAATTAGAATTTGATTTATCAGAAGTTATGTTTATTTGTACAGCTAATGATTTATATTCAATTCCAGCACCTCTTAGAGATAGAATGGAAATTATTGAATTGTCAAGCTATACAAGACTTGAAAAATTTAATATTGCAAGGGAACATACTATTGCTAAATCGTTAGAAAAAAATGGTCTTGAACCTGAAAAATTTAAAATAACTGATGAAGCTTTAGATGAATTAATTAGATATTATACACGTGAAGCTGGTGCTCGTCAATTAGAACGTTGTATTGATACAGTAGTTAGAAGATCTATTAAAAAGATTATGTCTGAGCATTTAGATAAAGTTGTTGTTGATACTGCTTTATTAAAAGAAATGCTTGGCAAGAGAAAGTATGACTATGATATCGTTGAAAAAGAAGATTTAGTTGGCGTTGTTAATGGTTTAGCTTATACTGATTTTGGTGGAGATGTTTTACAAATTGAAGCAGTAGCAACTCAAGGTAAAGATGATAGTAATGGTAGTTATACAATTACAGGTAATCTTGGTGAAGTAATGAAAGAATCTGCAGAAGCTGCTTATAACTGGATTAAATCTCATAAAATGTTATTTAATATGACTAATTCACAATTCCACTCTGACTTACATATTCACTGTCCAGAAGGAGCAGTACCTAAAGATGGACCATCTGCTGGTGTAACATTTGTTACTGCAATGCTAAGTGCTATGTCAGATACTCCAGTAAAACATAATGTTGGTATGACTGGTGAAATTTCATTAAGAGGCCGTATTCTTCCAATTGGTGGTCTAAAAGAAAAATCAATTGCGGCTTATACAGCAGGTCTTGATACAATTTATATTCCAAAAGAAAATGAGCGAGATATTGAAGATTTGCCAGATGAAATTAAAAATAATTTAAAAATTATTCCAGTTAGTCATATTGAAGAATTATTACCAGAAGTATTAACTAGAAATATTTTAGAGGCTTAATATGAATAAAGCTATAATGTTATCTGGTATAAAACCAACAGGTATACCAACTCTTGGCACATTGCTTGGAGCAATTAAACCGCTTGTAAAATATCAAGATGAATATAATTTATATATATTTATTGCTGATTTGCATGCATTAACACTTCCAATTAAGCCAGAAGAATTAAAAGAAAATTCACTAAATTTAATTGCAACATATTTAGCTGCTGGGTTAGATGATAAAAAAACAGTATTATTTAAACAGTCAGATGTTCCTGCTCATAATCAATTAGAGTGGATATTAACTTGTAATTCTGTTATGAGACATTTTTATGAAATGCATCAATATCAGCTAAAGGCAGCTAGTATAACTGCTCATGAAGGCATTCCAACAGGAATTTTTATGTATCCAAGTTTAATGGCTGCAGATATATTATTATATGATGCCGATTATGTTCCTGTTGGTATTGATCAAGTCCAACATATTGAATTAACTAAAATACTTGCTGATAGATTTAATAGAACTTATGGTGAAACTTTTAAATTACCAAAACCTATTATTTCAAAAACTGGTGCTAAAATTATGTCTTTATCTGACCCAACAAAAAAGATGAGTAAATCTGAATCTGATAAAGGAACTATTTATCTTTTAGAAGATATTGAAAAAACTCGTAAAAAAATTATGAAAGCAGTTACAGATGCAGAAAGTAAAATTTATTATGATCCTGAGCATAAGCCTGGAATTAGTAATTTACTTTCTATCTATGCTGGCTTAAAAGATATTTCTATAGAAGATGCTGTAGAAATATTTAAAGATGAAAAAGATTATGGAATTTTTAAAAAAGCTGTTGCAGATATTGTTTGTGCAGAATGTTTAAAAATTCAAAATAAAGTAAATGAGTTAAAAACTGATATTAATAAATTAAATAAAATTTTAATGACCGGCGCTGAAAAAGCTAAAATAAGAGCAGATAAAAAAATTTCTGAAATTTATTTTAAAATTGGTTTAAAATTTTAAAAAATTTATTGTATAATAATATATAGGTAAATATACTACCTATTTGTTAATTTAATACATTACGTATAAACAGTTTTTCAATAACTTTTCTGAGCATAAAAAGTTATTTATTAAAATAATAAAATATTAAAAAAATATTAGCTAAATTAAAATGTAAAGAGCATTTAACTAATTAGTTAATAAACTAATTTGTATTTTATAAAAATTTTTAAAAGGAGCAAGGTTATGCTATTTAATATGATTTGTAAACAATATAATAATCATAGAGAACCAGGTTTTGATAGTTTAGTATCTATTAAGACTCTTTTAGTTGCGCCTACATGCCGTCTTTTAAAAGGAGACCCAATCATATTGTCCATCTTAAATTCTAAAAATATAAAAACAGCTAATATGAATAGAAGTTTGTTAGCAAGTTAAGAATATCAAGTCTTAGTATATTTTTGGAATAGATGTTCATATATATCTTTGGGTCCGTAAGGATCCATTTTTTTTCGCTGTTTTGAATTTACTAAATAGAAAACGTTTTCGTTTTAAAAACTATTTACAAATTAAAAAATATATAGTATAATAATATTGTAAAATTATTTAGGGCTGTAGAACAATGGTTAGTTCAACTGGCTTTGACCCAGTAAATTGCTGTTCAAATCAGCACGGCCCTGCCAAAAATAAATTAAAGGAGATTAAGCGTATGAAGCGAAAATCTAAACAAACAACTAAATATCGAAAACTTTATGCGCTTGTAGCTCAGTAGGTAGAGCAGCGGACTTTTAATCCGTGGGTCGACAGTTCGAGCCTGTTCAAGCGCACCAATAGTTGCGCGTCTTTAACTCAGCTGGTAGAGTAGCAGACTCTTAATCTGTTGGTCCAGAGTTCGAATCTCTGAAGACGCACCAAATATCCTCATAGGCTAACGGAAAGACCAATGGCCTTCTAAGCCATTTGTGAAGGTTCGAATCCTTCTGGGGATGCCAATAAATTTGCAGATATGGTATAATGGCTATTACGCGACCTTGCCATGGTTGAAATGACAGTTCGATCCTGTTTATCTGCTCCAATATGCTCTGATAGCTCAGTTGGGATGAGCACTTGTCCTACAAGCAAGATGTCGTAGGTTCGATCCATGCTCAGAGCACCAATTAGAAGGAAAACTAAATAAACCAGTTGGACCGCCCTAAGGACCCAGAGAGTGCGGTATATAAGTATCTCCACGACCACATTATGGATAGGTGGCAAATAAATCAACTTAAAAATAGCAAGTTTTCTCGATTTGTAGCTAGTTCTAAATCGTAGGGAAGTAGTTCAACTGCTCGATAAAAAGAACGCTCAGAAATGAGAAATGCAAGTCTGGAGTCATTGCCTTCCTGCACCAATATGGCCCGGTGGCGGAATAGGTAGACACGAGGGACTTAAAATCCCTTGCCCGTAAAGGCGTGTGGGTTCAAATCCCACCCGGGCCACCAAATAAATAATTAGAGCCTATGCTTATTTCTAGAGCTCAATAGAGCAATTGACTTTTAATCAATGGGTGTGAAGCTAGGCCAAATATATGGTTCTCTGGCAGAGGTAGTCTATGCAGCGGACTGAAAATCCGCAGAACTTGGTGCAATTCCAAGGGGGACCGCCATTAAAAAGGAATTATTTATGAAGAAAGAAATAATTAATTGTTGTTGTTGGTGTGATTATTTAACTTGTCAAAGAAAAAATAAACGAGTTAGAAGACATTGCAAAGTCTATAAGGATTTTGTTAAAGGTAGACTTCATAGAAAGCACTTAAGACAAAAAGAAAAATCAGAAACTAAAAAAGAATTAAATTAGTGAATAATTTTGGAGAGTTGGCAGAGTTTGGTTTATTGCACCTGACTTGAAATCAGACGTGGTGAAAGCCACCGTGGGTTCAAATCCTACACTCTTCGCCAATAAATCAGGGTATACGTCAATTTGGTAGACCACTAGGCCTGGAACTTAGAAGTTGTAGGTTCGAATCCTACTACCCTGACCATATGCGCTCATAACCGAACTGGTATAGGTGCCAGTCTTAGAAACTGAATTTTGCAGGTTCGAGTCCTGCTGGGCGCACCATTAATAGAGTGATAATGTAACTAGTAGCATAGCTCCCAGGGGTAATTACAGACACAGCAAGTTTAGGTGCAAATCCTAATCACTCTTCCAAAAGACAAGAAAGGAATATAAATATGCTATATAATAAGATTTATACAGATTTTATCAATGCCAGAAAAGAAAAAAATGAATTAGCGAAGAATATTCTTGGTTTACTTTATAATAGTTTAAAAAATAAAACTATTGAATTAAGAACAGATACATTAGGGGATTCTGAAGTTTATAATATTATAAGAAAATTAAATAAACAATTAGATGAAGAAATTGAGGCTAATGTAAAAGTAAATAGAATTGAAAAAGCTGACGAATTAACAAAACAAAAAGAATTAATTAAAGAATACTTACCAAAACAATTATCAGAAGATAAAATAAAAGAATTAATCAATGATTTGCCTGATAAGTCAATCCCATCTATTATGAAGTTTTTCAAAACAAACTATAATGGACAAGTTGATATGGCTTTAGTAAGTAAGATTGCCAGAGAAAATAATTAAAAGTTAAGTTTTTAAACTTAGCTTTACATGCCTTACTATTCCAACTGGTAGAGAAAGATGGCTCAAACCCATTACAGTATAGGTTCTACTCCTATGTAAGGTACCAATACTTGCATCGGTAGCCAAGCGGTAAGGCAAGGGTCTGCAACACCCTGACCGTCAGTTCGATCCTGACTCGATGCTCCAATATATATGGCGTTCTTGGTGAAATGGTTATCACGTTAGGTTGTGGCCCTGAAGTTGTCAGTTCAATTCTGGCAGGACACCCCAATGGCTTCATCTTCTTCTAGTAAAATTGTCAAGATAAAAGACGTTAAAACCTAGAAGGGAAATAATAAAATGTTAAGAAGAGTTAAAAGCTTTTTAAACACTGTTGCAGAATTATTTATTGATTATAATTTAAACTTAAATGAAATAAAATAATTCTACTAAATTTACTATATTTTATTGTATAATATAATGTAGTAAATAACATTGCCGGTTTCGTATAATGGCTAGTACAGTAGTCTTGTAAACTTCTAATGGCAGTTCGAATCTGTCAATCGGCACCATTTATCCCAGTTTCTTTTAACGGCTAGGAAAGTCGGTTCATACCCGACCAATGCTTGTTCGAGTCAAGCAACTGGGACCATATAATAGTATAGTAGGTGCTTAGTTTAACGGTAGAATAAGTGTCTCCAAAACACCTGATGAGAGTTCGATTCTTTCAGTGCCTGCCAAAAATAGAACCTGTACTTATTTCTTTGCTTTGGGAGCCGCTGTATGCTGGTTCGATTCCAGCTTTCCCCACCAGATAGAGCCGATACTTATTTCTTTTTACAAATATTTGGGTTATTTTATAAGAAGTTCGGCCAATTTGGGGAAATAGGCAAATTGGTAAAGCCGGCGTTATATTAGTCATGTCAGAAATTAGGTGATTAGAATGAATTTAAAAATATTCACAGAAAATATTGATCCAAAAGCAACAAATCAAATTTATACTTTATTAAATCTTGCGCCATTTAGAAATGCTAAGGTAAGAATTATGCCAGATGTTCATGCTGGTGCAGGATGTGTAATTGGTTTTACTGCGAACTTAGGTGATAAAGTAATTCCAAATATTGTTGGTGTAGATATTGGTTGCGGTGTAATTGTTGCAGAACTTGGTAAAGTTGATATTAATTTAGAAGCTGTTGATAATTTTATCAAAACAAAAATTCCAAGCGGAATGAATGCAAATGATTATATTGTTGAAGATTTTGACATTACTAAATTATATTGCTATAATGAATTAAGAAATAAAGATTATTTAGCATTAAGTATTTGTTCATTAGGCGGCGGAAACCATTTTATTGAAATTGATAAAGATGCTGATGATAATAAATATTTAGTAATTCATTCAGGCTCAAGAAATTTAGGAAAGCAAGTTGCTGATATTTATCAAGATAAAGCAGTTAAAATGTGTCATAATGATTTCTTTAAGGAAAAAAGTGTTGAGCTAATTGCTAAATTAAAAGCACAAGGTCGCCAAGCAGAAATTTCTGATGCATTAAAAGATTTACATAAGCAATTTGAAGATTATTCAATTCCAAAAGATTTATGTTTTTTAGAAGGTGAATTAAGAGAACAATATCTTCATGATATGAGAATTTGTCAAGTTTTTGCAAAAGAAAATAGAAGATTAATGTTAGAAAAAATATTAAAATTCTTAAATATAAGACCAATTAATATTTTTGAATCTATTCATAATTATATTGGTGATGATAATATAGTTCGTAAAGGTGCAATTTCTGCCTATAAAGGACAAAAATTAATTATACCTTTAAATATGCGAGATGGTAGTATAATTGGTATTGGAAAAGGAAATGAAGATTGGAATTATTCTGCTCCACATGGTGCTGGACGCATTATGTCAAGAAGTGAAGCAAGAGCAAATTTACAATTAGAAGATTTCCAAAATGCAATGCAAGGTATTTATACTACAACTGCAGACCAAGATACTATTGATGAAGCACCAATGGTATATAAAAATGCTCAAGAAATCATTGATAAAGTCAGTGATACTATTGAAATAATTAATATAATAACTCCTATTTACAACTTCAAAGCTTGTGAATAGCGAGCTAATGGCCCAGTAGCTCAGTTGGTTAGTAGCAACGGTCTGTTAAACCGTAGGTCCTAGGTTCAAGTCCTAGTTGGGCCGCCATATATGGCCTCATAGACGAATTGGTTAAGTCACGGCTCCTTCACAGCTGAGATTGTGGGTTCGAATCCCGCTGGGGTCACCATTTATACGGAGAGTTGGGGGAGTGGCTTAACCCAGCAGTTTGCTAAACTGTCGTCCTCCGTAAGGGGGACCGTAGGTTCGAATCCTACACTCTCCGCCAGATAGAGCTCATGCTTATTTCTATTTGCCTTGTAAGCCGGTGGTCGCAAGTTCAAATCTTGCTATTCTAGCAGTGCCTAGGATATAGCTCAGAGGTAGAGCACCGTAATGTTAGCTGAGCCAAAAATTAAAAATAAAAATAGAGCTGATACTTATTTCTTTTTAGCAGGATAGCTCAATTGGTAGAGCACTGGAATTCTAGTCCAGAGGTTATAGGTTCAAATCCTATTCTCGCCAAAATAAAAGTTCAGCCTTAAATTAAAAATAAAATAGAGCCTATACTTATTTCTAGCCGTAAGGCATTTTCCTGCTAAGAAATTCATATTAGTTAGGCCAAATATTTGCAGGTGTAGTATAATGGTTAGTGCTCCAGCCCTCCAAGCTGGGAGTGTCGGTTCGATCCCGTCCACTTGCTCCAAATTGGGCAGGTATGCCTAGCAGCGAGGGCAAGGGACTGTAAATCCCTCACATAGAAACAACGGAGGTGCAACTCCTTCTCTGCCCACCATTAAAAGAAAGGAAAAATTAATATGTATAATGAACCAAAACAAGAAACAAAAGTAGTAAGAAGTGGAGGTCTTGGACTAGGCTCTATATTAACAATTGTTTTTGTAGTATTAAAATTATGTGGAGTTATTGACTGGAATTGGTTTTGGGTATTAAGTCCAATAATTTTTAGTATTGGTTTAGGCCTTTTATTAATTATCATTGGTGTAATATTAGCAGTTATTGCTGATAGGCTATAATAATATGGATTAAATGTCTATTTATCGAAAAAGAAAGACAGTCGTGCTGTTCAGACAATAAATAAAATCGATATCGTTATAGTGTTCGAATAAACTACAAAGAGAGCGAAGGAGCTTCAGGTCGATAACCCGAGTATAGCGTTAGGGAATTGGATAACATACTAGGTGTGGAAATTCGCAGAGTCACCAAAGACCTGATTATTTTGTGCTTATAGGCTAATTGGAGAAACTAGTTGGCTACGAACCAACAGACGAGAGTTCGAATCTTTCTAAGCACGCCAATGTTCCACCACCTGGTACTGAATTGAGTGTTATTAATAATTTCTTTGGATGTCGACTTTAAAAAGAATAATTATTAATAGTAAGTGGACTACTTAATATATTGAATAAGCTGAAATGCCCAAAAATAAGATTAAGAAAGCCGGGGAACTCCAGGAGAAAGTCTTGCTAGCAGGGTTGTGCCTGCAAGGTTATAATATCGTATGTACTATTTTTAAAAAGTCAAAATATTTTGTCCTATTAAACGGCTGGAAACGGTGTATTCGGTTAATAGGTTGTGTCGCCATAAACGAGGCGTTAGAGGGTTCACCTTAAGCAACCCTATTTATAATTTGGGTTCAGGGACTGCATGGGGTGGTCGCCGCACCTGCAATGCGGAAATCAGAAGAGTTCAATTCTCTTTGGATCCACCATTAAGAGGACTAATTCTTATGCCTCTAACCAAAAAAGATAGGCGTGAGCAAACGAAATGCTACCAGTTGTCTGTGCCGGGTGGTTAAGAGACTAACAGACTAGCTTAGTTTGGATCAAATATTGGTTAATTGATCGACAGATGCACTTGGCATACTAAGCGATACAACCGTTTTATCAGTGTTCAGGTTTGAGAAGAACTGAGGCTTTTGCAGATGAGGCTAAATCTGCAGGATCATACTTCAGTGTCATTCGGGCCTGAGGTCTCTGGAAGCGTGGCACAACTGGTTAGCGCACTCGGCCGATAACCGAGAGGTTGAAAGTTCAAGTCTTTCCGCTTCTACCAATATGGGGACGAATTTTGGTAAAGGTTAGGAAGTGGTACCATCTAACTATGTTGGTTCGATTCCAGCTGTCTCCACCAATCCTCCTGTAGCTTAATGGTAAAGCAGGCTCCTTATAAGGGCAAGAGTGATTGTTCAATTCAATCTGGGAGGACCAGTATATTTAATATATGGTCGAGATTTTCTAACTATCCATAATTGAGAAAATCTGGCCAGCGAAAAAACCCTGCGTTTCGCTATATAAATTCAAGATCAGGCTATTAAGAGGTTTACTGTGACAGGGAAGCCTACTGCGATTTATTTGGAAAAATTTTCCTTCAAATGTTTGTGCAAAGTGTATTCATAAGTGAGAATATAATAAATCGCACTGGATGGTGGGCGGGTTGCAAGTTATCCTGTAGTCAAAAAACTTTCAAATAATTTTAAAATTTTTATTGTATAATATAATAGTTCCAAGGTGCTGGAAGTTGTGGCATGCATATTTAGAGGCTATAGACTCAAAAATATGAGGGGCTTGGTAGGGTCAGGCTGGAACTTCTATTAATATTGCGGAGGAG
>OCVV011071202.1_pt1 | contig 109190 bp, 128 predicted proteins | sample 1539721 | NCBI WGS metagenome assembly OCVV01 (sample SAMN02144230, study PRJEB22623) | gut metagenome | biome: sheep rumen | host: Ovis aries | place: New Zealand
GCATAAGGCTCGTGTCAAAACCTATTTATACATTATTTGTGCTATTCATCCCACACCTAAAGGAGTGGGCTTTTCGCACATTTCTTGTAAACATATTATATTCATCATCATTGTATAAAATTAATTTATCTTCATCATTAAAATTAATACTGATAAAACCAAATACCAATCCATCATCTCGATAAATATAATTTGTTTTTCTTAGTTTTACTATCACTTCTAATGGACAACCTAATTCTTCTTTTAATTTCATTAACTCTTTATATTCACTTACAGTTTCAGCTGTACATAAAACTATTGGATATTCGTTTTCTATATCTTTCATATTAATACCTCTTTTAGTATTTTTCTATAGAGCATAATTCAAAATTCATATTATTGAATAACTCAACAAATTCTTCTCTTTGATCGAAAACAATTAGAGTTCTAGATGTTTTAATGTTGATAAGAGAAACTTCGTAATAAGCATCATCATATATTCTATGAACAATTAAATGAAGTTTATATTTAACATTATTAAACTTAACAATATATTCTGTAAGAAAAAGTTCTCTATTGCCTTTGGCAAAATCTAAATCACTCCATTTTAGTATTTTCATAATTTAAACCTCTTAATTTAAAAAGAAAGAATTATTCTTAAAATTCTTCATAAATTGTTTCGTAGATATATTCCATATCTATATCTAAATTTTCAAATTTAATGTCTTCTAAAAATCTTAATACATTTTCTATTTTAGAAAGAATATATTTATCAATTTTAACGTTTTCTGTTTCAAAATAATATGTGTTATATTTGGATACTTTATAAATTATTTTAGAAGTGGTTTTATCAAGATGCTTTCTTTCAAAAACGAGAGTTTTATTTTCTTTATCGAAAACTGTTAGTTTGTAATTATAACCTCTAAGTTCAATAAGACAAGAATTAAAATCAGGCTTAAAATGCATTCCAATTTTTTGTGCAACAGGAGTATATCCATCAGTTGCTTTTTCAATACTAAACTTTAAAGATGTCAAATCATAGCCTCTTTCTTCAAGCTCTTCAATTAAATTCTTGTTATTATCAGAAGCTTTTTGAGATATGAAATGATAAAATAGTAAATAAATATCCCATCTTCCTCCTGTTTCGGAAAGTGGTAACATACCTTCTATATCATTTATTTTTTTATTATAATGCAATTTTAATTTATTATCTCTTTTCATAAAAAAACCTACCATTTTTTGCATTTTTCAACGCTTTCAAATTCTCTTACAATTTTTTTCTAATTGACGCATTATTAACAAATATAACAACGGAAGTGGGAAAACTAATAATATAATCCATTTGTTAACGAAAACTGCTAATAACATTATGCCAATCAATAAAGGCAATATCATAAAAATGAATAAACGATCTGATGCTTCTTTATATTGATCATTGGTCATAATTTTAGTCCTTATTTTATTGAGAACAAATGGCATTTCTGATTATTTCTAATGCATCAATCATTTCGTTTGCATCTTTACAAAAATCATCATCCTTAGTTTTTTTATAAGCTTCGAAAAAATCGATAGGTTTAGGCATTTCTCCTTTTTGAATTTGAAGATTTACAGTTTGAATAGCATTATTATTTAAGCAACAAAGATTATCAATTTTGTTATAAGCTTTTAAAAGTGACATTTTTGTTTCTGTTGGTTTTTCTAACACAATATCTACAAATGTTCTAATAGTGTCAATTTCACCAGCATCAGAACCTATATGATCAGTATAAAAAGAAATAACTTTCCAATCGGCGCAATCTTCTAGTTTCTTTTCAAAAAAACCTTTAGGTTGTTGCTGAACTCCTTGCGGATAAAAACCTAAACTAGTAAGTTTTTCTTCTCCGTCCCAAATTAATTCATCATTACGATTATATGTTGCTTGTCTATCTTTTTCAAAATAATAACTAATAGAATTAATATCAGCTTCACAAATTTTTCTAAATTCTTTGAGTGTCATAATAAAACCTCCTGTCTATTAAAAATATTAGGTGTTTAAAATAAAAAAACTCACTCTACTTTTGGCGTTTAAAAAGTAATGAAAAGTTCTCTAAATGCAGTAATTTTTAAAAAAATAATAAAAAATAAAAAGGGATTATGCAATCCCTTTCTTAAACTTATAATATGAATTAATTAAAGTTTGATATTTTAACTCCTTCATCTTTTCATAAGGTAACTTTCTAAAATTACCCTTGTTATTTTTTCCGGAAATTAAATATCTACATTTTTCTTGAACATATGAGTCAATTTCTTTTAATGACTTATCAGTATTCAAGTAAGGAAAATACCAATATTTCCAAGCCATTGTTTCTTCTTCTTTACCAAAGAACTTTTGATTACAATATCTGATTAAAACCTTTACAGCTTTTTCAGGTGCAACATTCTTCTTACTACGCCATCTATTTAAAGCCTTAGCTTTTAAATAAATCTTATGCTTTAATTTTTGAACATTCTTATGAGCAACATCTACTGTATGCTTTTCACTAAATTCAAAACCTAAGAAAGATATTACATCTCCTGGATTATAAAAACATTCCTTAGAAGGATTAATTCCTTGCTTATATACATCAATTAGATAATGTCTTATCATATCTCTATATTTAAACATTTCTTCTTGTGTATTAGCAAAAAGAATTATATCATCAGCATATCTTGCGTAGAAACAGTGTTCTCCTTCAAATGCTTCATCAGCTTCTGTTAAATAGAAGTTTGATAAAAAGGCAGATAATGGTTGACCAGGAACTACACCCTTTTCATCTAAGATTTTCTTATCCTTGAAAATAGCATAAGGATCAGATAAAAGTTTCTTCATAAAATCATAAATATCTTGTTCGACTTTTCCTTCTAATTTTTCAAAAAGAATATCTGTCTTAATATTATTGAAATATGAAGTAATATCTAATTTATATCCATACATAGTAGATAAATTTCTAATATTCTTTAGCTTAAATACAGCGTTAGAAATTGATTTATGCTTTCTATAAGAATATAAATTGTCTGCAAAAAGATAATCGTAGTCTTTCATTAAATATGCTAGATATGATAAAATTATCATCTCGGCATTTTTATAAAAATAAACAATTCTCTTCTTGTTAGTTCCTTCTTTTAAAACTTCCTTCTTTTTAGGAGTTGAAAAAGTATAAGTTCCATTAACTATACCTTCACATATAGTTAAATATTTTTCTTCTTCTATAAAAGTTTGAAATCTCTTCTTTTCCTTTGGTAAGATATATTCATTGTCTAACTTAGTTTGTAAAAATTCATTCCAAGTTTCTTTTGATAATAATTTCTCTAGCATTTTTTCTTTCCTCCGTTTTTGTCTATATAAATTATTTCTATTTCTTTATGTTTAATAAAAAAAGATTGCCGAAGCAACCTTTAAAATGAGAAGTGAACTCGAGCTGATCTGCTCCGCTTGCGGAAGCCGATAAGCTCATCTTCGCACGAAGGCAAGTTCCTTGCGTGAGATGCGAAGATGTAAGTATGTACTTATTAAAAGCACCACAAACTTTAAATATAATAAGCTTTTACTTTTCGTGGCTAAATTTCTCATAAATATTTTTTCTATATTAAAAATATCTAGTTTAATTATGTTTATAAAAAAAAGAAAGAATGTATCTCTCTTAATTTAATCGGTAAGTTATAGAATAATAATCGCAACTTACAATATAACTATCTCATTATTTTGATTTTCTTTTTTAAATAGTATATTTCTTTCTCAATTCTTCTAAAGAAAGTGTCTCTTCTGTAGCAGCTGTTGCTTTAGATTTAATTACTATTTTATCTTTTAAAGAAAAATCATCTGGGTTAGTGACTTTAATGATTGAGTTTTTATTTTTTAAATGATTGCTAATACAATATTTTAAATGAATGGATAATTGATTATATGGAATATTTATAAATTTTTTATCTTCAAAATTTTCAAAGCTTTCTTTGTAAAAAGAGCGAATACTTGAAATGTCTCCATCTAATAAACGGGTATATAAAATTGTATTGCCACTTTTATTAGCTATTTCTTTTGCATAATTAAGTCGTTCTTTTATATTTTCAAAATCAAAATAAATATCTCTTAGTAAAAGATATAATAAATAATTTAATTCATCTTTAGAACAATAATCAAAGTCAAATTCTTGATTCTGATTTTTAAAGGGATTCTTTTCCATATAAGCCTCCATTTATTTTTTTAGAAAAAACAAAAAACATTTCTATTTTTATGTTTTGAAAAAGAAAAAAAGTATTATTAAAAATAATACTGTTTATCTCACTACTTTGAAATCATCAAATTCAATTTCAAAGCCTGTTCCTAATTGAAGAACAAAAACTTTTGGTTTGTTAGGTAAATCTTTATCAGTAAAAGTTCTTTCTAAAAGCGTGAATTCATCAAAAACTTTTTCTCTATATGCATTTTCTGTTTCAATGTTTTTAATGACCCCTATCTTATTCCCTTTTCTGTAAAGCTCAATTTGTATGCTGTCATCATTCAATGCATCTAATACAGCATTTTCATAACTTTGTTTGGTCATTATTAAAACTCCTTTTGTTATTAACTTAAATTATCTTTTTTATGTTTTAAAAACGACGAAATTAGAGTATTTTTAATAAATTTTATTATGAAAATGTTAAAGTTTTTAATAAGAAATTATTTTTTGATGTAAAATTAATAGGATTAATTCTAAAACTAATATAATTATTGGCAATGTGCAAATAGAGAAAAACAAAATTAAATTAATCGAGGTTCCATAATTTTCATTTACATAACCTAACATACCAACTATATAGAACCATTCCCACAACATTGCAAAAACGATTACTAAAATAAAATCTATAACCCTTTTTCTTAATGTATCTTTTTTTCTAAAAATAAAGTCTATAATCATTGATATAGCAAAATCAATTGCTAACATTAAAGGAATTAATCTAAGTAAGGTAAGCCAATTAGTTTTTTCTTTTGAAAATGTTTTGGAAGCAAATTGGTAAAAATTAACATCCACCATTCTTATTTTTCCTAATGGTATATTACACATTATTAAAAGAATTAATAAAAAAGCGAATAATGTAATTTTAAAAACTAGTATTGTTTTATTTATTCTTTTATTATGAAGTTTTTCATCTTCATCTAAAATAAAATCGTTCATTTAGAGTAATCATCCTTTTTATAAAATCTACATTTTTTATGTTTTAATAAGATAGGAAAAAGAAATTTTTATTAAACATAAAAGGATTGTCAAAAAATAAAAAAATGGAGGAAAAAATAATTATGGGATGTTTTACTTGGACATTAGCCAATAAAAAAAGAAGAGAAACTGAATGGGGTTATGCTCCATCTTGCAAATTAGGATATGATTGTGCAGGTTATATTGCTTTACCACAGGGATTTGAACACTTATATGATGATGTTCAAATTGCTAGTAACGGTAGAGGCTTTATTTCAGAAGCTTGGTATGATGGTTACGGTATGTTTGGTGAGCACGATGCTTATGATGTTGTTGTAGATGTTAATAAAGGTTACTTAGTTGACGCATTAGAAAAAATTAAAATTAAAGAATTTGATAAATGCAAAGCTCAAGAGCAAATTAACAATACTGCCGAAAGATATGATAAGTATATTGAAATTGCTAAAATGTTTGAAGCTAATAAGCCTGAAAATGAAATTAGAGATTGTTTTAAAAAGACACTTGAAAATCCACAATGTTATAGTTTAGCTAAAGAATGGAAGCGCAATTTAGGTATTCTTTTATCTTGTTATTTAGAAGATAATATGTTACTAAAGTATCCATTAAAGATTGTAAATTCTACAAATGTTATTTATGAGAATTTAGAACCTTCTGATAGCACACAATAAAAAAAGAGACTTAATTGTCTCTTTTATTTTTTTATAAAGTAATATTGAAAAGACACATTATCTTTCGTAATATCATTTCCGTAGGCTATAAGTTCATAACCAGCATTTTCAATAATTACAAAATTATCATCTGTGAACTACTCGGCAACAAGTTACCGAGCTTCCTGCTTCATTCACTACTGCATTTCTAGCAAGTTGCTGGAGACGTCTTACACAGTGTCCATAGGCGTATAAGTTCGGGCTATTCCATCCCTACTATAATAATATTTTAATTTTTATTGTTTAATAATCTTAACCCCTCACGTAAGATGTTGATAGCTGCATTTTGGTCTCGACTTATTGTAAGTCCACAGTCACAAGCCATCTTACGAAGAGCTAAATTCTTCATCTCAGGATGCAATGCACCACAGCAACTACAGATTTGTGAAGATGGGAACCACTTATCAACTTTTACAAGATGTTTATTTCTTTCTGATAGCTTATATTCAAGCATTGTAAGAAACATACCATATCCATTGTCAAGTGTAGCTTTACCATTTCCAAAATCCTTATTAGACACAGCTCTCATATTTAGACTTTCAACACATACAACATCATACTGATTGGCTATCTCAGTAGATATCTTGTGTAGGTTATCTAGACGTTGATTAGCGATATGCCTATGGATTTTATTTACCTTATGTAGTTGTTTTAGATAGTTACTAGATTTAGTTTCATTTTTCTTAGAACCTTGTCTACGAGACAATCTACGTTGTGCTTTAGCAAGTTTCTTTTGACTTTCACGATAAAATTTGTGATTAGTTCCTACACTGCCATTACTATCTACATATAAACCATCAGAGGCATAATCTATCCAATAGCATTGATTGTATTTGCTACATAAGTGTTTACCTTATTCTCAAACTCAAAGAGGATTGAGATATAGTAACTACCACCAGATTCTTGCGATATAGTAGCAGACTTAATAATCCAATCATCATCAGGAATGCGATGAATAATAGCCTTTACTTTACCAATCTTAGGTAGTTTAATATATTTGCTATCCAATATAGCAACAGTGCCTTTTTGGTTGTGTGTAGTATAAGATTTACGACTATGCTTAGCTGACTTAAATTTAGGAAAAACATTCTTCTTTTTACGAGAATTACTAAATGCATTATGAAATGCAGCTTGTAAATCCATCTGCTTGTATGCTAAAGCTACACTATCTACTTCTTTAAGATAAGGATATTGCTCTTTGTACTTAGCAGGTGTAACAGATGCGAACTTACCAGTAGACTTATAACTCTCAATCTTATCAGAGAGCATAAGGTTCCAAATCTTACGACAACAACCAAAGGTCTTAGTAAACATAATAGATTGTTCAGTTGTAGGATATACTCTATATTTAATAGCTCTATTCATAATTAACCTCAGTTATAGGCTTTCATCTCGGCTATGAATAAACGAGAATTCTCGCCAGAATTCTTAAATAGATTGTTTTTATCTATAATTAAAGGTTGACCTGTCATTAAGAAAGCTTCTATTTCTTTTGAGGTAAATTCTTGACCATAACAAAAATTACAATTTTCTAAATTAACTAAGTGAACATTATTATTATTAGTTCTTTTAGCTAATTTTTGATAATAACCAAAATTCATTGTTTCCCCTTTCTATTTAATTGAATTTAAAAATAATAAATCTATGACATCCACCTTTTTAGGTGGTTCTTTTTGTTCTTCTACTTTTTTAAATAAAGTAAGATCTAAATACTCTTTAATTCTTTCTACAGGTATGGCACATCCATAACTGTTTGAGCCGGCATAATTTAGACCGATTATTTTATTATTTGTATTTAATAATACTCCACCACTAGAACCGGGTGATATAGGTGCAGTATGTTTTATTACAGGAAACTTTACTTGCACTTCAGCTGTGGGAAGCACTATTTGTTGATAATCTACAACTATACCTTTAGAAATTACGTTTTTGTTACCAGAAGGGCTACCTATTGCTATAGCCTCGTCCCCTAAATTTGGATTTCTTTCTTCTAATTTCATTATAGGTAAAGTTTTGCTTTCTTTTTGTTTGAAAGATAAAATTGCTAAATCGTATTCAGCATCTGTATATTCTAAACGAGCATTATAAGTTTCACCAGCAAAGTCTTCAATTTTATAAGCTACTTTATTAAATGTATAATCTTTCGCTATTACGTGATGATTAGTTAATACGTAATAATGATTTAACTCATTTCGGTAAAAGATTATTCCACTACCTTGATATATTATTTGTTCGTGCTTATTTTGACTTTTATCGTAACTCATACTGTAAATCATAACGCTTGATTTAAATGGTTTTTTTAATTCATTAGATAATTCCAAAATAATTGACACTCCTTTTTAAATTAATAGTTTTTATGTTTTAAAAGTAATAGCGTTTTACATATAATAATATTATTTATTATATATAATTGTAATAATAAGGCCCGGTGGATTTGTGGATAACTTTAATTGAAAGCGTTTGAATATTACACTTTTAATATATGTAAACGATTACAAGCAAAAAAGATATCCACATAGTTTTCCACCAAAAAATGTGGATAAAGCAACGTTTTCCACATCGTATCTTACAAAAAAAAATTATAAAATTCCTTATTTTTGTTAAATTCTCTTTAAAAATGTGGCTTTTTTATAAAATCGCAATAATTAAAAAAAGTTTTCCACATAGAATTGTGGATAACTGTCAAAAATACACGAAAAATGGTGTTAAGAATGTGGATAACTCTTATTAAAATGTGGATAACTTTTGGTAAAAAAGCCTTTAAATACAAGGCTTTTATGAGTTTTCCACTTTTCCACAATGTGGATAACTCTGTGGAAAAATAAAAAGTGAAAATTAAAATAAAGAATGTGGATAACTTAAAAAATAAAAGACCTGGAAGGGTCTTTTACTTTACATCATCTTCAAAAACAAATTTATTATTTTCGTCACCATCGTCAGACATTATGTCATTCATATTAAAACCAGTTGTTCTAGTTAAACTACTAATATCAAAGTCATCAGTAGGTTCTATTTTTATTTGAGCAGGATTATTATTAAATGAATTATTTTTATTCTCTTCATTTTGAGAAGTAAAGAAATTATTTGGAGAACTTGAGGAAGCATTTGAGGAATTTGAGGAAGCAGACTGATTTTCTAATTGCTTTACTTTGTTAAAATAAAAATTAAATTGTTGTTTTAATTTAGATAATTTAGCTTGATTAGAATTACCTGACATCTCTAAATCCATAATTCTATCTTGAAGAGAATCTCTCATATTTTTAGCTTCTAGTAATTCTTGAGATACATCATTAGAAGAAGGGTAGTCATTTGGGGTAGTTGTTGGAACAGTAGGTTGTGCTACTACTCTTTGAGGCTTTTGAGAATAATCAATTTCATTAAAAGTAGGAATTTCTAAATTTTGATGTTCGTGTTTTTCTTCGTCATCAATATCATTTTGTGAATAACCATAATATCTATTAGAATAATCCATTTTTAATGTTTTTGCTAAAATTTTATAGTCATTTTCTTTATAAGTACACTCTCTCATTAAATTTTGTTTAAATTCAAGCGAGGTCGCTTGGCCAGAAAGATATAACTCATAATTAGCTGCAATAGTTAAAATGTTTTTACTCTCCATAGGGAAAAACTTACCTGCATTTACAGATGCTATTTCTTTTGTAGAACCATTTACCGTAGCACTAGCAACAGCATACTCAGGTGTAAATTCATAAATGACATTCCCTAAATTAGCTCTAAAAGCAACTAATCTTTTTTTAAATTTACTTGTTGCTCTTTCAAATGATGCGTTAATTCCTTTTTGCTTTAAATACATAGTAGAAATTTTTAAAGCTTGTTCAGGATCTTTATTATTAAAGGTTATAGATTTTACAGTAGCCATATTTGTTATCCTTCCTTTTTATTTTCGATATTTTTTATTTTCTTTTTGATATTCTTTAATAGAATATTTAATAGCTTGAATTTTCTTTTCTTTTAAAAGAGGTTCTTCATCACTTGATTCTATTTCAAGAATTCTATCTTCTAAAGCTTGTATAATTTCATTATTATTATTGGTTTTTAATTCTACTTTTTCTTCTTCAGTTAAATCTCTAACTTCGATTTCATCAGCTGATAAATTAGAATAAGAAGAATATAAAGCTTTATACTCATTAGTTCTATTTTCAGAAAGCATTTTATACTTTTCTTGCATTTTTTCTAAAGGTGACAAAGAAGTGTTAGTAGGCGTAGTTGCTTCTATTGTATTATTTACCTTATTATTTTCAGGAGACGAATTATTATTTCTTGATAAATTCAATGTTTTTGAATAGTGATCGATTTCGTTATCTGAAAAAGTTCCTTCAATAGAAAGATTATGTTTGAAAGAGTCAACGGATAAATTATTTTTAATGCACAAATAATAATTACAAAAAATAATTAGTAAGTTTGCACTTTGAACTTCAAATTTATCACTATCATTTATTTTTATAACTTTGCATAATTCTTTATAATTAAAATGAGCTTTGCATTCTTTTTTTGAAAAAGAAAATTTACCAGTTGATAATGTAACATCAAAACTATTTAATTTATGATTAAAAATTCCATTCTTAGTTTCTATTTTTAATTCTTCTTTTGAAAATTTTTTTGAAACAAGAAAATGATTAACTCTTTTAAGTGTTTCATTAATATCATTTTTATTAAAAACAATTTTTTCAGACATAGAAAAAGCCTCCGTTCTTTTTAATTTATGTTTTAAAACAGAGGCTTTTAGCATTATTTTTCAAATTTAAAATTGCATCTAGGACATTCTTTTAAAGAAAAATCTTTTTCACTTTTGTCTTTTGTTAGCTCAAACAATATCTTATAGCAATATGGACAAAGCAATTCTCTATATTTATGACCTACAACTTGCAATATTTTTAGATTCTTTTAATAATACAGGCTTTGTTAAATTACAATATAAAATAATTTCCATATGATCACCTCGATAAACGGGGCAAAATTAGAAAATGCCCCGATTGTTACATTTCATAGTCGGGCGTAATAAAATCATCATATTCTTTAATTTGAATAGGTCTAAAACCGATTTTTTCAACACTTACACAATAGCTATTTCCATAATGGAAAGGAAATTGTTCATTTCCGTGAACGTGTGCATAAATATATGTGTAAAATCCAGAATTAGACAATGTAACAGGATTATAATGTCCTAAAAGAAATTTTCTTTTTAAAATATCAAAATCAACTGCATCAGCAAATCCTAATTTTTCAGGTAAATTTAATTTTTCTTTTAACGCATCAGTAATATTACCTTTTAAAATTTGTCTAACTTCATTTTTGGTAAAAGTAGTAGAATACCAATCTTTCTTATGATCGTGATTACCTACAATTAAAATTTTTTTACCATTTAATCTTGTAGCAAACGAAGCAACAGTCTTTTTGTCCCCAAAAGCAAAATCGCCTAATACATATACTGTATCTTCTTTCGAAACAGTTTCATTCCAATTTTTAATTAACATTTCATTATGAAAATTTAAATATTTAGAAAATGTCTTTTTCTTATCAACATTTTCTTTATCTTCTGAATATAGCTTATGAGCTAATTTAATTTCAGAAACAATTTCTTCTACCTTTTTATCAAAGTATCCCGGGACATTATTCTTGATATATTCAGCAGTAGCTGTTAATCTTGTTTCTTCATACATCATTACATTTGTATGATTGAAATGTGTATCTCCTATAAAAAATGTTTTCATTATTATTCTCCTTATTTACTTTCGCAAAAATATAAATGATAATAATTTCCGTCAGATAGTTGCAAATTAAAAGAATCCTGACATTCGTCTAAAGAAACTTCACCTTTAATTTTGCCAAAAACAATATTATTATCTTTATCAGCATAATCACTTTTATAATCGGAATTATCATAATTTTCTTCATCGTCAGTCCAATAATCATCATATGTAAAATCATCGAGATCATCAATGCAATTATTACTTAGACCAAAATTGATGATTGTTTGTTTGCTTTCTTTTTTAATAGATACTAAAACTTCTAATAAATTTTTAGCACTCCAATCAACACGGATATTTGTATCCCAATTATATACGCAATGCCAATATTCTTTTTCGTTATAATCGTCTTTACCAAAAACTAATTTATTACAATTAGGTGATTCACGAACAGGGCTTAATAAAGCTTCCTTAGGAATACCTAAAGATGAAAAATGCTTAAATACTTTTACTTCTTCATCATTAATATCTTTTATTTCTTGTTTATAATCAGCAATAAAATCACGAAGTCTTTCAGCTATATCTAAATCATTACCATATACAAGAGTCTCTAAATCTTCTATTTTAATTTGTTTAGGTTTTCTATTAAATAAACTCATAATTACAATTTCTCCAAAATACCAATTCTTTTATATATTAGGTGTTTAATTTAAAAAAGAAAACGTGGAACTATGTCCACGCTATTTCTTACTTATAATAAATATTAGTTAAATTAACAGTAAATGAACTACTGTTTATATTTATAAGATTTAACATATCTTCTAAAGATACATTATCATCAAATTCTAATTTGAAATGTAAAGTTAAATCATTTGTTCCTTGCATTTCATAAATTGAATAATATGAACATTCAGATTGTGAAGTTGATGTTGATGTTCCTGATGATGAGCCTTTACCACTAGTGGATGATGTACTAGTACCTGTTAATGAATTTGCTTCAGTTGATTTGCTAAGGCCAGAAGAACTTTGACTTGAACTGTTAGACTGGCTGTTTTCTGAATATTTAGAATCTCCTTCTTCGGTAAAGGTGCTAGTTTCTTGATTAGAAGCACGACCTTTGGAATTAATATTTTTAATGTAAACTATATCACTTTCTACTAATTGAACTTTATCAAAATTAAAAGATTGTAATGTTAATTTGTTATCGTCATTAGTTAAAACTGATTTGATTGTTTTATAAATTCTAGAAATATCTTCATAAGAATAAGTAGATATATCAACATCACTTACATTGTAAAAGTGAAGTGCTGTTTGTTTAAAATCTGAGCTAACACCTGAACTTTCAGATGTTCCAGAAGAAGAACCAGTACCTGTAGAATGTGATGGTGAAGAATTAAAACCAATACCAGTACCACTTATTCCGGAATTTGAAGATGCACCAGAAGAAGAACTAGTACCTGTAGAATGTGATGGTGAAGATCCGGAATTTGAAGATGTATCACAATAACACATTATTCCGTTTTGTATATGCACATCAGCATTTTCTAAATTTGAAGCATAAAAAGAATAATTGTATTTTTTAACAACATCAAATTCAAGATAATTACAATCTTCTTCAACAACAGTTTTAAAAGATGCTACATTATTTGAAATTTGTTTTAATGTATCATTAACTGATGATAAAATAACTTGTAAATTATCAAATTGATCTGATAAAGTTATTTTGTTTTGAACTTCTTCATCTTTAAGAGCGAGTTCAATTTCTTCTAATGAATACTCACCTAAGATATTAATAATTTCATTTTCAGAATTAGAATTTAAAATTTTTTGTTTTAAAGTTCCTTCTTGATTAGAAGGGGTTGCATCATCAGTAGGATTAGGTAAGGTTGGAGTAGTTTCAGAAATAGGAGTTTGTGTTGTTGTGTTGTTTTGAGATAAATCACAAGATGTTAAACACAATCCTAAACTTAAAAGTCCTCCTGTTAAAGCTAAAGTTGTTATTAAAGATTTCTTTTTCATTTTTATATATTATCCTTTCATTAATTATTAAGTTTCTTTTTTTATGTTTTAAAGTAAAAATAAAAAAAGAAAAAGAGTCTTTGAAGACTCTTTATTTAATATAAATGCAATCTGTTAAAATTCTTTCTTTTTTGCCATTAATCAAAACATCAGCACTTCTAAAGCCTCTCTTTTGGACTTCGGCTAAGAATTCATCAACTGCTTTATTTATTTTTAAATAATTAAATTTATCTCTTTCATTATCAAAGATAAAGAATAAACGATTTGCAACGTGACTTCTATTAGAACCATCTGCATCATCAGAAGCATTTTCAATTAAAAACTTTGCGGTTTCTAATCTACCTATGTAAGAACCCAATGGAATAGAATTCTTTTCAAGATATTGATTTAAAGTTAAATTGTAAAATGCAGAATCTTTATTTTTAAGATTTGGTGTATTAGGATATCTTGATGCTTTTACATCAAATGGTATCTCATAAATATAACCATCAATCTTCTTGTTTGCTTTTGGTCTGCCTTTAACAAAATTGCCCTTTGAATCTTTTGACCAATAATATGCAAGTCTTCCATATTTCTTGTCTGTTGTTTCACACGGAACATTTACATCTCCATATCTAGCACCATATTCTAATAAGCAACCTTTCTTTGTGAAAAGAATTGCTTCTTGAATTTGACTGGACCAGAAGTTAAACCATCTGTGTAAAATGTATCCAAGATATAAATTATTGACTTTACATTTATCAAAATCAGTAGTTTTGAATTCATCGTCAATTTGTTCTTTATTCTCAAAATAATATTTTTTAGTTTCAGCATATAAATCTTTAGCAGTTTCAGATTGATAAATAAATTCAGATGCAAAATCTTTGGAAGTACTTTGCATTTTAAAATTTCTTGAATCCTTTTCAAATCTATTGCTGTCCGCATATTTTTGTAATTCATTAGTAACATCTTCGATATTGTATTTTGGTTGAAGATTTTTTAACTCATTTACTAAATATGATGAATTATAAGCGGAAACATATTCGGGAGATAAATTATATTGGCTTTTTAATTTATCGTATTTTGTCATTAATGTTTTCTCCTATATAAAATGTTTTCACCTTTGTTATGTTTTAAAAGAAAAAGAAGATTGCCTTAGCAATCCTCTGGTTTTAATTTGTTTGTTTCAAAAATAATGTTATTGATTTCAGCTACTAATTCTGGATTTGTTCCATTCTCAACTGCATCAGCATACTTTCTAAAATTAAGTTCAGCAAGTGGCATACTAAAGCTTTCATCTTTCATTGATAAGATTGTAAGATAACGATTTTTGTATTCTCTTAAACTTGTTAAGTAAAGTGTTTTAACATCGCTAGAATTTCTATCTGAAACATAGTTGAAAGTCTTAGGCGTAATTCTATACAAGTAGAAATTAGCAATACCATTTGTACAGTAAATTGGTTTGTTATCTACATATACTTGTTCAATAATATTTTCTTTTGCTAATTCTTTTGCGTAATCTAATTCATAAGAATAACCTTTAACCCAGAACATATTTTCGTAACATTCGACTTCTGGAAGGTTAACACTCAAAATTAAATTATCTTCTTCATCGAGATTATTAGGATGAATTATTACAGCAAGATGACCATTGTCCGCATAATGATCAAAGTCTAAATAACATTCTTTCATATTCAATATATTGATTTTCTTCATATTTTATTTTTCCTCCAATTGAATTTTAAATCAATTTGATTATGTTTTAGAAAATAAAAGCGATTTTAAATGAAAAAAAATGATGCTTTTTCTCAACGTTGGCAAAGTTAACACCTTTAGGTGTTAAAGGGGGTTACTTTGAAAAAGTAAGCACAGGCATAAACAAAAAATAAGGCTTTTTCCGGCAAGAAAAGGCCTATTTTGGTATAAATATATAATAAAGTTTATTGTAGAAAGGAAATTAAAGAAGACGATAATATTTAAATATTATTGTTGGTATATTTCAGAAAGAAACTTTGTTAAAATAGGCTCAATTTTAGAATCAAGAGCTTGATTTAAGGTAGCTTTTGCTTCTTGAATTTTTTCTACTTTATATTCTGGATATTCATTGTGAAGTTCATCTACTGAATATTCTTCAAAAATTTCTCTAATCTTAGTTGAGTTAATTTTAATTAAATTTCTTGAAATAATAAATCTAGTAATTTCAGGATAGTTGTTAAGATAATTATTTCTATCTTCTTCAACACCACCAATTGTAAAATCGGGAGTTTCTCCAGTGTAAAATTTAATTGTATTAACTAAATAGTTACCCCATTCAGGAGTGTAACCAATCCCAATATCAACTATAGGATAAACTTCTACTTTATCACCATAAATTGCTTTAATCATTTCTTTTCTTTCTTCAAAAGTAAATGGATTTTTACCTTCTCTTGAAACATTAGAAGAACCAAGCAATACGACAAATTTTTCACACATTTCTAATCCTTTATCGATTAACATTTGATGACCTTTATGAATTGGTTGCATACGTCCAACCATAAAGCCTAATTTAAATTTTTCCATACAATTATCCTATCTTTCTCTTAAAAATTAATTAAATCTTTTAAAATGAGGATTTTTCTCTATTAACTTTTTACTAAGAGCGGTTTGCCACCACCACTAATACCACAAACTAGAAAAAGTTAGCCATTATTTGTTACCTCCCTACGTTAGCAAATAATTCGTTTATATCAAGAATTTCCCTTTTTAATGAGGTTTCTTTAATAAAGGTAGTCTCTAACTCATATTCAACATATTCCGTTGCTAAATAACGAGTAAATACAAATCCATTATTAATTAAATCATTAGCATCTTTTAAAGAATACCAGTGAGTTAAATCTTCTTTTCTAGAGCAAGAAGAAAACCAGCATCTACCGTCCTTATGATATCTTGCATCATAGCCCATAGGTAAATCTTTTGTTTTACATCCTTCTAACTCACCAATATTCCATACATATTCATTATTTGAGTTATACCATAGTCCCTTTTTAGGACTAACAGCCTCTAATCTGTAAAGCCATTTTGGTTCCATATTATTCGATATCAATGTGGCAAGCTTGCATTGCTTTTAATGCTGTATTATGTCTATCCATATCAACACCTGCACAACATTTCTCCTTTACAATAATTTTAGCATTAGGGAATAAAGCCTTGATAAGCATTACATTAGAAATTACACAAATGTCTGTACAAAAACCAATGAAAATAAATTCTAGATTTTCACCATCATTGATTACTTCAATTCCTAAATCTTTGAAATATTTCTTGAAGAATTTCTTCCAATCATAATAGCCAAAAGTTTTCTTCTTGACAATTCTTAATTTCTTTTTACCAAACTTTTCTCTTAAAGCCTTTAAAAATTCAGGATCGATTTTAGCACCCTCAGTACCAGCAATACAATGAGGAACATTAAGACGCTTTCCTTCCATTGTCTCTAGATAATTTTTGTGATGCCAATCCATTGTAGCAACTGCTAAATCAGCCTCGACCTCTTTAACAAATTTAATCAAATCAGGCATTCTTTCTTCTGCTATTTTATTAGCTAATGCTCCTGTAATAAAATCAACTTGAACATCGATGCTCATTAAAATTCTTACAATGTTAAAATCCATAATAAAATCTCCTTTGAAATGTTTTTTTATAATATTTTTATAATATTTTACCCTAAAATACTAATATTTTAGCATATTTTTTATTCAATATCGAAATATTTTAAAAATAAATCTTTATTTAAAATGTATTGATGCCCTTCTTGACATCTTCGTTTGAATACTTTAAAATCTTAATTGCCTCATCTGAAAGTCTAACTTCAAAATGTTTTGTTAACCAGTTTAAAACGTATTGATTAACATTATTCCAAATGCAATTTACAGATGTAGGCTTTTGAATTTTATAAAGAGTAGCGACTAATTCTTTCGTAGTCATACGACCATATCCTTGATGCTGATATTCTTTATTAGCATACCATTGAGATATTGTCCAAACACCTGTATTTTTGTTTACACTAATAGTGCACTTACAAATGTATTCATTTAAAAAATCTTCAATTAAAATTGTTTTATATACTGAACTGTTTATATTTTTAGAAAATCATTTGTGTTGAAAACATTTGTATCACCTACCATTTATATTAGGTGTTTATTATTAAAAGCAATGGTCATTTTAACCTTTCCATTTTAGTTTTTTAAACTTCTTTATTAAACTAAATACTTCTTAGGAATTTTCTTAAAGAAGTCAAACATTCTAACATCTTGATGCTTAACTCTAATGATTTCAATCTTGAACTTCATTCTATTATAAAGAGCTACCATTCTCTTAATTTCATCATCAGTAAAATCGTGTTCTTCACCTCTAATTAACTTACTATGTCTTTCGTAAGTGAAATTAGGAATATTTAACATTTTACTTAAATTGATTTCATCAGTAGTTCCACACATACCATCAGATGGAACTTTATGAACTAAATGATAAGGTAATCCTAAATAATCACCAATAGCTAAGATTTCAGTTACTGTATACATACATAGAGGGCCAACACCACCCATACTATCTCCGCCAAAAGTTGAATAGCCTAATAAGTCTTCATTACGGTTACAAGTGTTAATCATTACGCCGCCAATTCTTCTAGTTAAAGCTAGCAAAACTAGTGTTCTAATACAAGCAGGATCATTTGTTTTACTAACATAATTAACTTCTGTTTTAGTAACTAAATCTAATAATTTTTCAAGGTCAGTATAAAGTTCTTCAATGTTTGCAATTTCATACTTGATGCCTAAAACCTCACAACATTCAATAGCATCATTAATATCCTTTTGAGTTCCATTTGGCATAATTAAACCTGTTACGTGTTCAGGGCCAACAGCTTTAGCAGCTAGGGCTGCCGCAACAAAAGAATCCTTACCGCCAGACATACCGATTACATATTTATTAAAAGAATTCTTACAATTCTTTTCTGCATATCTTCTTAAATATCTAATTGTCTTTCTTGTTTCATATTTTACATTAAAAACATTTTTTAGTTTCATATTTTATTCTCCTTTTGCTTTAGTGTTTTTTTTAATTAATAATTGTTTATAATAATTTAAAACTAATTTTAAATCTTCAACATTATCTATTTTTAATTGTTCTAGTGTAACATCACCACTTTTCCATCATAAGAAGTAAAACTTTTAGCACTAATAGCAAAGTCTGAAACGCTAGAATAACCATCAGATTTTAATTTCTCATTTATTCATTTCCCCCTTATTAATTACTTTTAAATTCTTCTTTAAAAGCTTTAAAGTTTTGATCTTCGTAACTATTACAATAAATTGCAAATTCTACTTTCTTAAATAGCATAGCATATTTTTCTTCTACTAAAAGTTTATGATATGTTTTTGCTACAACCTTAGGATTGTTTTTGAAGGCACCACATCCAAAGGCTCCTAAAACTAACGCATCAACTTTATTTGCGTATGCAGTCATCACGATTGCTTTAGCTCTTTTATAATGAAGATTAAATAATTCTTCATCGGAAACAGTGACAGGTTCTGATGATACTTCTTCATTAAAAGCATTTCTAGGAGTTTCTCTTAGATTAGGTGCTGCACAAGTAATTACATCAATTTTATAACTTTTTGGTAAAATTTTATATTCTTTGTCATCACTTTTAAATACTACAATGTCTTTACTATAAAGTAAAGCATCATCGTGAAGAGGAGTTCCCTCTTTTCTATTCAAATGATAATAACGCTTTAAGTTTTCTTTTGTGTTTAAAACGGGATATAAAGTAGAAGCTCTACATAAGCATTCTTCTTGGGCTGAACTACCTCTTAATACGCCACCACCAGGGTTAGTGGCACTCGCAAAATTTAAGACTGCCACTTTGTTATATTGTTCTTTTAAAAGAATAGCTCCTTCAAAAGTTCTATGGTTTGTTATATCAATGTTATAAGTAAAGTCTTCATCAATTACTAATTTTAATTTTTTGTAAAAGTCTTTATCATAAAATTGAGTATTTAAAATTGAATAATCAATTTCTTTTTGATAACTCTTTTTACATAGAGATAAGGTATCTTCAAATACCTTTATAAAATTATCTCTTTGATTTTGTAAATTCTCTTTAAATCCCATTTTAAAACATCTCCTTTTATAAATATGCCAAATTGTATTTTTGATTGTAAACAGCTAATGATGGAACATTATTAATTGTCTTTTCGTAATTGATTACACTCTTTAATGTATCAACGAATTCAGGAACTTGACATAATGTCTTACCAGGAGCATCAGAAAGTTTTGCAACTGGTGTTCTTCTACCATTTACAGTAACAAATTGAAGCTTAACTACAATATTTAAAGGTTCAACATCAGTATCATTAGATAAGAATGTTCCAATACCAAATGATACCTTGCATCTATCTTTAAAGTAATCATAAATCTTTTGAGCCTTATCAAAGTTAAGACTATCACTGAATAATAATAACTTATTCTTGATTTCTTCATCAGTTAAACCAATTCTCTTTAATTGTGCTAATACATATTCACCCCAAGCAATTGGATCGCCTGAATCGTGTCTGAAACCAGATAATAGCTTTGCTTCTTCTAAAGTTAAAACCATAAAGAACATTTCAGTCCCGATTGTATCAGTAAGAGCAGTTCCTAAATCTCCACCATATTCGTCAATCCAATCACGTAATACATAGTGATTAATATAAGCTAAATTGATACCTGGAATACCTTGATACATTTGAACCAATTCGTGAGCAAATGTTCCAATTGCTGGAACCTTATTATCACAAGCTAATTTAACATTTGATGTTCCAACGCACTTACCAGTAGCAACTAATTCTCTTACAACCTCAGCTTGCCATTCAAAAGATAATCTACGTCTTGCACCGAATTCTGCAAACTTAAAAGTATATTTGTTACTATTTAATGCTTCAACTTTTGCCTTTAATTTTCTACGTGCTTGCTTTTCTAATTCATCATAATCATACTTCATTCTGAAATATACTTCATTAACAATTTCAAGTGTATAGATTTCAAAGTGCATTGCCATATATAATGGGCCTGAAATCTTAATAGTTAATGAACCATCAGCATTTAAATAAGTTGTTACATAATTTGGTAAAGGTCTCCAAATTCTTAAAAATTCAATATAATCAGGCTTTAAGAAACGAATAGTTCTTAAATATTTTAATTCATCTTCGGTCATAGTTAATGTACAAAGATGTTTGATTTGTTCATCAATTTCAACTTTCATTGCTGGAGTAAAAGCAACGCCTTCATTTCTACATAAAAAGTAATATTCTCCTGACACCCAAGGGTACTTATGTAAGAAAAGTTGATCCATTGTAAATTTATATAAGTCTGTGTCTGTTAAGTAATTAACAATTGGTTTTAATTGCATCATATTATTGCATCTCCTTTAATTTATTTATTAATAATACAGCTCCTAAATAACCTTGAACTGTTAAAGGCAATTCACTATTTTTAATTTTTTGTTCTAATTCTTGAACTGTAAATTTATAAACTTCAATTCTTTCTTGTTCTTCTAATTTTTGAAAATGTAATTCTTTTATTTCTACTATTGCATAATAATTACTTTCATCAGTAACTCCAGCACATAGAGGCATAGGATTTTTTTGACAGTATTCAATATTTTTAATTGAACCGCCTAATTCTTCTTCTATCTCTCTAATGTATGCGTCAAGAAGAGTTTTATCTTTCTTTTCAATTATTCCGGCCGGGAAAGAAAATACATATTCATTAAGAGGTCTTCTGAACTCTTTAATCATTAGAATTTTGTAACCATCATTTTCTTTTATATAAGTGAAAGCTTCAATTGCATTTCCTTTAATATATTTCTTTTTATCTTTATTTAACATTGAAAGGCCTTTTTCATCACTTCTTGAAACAAAGTAATAATCATTTTCTCCAGCTTCAGTTTGATATGTTGCCGAATAGAATTTTAAAAATTTTGTTTCAAAAAGTTTTTTAACCTTTTTTAGAACAGGTGTATCTTTAAACATTTTTTAACTCCTTTTTTATTTTTCAATTATATTATGTTTTTTAAATAGTCAAAATGACTATTATTTTTAATTTATTTTAAAAACTTATCTTTTTTACATTAGATAAGTTTATTTTGGTAAAAATTTAGCAAAACGGAACTTTTTAAAGAACTTTATCTTAGGATGAACTAAAGAACAGATGCTATCAGTAGTGAATAAATTATCTACTAATGAAAGCAATTCACCTTGTAAGACTGTATTCTCACAATGAGAAACTAATAAGTCAATATGTTCAACTCCTTGTTTCTTTAATTCTTTTACCGCAAATGTGAAAGTTCCTCCAGTTGCACAAATGTCATCTTTGATTAAAACTCTTTTTACATTATTTGGAATAACTCCTAAAGAATAATCTTGAATTTCTCCACTTTCATTTCTATGCTTTGTAGCAACTAATTTTACTTTTATATTGGGATTAAAATATCTTTTAGCAGAACCTGCATCAGGATATAAAACTGCATCATATTCTTCTTCGAAAAATTGATTAGTGAAAATATCTTCACAATTATCTAATAAAGCTGTTGATACATCAGAATGAGCATCATATACATATACTTTATCAAATTCTAAAGAATTGATAATTTTGGCAAAAGACTTTAAAGTAAATAATAAATTTGACACTCTTCTATCTTGACGAGCATTTGGAATATACGGCATAAATAATGTTAATGGTTTTCTTTTATCTGAATATCTAATACTTTCTACTAGAGAGGCTAATAAGAAAAGCTCACTATCATTATCGTAGCACCATACGATACATACAGTATTTAAATTAGAACAGTCGGGATTTTTACATTTTAATGAACCATCAGTAAAATGATTAATCTCTACCGGAATAAAGTTTGTATCCTCTAATTTTTCTTTTAAATATATCATATCGATATCCCCTTTTTAATTTCTATAAATATAATTATCAGATAATGTTTCATTTACCTTATAACAAGCACTTGGTTTTTTAGAAAAAGCAGATGACTTTTGTCCATTACTTTCTACAATACCTTGAGATAAGAAATAATTTTTGAAATCTCTTCTAAAGTTAGCTACATCAAATTTTTTATTTGAAATAGCTTCGTGAATCTTTTGAAGTTCATAAATTGTAAAGTTTGTTTTATCACTTAAAAGTTCAAAAGATAATGTAGTATAAGAAATCTTACCTCTTAATCTTTTAATTAAAGTTTTGATTATATCTTCGTGGTCGAAAGCTAAATCGATTTCTTCACCAAATTGTAACTTGTTGTCATCATTTAACTTTACTGTGAACCATTTATTATTTTCATCATTTTTATATTTGAAAGAATTTTTAGAAATTAAAACCAAATAAGCAATAGAGATAACTCTAGTTCTAGGATCTCTATCAACCTTATCAAATGTATATAATTGTTCGGATTTATAATTTGTTACAGAGCCAATCTTTTCCTTTAAAATTCTTGATACTGTATTTTCAAATGTTTCATCCATCTTAACAAATGTACCAGGTAAAGCCCAGCAATCTTTGAAAGGAAAATCATTTCTTTTATTTAAAAGAATTTCTAACTTTCCATCTTCATCAGTTGTTAAAATTGTTAAGTCGACTGTTACTGAAGGATGCTTATATTGAGAAGCATCATAACTTTCTAAAAATTCATTTTCTTTCTTTTCATTGAATACCATAATAATTCCTCCAATTAACTATTGTAATTGTTTTATGTTTTTTAAATAGTCAAAATGACTATTTTTCTTTCACAATGTTATTAGGTGTTTAAAAAAAAGAAAAAAGAGGAATAAATCCTCTTATTTTAATTTTCTTTATCAAGACTTTCATAACCTTCTTTTAATTCATTAAGAACTTCTTCTAAAGAACCTCTTGTAGAACCTTCGCAACAATTGTGTTCTTCTAAAAACTCTGCTAATTTAACTTCTAATTCAGGAGTTAAAGAAACATTAACTATTGCATAATCATCATTACCAAACCTTTGAAATAAAGCAATTGTCTTATAAAAAACATCTTCATCATAAGGCTTTAAATTGAGTAATGTTTCTAAATCATCATCTTGGAAATTTAAAGAAATTTTATACACAAAACCGTCACTAGCATTTCTTAAAACTAATTCATTAAAATGATATTTATTTAAGTTCTTATCGAGAACCCAAGTAAATCTATTAATAAAATAATCTTCCCAGCCTTTATAAACGGCAGCATCTAATGTCTTAGCTGTTACATAACCGTTTTTAAATAAAAATTCCTTTTGACGTTTATTTAATACGACTTCGTTTTCTTTCATTTATAAGTTCCTCCATTTTTTATAATCGTATTTTATTTATGTTTAAATTAAAAAAATGGTTTTATTTCAAACCATTTATTTTTCTGTTTTATTATCTATTTCGTAAGTAAAATCATTATTTGTGAATTCTACTGTATATTTTTTTTCATTTTCAATATTATATTCTTGAATTTCTTTTTTTAATTCATCTTCATAAATTTCTTTTACGAAAGGTCTAATTCTATCATTCAAACTTTCAATATAACAACGAGCATCTGATGGATTTTCAAAATCTCTGGCGATTAACAAATTGATAGTAATTTCTTTTTTAGTTTCAAAATCCAATTTTAAGCAATCAGTTCTAAGCTCAATAGTTTTATAAGCTTTTAATTTTTGTGCTGATTCTAAAGATATAGAACCAACAAGAACTTTAGTCATAGATTTTTGATGACGACCAAAACCAATCTCTCTAATAAAATGTTTACCATCATCAGTCGGTGTTACTGTTTTATCTTTGAAACCCATTACAATTTGAGCATCCTCAACATCTAATGCTTGACCTTTCATTTTGTCTAAATAGAAATGTTCAACGGCTCCTGATATTTCTCCCCAAGCGTGTCTATCTTCATTTTCAATATCATTTTTTAGTAAAAATAATAAAGCTTCTTTGGCTTCTGGAGTTACACGTAAGTTAGGATCTTTCGGCATTCTGGCAGCCATCAAACTATATTTTCTATCTTCTTTACCTGGTTCATCTGTTCCTTTATAAAGGATACCTGCTAGAATTTTTTCGGCGTCATCAAGTGCCAATTCCCAAATATATTTATCCTTGCATAAATCTTTATATGGATCTTTAGGATTTAGAACCATATATACGTCTCCAGCTTTATGAATGTTATATGCATTATAAAGAACCTCAAAAAATTCTTTTTTATATTTATCTTTTAATTCTGGGTTTTGATTTTTACTGATTTCTATAACTTTCATATAATCACCTATCCTTTTAATAATTTTATGTTAAATAAAAAAAGAGAATGAATAATCACTCTCTAATTTTGTTTATAAAATCTTCTGCATTTGTCAATGGCAAAATTTCAATTTCATATCCCGAAAACCATTGAGGTGCCTCATTATATAAATGAGCTTCAATTTCAGGTACCGAGCCTATCTTTTGATTTAGGCAAAAGACTTTAAAGTTTTCATCTTTAAATTCATTTCTAACAGCAAAGACTAAAAAGTATTGATCAGCATATTTTTCAATGATACTTTTTAATTCCTTTGAAGTTTTATCTACATTCTTTAAAAACGAAACCATTGTTCCAATATTAGAATCATCTAGTTCGCTTGGAGATATTTTAGCAAATAATCTTGCAAAGTCATTATTATCAAAATATTCTACAATTGCTTCATCATATTCCTTTTGAACTTGACGTGACAACGAAAAATAAACTTTTTCATTTTCGATAATGATTGGCAATTCTTTATTATTAAAAATTAAATTTCCATTTTTTAAAGAAAAATTAAGCATTTCCTCAACCTTCTTTCTTATTACAGTTTGAATTATGTTTTAAATTAATGCCTTTAAAAAAGGAATTAAATATTCTTGACTTTCTTCTTTTGAAAGATGATGAGATGTTGGTATCATTTTAAAATTATTATTATAATCCATTTGATATAAATTAGCGTGACGGAATAGTTCATCATTTTCACCAAATAAAGCAAAAGTTTTTTCTTTATCCTTAGCTATGAGTTGAGATTTATTTTTAAGATATTTATTATAAGCTAAGCTACATCTTTTAATATATTTTTTATTTATAATATATTCTTTGTCACCATTTTTTCTGGGTTTTGTATATTGAAGCTTTAATTTTCTTTTATCTTTTAAAATACCTGATGAAATATCATCATCTAAAAGCATAGCGGGATTAATTAAAACTTTTAAAGCAGGAGTATCAATAGACATTGTATAAAAGCCTCCCATAGAAGTCCCTACAATTACATCTGGTTGATATTCTTCTGCAATTAATTGTGCGTGTGCTTGAGCTTCTACTGGATCAAGTGGAAATTCTGGAGCTAACACTTCAGCATTTGAAAAGTTTTCTTTTATTACTTGCGAAGTTCCATTATTTTCTCCACTTCCTAAACCGTGAATAACTAAAATTTTTGTCATTAAAATTCTCCTTATATCATTATAATTAGGTGTTTATAATTTGCAACCGCATTTAATACAGTATTCTGTATTAGGTTCATTTATATGACCACATTCAGGACATTTACTTTTTAATTTATGACCACACTTATTGCAGAATAATTCTTCCTTTGTAATTCTATCTCCACAATTAGGACATCTGTTCCAAACAGTTTCTTCGACTAAGTTAGATGCATATCCTGTAATAGCAATCTTTAATCCTAAGCTTAATAAGGCTGCACCAACAGAACCAACGATACCTAATGGCACAGATAAAATAAGCGGAATTATTATATGTGTTGGAAATTCGGAATTGGATGAATTAACGGCACCTATTCCACCTAAAACAAAAGCAATAAAGCATAAAAATACTCCGCCATAACCGACACCTGTTAAAATGCCACCTATTGTAAGTAATTTCTTTCTTAAATCTTTAGCCTTTTCTGAATTAGCTACATTATTGACATCAGAATTTAATAGTCTGATTTCTTCTTTTAAATTATTAAACATATTTTTATTTTACTTCCTTTTCGTGATTTTTTATAATTAATTGTTTGCTTTGTTATTTTTCGTTTTTGAGAAAATTAATCTTCAACTTTTTTAATGGAAAAATTATGTTTATATGGCTTTATGTTAGGATTTTTTAAATGTTTGAATAAAACTTCTTTTGAGATTCCAGTTTTTCTTTCTGCTTCTCCAAGTGATACATAAATAATTCCATTTACTTTGATTTTACAAGAGGGTTTAATAGTTAAATTTAAACCTGAATAATATGCGTGATTTTGATTTTCTGTTCTTGAAACAATTTCTAAATTATTTAATGAATTATTTAATTTATTGCCGTCAATATGATTAACCTCTTCTTTTTCTTTTAGTTGTCTTATAAAAGTTGCAGCTACCAATCTATGAACAAAAAAATCTTTGTTATTTAATTGAACTCTAGCATATCCATTTTTTGTATATCTCATTTTATGAATACGTTCTTTTATATATTTTTTGGTTTCAATACCAATTTTATTATATTGATTAGTTTGAATAAAATTAACAAAATGGCCTAAAGTCTTAACTCTTCCTAAGTTGGAAACTTGATAAATTCCTTCATAATTTTCAATATCTTTCCAAATTTCTTTCATTTTTTACTTCCTTTTGCAAACTTTTTATGTTTTAAAAAGAGAAAAGCGTAAATAAAATTACGCTTTAAGTTGATTTATTTGTTCAATGTGTTTTTCTTTGATTTCTTTACTTGCATTACAACAAGGTTTTAATTTTGCAATTAAATCTTCATCCTTGTTTTTACCTTCAATAGGTGTAATAGTAAATTTACTCTTTAATCTAAGAACATTAGTCATTCTTAAATCAAGGTGCTCTAAATTAGCTTTATCTCCAAAAACAATAACAGTAATAATTTCAGTTGGATGCAAAGATAAGAAATTTTCTAAGGCTTTTTGGTGGGCATAATTTTGTCTTATTGGATTATAGAATTTGTTTTTAGTTTTGTATCTTAAAACTTGTGTCCAATATTTATCACTATTTTTACCATAAATATATCCACTGTAGTTTTTAACTTCATAACAATATACAATACCATCGTGAACAGCTAAAACATCTATTTCAGTTGTATCAGTATTTTGAGAAGGTAAATAAACATTTGTTAATACTTTATCTTCACCAAATACTTTAATTAACTTTTTATATAACTTATATTCTCCCCAATTACCCTTACTAAAATAAGTTTTAAAGAAACCATTACCGGATTTTTCTTTGTATTGAGTTTTTCTAAATGATAAGAAATTTAATATGAAGAAAATTAATTTAAAAACTAAAATTATAAATTCTCCAATTAAAGTTGCTACTGCATAAGTTAATTCACCAAAAAGGCCCATACCTAAATCTTCTTTTTTCTTACTCGCCATATTCTATATCTCCACCGATGAAATTTCTATTGGTTTGTTTACAAGCTTCAAATACTGAATAAGAACCAGCACATACATCTAATATATAGTCTCCTTCATTTGTAGTAGCTTCAATTAAAGTTTTTTGTAAACTTAAAGGTTTTTGATGTACGTGAATTTTATTTTCAACTTTTTCATCCCATACATCAGGTATGTTATGAATTGTCCAAGTTGCTTTAGCCTTTTTAGGAGTTTTTTGAATAATTACTAAGAATTCAGATTTTCTTCTGGTTCTATATCCCATTCCTATTTTACCTTTATTCCAAACAATCATATCTACACATTCATATTCAGGAAAATCTTTAAACCAAGATTGAACTCCTTCAACTAAATGAAATTTATCCACCCATAAAAAGATGTATCCTGATGGCATTAATACACGGGAGAACTCTTTAAAGAATTTTTGGATAGTTTCAAAATCCATTTGTGGTAATGCACTACGAGCTTGCATTCTTTGAACACCTTCATTACCATAATTCATTTTATCAAGTATTCCTCGATATTGAGGATCAAAGAAAATGGTTTTGATTGTATTATCTTCTAATTGATTTAATAATTCAAAACCATCTATTTTATTTTTAAAATTTACTTTTACTGTAGAATTTTCTTTCAAAATCATAAAATTTTATTAAAAACCTTTCTAAATATTTATTTTTTTATGTTTTAATAAATGAAAAAAAGAAGAGTAATTATTACCCTTCTTGTTCACTATTTTCAATTTTGATAGCTTCTTTTAATGGAATAAAATCTCTATTTTCAGAAGTTAAAACATACCAATCATTATCTTTAAAAAGATAGATATATTCAGCATCAGATTGAAGTCCAAAATTATAACTTTCTAAATCTGTAATTTTAACGATTGCACTATCAGGATCAAAGAATGATGTTGAATTATCCTTTCTTGAATATTTAGGTCTTCTAATATCTTTTCCAAGAGAAGACATATCACCGTAATTAAGTAATTCATCTATCTTGTCAAAATCTTTATAATGTTTTAATAATGTTTTGCCTACTCCTGAAAGATAACCATCATTATGACAGTAAGAATATTTAATACTATTATCTTTTAAAACTAAACCAATTAAACTTCTTGTAGCCATATTAGACCTCCTTATTTAAGATTTCAACTGCCTTATCATAATGCTCTAAATTGAAACCTGTATCAAAGTTTGTTCGAATAAAATGATTAGGAAACATTTTTAACATTGAATTACAAATGTCATCATCGTCATCTAATATAACAAAATTATCATTTTCTTTTAAATTAGTTCTGATGTATTTTTGAATTTCAAAAGGACGAGACCAAGCTATATCTTGTGGAGTAACAACATTAGGAGTTAATCCTTCTAGCTTCAATTTATACTCTTTAAAAGAATTTAATAATCTTTGACATCTTGATGGTATTTCTGTTTTATCAAACAATTGAATTGTTTTATATTTTGGTTCCAAATTCTCTTTAAAGCCGTTTTTCCAAGAACTACTTAAAATTATATGACAATCGAATTTGTGAGCTAATTTAGCCAATAATTCAATGTTTTCGGGATTAATAGTTTCGTCATCATCTTTATGAGCTAATAAATATTTTTTATTATTTAATACGCCATCTACATCTAAAAAAATGTAATTCATTGTCATACCTCCTTGAAAATTTATTTGTTAAAATAATCGATGATTTGATTGTAAGTCTTTTTATCTAAAGCATATTTGTGATAATCAGTTTGAATGAAATGTCCAATAATTTTTTCAGTTGTTCCAGGATAAGCTTTACCAATTATATCTTCATCATCTAATATTAAATATTTATCGTTTTTATTTAAATGAGTTTCAATATATCTTGATATTTGACCAGTTCTATCCCAAGCAATTTCTTTTGATGTTGGAATATATCTTTCGTCGATTTTTCCAACAAGATTAATTTCATATCTTTTAAAAGTTTCAATTAATCTTTCAACATCACTTTTTTCATAATGGTTATAAGAATTATATCTTCCTTCGAATCCTTTTTTAACAGTTAAATCATCATTTAGATTTCTACGCCATCCAGAAGATAAAATTATTTTTGCATTACAGTTTTTGCAAATATCTCTTAGATATCTTAAACATCTAGGATTCATTCCCCAACCAAAATGAGATGACATATAGCGTGAGTTATTTAATACTCCATCGATATCTAAAAAAATGTAGTTTGCCATATTATCATCTCCTTATATTATATATTAGGTGTTTTCGTAAGGATCTGGTGTGCCTTTGAATTTTAATTTATGATATTTTGGCTTGATACGAGTAACATTAATAATTGCTTCATCATAAAGAGAGGGTTTTACACTTACTCTTAATATATTAGAGGTGACTACATTTTGACAAACTAAGTATCTCATTTCACCTTGAGGTTCTTTAGCAATGACTTTAAAGATATCAGGTGTGTCTCCTAGTTTTTCAGCTTCTTCAATTAAAGGCATCAAGATATTTCTTTCTCCTGTTTGTTGTAAAAGAACTCTCTTATCATCTTCATCTTTACAGGAAATTAGAATTCCTTTTTTAGAAGCTAAAAGTTCTTTATCATTAAATGATTGAATATTATAATTAAACTTTTTTAAAACAAATTTAAGTGCTTTAAATGAAACGTAACTTTGTTCTGTAAATTCCATAATAAAAGTCTCCTTTTGTATATTTTATGTTTTGTATAGCTTGCATAAAAAGAAAAAAGCACTCAAAAAGAGTGCAATTTTTTGTAAAATTTTATAATATTACTTTAAAAAATTAGACAGAATTTCATCAAAAGTAGGTGTACTAAATAAATCATCTAGGTAAAAACGAATTGGTCTTTCCTTTACGACTTCGGCTTTTACTTCTTTTCCATTTTTAAAAAGACGAACAGAACCATATTTCTTTAAAACATTTCCATAAACTTTTAGATATGCCTTTTCAGCTTCTTCAAACTTATTATAATGATCTACTAATTCTTGTAAGTCATTATCTTGTTCTTTCTTTTTAATCTCAGCAGCCTTCTTAGCTTCTAATTCAGCCTTAGCCTTTGCCTCGTTTTCGGTCTTTACTTGAGCTTCTGCCTTTTCTAGATCTTCTACAGTTGTAAAAGTTTTACCTTCTAATTCCTTTAATTCTGATGCATATAATGTTTTCATTTTTATTATCTCCTTAATTTTGAATTTTTGTAATCTTTTTTGATTACAATTATATTATGTTTTTTAATTGTAATATTTTTGGCACTCTTGTATAGAAAGTGCTAATTTTGATTACAATAACATTAGGTGTTTTAATAAAAAGAAAAAATGCCCTAAAATGGACATTCTTCAAAATTATTTATTTTCTTTTCGTACTTAGTAGGATAAACAGTAGATATACTGCCATAAGCCCAATGAGCTACAATATCCTTACAATGATTACAATATATATCATTTTCAACTACACCTTGTTCATCATATTCAAAATTTATATCTTTAAATAAACCAGGTGCAGACTTTTTATGACAGCAAGGACATCTCTTTAAAAATTGATTATGATCAGCATAACCAATATGTTTTTTATAAAAACATTCTGTACGCCAAATTTTAATTTTATTTATTATTTTCTTAATTAATTTAATTAACATTTCTTTCCTCCAAATAAAAATTATTCAGTTTAATTATGTTTATAAAGTAAAAAAAAGCACCTTCGTGCTCTTTTTTGAATCGATTTATATATTTAATATAGAGGAATGAATGCAAGTTTTTCTAACTTACAATTGAATTAGGTGTTTAAAAATAAAAAAGAATGCAAAAAACATTCTTTTTTTATAAAATTATTCATTTTTTTCAGAATTTTCTTCTTTAGCAGGGTCTTCAACATTAGTTTTAGACTTTTTTGTTCTTGGAAAAATTACAAAAACTCCGATACCGCCTAAAGCTAGTAATGCAAGACCACCAATAAGTAGCCAAACCATTCTTTTAAAACCTCCTTTAAAGAAAGTAATATATTTATGTTTTTAGAAGGCTATACTATTTTTTAATTTCATTTTTGAAGTCTTCACGTGATATTATTGTACTAAATAGTCCAATATCTTTACCTTCGTGCTTATCGATATTTGTATATTTTAAAGATTTATCTTCAAATGCTTTAAATTTTAAAACAGCATAATTTAATTTTGTTTCATTAAAAAGAGTCGTCTTTTCTTTTAATAATTTAAAATCATCAACTGTAAGACCGGTCACTTCTTCAAAAAGTTCCGGTTCTAGTTTTGTGATAACATCTTCTAAAGTTTGTTCCCTATACTCAGAAAGATACATAAAAAGAGGAATTCTTCTAATGAATTGTTTTAGTTTTTCAAGAATTTTCTTTCTACGTGTTTGGTTTTCTTTTTGTTTTTCTTTAACTTCATTTTCCTCTTCTTTTGTTATTGTACCTTTTTTAGTTTTTATTTCTTTAACTCTCTTATTATTTTGAATAATTATTTTTAAGTCGTCATCTCTTCCTGTATCAACTCTTCGCCAACCTTGAATTTTATCAAATACTGCTAGTAATTCCGGATCATCCTCTATGGCTTCAAGAACTGGGATTGAAATATCAAATAAATCATTAGATGACCATTTTTTAGCAAGTAATGTAGAAGTTGTTCCGTTATCAACGAATTCAACAATGTCTTCTGCTGATGCCAAATTAAACGAAAAACCATCATATTGTAAAATGGGTAAGAATTCGATAAAATCATTTACCTTTTGGACGATTGTTTTTGAATTATCTATTTCTAAATCATTTGCATATTCTACCATCATTGATAAAACTCTTGTAGGAGCAAAATCAAACACATAACATTCATCTTTTAATATTTTATTTCTACCATTTTCATCTTTTGAAACCCAAGGAGATTGAACTCTAAATGCAGTTTGAAAATAAGTTTCAGGAGATGAACAATTACTTAACATTAAAATTGCTGTTAAAAAAGGAAGTGTTACGCCTGTTGTTAATTTACCACAAGAAAGAATAATACTTCCTTTCTTTGAAGAGAAAGGATTATTTTCTATTTCGTTTAGTAATTTTTCTAAAGCTTTAACTCCAACACCTGCTTTAGTTCCTGAACAATTTATAATTTTTCTATCTAGCCCGAACCAACTATTTTTTAAAAGTTCTTCCATAGCATCACAAGAGGCTACGGATGGAAGCATCCACATTTGGTGATTACAAATATCACGGAATACATCTGTAAATGGAAGAATGTCAGGCTCTTTTGATTCAACAGAATTAATATTTTTAATAGGCACTTTACCTCTAAGAATATCTAAAAATTGTTTTACTTGAGGTTCAAATTTGAAATAGGCGTGTCCATTTTCGTCTCTTTGAGCTTCAAAAAAGATATTTAAATTAAATTCGATTTCACCATAATTATCAATATATCTTGTTATTTCTTCTGGTAATTGATAAGTGAAAAATAACATTTTAGGAAGTCTTAAATAAGGATTATTTTCATCAGTATTATAACCTAATTCTAATTCTTCTTTTTTGGCTTGTTGTTCTTGAGAATAAGTCCAGTTAAATATTTGTTCTTCTGTAAAATCACCATTAGCAAGAGCTTTAAAAGGTGTTCCTGAAAGATATAGATATGAATAAGCCTTTAATGTATTTTCATCCCACTCTTTTTCAGTAATGCCTTCTTCACCTGACTCTTTTTGATATTCTTTATTTTGTTTTTGGTCAACTTCATCTAACACTTGATTATCAATGGTTTTTTGGGTTCTTTCATTCCAAGCACCATAATGATATTCATCTAAGACAATCAAGTCCCAAGTTTCTTCAAAAACTATTTTATTTTTTTCTTTAATACCACCAACGTCATTTTTACCTAAATAGTCTTGTAAAGAACCAAAACAAACAAAAGGTTTTGTTCTATCTATTTTTTCTATCGGTTGATAATTTTTAGATGAAAATTGATAGCCTTCAAAATCCTTATGAGTTAATAAATCCTCACGCCATTGAGTTTCAACAGCAGGTTTAAAAGTCAAAATTAAAACTTTTTTGGCTGACATTTTTTTCATTAATTGATAAGTTGTAAATGTTTTACCAAAACGCATTTTACAATTCCATAAAAAATGAGGTACACGACCTTCTGATATTTCTTCTGCAAAATAATCATAAGTTTTTTCAACTGCTTCTTTTTGTTCCTGACGCATAGGAAAATCTTTAGTTCTTTCAGGATTGAATTCTTTGTTGTCACGAACTGCTTGAAAAGCAGCTTTTATAATGTCTTTAATCTTTTCTTCGTCAGTTGTTTTAAAATCAAAAAATTCGGTTAAAGAATTATTTTTATCATTACGTAGTTGTATGAAACCTTTTTTTCTAAGCTTATAATGTAAATCTTTATCTGTAAAAGTTGAGCCGTCAGAACGCATTGCTTTGTCAAACCAAATCAAAGACTTTTGGTTTTGATGTGGAGTATTTATACCGTATTGTTCATTAATACGATCTAAAACATCTAATCTATCTTCATCATATTCACCTTTGTGATTTTGTCTTGCAGTATAACCAATTTTAACAAAATTTGGATAATTAGAATCAATGTATGCATAAACTTGCGGTTTAAAATTAGGTTTTTGTGGTATAATTACTTTATTATCTTTAATATCTAGCATAGAATTATTTTTCACCTCCACTAATTTCATTTATAACAGAATTACGAATAGAATGTTCAAATGAATTAAAATCAAAATCTATTTTTTGAATAAATTTATCGTTTTTAAATTTTAAAACAAAGTAAGGTGTAAGAATAAAAATATTAGTAAATTTATTTTGATTAATTTTAAAAAAATAAATATCTTCATCTTCTATCCATCCATCAACCAAAATGAATAAGGAAACATCTTTTTCTTGCTCTTTAATATATTTTTTATTTTCTTTCTTTTTTATTGCATTGTTAATTCGTTTATTAATTTTTTTGTATAGGTTTAAAAGATTTTCTGCATCATAATATACAAATCTAACGGCATCTTTTTCACTACAAACAAAACCATCTTTGTCATAAAAAACTTTACTTTTATGAATCATTCCATCATCATCAATGAAATGACCTAACTTTTCAACTTTTTTTCTTATTTCTTCTTTTTTCTTTTCATCTTTTGTTGAACGATATTTTTTGCTTAAATCGTTTAATATAAAATTTAAGGATTCAGGAAGATTGGTGACTTCATACCATTTATTTGAAATAGGAGCATATAAATCAGGAGTGTTTTCTTTTTCTACATTTTCAATTTCTTTTTCTATATTAGTTTCAATTAAAAAATTTTTAACTTTTTCTTTATCATAACTATCGTGAGAATATTTTTTAGAAAAAGTTTCAAAGTATTCTTTTTCGGTATATTTCATAGTTTTAGTTACTCCATAGGTTTAATTAATTCTTCTATTAAATTGATTTCATCAACTGTCAAATTATATTTTTGATATAATTGCTTGTCTATATCAGAAATTGACTTAGACCAATCAATGTCAGATTTATCGGTGAAATTTTGAAGTGGAACAAATTTATAAACTTTTGCTGTTGCATCTTGAGTAATTTTTTTTAGTCCAACTAATAAGCGGAAGAATTTTGTTTTAATATATTTTAAACAATTTTCAGCTTCATTTTTATTATCGAAGCCTCCTATTTCTATAAAGGTTTCAGTGCAAGCCTGCATAGGCGTAGCCAAAATAGGCGTAGCCATTTCTTCTCCAATTGCACCACAACCATAAGCTTTTGAAATAAATATTTTATATTGGCTTAATTTACCTATTTTAGGAAAAGGGTAATTCAATGGAACATATTTTTTAACTCTTTTATTTTTTAAAAGTCCTAATATTTCAATTTCTTGTACATTTTCTGTTTTAGTATCATTCATTTTTGGTAAACAATATTTTGAAATATTTTCTATAGCATCTGTTCGTAAGCCGTATGGTCTAGAAACAGATGCTATAGAAGAAAACGAATTATTTTCAAAATTAACTTTATTTTTAATAGGAATTAAACGATAATCACGAATAAAAATATTGTCTTCATCATCTAATAAATATCTTTTACTTAAAAGAGGAGTACGGCCGGAATAATACGTTGTTATTTCACATTCTTCTTCTTTAGAAGAATCTCTTAAAAAATAGCATACCCCTCCCTTAATATCGACACCTGAAAAGCAATCTTTAGAATTAACAAAATCAACCATTTTAATTATATGTCTATCTTTTAACATCATTTCTCTAAAATCATTTAAGCCTTTTCCACCTACTTGCCATCTTGATGGAATAATCATAGAAATATAATTTGGTTTTAATTTTAATGCTGTTTCTACAAATTTATTATAAATTGGAATTGCAGACGCTCCTTTTCCACCGTCTTTTAATTGATAAGGTGGATTGGCAATTATTACATCAAATTTCATATTATTAAACCTCTTATTAATTTCATCTATTGATTTATGAATAAACCAATATGCATATTTTTCTTTTGTTTCTTTCTCGTTTAAAATTTCTTTTGTCATACCGCAAATTTTACATTTTCCGTTCTCGTCCCAATCGTGGTCAAGGCTTTCATCAAAGATTATATTTCCATCTTCGGAGTTAAATAAACCCTCAGCTAGACTAAAACATTCATTTGCGTATTTAGAACAGTAAACTGTTCGTTTAGTCATCAAATGACATAGATGAGTTATTGAAATACCATATACTTGTTTAGCAAGAATGTGTTGAATTCTTTCTTCAGTGTTAGGAATTTCTTCTTCCAAGCCTTCATCTAATCTTTTGACTATTTCTCTTAAAAAAATTCCTGTTTTGCAACAAGGATCTAAAAAAGTCGTTTTAGAACTTTTAAAAAGTTCTTGAGGTAACATATCTAATATTTGATTTACTAGAGCAGGTGGAGTAAAAACTTCATCATTTGAAATGTTTGCAATAGTATCTAATATATCAGGAATATGTCTATTTCTTATTTGATTTTTCATTTTATACACCTCTAAATAATGTTAATTCTGTATATCCCCTTGAAACTAATTCGGCATAAAGATTATTAGATGTTTTTCTATTTATATATTCATCATCATTTTCTTTTCCTTCTTGTTCAAAAAGGCGAGTATAAATAATAGGTTTCCAATCAGGCGGAATAAGCTTTTCATTATATTCTTTTGGATTTTGTTGATAAATTTTAAATTTTTCTTTATCGGAAAGTTCTTTCTTTAATTTTTTATCATCTTCTTGATTTTTAATAATTTCTTCAAAATAAAAATCACGTCTTTTTACTTTATTATCAATAAATTCCCACTCACAAAATGCTATAGGGTAATTTATTCCTTTTTCATTTTTAATATCTTCTCTTCTCATAGTAAGAGCGTTGCCATTAACTATATTTTTAGAAAGAATAAATTTTACATTTTTTAAAAGCATTTCTTTATTTATTTCATCTTCACTATTTTCATTAAGCCAATTTAATGCTATTTCATATAGTCTTTTACGACAAATTTTTGTGTTGTCAGACATTAATTCAATACCGTAAATTGACATAAAAGTTCTTAAAAAAAATTTATTGTATTCTTCACTATCTTTAAAATAACCGGCTTTGGATTTAGCAGTCTTTTTAATACCACTTTTTACAACTTTCAATTTTCTTTCAATAATTTCTTTTAGAAAGTTTCCATCACCACAAGCTGGTTCTAAAAAAGTTTTATCAACATTTTTCCAAACAAAATCAGGAATTAAATCGCACATAGCTTTTACTTCTCTTTCATTGGTAAAAACTTCTGCGTGTTCTTTTACTCTTTTTTTACTTCTAATTTGAACTCCTTTATTTTGAAGAATACCATCATTAAATTCGTTTTCTTTTTTCAAAAAAATCACCTCAATTAAAGAACTTGTGATATACTTTTTATGTTTTATAAGTTCCAATTTCAAAACAAAAATATACAAAAACTCTTCTAAAAAATAAAAATAACCATCAAGGTTGTTCTTTTTTAATTATTTACTTTATATCCTTTAGAATTCATCAATTCTATATAAGCAGGATCATTATATAAAGGATTTTTCTTAGCTAATGATTCATCAAGGCTTTTTATAAGTTTTACTTCTGCTAAAAAACTAGAAATAGTTATTCTATTATTCTTTTTCTTTTTATGATTAGTAGTTTCTGTAATTATTCATATATATTTCTCCTTTTAAATTATATCATTATTATGTTTCATAAAGAGGAGAAAAAATACTTTTTTCAAAAAAATTCAAAAATAAAAAGGCTCTTTCGAGCCGTTTTGAAATGTGTTATCCTTTGAAATGTTTTCTCTTCTTAACTTATAAATCTTTTTGAAATTAGAAATCTCAAAAATGTTATTTTTTAAGATGATAATCGCAATCCAAATTCAAACGAGAACTTTTAGTCCATATTTTTAAAATTATAACTTATCCTGTTTGCTAGACAAAATTTTTACTTCTAATAAAAATGCTTCTTAAAAGGAGAACCTCCTAATGTATTGTTTAATACTAAGCTTATTAGTTCCAAGCTTTTCTGCATATTGGTTACAGTTATGCAAGAGCAACTGCGTTTAGGCTTATGGTAGAATAATTCTATTTTCACGAACTGGCCGGAACGATCCGATAAAATTACAGTATCATAAATTTTATATTTCCTACAATAAAATAGCCAAATTTTATTAAACGAAAATATATTAATTACCTTTGTCTATATTTCTAGAATATAGCCAATGTTTTATTTTGTCAGAGTTAAAACAAGACCCTTGCCGAAGCACTGTGCATAATGTTTTATGCAAATTCTTTTTACGAAAATCGATTTGGACAATTTTGATTTAAAACCATTTTTTTACTAAGCCTCATCATAATAGATTATGGGAAACTATTTTTATGCCATCCAGTTATTCCGTTTAATGAGGATGAAATAATTTCTTCTGGCGATTATTACTCTTGACGATATAATAATCAAACTTTATAACAAGTTCATTTTACATTATGTTTTTTATTCACCGAAATCAGGAGTAAATTTCTTAATCATTTGTGTATAATCGTAGGTTACATAAAATTGATCATATTGATCTAATAATTTTTCATCATAAGCAAACGATAAGTACTCTTCAATAAAAATTGTTTTTTCAATATATTCAAATGATAATTTTTTTATATTTTTGTCATAATCGACATTTACTGTTTTATCATTGAAAATTATTTGAGTTTTTTTATCAAATTTAAAAAAATCATCTTTTGAAACAACAAAAGGAATATATCTTCCGTCGTTTGCTAATACAAGATAAAAATTATTTTTATTATCCAAAACATTATAAGCTTTAAAATTATTCTTTTCGTTTGAAAAAGTTAAAACTATTTTATTTTCATTTTCTTTATATTCAGTTTCAAAAGAAAAACCTAAAAATGATATATATTGAGGAATTTCTTCAGTTTCTGTTGAACGATTATAATATAGAGGAGATTCGCCAAAAAATTGTGACATATAATTATCTTTTGCAAAAACAATTTTTAAAGAATTTTCGGTTTTTTTATAACTTATTTCTTTGTTTGTATCAGCAGAATTGCAGAAAAATCCATTGAATAACACTTGCAGTTTTTCAGTATTTAAAGAAAAATTATTGTTTAAAGAAGAGATAACGTCGCTGGATAAATTATTCGTTTGAAGTTTAAAATTAACAATATTATCAGTATTATCTTCAATTTCTTGTTTAAAAGCAAGAGAAATTGGAGTAGAAAATTGAATAGGTTCTGTAGGTAAAATACTTTCAGCTAAATAATATTGATCATTTTCAAATTTCCAGAAATTTTCTTTTAAAGCATCATCTTTATCTACTTCATTGATTCCATCAGCGCTATCGTATTTAAAATAAGTTTTAATTCCATTAGAAACTAATTGACTAACAATATCATAATCTTTGTAAAAAGAAAATGTATTAGTAGAGGCTAAAGTAAAAGTGGAAGTTTCATTTTTAATATTGAAATTATATTTATCGTTTATAAAACTATAAGAATTATAAGCGAGTATATGTTGAGAAAAAGTGTGATTAGCATTAAAAAGAATACCTTTAATATGAGATTTAGCCTTAGTAGAAGAACAATCTAAATTAACAGTTAAAGAAGAATCAGGCAATTTAATGTAAAAATCACGCTTATTGCCTTCATTATCCATTTTTTGATAAATTCTATCAAAGGCGGTATAATCAATTTCTGTTGCAGCAGTATTATCATTAATGAATAAAGTGCTATCGGTTAAATCTAAAAGATATGATTCTCTTTTATTAATGGTTACTGTTTTTAACAAATCAGTAGAAAAGGTATTTACTACATAAGAACCATTATCCTTTTTTGAATAAAGGAATTTAGAACAATTAACAGTCTTCTTTACACCATTTTTATAAGAACAAGTTGTGCAAGTTTGTTCATACACTTTATCTTCATAATAGCTTTGAAGAAGATTTTCAAGTGGTTGATAAGTATGTTCTTCAACTTTACTATAAGAACATTCAGAACAAGAAGATATATGTTCATTACTATCTAAGGTATAAGTTGAAAGACTATGTTTTTTGGAAGTGTAATTTGCATAAAAAGTTTTATCTTCTAATGCAATGCCTAATGTTGATGACCAGTTAGAAAAAATAAAATGTTTTTGAGTTGTTGGCTCTTTTTCTGGTTTTGAACCAGTATATTTAATTCGAGAACCAATAGGAACTTTCTTTTTCTCTAATATTGTTCCATCTTCATTTTTAAAAGTAATTGTATATTTTACAGTCTGCTCATCTGTAAGGGTTGAAGAATTTTTAACAACTTTAACAACAACATCTTTTTTCTTCTTTACACCTTTTCCATTATCAAAATAAACAACTATGTTGTATTCACCTTCTTTTTGATATTCAACTATTCCGGAAAAAGTAAGTTCACCATCTATTACATTACCTTCATAATCTTTTGCTTTATAAACTTTTTCAAGCAAATATTGGAATGTTTGAGTTGTATAATCATCATTAATTCCAATATATAAAGTATCTAAGCCTTCAAAAGTTGTGGCATTTTTATCATCGTTCCAGGTTACTTTTTCGGGGCTGCCACCAAAAATATTACAAGATGTTAAACTTATAAGTGGAACAGCAAGTAACAATGTTCCTACAAAAATCTTTCTTAGTTTCATTTTATTTAGTTCCTTTCAATTTAATTATATTTAATTTAATTTAAAAATTCGCTTTTTTTATGTTTTAATACAAAGAAAAAGAGCTCGAAAGCTCCTTTTTAATTTAATATTATTCCTTTTACTTGAGGTTCATTAGGCGTAAATGTTAATTTAAAGTAATAATCTGAAATATAGAAAATTTCACTGTCTTTCTTTAAATAAATCTTATATTCAACTTTTGTCGGATCGTTGGCATCTGTTTCATATCTTACAGTAAAATCAAAACTACCAACTTTTCCAGAAGCAACAGATGAATCTTTTGAAAAGTCAAAAGAAATTTCAGACAATAAAGCATCTTGTTTATTATCATAAATAGAAATTGTTAAAGAACCTGAACCTGTAAAGAAAGATTTGCTGTATTTTTTTGCAAATTGTGATGTAAAATAAGATAAATTAAATTTATAAGAATTAAGCATTTCGGTAGTTAGGTTATTATCAGATAAAGTAATTTTAATTTTATCATCCGCTTCATAATCTTCACTAGAAAAACTATTTGAAGCTAAATTAGTCACATCTACACCATCTATGATTACTAATTTATCGTTTTTATTAATATACCAAAATTGTTGCTGATTATAAATAATTTTAAAATATGTATTATAGAAATCCTTTTCTTCTTCTGAGCAAACTAATTCTTCATATACTTTCATATCTTTAATACCTTTAGCAGGTAATGACATTGTTAATTGATTAAAGAAAGTATTAGTAGTATCACAAGGCCCTACTATATCTGGAACAATAGATGAATTGCAATATGTAATGTTATTTTCAAAAGTATCAACTAAAATATATTTTAAATTTGCAACATTATAAAATGTATATTCATCAAAATTAAAGCCATTTGTTCCTTCAATTTTTATAGCTTTTAAATTAGGCAAATTATAAAACGAAAAATTTTCAGCTCCCACTATTTTTACTTTTTGTCCTTGATAATCAATTTCAGATGGGATAACTAAAGTTTCTTTTTGACTGTAAACTTTAGAAATTAAAAATTCATCAGCTTTATTTGTACTAGATAAAGAAAATATTGTAGGGCTTAAATAAGAATCGATAGTATCGTGACAAATACTACAAGTGGAAGGAACATTTACAAACTCGTAAGGCTTTGCGTTTGTGCTAGTAGTTTCATATTTATGAGAAACATCATAACTTTTTTTACAATAATCACAAGCTATTGTATGCATTAAAACATTTTTAAAAGTTGCTGTGCCAGTGTGTTCTTCTTTGATTACAGCGGGTTCTAAAATTAAATCAGAATTCATAGTTTTGCTTTCAGCATTTTTCCAAATTTTTGTTTCATCTAATCTATAATGATATTGACTTAATTCTTGAATTTGAATGTTAATTTTTTCGATTTCACTAGAATTGGTTGTTTGTAATTTTTGATTATTTAATTGTTCAATTTGTGCATCTATATCTGGTAAATTTAAAGCTTCTTTTACTGTTAAATTATTATTAGCTAAATATTCTTGGAAACCAGAAGTATTATAATTAAAAGTTGTTCCAGGAGCGTATTTTTGTTTGTATATTGTATCACCATTAAAATCTTTAAAATATACATAGTAATAATCACTTTGATAAACAGCATTTAAAGAAATGTTTTTAGAAATTTGCTTATTGAAATCAAAAATATTTCCTTGACTATCTACCCAATAAGAAAATCTTTGTCCTGAATTAGCTGGTGGAATTCCAGGATTATCGCAGGTTTTATTTACAGGAACATTAACACTCTTAAAAAGATATTTTCTTTTTTTACCGTTTTCATCATATATAGAATAATAAAAATTTACAGTGTAAATATTTTGAATAGAAATAGTTATCTTTTTAGTAGTAAATTTTTTATCGGCATCAGTAAACTTTAAAGTTATTGTATAAGTTCCTTCAGTATAAAACTTAATATCACCTTCATAAGTGATAGTAGTTTCAACTTTAGCATTAGTTGTTTTATCTATGACATTGTAATTTTGTTTTAATAATTTAAAAAAACTATCTTTACCTGTTTCTATAGGAATATATAAAACACTATTTCCGTTAACTTTGTAATCTTCATAAGCTTGTTCAATAACATCAGGCTCGAAAATAATATTAGGTTTTTCTTTACAACTTGTTAAAGATGATAAACAAAAAAATGCTCCTAATAAAGCAGGAATGACTAAAAACTTTTTATTCAAAACAATCACACTCCTTAATGAAATAATCTATATCTTTATGTTTTATATAGAGGTTAATCATAAAATTTTATCATTTTTTTAAAAAAATAAAACAGGTAAATTACTTAACTTACCTGTTAATTTTAGATAGACTTTAGCATCTTAACCAGATGATGAGGTTAATTACTCCTCTCGCCTAAGCTACACCTTTACACTGATTCAAAGGTGAACAAATCACTTATCTAAAAATGATTTGCTTTTATGAATGTTTTCAGGCTAACATACAACCAGTTGCTAATCTAATAGCACTATAATTAAAAGTATGGTTTTAATGTATTTCACGCAGTTTTCCTTCAGCCACGCCCTGTCGTGGATTGGGTTCTTTTTACGTTTATTCCTTACGGGTTTACAGTTGTGCATTTACTCCTCAGTACCTTTTCAGGCTGCTTCCTTTTTCCTTCTGGGTTTAGACATTTCGCTAATCCGCTTTAAGCCGTGCGCCCTGCCATAAATGGTTTAGGCTGGCAGAATGTCGTAGGGTTTTCCTTCCACTTTTTTATTTCAAAGCACCGTGTTACGGCTATAACCAAACTATAGCACTCCTAGACCATATTTTTATGTTTTGAGAAAGGGAAAAATGAAAGAGCTTCAAGAAGGACTCGAACCTCCAGTAACCTGTGATAACCTTGTGATGCCAATTGTTATCTTATGGTTCTGACCGTAAGGCATCTTGTTATTGGTCTCGACCCGTATGTTTTTCCAATTAAAACTATTGAAGCATTTATATTAGGTGTTTTATTTATTAATATTTTTAAAAAATGGTATCCCGCCCGGGATTTGAACCTGAAAACTTCACATTGAAGGTGTGAAATGTTAACTGTTCCACCACCGGGATATTTTGGTTGCAGAAAGAGGATTCGAACCTCTGATGTGCATTGCTGCCACTGGGTTATGAGCCCAGCTACTTCGACCACTTGTATATTCTGCGATGTATTTAAATTTGGCAAGGACTGAAAGAATCGAACTCTCATCTTGAAGGTTGGAGCTTCCTATTTTACCATTAAACTAAGTCCCCATAAGAAATTAATTTAATGTCTTGCCATCGAGTATTAACTATTGTAATCATTTTATAATCACCTCTTGATAAAATTTGGCGTAGGTTAGAGGAATTGAACCCCCTATCTTCAGGTTTGGAAGCTACTATTCTACCGTTGAACTAAACCCACATATTTTGGCGTTCAAATAGGGATTCGAACCCTAGCGAGATTATTAGTCTCCTACACGCTTTCCAAGCGTGCCTCTTCAGCCTCTTGAGTATTTGAACATTTATTATGGTGACGGCTAGGGGATTCGAACCCCTGAAAAATGCTGCCGTGAAAGGGCAGTGTGTTAAGCCTATCTTCACCAAGCCGCCATTTTTGGTGACCGCAGAGAGGTTCGAACTCTCGAATATCGGGTTGAAAGCCCGACGTGTTAACCACTTCACCATACAGCCACATAAAAATAAAAGGAATATGCTTCCATATTCCTAAAAATCAAGTGAACTACTCGGTAACAAGTTACTGAGCTTCTTGCTTCAACCACCACTGCGTAGGCTATCCTATTAGATAACGAACGTCTTACACGATGTCCACAAGCGTTACTTTGGGCTATTCCATCCCTAGCCTAATATACTGCTATTAGGATTTTGTAGGTTTTCATCTCGGCTATGAATAACCGAGAATTCTCGCCCGGATTCTTAAAGGAATATGAATAATAGATGTTGAAATTGCAGATTCTTCCCATTCAGACCAGCTTGAAAGAACTAAACTCTCGTTTAGTGACATAGAAATATTAACGTTTGAATTTAATAAAATGTTAAGATTTTTCATATCAAAATCCGCCTTTCTTAATTTTACAATCATTATTATGTTTTTTTGCTACAAAATTATTAGGTGTTTTCTTAAAATAAAAAAACACGCTTTTTGACGTGTTTTAATTATTTTTTAAATTTTTTGTTAATATCTTACGATTTTTGTGTCAGGCAATACCCAATCATTATCTTCAATTGTAACAATACATTTATCATTTGGTAAAGCAGTAAATTCTTTAATTGTAAAGTCTAATCCATCATAATATAAAGCAAGGTGCTTTATTATTTTTTCAGGATTTAAGATTGTAACTTGTTCTCCATCCCATTTATAATGAATATCTTTACAACCATCTCTATCATAACTCCAACATTCAATATTAGGTTTTAATGTTCTCAAAATTGCTTTTTGACCAACATAATTACATTTTTCAATTCCTACTAGCTTAGCCAATTCTGGTGCATATTTAAGAAGATCGATTTTGAATCTAGGAATTACTTTAGATTGATAATCAGCTATATTACCACCAAAAACAGCTCTAGGAACTAATGATAATAAAAATTGTAGGTTTTCTTTTGTGCAATCTTCTATATCTAATGCAAAATCATATCCTAACTTTTTATAATTATCATCTTGGTAATATCTGTCATAAGGGCCATTATCAACTAATTTATGAGTATCTTTATTAATATAAATACTTGTGTATGGAAGATGAAAGAAACATTCGTTTTCTACTTTAAAAAAGTATCCATCAAAATCTTTTAATTTAGGTAATTTTGAAGATTCTTCTTTAAATGTTGTATAAAGGTTTGAAGCTTTTGTAGTATTATAACCTGCTGTAGTAGTGAATATAATAGCATTTGAACATCCATTTGTCATTCTTGCAATTCTTGAACGAGCTGCACAAATACCTTCTTTATATAAAGGACAAATATCTGTTTTATTACATTTAACAGTTTCAAAATCATAAGGATCTTTCTTTTTAGAAAAAATACTTTTTCCACCATAAATATTTTTAGCTATTAATTTATAAGTATCTTGATACTCAATGTAACAAACATTATCTTTATAAGTAATAGGTAAGTTTTCTTTATGCTTAAAAGCAACGCCTAGGTTTTCATCCTTAAATGCTTTACATCCGTAAAACATTTTCCCGACACCAGAATAAATTTTTTTACCATTTAAATATACGACAATTTCATTAAAAAAATTCTTTTTTAGAAAATCATCAAAAGTTTTTATTTCATCCATATATTTTCCTCCTTAAAAATAAAATTACGATTGTTTTATGTTTAAAGAAAAAAGAAGCCTAAGCTTCTTGATTTTGATTCATAATTTTGGAAAGAGAAGATTGTATTTTACTTATTCTTTTATTTTCTTTGTCTTCTTTATATATTTGATATGTAGTCATTTCTATTGTTTCTTTTACAATTATATATATTTCTTTACAAGTTTCATCTGGTAAAGTATGTATTCCTTTAGAAAGAATAGAATAAAAATTTTTGTAACTTATTTCTTCATAATGAGGAATATAGTTTTTTATCAATTTAAGTTTATCTTCCATTTTTGTTTTTTTGTTTTTGTAATTACTCTTTTTTTCTTCATCTAATTTGGTTTCAGCAATATAATTTATCATTTTTTCAAAAATACGTCTAATATATAAAAATGCGCCAGCATATAAGCCTTTTTTAGCTGATTGTATAGCTTTTTTATAATTGTCAACAAAAAGAGTCTTTTCATTTTTATTATTTAATTTTTTATCAAAATCGCAAATATATTCAGGAATAATTTCAAGAGAAGGATAAGAAGATACTTTTGTGATTTTATAGTTTTCTTTATTTTTTTCTACATACAAAAGTAGTGAATAAATTAAATTATCTCTTTTATCTGTATTTGTAAAAGAAAAATGAATATAAAAATTTGAATTATTTTTTAAATAACATTGAATGTATTCGTCATCAATATTAGTGGAAAAATCTTTAAATAAAAGTGCAATATGAGTATTAAAAGTGCAATTTCTTTTAATAATATCAGAATATGCGTCCAATTGTTGCGTTTGTATTTCTTGCAAAGCAGGAATTAATTTGTCTAAATCATCATTAAACACATCATCAAAGGGTGCTTCAAACCATTCAGTTATTAAATTTTTTTGTATTTTCCATATTAATTCTCCTTTATTCTTTGTATAATAATTCTAGGATATTTTTCTTTACCATTAATTATCCCTACGTGACGATGTTTCTTATCTGTTCTGATTTTTTCAATATCAGGATTTCTATCTGTTGAATAGGTTATTCCTAATATTTTAAATTGATCAGAATTATATCTATCTAAAAATGTAATTGGAACTCCGATTGGTTCATAATAATTATCTGGTATTTCAGACATTTTATTAACATTGATAGCATTATAATTATCAAACTTTTGATATGATGAAATTCCTTTTTCTACAAATGAGATTGGTTGTATTTCTCTATTAACGGGAAAACTTGTAAACCATCTACATAATCCTTGTAAAGAATGAATATTTTCATCTTCTAAAATAAAATCATTTGGTTGAGTATATCCTAAACGTATTTTATTTTCTTTAAAATATGGGCATAAATAATTAAATGCATTTTTGTTTCCAATTACTAAAAAATCTTTGTTGTTTTCTAAGATTAAATTCATAAAGTTTTTAAATAATGAAAATGGTGGATTAGTTACTACAATATCACATTCTTTTAAAATTTTAATCATTTCTTTATTTCTAAAATCACCGTGTATATATTTAGGATCATCAGAACATTGATAATATATTTTTTCTTCTTTTCCATTATAATAATAAATAGGTGAGGTATGTGTATCTAAATATGAGGAATATAAAGCTTTTAATTTAAAATGTTTGAAATTGTCGTGAAAGAATTTTACAAAATTTGAAAATTCAAAATTATCACAATTACAGTAAATTGTTTTATCATAAAAAAGAGATGGTGGATAGTTTTTAATTTCTTTTTCAATATCTTTATATTGAGTATAGAATTCATCATTCTTTTTAATTTTCGATTTTATTAAATTGTTATTTGACATATAAAAACTCCTTTAAAACAAGCTTTTTTATGTTTTAAAAAACGGAATAATCATTCCGTTTTAATTAAATTTTATTCACTTTGATAACCAAAAACTTCATAAGCAAAATTAACAGGAACTAAACCTTCCTTAGTAATTTTCTTAAACAAGAAGTTATTAACGCCATCGTGATGATAAGAACGCATCCTTAAATCTTTATTTTCATCTTCGTAGATGTGATAATAATAACAATCCCTATCTTGTAAAACTCTTAAAATTGCATCTTTTAAAGACTTAAATTTTAATGGCATAATTTCACGTTCGCCATCCCAACGACCGATTTCGCCTTGAAGTTCAAATTCATTATTATTTAAAACACTATACACTAAATTTGAGTGTTCACCAACAAAATCATCATTTAATTGATCATCATTATAACGAGTACAATAATCTTCAAATTCTTCTTCGGTTCCATCTTCGTAATACATTTCAAAATCATCTCTTAAAGCTTCTTTAAGTTGATTTTGTTCTTCAAGAGATAATAATCCCCAAGATTTAAATAATAGATGTTCCATTTTCTTTTCCTCCGGTATTAAATATTTACAATTAAAATTATGTTTACAAAGAAAAAATTAATGTTTTATTCTAATATGTCAGTCATATAAACAAAAGGTTCACTTAATAAACCATTTTTATAAAATAAGTAAATGTCAAGATTGAACAATTGTGGATGCATATCCTCTTTTGAAGAATATTGAAACAAAATACGACAAGCTTCAAAAAAATCATTATACAGTTCTTTAAATTGAGAGTGATATTTTTTGATTTCTTTATGATAATCTTTATCTCTATGAGAAGTTCTTTTATCCCGAATAACTTTTAAAAAAGGAGTTTCTTTCCCTTCTTCTTTAGCAAAATAAGAATCGATTTTATCAATTTCTTCTTTTGCGTAATTCCTTCTAAATTCTTTATAATAAAATGATTGGTTACGTTTATCTTCATTACAATAAGAAACTAAGTTATTTATTAAAAGAGCTTCAACAAACCAAATATGTGCATCTAACATATCAATTGTTTTACCAGTGTCTTCTCTAACTTTATTACAAGAGTATAATTCTGATAACAAATCAAAAATTTCTGTTTCAACTTCATTTTTTGCTTCAAAATAAGGAACTTTATTCCATTTAATTCTATTATATTTGTCTTCTGTCTCTAAATGAGATTGAAAATAAGGATCTTTTATACATTTTTCACATTTTATGTCTATAAAATGTTCCTCTTCAGGCTGTCCATAAAAATGAATTTTCCCACTATTATTCTTTCTTATTATTACATTCGGAGTTACTTCAGCACAAATATAATTACCACATTTACATTTTGTATAATAATATTCAGTTGGAACATCCATCAAATTATTAAATTCTTGTTGGTTCATTAAAATTATTCCTTTCACATTATATAAGTTTATTGTTTGATAATTCTTTTAATTAATTTTATGTTTAAAATGAGGCAAAAATAAAAAAAGGAGACCAGCTCCTTTTAATTTGTTTCTATAATTGGCAGAGACTCTGGAAGCCCTTCTGCCTCCATCAAAGATGCAAAATCTTTCCAAGTTTCTTTACCATCTTCTACAATAGCATTATAAGCAAGTGCTGCATCATTTATCCAATTAACATTATTTCTAGTTTGAGCTTCTTTATAAGTTTCATAAGAATGTTTTAAATTTTTTATAGAAACCTCTTTAGTTAATCCCCAATCATTTGTTTCAGGTTCCTCAGAATTATCAGTATCATCAGTGTTGTCCACTGTTTTTAATGTATCAACCTTAGTAGCGATGTTTGACCAAATATCTTTTCCAACAGTAGTGATGTTTGACCAGATATCCTTGCCAACAGATGTAGCTGTAAAGAATGCAAATGCTGCAGCAGCATAAGCGCCAATTATAATTAAAAATTTAATGAATTTTTTCATAATTTGTTACCTTCCTTCTAATAAAATTTTATCTATATCAACATTTACCCAATTAGGATAAATTAAAAATTCAACAATATAATATATGTTTTATTAAAATAAAAGAAAAAACGAGGCATAAACCTCGTTCTTTTTTTAATATCTGGCTACACTTTCTATATCAATATAAGTTACCTTTTTTTCTGAGACAAAATCATAACTATTAGTAAAGTTATCAAATTTTTCAATAGCATTTCTTACATCTTCAAAAGTTGCATCAGCATTTAATGTTTCATTAAACTTATTATCAACAAAGATAGTATTTAATCTCTTGATTATATCATCTAACTTTTCATAAGAAGTAATATCGCATTGCTCGCCTTCGACTTTTAGCATAAAATTACCAGGAAAATATTTTAAAGCTGTTTCACCATAGGTAGCAAAATATAAATTACCAACTTCATACTCTAAGGCACTAATTGTTACATCAAGCTTATTTTTTTCAATAATTGATTTGAAAATAAAATATGCATTATCATACGTAGTTTCAGTAACAAACTTTAATTTGTTAAGTTTTTCATCGAACATAATGGTTTCAGCAATTACACAGCCTCTACCATAAATTGGTGCTTTAAAGTTTTTATCAGTTTCAAATCCATTATGAATATAACAATGTAATTCTTCATCTGTTTTGTAAGTTCCATCAAGAACTCTATAAATGTGATAAATCCATTCACAACCCTCTATAGGTTTAGATGAAAAATTTTGAGTTGTATAACTTATATTTCCATCTTTACTATGTTCGTGTTTAGAAAGACTATATTTAATTGAATCTTTAGCATAAGTTTTATCAACTAATTTACAACCACCAAAATACTTATCATCAATTTTTACAAAATTCCATTGATTTGGAATATCAGATGGAGTATTAATAGCTTCAACTAAATTATCCTTGAATTTCTTAGCATCTTTTCCAGCGATGACAATCTCTGTTGTTAACCAATTTGGCATAATGTATTCCTCCTATATTTTTTCTCTGTATTAAATATAATACATTAATTTTATGTTTAAAAAGAAAAAAAGCCCTAAGGCTTTTATTTCTCTGAATTATCATCAAATTCTATATCAGAACTATTTTGTTCTGTATCTTTTTCAGTTTCTTGTGTTGGTGTTGCATCTTTGTCTTTTTCAACAACTTCATTACCTTTAGCATCATATTCTACACAAGTAACCCTACCATCAACGACTTCATAGTTTTTAGCAACCTTTGTTTTAGTATCATACTCTGTCGCTTTGCTTTCACCATCTAAAATAATTACTTTTTCATAATCATTTAAATCAATCTCTTTTTTATCATACAATGATAATTCTAAATTTGCTCCATCGATATAGCTTTCAACTTCGGTAGAATCCCACTTTTCAGGAATTGCTAAGTTATTAAAAAGGTATTCTTTTTCTTTGGCTTTAGTATCAATTATTGTTCTTTTTTCACCAACATTAAGAATTAAGTCTTTTCTGCTATCTGACATCGTAGTCATACCTTCCATTAAAATTGCTTTAAAATTTTGTTCGTTTTTTGACATATTATAAAACCTTCTTTCTATAAGATAATTATATTATGTTTAACTAAAATAAAAAAGGGTTTTAAAACCCTCTTTAAAATTTTTAATTGATATTTAAGAAATATTCATAGTCTGGATTTAAGTTTTCATCGAACCAGTCTGTTAATTCGTCAAGACTTTCAATTTCTAATTTTGGCAATTCAGGATTTTTTTCACGTAATTCATTATATTGTTTTGTGAAACCTTTTAAACCCTCTTCTTCATTAGAATAAAATTTTTCAAAATCTTCAAAATCAGGATAGTCTGTATCAATTTGAATATCTTGACCTTCAACTAAAGTACCATTTACTATTTCATAGTGAATAACGCCTGTATCAGGATAAATATAAATTTTAGAACCGTCTTCTAAGATTGATTGTAAATAAATAAACCAATTTGTTATTACATCGCCCCAACCGTAAGAAGCATCAAAACCGTTATTACAAATGATTTTGTTATTTTCATAAGAAAATTCTTCTAAATGTCGATAAGAAGGTTCTGCAAACATATGTAACATAATTTGTTCTACGTTAGTAAAACCCATTTCAGCTGGTTCGCTAAATTGACTTTTGTCATTGAAAAATTGATTTGTTTTATCAATGAAATTTTTTTCATTTTTTATCTTTATTTCTAAATTGATCCAATAGCATTGTCCCATATTTTTCCTCCATAGTTTTTCTACTTATTATTTTTAAGACAATTAAATTATGTTTATAAAAAAAATCTCAACAATAATTGAGATTCCTTCATTAGTTAATTGATGATAATTCTATTGACAAGAATAATTCAGCAATTCTATATAAAAACTTTTTCATTTGAAATTTCCTTTCTAGGTTTTAACGTCTTTTATCTTGACAATTAAATTGTTTTCTTCTATTTAAAAACAAAACGACTTTGTTATGTTTTTTTACCTAAAAAAATAATATTATATTTGAAAAAAATAAAAATGCCTTATTTTAAGGCAATTTAATAAATGTAAAAAAGTGTGTTGTGACACCAAAGACTCCGACGATTGTTATATACGTTGCCATTAAGATGTCTAGCAATTCATATCTCGATGGGTTAATTCACAGAGTTTTCTCTTCTTTGTAAACTTATATATAACTTCGGTCTAATATCTCGAATATTCCAGTCGTAGACTCTTGTTGTCATTTCAGACAACTCCAAACTAAAACCAAAATACCGTTACACAAAGACTTTTTCGTGAGGGAACTCGCTTTCATCTTGCTAATGATTACTTTGCGATGCCTATATTGTTGAGCCTATTGTACAATTTGCTCGAACCTCTTGTCACTCTTTAAATGATGGCTACTTCTAAGCCTACATCCTTAATTACACATATAATTAGGTGTTTATATGAAAAAAAACACGATTTACTCGTGTTTTAATTCTTCGAAAACGTGGCGACTATAAACGCCTAAATTATTTTCTACACCTTTATATACTACTTCGGTAATTGAATTAAACCAATTATCTTGGATTTCTGTTAATCCTTTTGACCATTCAAGACGAAAATAGCGTTCGCCAATTAAACAATAAGAAGTTATATCTCTTGACCATCTATGATCATCGCCTTCGATACTATATTGTTCATAATCAAGAACTCTACTGCCTACATCTTGATGTTCATAGTCAATATTGTGGGGATCTTTAATGCTTTCTATTTCAGCGATTAACTTTTTATATTGTTCAATAAAATATTCATCATTATCAAATTAAATAAAAAAGAGGATTTTATTCCTCTTTTAAAATGAAGTCCTTTACATTGACAACACCACCACTATAAAGTTCATTGTGATGATATAAACTAGTAAGAATTGTATCTTCAGAAACGTAAGCTAGACATTTACAAGGAACCTTATGTGTTCCAATTGTGCCTAAATATTCTACTCCTTCTAAAATAACAAATCCCTCTTTCCCAACTAATTCAAATGGTTTCATATTCATTTTTTTCCCCTTTTAATATTATTAAACTTTTTGAATGATAATATATTTATGTTAAGAGAAAAAACTTTTTTTAGCCGGTTTATTATTACCACACTTTAAACATTTATCAGTATCATTTTTAGAACCACATTTTGGACAAGTCCAAATTTCACTAATGTTAGTATTTTTAGGAGTTGATGTTTTAGCAGGTTTAGTTTCTTCTAAAGATAAATCAGCATTCTTATTATCAATAACCATTGAAGGTATCATAGGTTCATCTGAATTATCATCTTCATTAAATTCGCCTAAGTTAGATACGTCCATTACGCCAGGAATTGAACCATCTTGATTAGGCAATATATAAACTCTTTCTTCTTCTGGAATGTTATCGTCCCATCCATAATGGAATAATCTATCTAAATCATTATAAACTTGATATGCTAGATTTTTATCTTTATATGCACCAATTATAGTATAATTATATTTAAAAGATGAAGAAAAGCCTGTTGTGGTGCTTGTAATTGCTGTTACATTGTTAGACATAGAATATATAACATACATATTTAAATATGCCTTGTATAATGCTTTATTTTTCTTCATTTCGTTTTTATCAATGAATTTTATATCAGCAGATTTAATTGCTTTAACAAAAGTAGAACCTTGCTTTTTAATTTTAATTGTATCTTGTAACATTATTAAAAAACTCCTTTTAAGATTTTATTCTTTTATGTTTTATATAAGCCTGAAAAAAGAAAAAAGTGTAATTAAATAATTACACTTAAATGAATATTTTCTTTCTTTTATTTGACAAATAAGACTTTAAATTAAAAAATATTGTTATAAGTTTTTATTGTGTCATCTTCATCAATGACTAAAACATTTAATTGTGTGCTTTCACTTGTATGACCATCTATACCAATTAAGTGCTCACTGATATATGGAGTATATTTTATCCATTTAAAAGAATCTAAAGAAATATGAAAATCACTTACATTCCAGTGACCGCAAACTAATACTTTATTATTCTTTTTCTCAAAATCAAATAAACCCATACAAAATTCTGTAACAGGACAACCCCACATAGCTTTATTCCATTCTTCTTGAGTGGCATTACGCCAGTTAGGATTAGGAAGAAAAACTCTATTCTTTACATAGTGATCAGGTTTATCATCCATAACAATGAATGGAATGAAAGAATGAACAAATATATATTTTTTATATTCAAAATAATTTTGCCATTTCTCAGAACTTAAAAATTTTGTTATTTCCGAATTAGAAACTACTTCACAAATTTCTTTCCAAGTTTTTTTAATTTTATTTTTATAATTATAAGCAATATTATTTTTGTAATAATAATCCTTGTTTAATTTCTCAATAGGAACATTTGCAATATGACAAAATGTTTTTACAGTTCCGTTAGAAAAATCAAAATCTTCAGGAAATGACTTTTTTAATAATTTGAAATATAATTGTTCGTGATTACCTTTAATTAAAATTAAATTACTTTTAGGAATAGATTTTAAGAAGGTATAAAGTTCAATAGTTTCATTTCCACGATCAAAAATATCCCCTAATACAATTAATGTATGATTAGGATTTGTTTTATCATAACCAGCTTTATTTAAACTTTCTTTTAAATAAGTTGCAAAGCTATGAATATCACTAACAACAAAATATTTCATTTTAATACCTCCTTTTTGATAAATATTGATGAAATTTTATGAAAATAAACCTCTTTTTATTGAAAGAGGCTTGATTTTTAAACTATTTTAAAATCCATCTTATCATTAAGATATTTGTTTTTTTTCATAGTGCCATCAGCATTATAGTATTTTTGGATTATTTCAATATAATGTTGTTGAAGAATTGATTGAAAGAATGTTGTGGGTTTAAAACCTAAGCTCAATCTTTCTTGATTATCTCTTTCAACACCGTTAGTTCTTGAAATATAAACTTTACATTTAGTGCGGTCATCATTATAAACCCAATGAGAATTGATATAAGGATAATAAGGAATTAAATCTACAAGAGTTTCAATAGGAATTTCTTGTTCTATGTAAAGATAGCTTCTATCCTTTTGTATTTCTTCAACTGTTTTATACTCAATCTTATAATACTGATAAGTATAAGTTGTAACAGTTCTTATTCCTGTTTTCTTTCTTTTATCAGGTACATCTTTATGATGAGAAATGATTTTTAAATCAGGAATAATTTTAGCTAGGTTCTTAATGTTTTCTTTGGTAGGCTTTACAGGAATATGTTGGTATAATTTACCACCAGTTAATTCCATAAATTTATAAAAGCATTCTATTTCAGAAGAATAAAGAGCTCCTTTGTAATCTTCAACCTTGCCACTATAAAGTGAACCATCAGGATTTCTTTCTACTAAAAAACTTAATTCATCATAAAAATCACATTGTCCACTGAATTTTGACATATTATTCGCCGCCTTTTAAAATTTTGTTGGTGAAATCTAAGGCTAATAAAATTGGACAAGAATTTGTTTTATTATCGAAGATATATTCAAAATTCTTTTCGAAATTTTCTTTTTCTTTTCCTGTTTCAAAAGAATGATAAATTCCGTAACGTCCTCTTATAATTGCATTAGTTGCAATTTTATCTTTGTAAACGTAGCCTAGTGTATCTACAGTTAAATATACTCCATCATTAGTTTTAAAATAATCTTTAACAGCTTTTAATAGTGTATTTTCTATTAAAGCGACAGTAATATTATCATTACTCTTGTTTTCAAGTTTCTTTCTTAAAGTAACGCTTAAATCTTCTAATTTAGCCTTTTCTACAAGCCAATCTGATAACTCTTCACGATAATGAGAAAGTTCTTTTATTCTTTCAAAATCAGCATTAGATAAAGCATATAGCATTCTTTTTTCAACCTCAGAAGAACCTATAACGATATATTCACTTTCTTTAGAAATACCACCAGTAGCAATTGTGCAAGGTAAATATTCAGCAATATCGTATAAAGAATTAAAGTAAATAGGCATTGTAGCAGTATAACCTTTTTTGTTTAAAGTTTTTAAAGTTTTATATTCTTTATTCCAATATACATAAATTGTCTTACCTTTTTCATTTACTTTTTTAGAAAGTAATTTATCAATCGCAATAAACTTATCTACATTATACTTAGTTAATTCAACTTTAACATTTTTATAAATAACCCCGTTTGTTCTTTTTTTAAAAATTTCAAAGCATTCATCAAAGTTAGAAATTAAACGATTCGAATTTTCAGGATCTGGATAAGTTTTAAGCATTGAAATATGATCATATAAATCGCATTTACCACTAAATTTTGACATATTATCACCTCTTTTTTGAATTGTTTGGCTTTTGGCCATTTGCTGTCAAAACTATATTCATTTATATTAGGTGTTTTATTAAAAATAAAAAATCCCAAAAATGGGATTTTAAATTATCTTGAAAAAATTAAATCTCTGAACTTAGTATCAAATTCAAAAGCATTGTATAACTCTTCAAAAATTTGCTTTTCTCTTTCAGCGAAGAAAGCGTCAGCATCAGTTACTGTTGAAATATTAAAGTTCTTTGGATATCCGAAAGTCTTATAAGCAGGACTTAACTTCTTATAACTATTTTCCTTATCAGCTACATCCATATTATTCATCTTTGAATTAGTATCATAATCTACTAAATGAATATTACCAATTCTATTAATTGCGTTCTTTTCACGGTTATAGTTGATACCTAATCCATTATTTACTCCAACAATATGATCAATTGAAGAACCAGAATAGAAATCAACACCAGCATTTAATACTGTTAATCCTACATAAATCAAACCTGAGTTTAACTTAGTATTCTTTAAACCACTATTATTTAATAAATCTAAGCTTACCTTTACAGAAGGGTTTAGCATTAAAATTGTAGCAATTCTTCCTTGAACGTGAGTAATGAATTCAGTAATAGTCTTATTTTGATTCTTATCATTCTTGAAGAATGAAACCATTGATAAGATTACCTTATCATAGAATACGTTAGCACGGTTATCAATTAAGATACCATTAGCTGATGAAGCATAAGATGTTAAATTAATTTCAGAGAATAAGAATCTTTTTAATAAATCGTATGATCTTTGAATTAAAAAATCAGGTCTATAATACTTAATAATTTGTAGCATATTAACAGGTTGAACCCTCTTAAATAAATTCTTTGATGAAACAGCAATTTCATCCTCAATACAAGTTACAGTATCTAAATAGAACTTTCTAAACTCTTCTAAATTAGTCTTTGATTTGCAAATTACATTCTTAACAAAATTATAAAATACCTTCTTGCCAGAAGAAGTAAACTTATCATTCATTCCGTCATCTTCAGTATTTTCGATAAAATCATCAGAAGAAGCCTTAATTGCAAAGAAACTTGTAGCTGATGTTAAAAGCTTTTCTTTATCTTTTTCATAAGCGAAATGCTTACTATCAGAAAGTAATTCATTATCTGCTGCCTTTAATGAAATTAAAGCCATTTCATCTGCACTAATTGGGTCAGATGAATTAGCATTTATAAATGCTTGAACTGCATTTTGTTCATTTTTAAAGAATGTAACAGTAAATACTGCTTCCTTTAAAACTGATACAACCTTTGCAATTTCATCATAAGTGTGAGCTTCATTCCATTCAATTACTGCCTTGCCAGCTTCAATTAATTTATTGCCAACAACAACATCAGAATTCTTTAAAGTATGTGATACCCATCTATTGAAAGTGTCAAACTCTCTTTGTGCTGTATCATCATTTTCAATATATTCCATATCAAAATTTGGCAAGTAAGACGCTAATTCTTGATAATCAGGATTAGACTTTAAAATTCTAATCCAAATATAAAGATTAGTAAATCTTTGTTGACCATCAGATAATTCTTTTGCAATTGACTTTTTAGTATTTGCTGTAATTAAAATATGGCCTAAATACATTTCAAATTCAGTAGTTTGTAAAGCTTCATCTAAAAATTTTTCAATAAGAATATTTTCAAATGTTCTTTGATAATGCGGAATAAACATTACATTTTGATCAAAAGAAGCAACTTTCTTTACTTCTGTACTAACTATTTGCTTTAAGGAAAGACTTACAGGTGTTCCTTCTACCATTATATTGTTTTTCATTTATTTTTTCCTCTATCTATCTATATATTTTTTTCTCTAAATTAAAACTCTTTGCAGAGTATAATTTGTAACAAGTTTATTATGTTTTAATTTAAAAAATAGGTGAAAATAAAAAAGCCATTTGATAATGGTTTTTCTACTGTTTCGATTATATTAGACATTTGACGATAGTCCTCTTTTAAATTCCTTCCTATTTTAGAGAGATACGAGCTTTTCTATACAATCTATATCATATAATAAAAGAGATAAGATTATGATTAAAATATTCATTAATTTAAAAGGCTTTTAGACTACCTAAACGAGCTCATCTGTTCTAATATTTTTATGTTTTTGAAAGCGTTTGCAATTTTAGACAACAAAATTAAAAAAAGATGTAAAATTAATTACATCTTTACATTATTTTTATGAAAAATCCCAATCTAATGTTAAATCATATGTTCCACTAGTTCTGAAAGTTTTATCATTAGTTTCGTGAGCCCATAAACCATTGATACCTCTTTCAGCGTGATTATAACGAATATATTCATCATAATTTGTACATTTAATTCTTGTAGGACAAGTATTCCAAAAAATATTATAATCTTCTAATTCTTTATTTTCTACATCCTTTAAAGTTTTTCCTTCAGAAATAAATTTTTGACGTTCTGTTATATTTTTAATTAAATCTTTAGGTAAAATAATATCTCCTGTTTCGTCTGTGATTAAATTATCTTTAAAAAGCTTTTTCCAATCATCTAAATTTTTAATCCCTAATTCAGGATAAATGCAAAGTAAGAAATGCCATCCAGCAGAAGATTTTCCTATGTGTAATTTAAGAAAATAATCTTTGTTTAATTCTGAGATTGTTTTATAATAACAATCATTCCAAACATATCCGTTTTTTAATATTTGAAGATTAGAACCAGTAAATTTTTCATCTTTAGGCTCATAATCTTTTTTTAATCTTAAATAATAGTTACAACTCATTTTAAACAACTCCTCAAAAGCTAACTGCTCTTGCTTTTATATTAGACATTAGGTGTTTTTTAAGGCTCTAAAATCAAAGGAATTAAAATTTCTTTTTCTGTATCAAATGAGGATACACCATAAATACAAAAACACTGTGTATCGTATAATTGAATTTTGAAATTTTCGTGAAAATGACCAAAGAAATGGTATTTAGGTTTTTTACTTGAAATATATTTATTGAATTCTGTAAAGCCATTATGTGAAAGTTCATACCATCTTCTTTCGGGTAAGAAAGGCCCTGTATGTGATACAAAAATATCTGCACCAGAATAATTTGACATTATATCTTCTACTTCTTCCGGTATATACATTGGAGATATAGAACTCTCTTTATATTTATAACAGCCTTCAAATCCTATAAAACTAAAATCATCAATTTTTTTAAGTGAGTTATGTAAATTATAAATATTAGGATATTCATTATAAAGATTTTTATTATCGTGATTGCCTAAGATACCTATAATAGGAACTTTTTTAGAATAATTTGTAATATTATCTAAATCGTAAGATGAATTATCACCTAAAAGACATATGATATCATATGTTTCATTTTGTAAAATTGATTTAAGCTTTGCAGTTTGAGTGCAAGTATGTAAATCAGCTATCAAGAGAATTTTCAATGCTATAGTCCTCCTCATTATTATTTAAGTCAAAAATTCTATTTAACATATCTATCTTACTTTGATCAGTTAATGTTTCAATGTAAGATGACATTTCTTCTTTTTGTTCTTCATTTAAATCAATTGTATAATCTGTGCTACTAACTAATGGTAAAATTAAATCACTAGAAACAACGGTATTAAATACACTTTCTATTTCGGGTAATTCACCTGTTGCTTGATAATCACTTGCTAAATTTAGTAAATCTCTTTCAGCTTGTAAATTAATTTCTTGAATATTGAAATTTTCAAGTGCTATTTGTCCATCAGTTAAATCTTCAACAAATGTAGTTACAGCATCATTTATAACTTTTGCAGATTTATCATCGAGTTCTTGTTGAATAGCTATGATATTATTTAAAGTTTCATCAATATTTTCTATAGAAATATTGTTAATGTCAAAATTATTATCAGGAATTAAATCAGTCGATAAATCTTTTAATTCTAATGTTAATTTTACTAAAGATGAAAAGCCTTTAATTTGAGCCTCTAAATTAGTTTCTTTACCATTTTTATCTTTTACTGTAGATACATAAGTGAAAACTTTGCTTCCATAAGGATTATATAATTTATTAATGAAGCTATCATCATATTCATCAACTTTTAATGATACGAAAAAATTATATGTTTTAGAATTGTTTATATCTGTATCTTCAGTTTCATTACTTAATACTTCGGCAGTTTTAACTATTTCATTTGTTTGTCGGGTAATTCCGACAAGAATTGAAGCGACAAAAAAGCTAATTAAAACTCCTTGAGCTATTCCGATTAAAGAACCAAGCAATCTTCCGCCAAGTCTTGATTTCTTTTCTTTGAAATATTTCTTTTTAGGAAATTTGAAAAATACTCGTAGTATAAGTTTTATGATCAAATATAAAAGTTCTCCTATTATCAAGAAGGCAATCATTGTCACTAAAAAAGAAACAGTTACTAAAAAAGCTTCTACTAGTGGCTTTAAAATATCTTGATATTGTTGATAATCTTTAGGGAAAATTCCCATTACTAAATCATAAAGGGTATTATTCCCACTTACTTTAAAGGTAATAGCATAATTATAAATATTTTTATATAATAAAAAAGATAATCCAATACTTATAATTACTATACCAATTTTAAGAAGCGATTTTTTAGTTCCTCTTAAAAATCCAAAGAGAAAACCACTTGCTATTGAAATTAAAACGAAAAGTAAAATAATTAGTGCTAATGTCATAGTGCTCTCCTTATTAATGTTTACTATAATAAACAAAAATTATAGTTTTGTTCATAATAATAAACCTTATTTTAAAAAATAGATTTTAATAATATATTTATGTTTCAAAAACGAAAAAAAGAGTATTTTTCATACTCTTTTATCTTTTTATAAATCTGATGTTAAATCATTTTCAGAATAAAAAGTTATTGTCTCATTGTTTTTATTATAACCTTTTTCTCGAATATGAGCTAAAATAGCGTTCTTATCTTCACTACAAGAAGCAACTGTTCTAGTGGATATTTCACCCTGAATAGAACAAACCGTTTTATAACCCTTTTTAAAATATTTCTTAGCGTCTTTACGAATTTCATATTCCGTAATTAATTTTGCAATAAACATTGCATAATCGTCGGCTGATACTTTTTCAGGATTAAAATATTTTGAAAATTTTCCACCTGGACGGAAGGTTTCATCTGTTCGTAATAAGAAGTCAGCAACAGCCTTATCAACATCTTTATGATCTGCTACCGTAAAGTTAAGGTCTAGCATTCCACCATTACCTTCTTCAAAAGCCTCAGCTACCTTTTTTCCGTTAAATAATAATTCAACGTGATAGCTTCCGCCTTCCCCCCATTCTCTAGACCAGCCATCTTCATAATGACCTAGCGAAATACCTTCTTTAGTTTGAAATCCTAATTTTGCAAATTTCATTTATTATTTCCTCCATTTTATTTTTTTAAACAATTATATTATGTTTAAATAAAAAAGAGTGTATAAAACACCCTTTATTCTTTATTGCAAATCACGTTCTAACATTCTAGCTAAAGCTTCACAATGTGTGATATAAACCATATCTCCAAAAACGAGAGGCGTGTTAGCCATAACATAATCAAGAAATTCAATTATATTAGTTCTTTCTTCACCTTCAAAATGATATTGTTCGGTTTCAATATAACACTCACTCCTTGAATTATATACATTATCGACCATAGAAATGTATCCATCAACATAGACATATAAAGCTAGTCCTTCACTATAAGGATTAAAAGCTAATTCATTTTTAGGACAACATTTTTCACAGATTTCTTTATAAGCTTCAGATGAAAAAATAAATCTTATAGCATTACCGTGTTTTTCGCTTCCTTCATAATGTTGACGCTTAGCTACACACTTTTCACATTCTAAATAAGCATCAGTCTTAAACTCCATATTTCCTTTTTTCCTCCACATTAAAAAATTAACAATTTGATTATGTTTTGTATTAAAAAAAGCAACCTGTTATAGTTGCTCTTTTGATATTTGTTTTTGATTTTTAATCTTTGCTTTTAAAATTGTATTTTCTTTTCTAAGTTTATCAATAGCAAGATTTTTAATTCCTAAATAAATATATCCTACTGCAATAGTGATTAAAAATAACGCAGGAAGTATTGCAAATGATTTTATAGAACAAGCCGGATTATTGTTACAATAAGTAGAAAGAATTTCATCGCTTGACATTGCAAGCCCTGTTATAAAACTAATAAAACAGATTAATCCCGAAAAACCAGCAAGTCCTCCTGTAATTGTTAAGAATAAACCTTTTTTAACTTTGATTTTCCAACAAATTAACGTAGAAAGAATTAATGTAGCTAAAGCACTACCGATTGCAAAAAATGAAAGTGTAGATAACGCTACCGTTTTGCCTTTGGCATAACAATAGAAAGGAACGGCCATATCTCCATACCATCCGGTAGAAAATGATGAAAAATTTCTTGTAAAGAAAGCTAAGAAGAAGTTGTATCCACTAACTGATACCTCAGCTCCACTGATATCACTATTATAGACTTCTGCAAAAGGTAAGAAAATTAACAATACTGCAATTATTGCAAAAGCAAATCCTGTGTAAAAAATCCAATTAAATTTTTTAAAACGGAAATTAAAATTAGCAATAGTTTTTTCATTTTTATTATATTTCTTTTCTTCTGGAGAAATCTTAATTGCTTCTGTATTATTTGAAATTTTATTTTGTTTGTTATTATCTTGTCTTTTTTTACTCTTATTTTTAGCCATAATTATAACACATCCTCTTGATTATTCTTTTTTTCTTTTTCATCATCGAAAACTTTAGGCATCCAATATTTTTTATTACAATATGGACATTTTAAATGTCTTTTAAATCCAATATGCATTGAACAAATAAACTCTTTTGTGGTTGGCTTATGTTCCTCTTTACAGTTAGGACATCTATAACCACCAGCATTTTTTTCTTCTAAGCATTGAATAATTACTGTTGTAATAAAGATGAAAGTGTAAGCTGTAATTGTAAAAATTTTCATACCAATATTATAAGCATTGTTAAATGGAGTGATTATTATAAGTACAAGAGATGCAAATATTAAAATGATATTTAATGTTGTTTTGATAATTAATTCTTTTCTTGACATAAGTCCTCCTTATTTGGTCACATAATATTTTAAATTTTGATAATTTTCAATTAGTTCTAAGCTATCAACATTAAAGGTTAAAAATGAAATTGTTTCATTAGTATCATAATTGATTGAACCATCTTCATTATATGAATGAATTGTTATTTGAGTGAATTCCTTAGAAACAATTTTACCTGATAAGTGTATCCAGGTCTTTTCTACTGTATCTACACTTTGATTTTTAGGTTCAGGGATTTCATCTTTATAATTTAATATGAAACCTATAATAGTGTCTTTACCACAAGTGCATCCATATCCGGCAGAACATTTTCTTACTCCTAAAATGTAACTATTATCATCAACATCTTTTAATTCATAAGTGAAACAATCTAAATCAATTTGTGATTCTAAATATTGTTCGGGATAATATTGAATATTTGTCATTACTAAAAAGAAATTATCTTCATTTAAAGAATAATCTTTTTTACTGCAAGAGGTAAGCGAAAATATTAAAGCGAATAGAAACATTGATAAGACTTTACCAATTTTCATTTTTTTACCTCCTAAATAATTTTAGAATTTATTAAATGAATATATGTATTACCGCCTTCAACATAAGTATCTAATTGACCGACTACTGTAATACTAGAACCATTGTCTAAATTTAAAATGTTTTTAAAATCATTTGGAAATTCATAGTTTTGAACAGTAGTGAATTCAATTCCTTGTTGACAACAAGCAGTGGCATCAGGAATAAATACAGCAGGATAATATTTAGTAATATTACCATCAGCATCTTTTGAAATATAAGCACTTAATAAACCTGTTACTTTAATTGTTCTGCCTTTAAAAGATGTTGGATTTTGCATCATATTTAATACTGTAGAGTAAATCATTGTAGCACTCATTTTAGTCATATCAATGTCTACGCTATTAGGATCAATTGCTTTACCTTCCGAATCGATATTTTCAAATCCGGCAGCTTTTAAATTAGTAACTTCACCATTGATTGTCCAGTAACCATTTTCATTAACAATTATTTCAGGGCCATTTCGCAAATTTGCAGTTGTATTTTCCATTTCTACAGTTTTAGTAGTACCGTCAGAAAAAGTAATAGTAAATATTAAATCTTCGTTGGTTGCAATTCCTTTAAATTCGGAAACTTCACCATTAATAATCCAATAACCTTCATCATTCTTTGTAATTACAGGGCCATTTTGTAAGTTAGTTTCATTGTTTTCCATTTCAACTGTTGTAGTTTTTTCATCAGTAAAATAGATTGTAAAAGTTAATGTTGTTTCAGTTTGGTTAGTTAATCTAACAGAATAAATTTCACTAGCATTAAGAGTAATACCTGTAGGCTCTACAGTAGTTAAAAATTGATTAGGGTTTTTAACCATTGCAATTAAATGATCAGCATTTTCATATTGGGGGTTAAAATCATCAATTAATACATTTAAGTTTGATTTCATAACTGAATAATAATCTTTACCATCATCATAATCTTTTGCTGTGTTAGATTGTAATGAATCTAAACTTCTAATAGTTTGATTTTTAGAAGTTGTTGCTTCTTTAATAGAGTTTGCAATCTTACCATCAGAACTTTCTAGTTTATAAATTGAATTTAAATTGTGTTCATCAACTAATGAAGCCAATTTTACAATTGTTTCAAAACTTGCTTCACTTTCAGCTGAACAGCCTTTAAATGCTGCATAATAATCTAAGCCGTAATCTTCTGTAAGATATCTGAAAGGAAATCTATCTCCAAAAAGAATTACTTTATTTTCAGAAGTGGAGAATAACTTTTCATAAGCTTCATCTAAGTGAGTTAAATCATTTGAAAATGTATGTTCATTATATAAATAAGTTGAACTATTAGCATCATCCATTTTTGATAAAGCAACTGTAATTGTGTCAACACAAAGCTTTGCATTTTTAATAGATAGCCAAGTGTGCTCATCCATTTCTTCTTCGTGTCCTTCACTTTCCACGTGTTCATCATCTTCTTGCATACCTTCTTTTTCTTCTTCAGGTTTCAAGTAAGCATTTAGAGTTTGAGAAAGATTGATTTCTTTACGATTAGGATTGTTCTTACCTTTTAATGCTTTTTCTACCCATTCTTCTGATTCACCACCGTTATAAATGAATACGTCAGCATTTGATATGCTAACTAAATCATCGGCAGATGGTTGATAACTATGCATATCTACTTTATTTTTTAATAGTAATTCAACATTTACATTTTTAACGCCTTTTGTAATAGTTCTTGCCCAAGAATATTCTGAATAATTTGTAGTAACTATATCTAATACACCATTATCTTTATAGGAACTACAAGATGTAAGTGCTAGAGCACTCGTTGATAAACCTAAAAGGCTCGCTAAGCCTAATACTTTTAAAATTCTTTTTTTCATTTTGAAAACTCCTTTTAATTTATTTTTACTTTTTTTAAGAATGGAATATTACCCTTGCACATTCCTACTATAAAGCTTATAACAAACATTACAGCATCTACTGCTACAATTGTAGAACCTACTGGTGTTCCCCATAATATAGAGCCTAATATTCCAATAGTTGCACAAATTATAGATAAGATGGCCGAACAAATTGATACACTCTTAAAACTCTTAAAAATTCTCATTGCAGATAAAGCAGGGAAAATTATTAAAGCTGATATTAAAAGTGAACCTACTAAATTCATAGCTAAGACAATTACTACAGCTACTATTACAGCTATACCAATATTATAAATTTTAGTTTTGGTTCCAGACGCAGTTGCAAATGCTTCGTCAAATGTAACATCAAATATTTTATTATAGAAAAAGATGAAACAAGCAACTACTAAAATCGATAAAACAACACAAGTTATAACATCAGTTAATGTTAATGTTAAAATTGAAGTTGAGCCAAATAATACTGAACATACATCACTAGCAACATTTGATGATGTTGGGAATAAATTCATAAATAAATAACCAAAGGCTAAAGATGTTACTGAAATAATTGCAACGCTTGCGTCCCCCTTTATTTTAGAATTTTGTCCTGATGCTATTAAAATTATAGCACATACAATTGTTACTGGTAAGGTAATATAAATATTATTAGTTAAGCCTGCAATTCCTGCTACAGTCATTGCTCCAAAGGCTACGTGAGATAATCCATCTCCTATAAAGGAAAAACGCTTTAAAACCAAAATAACGCCTAACAATGATGAACATAGAGCTATTAAGATACCTGCTATTAAAGCGTATTGAACAAATGGAAATTGTAAATACATTGATAACTTTTCAAACATATTATTCAACCTCCATATTAGCAAATGCTTTTCCTGCTTTTGTTTCTAAGAAATCTTCTTTGGTTCCAAAGAAAACATTTGACCCCAAATGTAAAATCTTAGATGCGTATTTTAATGTTGGTGCTACATCGTGAGAAATCATTATGATTGTAATACCATCATCATTTAATTCTTTAATTAAATTATACATCTCATTTTGTGTTTTTGGATCTAGCCCCGTTACTGGTTCATCTAATAAAAGTATTTTGTTAGTTGCACATAAAGCTCTGGCTAATAATACTCTTTGTTGTTGTCCACCGGATAATTCACGGTAACATCTATTAGAAAAATTACTTATGTGCATTTTTTCCATAGAACTTTTAGCAAGCTCTTTTTCTTTTTTATTATAAAATGGTCTATAAAGTGGTTTTTTAGATTGGCATCCTGATAATACAACCTCAAAAACTGACGCAGGAAAATCTTTTTGAACTAATGTTTGTTGTGGAAGATAACCAACATCTTTATGAGATAGATTATCACCAAAGGTTACTTTTCCTTTAACTGTAGGAATTAATCCTAGTAAAGTTTTCATCAATGTGGATTTACCTGAACCGTTTTCTCCAATAATACAAAGATAATCTCCTTGTTCAATATTAAAGTTTAAATTATTAAGAATTGGTTTATTGTCATATCCTATTGATACATCATTGAAATTTAGTTGCATTGTTTATCACCTTCTAAAAACTTTTGCTTTATAAAACTTTCCTTATTTTCTAAAAGGTATTCTATTGCAAGTTCAACCAAACATTTTTTTGAAATTTTTGTATGATTTGAAGCTTCTTCTAATTTGTCATAAATCTCTGCTTTGATTTGACAATTTAAAGCTTTTGTTTCGTGATCTAATTTTTTCAAATCAATTGCCTCCTTTTTTAAAACAATATACTTTATGTTTTTATTATGTAGTTAATTCTACAAAATGCTACAAAAAATAAAAAAAGAGAGATTACTCTCTCTTAATTTATTCGAAATAACCGTATTCAGCTCCCCAGCATCCGCCAGCTTTCTTTAGCCAGTCTTTTCTTAATTCACTTTTTCTATCAAAAATCTTATCAAGCATTTGAATTAAACGTCCATATTCACGTTTAGACATTCCTGCTTTTCTTTGAGCATAAGTATCCTTGAAAATTGCCTGAACAGAACAATACTTTGTCTTATTCCAACAATCCTTTGGATCTAAAGCAAATCTAATGTAGCGAACGTTATCTCCTGCTTTATAATTAGGAGTATCATATTTTGAATCCTCCCAAATTTCGATTGTAAAAGCTACTTTTCCATCAGTTACCCAAGGAGTAACTAAATATTCACCTTCAGAATACATTAATTCTTTCTTGAAGTCGTGAATATCTACATAATTGATAAATCCTTTCTCTATGAAAAGATATTCAATAAACTTAACATAGTTTTCATTGTCTGGAAAAGCTTTCTTTAACTGGTTTAATACCTCATTTCTTAAATTTGTTTTTTCTAATGTTGTCATTTTTCTTATCTCCTATAATAAAATTTTTAGGACCACCAAATTTTATTAGAGTTTTTTCTCTTAGTCATAAAAATAACAATATGATTATGTTTTAATTTTATTCTCCAATATAGCTTAAAATACCATTTTTAACTGTTAAATTATAAGGTAATGAAATTATTTCCTTGATTGATTTTTTATTAGTGAAAGTTAATTCAGAAACATTAATTTTTAAAGTTATAACATTAGGCATATCTATTTTTGTTATTCTCTTTTTTCACATATTTTTTCAAAACGAGCCAAGTTAAATTGTTTTTTAATTTCGGTTGAATAAAATTTATTATTTTTTAAAAAATCTATGCTTTCTAAAAACATTTTTTTAAATTCTTGAGCTGATAAAATTTTCATTTCATCTGCATCTACTGCCATCATATTTTCGTTATAATGACCAATCATTATTTCTTTTTTTAAACCAGAAGGTGTGTAGAATAATAAATATTGGTCTTCAATATAGCCATTTACATCTAATTTAAAATTGTATATTGGAGTATCAGATTGATTGTTTTTATAATGGTGAATATAAGTGAAAATAACATCTTCTATTTTGATAAATTCGTCTATAATATTCATTTCATTCAATCCATATTCAGGTAAAGCTTTTTCAAAATTAGAAGTGGCATCAGAATTATTATTTGCATTATTCGATTCACCATAAGAAGTTGGAACCTCATTAGATTTTATTTTTTCTCTTTCTCTTTTTATTTCTTCTAATCTTCGTTCATTTTCTTGAACTTGAAAGTTATATCTTGCTTGTTTATTATTTTCCTTTTCATCAAGAACACTAATAAAAAGGCAGAAAAGACAATTTCCTAAAAAGACAATGAGCAGCGTTATAAATAGTTCTTGCATTAGTTAAACTCCTTTCAAGCTGTTTTAATATATTAGGTGTTTAAAAATTAAAAGCTTTAAACAAATTCTTTAAAAATGTTTTTAGAATAATATCTTCTGTTTGAAATCGATTCTCAAATCTTGTTTAATTTTACTTTTTTAAATTTCAGTATTTATATTCTTTTAGACAAAATGCAAAATAAAGCAAAGTTTTCATTACTGGTAAAAATTAATATTTCAAATTAAGTTGGAAATTTAATATCTAATAAATTGATAAAAGCATCCTTTACATTTTCTATAACCATTTTTTATATAAAAATTAGTTGTAATCTCATTCATTTCTTTTATTGAATGAGTTGATGATAAATCGGGAACATTTATTAAAACTAATTGTTTAAGCTTTATATTATAATATCTTAAAAAGATATCTGGCAGATTTTGCAATATTTCAGAGCCAATTCCTTTTCTTCTAAAATCTTCATTAACAAACATTCTATCGATTATTCCTGAATAAAAAGTTTCATCATTTTCATTTGTAAAATCGAAATGTGAGATTATTGCCTCAGATGCCGCTTTAAAGTCTTCATCTATATTACTGCATTTATTTTGAAAGCTAATTTTATCTTCTTCTGTCGATTTTTTAGATAAAGGATCAATAACCAATCTTATATTACATTCAGCTATAAAGCCTTTATTTTTACTGTCTTTGAATTTAAAAGTATATAATGAATAAGCTTCGTAATTTTCTACGCTAAAAATTATATCATATTTAGAATTGAAATAAACCATATTAGTCTCCTATAACAAATAGTGATTTAACTAAATCAGTTAACATTGAGCTAAAAATGTTATATTCATTATTATCTACAATATTATTTAAAAATGAATAATTATTGTAGAATGCATTTGTTTTCATTGAAGAAATTAATGATGTTTCGCCTGCAACTACATTATTATAATGATAGAAAGTAAAATCTTTAAAATCTTTCCCAACAAGAGAATGATTAACATATTTAGTTTCTGCTGTCATTTCTATTGCTTTTGTAAAAGAATAATTTGATGGATTATATTTATATAAGTAAAGTTCATCTGAATTTAAAAATAAATAATAGTAATTTTCAGTTGGTGCCGTATTAACACAAATTTCAACGCCTACACTTTCATAAGCGGTATCTGTAGCAAAACTTAAATGAGCGATAATTTTAGAAAGAGCAGAACTATCACTTTCTAAATTTAAATCTAAGCCAAAGTTTTCATTATAATTAATTTTTTTAGTGGACTTTGTGACAATTTCAGGAAGTGTATTATTAAAATGATAAGCCCCAAAATTAGTGGTATTGTAATAGTTAGTAAATTTAACTGATGGTGCTGATGCAAATGAAGATTTAAAATAAATATCATCTAAGTAAGTATAGGTATCATTTTCAAAACCGGATATTTTTCCATTTGAGTTAAAAGCTACTGCATAATTATTTGTAAATGTATATTTACTTTGGTCAAATGAAAAAGCATTTTTCATTGAACCATTTTCACAAATTAAATTTTTGTTACCATTTAAATTTTCGGATGCTAATTCATATAAAGAAACTGATTTAATTGTTTTATTAGTCATTGAAAAAGCATTATCAGTATAAGTTACTTTATTATTAAATTTATAAACTAACGCTAAGTATCTATAATCGTAATTAGGCTGAGTTAAAGGATTACCTCTATCATCAACAGTAATAGGTGATTTTAATTTAATTTCTGTTTCAATAACAAATTCATCAGGAGACAATGTAGATGTGGTTACTTTATTGGTGTTTCCTTTTTCTATATTATCTACAACGTCAATTAATATATCAGCAGGAGATGCGTATGTATTTGAAAAGGCTTTTTTATTAGTAAATGAATAAGCATTAAAATCAGAAAACAATCCTCCATTGAAATTTAAAGATGTTTTCTTAATGACCAATTTAGTAATATATTTTACATAGATACTAGTATTTGATGAAACCTTTATTGAATTTGATAAAATTTTATCAGAATATTCATCTAAATCTTTGTCATATTTTAAATAATATCCTTCAATTTCTTTTCCAGATATTTCTTTATTGATTTTAGTCAGATCTAAAGTGGTAGCAGTATAATAAATAGTAGAGCTATCTAATTCTTTATCAAAATAAATTTTAACAGTGAAATATTGATTTTCTTGTTCGGTAGGTTCCACTATTAAAGTTTGATTATTATCTTCTTCTTCAAAACAAGATGTTAAACTTAATGTTGCAGTTGTTGCTCCAAGAAGAGATAAAACTAATAAACATATTTTTTTAAATTTCATTTCTATCAACCACCTTCAATATCTTTTTTATGTTTTAAAGTAAGGGAATAAAAAGAAAAAAACGCAATTTCATTTGCGTCTTTTAGTGTTTTTATTTCTAAAATCCTTAAATTTTAATCAGAATTGGCATTGGTGATTTTATTGTTAAAGTATTTCATTAAGAATGTAAAACCTATTAACATTGCTATTACTCCTCCACCCAAAATGATAAAGGATAAATAATAAGCATTTTCAAAGAAATTAGCAATAGAAGTTACAATACCAATCATAACTCCAAAAATTCCCATTATAACTAAAAATAACCCTAGTAATCTTGAAGCCTTACCTGCTAATTCAAATTTCTTTGTATCTTTATAGGTAGCCTCTCCTATTTCCATACCAATAGAAAAATGATTCGCTTCTGCATATTCGTCTTTTACTTTTTCATCATCAGAAACAACTTCAGAAGTTTTTTTGCCACAAGCTGGGCAAATTTCCTTTACAGCCATAAATGTTTTACCACAATGAGGACATCTAAACATTTTAAAATCACTCCTTTAATATATTACTTTTTATAACTTTTATGTTTTTAAAAGGGCCAATTCAAAATTATTTATTAAAATTATTTACAATCGAAATAATATCATTTTTTAATTGTGTAAAACCATTTTGATTTTGAATATTAAATTCGGTTTTATCTAATGGTAATTTAAAATTTCCTATTTTTTCATTACCACTTAATTTTCCTGATGAAAATTTATTTTTAAGTTGAGAACAAATTTCGAAAGGCCCGTAATAATTTATTTCAAATACTTCATTATTTTCTTCTGAATAACAATAAATTAAAATACCTTTCTTTAGCTCGTATTCATAGTTATTACAACGATCCGTAACTGTTGCACACTTATTACCAATCATCTTAACAAATAAAAGGCCATCTTTAGCCTCAAAATTGGCTGTTTTGCCCTTTTCGTAGTCTTCGGCTGTAATTCCTTGGGCTGTTCTATCTTTACGTCTAATTTCCCTTATTTTGAAGTCTATAACTTCATCAGATAAAGAATATTTTTTACATAGTTCTTTCATTCCAAAGATATAACCTTTAGAATTAGCACAAATAAGTTTTTGCTCAAACGAAAGATTAAAATTTAATATCTTAGCTAACTGTTCTAACGATGTTAAAGTATTATATCTTTCATCATTATCGTAATTGTGATAATCGATATTAATACAATCTTTTAAAGGAGTTCCTTGCAATTCGATACCGTAGATGGTGCTGTATTCTACTTCTTCTAAATTTACTCCTAAAATGTTATATTTTCCTTTTTTATAAGCTTGATACTTAGTATCTTTATTATAAATGAATTCACCATAATCAATATTTTCGTCTAGTTCTTTGCTTCCGTTATAAGAAACAACCATATATTGTCTTAAACCGGATTTATTAATAATTAATTTTTTAATATGCTCTTCTAAACCTTCCCAGGTTGGTACTGCTTGATGTGTGACAATATAGTCAATATCATTTCTTTCTTTTTTCAGTTTCTTTAAAATGTTTAAAATTTCTAAAGTTTCTAAATCATTTGGAGAAAGAATAAATAATTGTTTTTTTATCATAAAAGCCTCCAAAATAAAAAAATATTATAATAAAATTATGTTTTCTAAAAGGAACGTATAATTATTTTTGCTTGTGACAAAATAAAAACCGGCTCTTTTATCTGAACCGGTTCAAATACCAAAATATTACTATTAAAATATATATTATCAAAACGACAATATATGCAGTTGGCTCGATGTCGTTTCGAGTTCTTTTATGTTTCCCATTTTTCATTTATTCCGCATATCCTATAAAATCACTTTCAAAGCTCAAAAGCTCGCCGTCTTTATCTATTTCTTCAATATTGATATTATACATATCATCTCTTGATATTTCTATCAAGTGGCCTTTTATTTGGGTCTTTACTGATAACTCAAGGCCCAATAAATCAATAGCCCTTTCTTTTGAAATAATGCCTTTCAATGATTCACTTCTAAAAACTTTATGATCCATCATATAATCCTCCACAAATTATATCTTTTATAAATATTTCTATAGGTCTTTCCAATATAAATTTTATGATTGATTGAATTTTCAATTTTATAAATATACCCGAACACTATTATTTTTCATCCTTTTTAGGATTATAACGATCTAAAAGAACATCCTCAATTATATCCGCAATTCTATTTGCGTGAAATGAAATTCTAATTAATGGGCAATTAATATCCTTAAATGTACTTGTAAATGAGTTAACAGCATTTACGCATCCAACTCTTTTGCCTTGCCATAAAACTAAATTTTTTAGCATATCATCAACTAAGATATCGTTTTCTTTAGGAGAAATAAAAGTGTTCTTTGGAAAGCATACATCAGGAAAGTTGATGAATTCTTTTTTAATGAATGGAAAATTCTCTTTTAGCCAGTCAATTTTATATTCTTTCTCATAGAAATTACTACAATGAGATAATACTCCTACATCATAGCCTCTTTCTACTAAAATTTTTGCAGCTTCTTGAATTGGTTTACAAACTCTTAATCCATCTGGATACAAAGGCTTTGCTAAATTATTTTCATCCCACTTTTGAATAGCTAATACACCATCAATGTCAAAATATATCATATAATCACCACTTTTAACAATAAAAATTTTTTATGAAAAATATTTAAAATTTCATTTTTCTTATGAAAGATGTTTTCATCTTATAAACCTATTAGGTGTTTTAATAAAACTAAAAGGTGTTTTATTTTGAAAAATTAATAGAATTTTCAATTTTTTCTTCTTTTTTTCTTGCTAAGCATTCACATTCCAATATCTTTGATATATTTTTTTCGGTTCTGGTTCTTTCATTCATTATTACGACGAAATCCATTTCTTCTTTTGAATCAGATGATTTTAAAAACTCTAAATAAGATACATATTCTTCTGTGAGCTTTTGCAAATTAGCAGAAGAATGTCTAAGTAATTTTTTGAAGGATACATCAGGAAACTGTTTTTGATATACTTTTTCTTTTTTTATAATTTTCAAAATTAACACCCCTTTTTAAACAAATGTAACAAAAAAGTAACAAGACATTTGTTACCAAGCATTATTTTTGTTACAAAAACTATTATTTTTATGTTTTAATTTCGTAAGCGTTTGCAAAAAGAAAAAACTCCATTAAAGGAGTTTTAATCTAAATCAGCTGATTGCTTTAATACATCACCTGTTACATTCATAATTAATTTGAATGCTTTGTTAGCATCACTTACAATACCACAGATATGGTCTTGAAGCTTTGCATTTTGTTCAAGTTTTTCAGCAAGTTTAATTAAGAATTCTTTATCATTGTATTTACAATTAGATGAGTAAATATCTAAATAGCCCATACAGAAGCAAGAAGAGATAATAGATGTCATTTCTTCTCTTTCAGTGGGATAAGTATTCTTTTCTAAAAGTTCATTATCTTTTCTGTTTAAAAGATCTTTATGAGCTGTAGAATATGAAGCTACCTTAAATACATCATAATAATAATCTTCTGGATTAGTGTATTGTCCTTCACTTAAAGTGTAAATACACTTTTCAGAATTGCTAAAATAATTGTAATCAGATTCTTCAAAGCTTACTTCGCTTCTTGCTACATAATCCATAATAGAAGACATTGCAGAAGTTTCAAAATCTTCATTGCCGTTTGGACAAACAAAGTCAGACATATCTAATGTAGTATCTTCAACATTAAATACTGTTTTTGAACCAATAAAGAAATCATTCTTATAATACTTATCTGTTTCTTCATCATATTCGTCCCAATTCTTAGGATCAAATGTAGGTTTTTCAACAAGTTTTCTTGTAGGAGCATAAGTTGCTACAACGTATCCTTTAGCACCCTTATTTACTTTACCACCTAAAGCTTCACATTGCTTAAAAGTTACATACCAACCAGCAGGTAAAACTAATTGGTTTACACCTTGATAAAGTCTCTTAGAAAAAGCATTGATTGCAAAAGAGTTAGGATCTAACTTACCTTCTAAGAAAGACTTCCAATTCTTAAAAAATGGATTCTTACCTTCCTTTAAGCCTTTAATCATTTGCTGAGATAATCTTGAACCTACTGATGCCTTTTTTTCAGTTTTAAAATTCTTTTTAATCATTTTATTTTTCCTCTCATATTTCTATATATTTATTTTTCTCAAAAATTATAAAGATAATTTTGACAATTAAAATTATGTTTTAAATAAAATAATCGAATAAAATAAAAAAGTCCTGACGGTTGCGCATTGTTAAGAGGCGTGTCAGGAACGATTACTTATATTGTGTTTTTTTATAAGAAAAAAATTAATTAAAATGCATTAACTTTTTGTTTCTTCTAAAATTTTCATATTTTATATTTTTCACTTTATCATCGTTGAACCCAATCGTTTATAACGTTTAATAAGTTATAAACTTCTTCTTTGGTCATTAGAGTTATCTGCCTTGTTAGCTACCGATGCATTACAACATCCACATAATAATTTTGTAACAGTAATAATTTCACCAGAAGGAATGTCTGCTACACATAGCTTATTGAAAGGTAGTTTTGCACCACACCTTGCACATTTTCCTTCTTGTAATTGGTAAATTTTGTATTTTTCTTTTTTAGAATATTTCATATAATGCCTCCTTTATTGCATTTTGTTATTTTTCTTTTGCTTCTAATTGCTTTATTTGTTCAGAAGCAAAATCTCTTAATAAAACTAAAGCAGTTTTTATTTCTAATATAGAAAGTTCTATATCACTTATTGCTTCTTGTACTTTTTGAATTTCATAAGCGTGCCAAATAGGATGCTTATTTAGTTTTATATTTTCATTTGTATAATAAAATAAATCTTTTTCTTTTATAGAAAGGGTTTTAATTAAAGATTTTACTAACAATTCACTCCAAACACTAGGTAAGTATTTTACCGAAGTTATTTGAGTTATAAAATCAAAATCATTTTTAAAAAGAACAAAATCATTTATTTGTTTACTGTAATATAAATCAACATCAACTATTTTCTCATAAATTTTTTGAGTGATGATATTTTTAATTATAAAAATATAATTGTTTTGTGTTTTTCCTTGAATAAAACCATTAGTATTTGGTATTGTATTATTGCCAACAGATAAAGGAGTTGTGAAAACTCCACCAGCCATTTGGTATCCTGTTCTTTCTTTTTTGTCTATGATTAAATATAAAGAAGGTATTTTAAATGGCTCAGTAAAAGTAAATTCTTCAAGCGTCATTATTATAAATTCCTCGTTTCTAAATTATTACAATACAATGATAGCTCTGTAAAATATCTTACTGACACTTCTTGTAAAATGTCTTAAAAGTTTCCATAGCAAGTTCTTTTTAGAAAAGTTGCTTATTTTTTAAAAAGGCAGTAATTTGATTATAAGGTGAAGCTAATCCGTAATAAGTAGAACCTATTTGAGTCCCAAAAGTGTTTATTCCTACCACTTCACCTTGAAGATTTATTAATGGCCCTCCCGAACAGCCTTTTGAAATTGTAGCATTATGATAAATCAAATCATAGTTTGTATTAATTATATCGCTTTCGACAATTGTATCAATAGCACATATACTTCCAACTGATACTACACCAAAATTATTTTGAGGAGAACCTATAGCTATTACAGTATCTTTTTTGTGAGATGAATTTGCAATATTTAATCGTTTGAATTCATATTGTGTATTTGAATTATCATAAGTTATTATTGCCATATCATAGTTTTTATCATAAGCGTATACTCTTAAATTTGTAGAAGATAATTTATAATCGTCATTATATAAATTTAACATATAAGGCTCCTCTTTAGTAAGTATAGATGATATGACGTGATAATTAGTTAAAAAATATATTTTGTTATTTTCTTTCTTAAAAACAAAAGAACTCCCTATAACCGTTGAATCTGTAAAAGTGATTTTAACTTCATAAAAAGATGGATAAATATTTTCATAAAAGTAAGAAGCGGTTTCATACTTCTTCATTTCTTCCTGTTTTTGGCGCATCTTTGTCATTATTTCGTTCAATTTGTTAAAATATTGAAAATTATATTTCTCTTCATCATATTTAGTTTTCAGTTCTAAATATTCAATTCTTAAATCTTGATAAGCAGTAAATTCTTCTTGTATTTGAGACGCTTCTTCAGTACGAATATTTGATAATTGAAGTAATTTATAATTGTTACTGAAAAAGAAAACCGAAAAGCCAAGTGTAAAGCTAATTAGAATGGAAATTAAAAACAAAAGAATGGAAAATGAACGATCTTTTTCTAAACTTATAGATGAGTTTTTATCAGAATCTAAAACATATTTCTCGGCCATTATCTCACTTCCTTTGTAATCGATTTTATGTTTTTGAAAAAGCAAAAAAGAGTGATTTTAGTAATCACTCTTTATATTAAAAACTATGCAGAGAATGTAAAATTAGCATTAAGCTTAGATGGATTTGTTATTTTATCACTAGTAAAAGAAACTAAAAGATTTAAACCTTTTCTTTCGACATCTTCAAAATCAATATCTTGAATTGTATTAGTTCCTAGTACAAAAGACTTAGAAGTTTTATCAGTTCCCTTTAATATAAACTCATTATTATCTTTAACTACTTTTCCATTAAAGCTTGTATTAGAAGTAATTCTATTATCAGAAAGAGATAATTTTGCATTTAATTGAAATGATGCTTCATCAGTTGCTAATGCAGCTTCCATTGTAATTTCACCTGTTACGCCATTTGAGGTTTGAACTAAATTATTAGATTTTACAAACAAATCAATTTCGCCAGCAGAATACATCTTTTTGAAAATTGGAACACTACCATTAGAAACCACCACTTGAGAAATATGTCCAATTGAATCTAATGCATATGCATTTTTTAGGCCACCTTTTTCAGTATGTGACACTTTTGAACCGACGGAACCTGGTGAAATTATATATGTCAAAGTATATGTTAAACCGGTATTGCCATCTTTAAAGGTAAATGTTCCATTGGAGTTTATACTAGCAGCACTTGAAAATTGGAATTCTGGATTTGTTCCAGAAGAAAACATTGTTCCCCATCCTATATTTTTATACCAATTTTCTCTATTACTTGAAGTCAATTGACCGTTTGCAACATTAAATGAAGTAGTTTTAAATGTGTTAGAAAAGTTAACATTTTCGGCTTTTATAGAAGTTTCAATTGATTTTACAGCACCACATCTTTTGCAAGTTGTTGCAAGTGCACTAGTTTGCCATTCGTGTTCTAGTTTAGGAATTACCGTTGTTTGAGTCAAACCGCAAGCACAACGCTTAACTATTTTTCCAGTTTGAGAACAAGTAGCAGGAATATTAACTCCTGTATCTTCAAATTTATGTCCTGTAGCTAAATCATAAACATAGAATTTGGTATTTAAATCGGTGCGAAGAGAATATGCTTTTATTCCATCATTTGTGCAAGTTTTTAAATTGAAGTCTGTAACAGAATAATCAATATTATTTAATGCGGGATAAGTAGTTCTTTCTTCGGCATTACAATAAATACATTTTTTAACAATTTCTCCTCCAGAGGTTAAAGTAGGCTCAATATTACTTACTAGTTCGTAAGTGTGTTCGCCAGGTTTTCCTGTTACATCAAAGAATATTTCTTCTTTATCTATTTTGTATGTATAACGAGTTGTTTTTCCTTGCTGACAAGTTACTGTGTCGTCTAAAGTTTCTTTTTTATACGCAGGATCTGTTAATTTAGGAAGTGATTTCTTTTCAACTCCATTGCACAATTCGCAAGTATGAGAAATTACTCCTGTTGCAGCAGCAGTTGGAGTTTTAATAACTTCATATACTCCATATTGATGAATTTCATAGTAATCACCATTAGCATTTTTATAGCGAATATAGAAAGTTTTAGTTTTTTCACCATTAGCGAAAGAATAAGTATTGTTCTCTACTTTTTGACTATAATCTATGTCGTAATAAAAACCTTCAATAGAATAATTCGTTTGAGTTAGGGATGAAGCGTACGATGTATATAAATCTACAGTTGGTGATGTTGTTCTAAAAATTTGTTCTGAATCGGGCTTTTGAACAACTACAGTATAATAATTAGCATTTTCGTCTTCACCACCAGCATAATCACAGCCTGTAAGTGAAAATAACGCTATGCCTGCACAAGCTAGGCTTGTTAAAATTTTGTTTTTTGCTTTCATTTATTAATCTCCTTTTTATTTTTTAAATGTTATATTAAAATGTTCTTTTTCAGCAAGCGATTCTGGAGTTACACCAGAAATATCACAACTATTAATGTCAATATTAGAAACACAATCATCTGTGAAATATGAAAATGTTTTTGAAAAGCCGATAGTACTATTGCTATTTGTATTAAGCACAAAGTTTAAAGAAAAAGAACAATTTTCTCTACTGAAAGATGATTTTTCACATCTTCCTTCTAAATCAAGATTAAAATAAAATTTCTCATTTGTTGGTGAATTGGTATTTTTAATAACAGTATAATCGTGGTATCTTCCACCGATTTCTCCGCCATTGAATGAACCATCTAATGAACTTGGAGCACCATCGATGTTGTTAATTAAATTATCATAAATTATTTTATTTTGAGAGTTTCTAATAATAACCTTTGCTTTAGCATTATAGCTTCCATTGAAATTATAATATGGTTCTCCCATCATATTATCATCGTGAGAAAAAGAAGTGTTAAAACTATTTTTTTTATTGTCTTCAAAAGCAATTGTCATAGTATATTGTTGATTTGCATAATCTGTTAATTTAAAGATAAAAATTCTTTGGAAAACATTTTCGCTATATCTAAAGTAAATATAGTGATATTCTGAATTATCGCAATCAGAAGTTTTTCTTTTAAATGTTACAGAAGAAGAGATTGGTATAGAGCAATTTTTAATATAATCACAAGTGCCAAAATTAGTTTTTACATTGAGCCAATTATTCACTATTTGAGAATGAGCTTCAACATTTTTTCCACAATCGCAACTTGATTTAGTACCTGGAGTATATTTGAAAGTGTAATTTACATTTGTTAATTCCATTGTTTTTATAAGAATGAAATCTTTTTCTTCAGTTAAAGTTTTAGCCAATTGTTTGAAAGATTTATTACATAATGAACACACTTGTGTTGTTTCATCAATAGTGTGTCCAAACATACCAGTTGTATCATTAATTACTTGTTGATTATATTCATCTAATGTAATTGGTTTAGTGTCTTGTATTAATCCACAATTTTTACAATATCGATATGAATAACCATTTTTTACGCAAGTAGGAATTTTGTAACGAGTGATAAATTCGTGTTCAAGAATTGGAGTTTTGGCTACAATTTCAATATCATCATCTGTGGTTTCAGTGCCATTTGTATATACATAATATGTAATCCCTGTTGATGAACAAGTATTAGCTTGCCAAGTATATGTTGTATAATCTTTATCATTTAAAGCGGGAAGTTCTTTATCCATACTTAAACCGCAATATAAACAGGTGGATGCAATTTTACCGCTTTTTTCAAAAGTTGGTAAAACATTTTCGCCACCAACAAAGTTATGCTCTAGTTTAGGAAGAAAACGACTAAAGGTGAAAGTTTGATTGTCAATTTTATAGGTATATTCTCTTTGACCATAGCTAATACAAGTAGCTTTTTGAATATCTTTTTTTGTATATACGTAAGAAGACAAAGCAGGCATTTTTTTCTTTTCATAAGCCGGACAAGTTTTACATTTTCGTTGAATATAGCCTACAGTTGTAAGTGTTGGTTCTTCAACACTAATCCATTGAGAAAAATCGTGCGTTTCATATACAAAATTATTTTCGTTAACAAATTTTAAGTAAATAGTATCTTGAAGTTTGTCTGTTGAAAAAGTATATTTTGTTTTTTCAAATTTATTGGAATAATTGATGTCGGTATAAAAGCCTTCGAAACTATAATCCTTTAATTCTTCTAAAGACGAAAAATCTTTTAACTTTTCATTTAAATCTACAGTAGGAGGATTTTTACTTGGAGCCAAAGTGCTATATTTTTTTTCAATATCGTTTGCTTTCAATATTATTTGGTAAGATTGTAGATCTTCTATAAATTGATTATCATTGGAAGAGGGTTCAGCATTACAAGAAAGCAAAGTGCAAGAAGCAAAACCGACCAGCATTGCAAACATTATTTTTTTTAAGCTTACTCCCATTAGGCAACACCTCCTTTATTTATTCTTTTTCATCTTTTCCAAAGTTAAAATTAAATTTTGAGTATTGATGTTTTTATCAACTAAGAAAACAGGATATGATAAAAGCAAAAGTACAATACCTACAATTAAAAACGCAATACTAGGAGTTTGTTCAATTAGTAATAGTCCAACTATTCCTAAGATACCAAATATGGTAACGAAAAAACCAAATGTAATTAAAACCGAAAGTAGAATGTATGGTTCAATTTTGAATCTAAATTCTAATCGTTTCATTTTAATTTCTCCATCAGAAAGTTTTTTGTTAGGTTGACTATTTTCTAAAAGGTAATTCAAATATTCTTTATCTGTCATTTTAAAAACTTCCTTTCTTGTATAAATTATGTTTTTAATTTGCTTTTATTCATAGTAAAAAGAAAATATAACTTTTATTTGCTAAAAAAACAGTATAAAAGTACTTTTTCTCAACGTTGATAAAGTAAAAATACTACGTATTTTTATTCTCGGAAAGAATTGACGAAAGTAAAAGAAAATGTTATTTTTAATAACTAAAAGACATATTGATATGGCTTTTGGGTATTATAAAATAATATTGATGAAAAGGGGCTACTGGTTAAAGAAGACGATAATATTTAAATATTATCAAAACAAAAAACAAGCCATTTTTGTAACAGCTTGTTTTATTTTACTTTTTTCTTTTTCAATGAAAAGCAATATCTTTCAATTTTATTAATGCGAGTTTTTCCCTAAATATTAGTATTTTTTTCATTTTCTATGATTTTTTGTATTTGCTCGTTTAAAAGAGGTCTCCACTTTTTGTTGTTTGCGTGAACTACATTTAAATGACAATTTTGGCATAGCATTACGCAATTATCTGGATTATCAGTTTTACCTTTTCCACGGCCATTTATATGATGTAAGTGAAGATTATCTTTTGTTCCACAAATTAAGCATTTTCCTTTGCATCTTGCAAAACAAATTTCATAAGTTTTATCAGATACAAACTCTCGATGTTTACTTACGGGTTTAATATGTGTTGAAGGCTTTAAAGTTGTTTGAGCTTTCAATGAAGTCTTAGCCTTTAAGGTTGAATGTGATTTTAAAGTGGATTTAGCTTTTAAAGCTGTTTTCGCTTTCAAAGGCTTATTAACTTTTAGAGTTGAGCCTTTAGATGATAAAGGCTTAGTTTCTTTATTAGCCATATCTTTACAGCCGCCACATTCAGAAAAAGAAATGAATTCTTTTCTTAAAATACAATATGGTTGTTTGATACCTTTATTACTTCTGATTTTTAAATTTTTGCAGTTCAAAAAATCACCTTCTTCTTGAATAGAATTTGATTATATATATTAGGTGTTTTTGTTTTTTAAAATAAAAAAAGGCCAACCTTTCAGTTAGCCTCTTTACTAATTTTTAGCAAACCTCTTTATATTCATCATCAGTGTATGAGGTTTCATATTCATCAACCATTGAAGAACCTACAGTGATTTTTTCTTCATCTACAAGCTCATCATCTTCATATTTTTGAATAGTTGTTTCACCTGTAATTTCATTTGTTTTTTCAATTTGAGTTGTATCGCCTTTGGTTATTCTTTTTTCGGTTTCAATTTTATTATCTTTATTTGAAAATGAAAGATTGACATCGATGTTTTGGCTTTCATCTTTAACATCTATTTTTCCATCCGTTGATTCAAAAATTATATGATTTTTTAACATTTCAGCATCTTCTTTAGTGTCTTCAAAACGATAATTTTCATTAGGTAATTCTTCATATTTGGTTATTGAATAGGTAGTTAATTCACCATTTTTATTTGTTGTTAATTCAACTTTAGATGGTAATCCGTTTTTGTAATAAGAAATTTTGGTTGTTTCATCATTGTAAGAACTTTTAAATTCGGATGAAAAGTCACTTTCTTTTACAGTATAATTCCAAATAGTTTTTTCAACTGGAACTCCATTAGGGACTTCGGGCGATACATTAAAAATTGTTTTTGTATTGTGCTTAGTTGTTATTGAAGTACCCTCAAAATCTCTAGAATGCTTTTCGTAAGAAGTGTTCTGAGATGCAATACGAAGATCAGGATTTTCTATACCTTTTTTAAACAAAGACTTTAAAGAATTTAAATCTTTTTCTGGAATGGGTTTGCCAGAATAACCTGACAATTCTATTGTAAGTTCTTCACTATTGTGATAGACGATAGTTTCAGAATATTCAAAACAATTTTTATTAGAAGGAATCGGATTGTAATTTTTTTCTATAGTTACTATACATCCTTTTTTATCTATTGTTAAATTTTTGTATTTCATAATATCACTCCTTTTTTATAATATACTTATGTTTAACAAAAAAAGAATACTAGTTAGTATTCTCTTTTTCAACATTATTTTTTTCTTTTGATTCTGTATCTGAAATATTTTCGGTGGCAGATTGTTTTAAAACTTTTGCTTCTTCAAGCTTTTTTAATTTTTCAAAGTAATCTTTTTCAGCTTGAATAATAATTAAAGGAACAATATTATCACATTTTATTTTTGCCACTTGTCTCTTTGTAAAAAGTTTTTGCTTCAAATCTTCAAAGAATAAGTAAACATTGTTGTATTTTCTTCTAATAGTTCCAATGGTTAAAACCATATCATCCCAATTTTCAGCTAAGGCTTTTAAATTAGGAAGTTTATCTTTTTCTTCATCACTAAGAGTGTTGTAATATTCAACTAGTTGAGTTCCGCTTTGATAAATTGTTTTTGAATTTTCTGTAAATTTATCCTTTTCTACTTCAAAAACTAATTGTTTAACAGGCTCAATTTTAGAAGATACATCAGGTGAAATTTCTTCTAAGGCATTAGTGATCATTGATTGTTGTTTTTCAAACATTGTTTGAATTTGAATTAAATATCCTGGAAGTGGTGCTTTTGCATCAAGCATAACTTTTTCATTGTATTTCATAGTATATAAAACAAATAAACCATTAATACAAACAATTCCTAAAATAATTAAAGGGATACCCCAAACAGGGAAAGTAATTAAAAACATTTTTATTCCTCCTTACTAGGATTTTTAAGCAATCCCAAAGTATCGGTCATTTTTTTATATTTTTGCTTAGCTAGTTCGAAAATTTGTTCTGCTTGTTTTTCATCTTGTTCTGTTATAGTTTCTTTACAAATAATATGAGTATAAAGTTGAAGTATATCAGCATTATGATTTTTAGTATCTTTGTCAGCTTCTACTATAGTTTCAATTAAACACGGCACAAAAATAGCATCCAATGTTTTATTCATATAATTTGTAACAAAGAATTTAGTTATTTTATTGAATGAATTAAATATTCTTTGATTTTCTTTTTCGTCTTTTACTAGTCTATTATAAACTCTTAAAAAGTTGTAAATTATAGATATAATAAATTGACTTGAAATATCAATTTGCTGTGATGTGTATGACATTAAGGCCTCCTGAAATTATATTTTTTTTATGTTTTAAAAATCAGGTTAAAAGTGTTAAAATGACAATATTTTAAATATTTTATGGGAAAATTTTATCAAAAAATAAAAAAATCCACCAAAAATGTGGACTTTTTGTTATTATTTATAGAAAGAGAAAAAATGTAATGAGAGAAGAGAAGGAATGAATTTTATCTTTCTACAATAAAGTTAGGTGTTTTATTTTTTAAAAAACAAATAAAATAAAAAAAATTTAAAAATAATTAAAATGAAAACGTTTTCGAAGATTAAAACCTCTCGAAATCGGAGGGTTTAATAAAATAAAAAAGGATTTTAGCAATCCCTCTTTAATAATATAAATCTATTCAGTTTTTGAAACGTTATTGATAAAATTATCCTTCTCACAACCTCTTTTCATTTTATATTTCTTCTCTTCATTACAGTAACATTAGGTGTTTAAAATAAAACAAAAAGTAAGAAAAAAGAATGAAAATGAATGAAAATAAAAAAGGCTTTTTAAAGCCTTAATTAATTTGAATAATGAAATTCTACATTATCTACATTATTAGCAAAAGGATAATCTTGAGTTCTTTCATAATAAAGATTGAACTTATATTTGTCAACAAATTCGTTTATATAATAATAAATTTTTTCAAAGTAATTAATACACCATCTATGCTCTTCTAGATAATCTAAAGCTTTATCACGAAGACTTTTAGTTGGGAAGAATGCAGTATCTACAATCTTACTATCAGTACCAACTATTTGAATACCATAAAGTGTATCAACACTCTTTCTTGCATCAGGAACAGGAAGATTATTTTTACCAACAATTTCTTTTAATTCATCCTCAGTTAGATGATTTAAAAAATCTTCTTTAGTATAGCTTATTCTTGAAAAGCCTCTAAAAACAGTAATGTTTCCATTATCGTCTTTTTCGTATTCAGAATTATTATCAATGAAATCTAAATATCCTTTGTCAACATCATCATTAAAGCCATAAAGAATTAAATCGATTAATTTTTCTTTATAATCAAGTCTATGTTGAATATAAATTTTGAAAATTTCTTCATTGTTAATAATGGCATACATTGCAACAGGATCTTGATATTCATTATCAATAAATTCCTCATAACAAACATACATTCCGCTTTTAAAATGATAATTTGTATCGCCTTGAGCTAATTCATAAAGATATTCGGCAATCTCTTGAGGAGCTGCATTTTCCCTTATCCAATTTTCTTTGTAAATATTATAAAATAATTTTCTATAGTTCATATTTTCCTCCATATTTTTTATTGAACACTATTATTATGTTTGACTAAAATTAAAACAATTTTATTTTCTTTTTGTTAGAATGTGTTGTATAACAGCCAATGTAAATCAATGAAAGAGTAGAACCTATTAAAGTTAAGATTGAACCAAGTTTTAGACCTGCTGGTTCAAAATAAATATTGGTATTAATTTCACCTGTAACCCCTTCTGGAATTATTAAGCCTACAAAACTTCCTTGAGCCTTAACAATTTTATACTCATTTGATTTGAAATCTTTAGAATATGCTATTGGTAAAACTACAACATTTTTATTTTCGTCAATTTTAGTATATTGAATGTTAAAAGTGTCACCATTTTTATATACCTTAACATCAGACATATCATCAATAGTTGTCGGAACATTTGTTTTATAAGTATAATGAAAACGAGCAATATTAAAGCGAGACCAAACTTCAACTTTTTCAACTGTATCATCAAAAACAAATCCGTTATTAAATGGATGAACCGTTTGCCCATCTTTATAATAAACTTTTACAGGAAATGACGACCAATAATAATAATTTTTAATGAATTTTGATAAATCAATTTCATCATATAATTTTGTATTATCTACATATTCATCAAAATGATAACCATTTTTTAAATATTCATAAGTGCCATCCGCTTCTTCGTAATAACAAACTTGATCTAAATTAAAAGCATTTATTATTGAACTATTAGATAATTCATTTGTAAATTTATTATAGACTTTTCCAAATCCATTATTTAAAGTATTATGATAAAATGAGAAATTGTCATCTTCAATATCTATTGGTTCTAAGAAATCAGGTATTTCTGTTACTGTTTCTCTTTTATCTATAACAAAATATCTATATCCTAAAAAATCGGAAAAATAAAATGAAGCTTCATTAAAATTAACGTAAGACCATTTTTCTTCAACGTAGAAATCACCTAAGAATTTTTCATAGAAAACATTCATATTACTATTATAGAATGAGGAAAACATTCTTATATCATTAGTATAATTTACTGTAATTGAATTATAATTGTAAATGTTAATATCCTTATTGTAAATAAAAATTCTATAAACATCATCATCTTGAACATAATTACTTATCTTTTCAATAGCAGGGTTCATTTTTGCTTCTTTAGGATAAACAGGATTAGGCATTAAAAAATAATTAGAAAATGCCATTAAAAATCCTAAAATTCCCTCTAAACAAAAGAATATATATTTGCTAGAAGTTTTTTTAGAAAAGATGAAAAATAATAAAAGAATAAAACATAGCCATAAAGGAAAAATAACTAAATCTTTCTCTGAGTTTATTAATAATACTTCGTTTTTATCTACTTGATAGCCTATAGTCATAAAAAGACAAACTATTAAGCTTGGTAGTAAAAATAAATATTTGATTTTATTATTTTTAAAAATTGAAAGTTCTGTTTTGTATTTTTCAAAAGAATAAGAAATTAAATAAATGTTAATAAAAGAAAGAATGAAAAACCAACGACTATATAACGATTTAGATAACGAAAAAATCATTGATACAATAGGAATTGTTAACATTAATATTTCTATTATGAAAATGAGTAAATACTTTTTCCAATTTTTCTTATCTTCAATTAATAAATTTAAAATGTAAAATAATCCTATTGTAGAAACAAATAAAGAGCATTGTCCTTGAATGTAATTACCTGGAGTTCCTTTAAAGAATGCAAACATTGCAGTTTTAAAAGGAGTAAATAAACTTAATATAACAGTTGCAAAATGTTGCCAACCAAAATTTTGAGTTGAAGTCCCTCTATCTAAATTAGAATTATTAAGTAAATAATATAATGTAGGGACTAATACGGCAGAAGAAATTAGTAATCCTAAAATGACAAATATTAGATCAAACATATATTTTTTAAATTCAAATATAGTAAATTGTTTGATTTTGTTTGTTTTAAAATCATTTTGAAAAAATGACAAAACGATATTGATTATTACACTTCCTAAAACTATATTGAAACCTAAATGGAAATTAAATAGCATCACCATTGGGACAGCAAAAAGCAAAAGAATAGGTTTGTGTTCATCGTGAGATTTTTTTAAGCAAAATAAAAAGAATGGGACATAAAAATATAATCCTAAATAAGTATAATAAGTTGCAAAAACCCCAATTGAGCCAGAGCCTAGCCACAATAGTGAAGCAAGTAAACAAGTTTTATTCGAAAAATGGTAAACATTTTTGAAAATCAAATAAAGAATAATAACACCGCTTGAAATCATTAAATACTCTGTTAAATTTAGTGCAAATGTATATGGAAAAATAAAAGATGCTAAAAAATAAAACAAGGTAAAAATATCCAATGGGACATAATAAGTTAAAGAAAAAACGGAATTTCCATAAGAATTGTTTAAATCAAAAAACGAAAAGTTCCCGCTTTTTAAATTTGTTGCAAATGCTTGCATATAATTTCTATATTGAATACTTTCATCAGATGATGAAGATGCAAAACTATTATACAACAAAGGAGATGTAAATAAAAATAAAATTCCTAAAATTGATAAAATAAAAATAAGTGTTAAAAAAGGTCTTTCACTAAAAAAAGATAAACATTTTTTTATTTTATTCGGTTTTTTCGTTGTTAGGTTGTTGTTCATTGTCAATTCCATAAGATACATCCTTTTTTCTAAAAATTAAATTGAAACAAATAAATTGAAAAATTAAAGTAACAGCTGTTGTAAAAACAGGAATTAAAACTTCAAAGAATCTATACCAAAAATTTGAATTATTAAACCAAATTTTTATTAAAGCCATACAGCCATAAGTTATTCCAAGAGTTAATGCAAATTTTAAAATGAAAGTGATTATAGATAATACTATTGTTTTATTATTAGATTCAGTTTTATATGTAAACTTAACATTAAGTATATAAGAAACTATTGAAGCTATAACAAAACCCATTCCATTTGAAATTAAGTGATTAGCATCATCATAAAAATTTGAAGAGTAAAATAGATAAACTCCTTGATGAGTTAAATAAGCTATAAAACCAATTATACAAAAAGTTAAAAATTCTTTTGTAAAAAAGGTTGATTTGATTTTTTTGAAAATATACATTTTTGTAACCTCTTTAATAAAATTTTACCAAAAAATAGCAATATTTCTATTTCTTTTTATGTTTTAATAAGGCTTGAAAAAAACAAAAAAAGTGAGTAAAAACTCACTTTGCTTGGCTTTGAAGCTTTTCTAAGATTTCTTGATAAGTTTGAATTTTAGTTCTCATAATAAGAGTTTCTGTCTTATCTTTGCAATCATTGAAATTAAGTTTTTCTAATTCTTTTCGAATTAATTCAATAGCCTCTTTCATTTTTCTTCCTCCTTATTAATTATATTTTTTGAGCTACAATTAAACAGTTTGTATACTCGATATTGTCTAAGATTGTTTTAGGGTAATTGCAACTTTCAAAGAAAGGTTTGTAATTTTTGTTGAAATGTTCATAAGTGATTACGATTTCTTTTTTACCTAAAACTTGTTTACAAAAATCTTTTAAATCCTTTTTGGAAAATGCAAAACGATTTTCTTTCAATTCACGATACCAACTATCTTGTCCATAAGAATAAGTAAAGGCTATATTGATAGAATTGATTTCTTTTGGAACTTTTCTTTCGCTTATTTTAGGCGTTTGAATAAATCTTTTTTGAAATCATCAGGAGTTAATACCTTTATTAAATCAGAAATGGTAAATTGAACATCCTTATTTTTAAAAGGTTTGATCTGACCGTTTGCCATTTTTTCATAATAAGGTTCTCTTATAATAATTATACATTTATTTGAATTCGTGATTTTATACAGATTTTTCTTCAAATAATTAAATTCTTTTTTTGAAAGCTCGTGTAAAACAGCACTAAGAATAATACAATCATATTTTTCTTTTGTTGTTTTAATAAATTCTATTAAATTACAAGAATAATAAGATAAGAAGTTTGTATTTTGATATTCGTTAATTTTAAAGTTATTATCTACAGCAGATGTTTTAATCTTTAATTCACTAATTTGTTTAGAAATAATTCCGGTTCCAGCACCTAAATCTAATACATTAGAACAATGATTGTTTTTAACTAATTCTATTATTCTTTTTTTGTCATTAGCATTATCCATTTGTTTACCGAATTGTAATTCTTCTAAACGATTATTCATTTAAAACTCCTTGAAATTATTTTACAATAAAATTATGTTTTAAAAAATAAAATAAAAATAGCCTTACGAAAGGCTATTTCAAGTATTAATAATTGAGAATTTTTTCATTTTCTATTACTAAACAATTGCAAATTTTACTAGTAAAAGTACAACCGTCTAAGCATATTGCTTTTTCCGAAAAATATGGTGTATAATCATTTATAACATTATCAAATCTTTGGTGCCAATAACAAGTAGGTCTATGTCCACAAATGATTGTTTTTTTATCAAAAATTTTTTCTTCTACAGCATCTATACCAGATGTCCATCTAGAAGCTTCAAAATCAAAAGCAGTGGCTTCTTGTCGCCAATTTTCTAAAGGATAATATCTTTGTTCAAATCTAGACCATAGACAAGGTATCCACCCGTGAACAAAAACAAATTTTTCAGTTTCAAAATAATTTATTGTCGCATCAAGATAACGATTTAATAATTTGTCATCGTGTGTTATTTCAACCAATAAATTCCAATTTTCAATAGCTTTACCAACAGTATGAATTTCGTCATACATATCAGCTAAGCAAATAATGGTTGTTGCTGTTCCATTAGAAAAGTCATAATCATCAGGTCTTGATTTTTTAAAAATATCTACAATTAAATCTTCGTGATTACCACGAATTAATATAGCACGCTTTTTATCGTATAAATCCATTACAAATTTTAAGCATTCTCTTGGTTGTGTACCTCTATCCATTAAATCACCGCAAGAGATCAAAATATGTTCAGGATTATTTAAATCAAATCCGTTTTTATCTAAAGTTTCTTTTAATTCTTTAAAATGTCCGTGAATATCCGTCACAACAAAATATCTCATATTGTATCACTCCTACAACAAATTTTTACAAATCAATATATATTATATATTAGGTGTTTATAAAGAAAAAAAGGCAAAATGCCTTTTACTTTAATACGTTGATATCTTCAACATCCTTTGCTTTAAAATAGGTATTATTTAAAGTTGCAGGTCTACCATTTTGATCTAAATAAAAGAAATCGTCATCAATATCAGTTCTAACAGTAGCTTCTAAAACTCCATAATGAACCTTACCATCAATTGTAACCTTTACTTCTCTACCTAAAAAATATGTTAAATCATCTTTTTGCATTTTATTTTCCTCCAATATATATGATTTGTATTTTCTTTATGTTTTCTAAAAAAAAGATGCTATAATTATAGCAATCCTTTTTAATTGATAAAATTAATCTTAGGAATAATCGACTCGCTGAATAATCAAAACACAGGTTTTGTCTATTTTCAAAATTAAATTTTTAAGAGTTCATAATTTTCATTATATTTATCTTTTAATGCATCTAATCTTTTTTTAGTTACATCATAAAACAAATTATTTTCATTTAGAGAACAAATAATGAATTTACGATTGCAATCAAATTCTTTATTGCTTCTTAAAACTGCTTCGGCAGTTGTGCCAGAACCTGCAAAAAAGTCTAAAACTACTCCATCTTGCGGACAGTTGATTTCTATTAAATCTTTGATAAATTCAGGAGCTTTAGGATAATCAAAATTATTTAATCCGATTAAATCTCTTAAAGCTTTCATACCAGATGTAGTTGAATAAGCTGTTTTATCAAAAATTGTTTTAGGTTTTTGTCTTGACATACGATATAATTTTTTATTTAAAGTGATGCCGTGAGAATTCTTAGAAAAGATAATTTCATCTTTTACAATTGCTTCTTTGAAACGAGCATAATCAAAACGCCATCTTCCTAGTTCTTTAGTTCTATAATCAGTATAAGGCAAGATTATATCATAACCTTCACCTTCATATTTAGAAATAAGATTATTTAAAAAATCATCATTAAATTTATTCTCATTCGAATTATAAAGATTTTTATATTCATTCAATTCAATCATAGAAAGTTTATCGTCTTTAAAAAGAACAGGATAAAAACAATTAGGTCTAGCTTCTCTAGTTTTATCTTTTTTACCTGTAGCTTTTAATAAAGGGCCTCTATAAACTTCTTCTACATCATTAGTTAATAAAGAAGTAATTTTACATTCTTTTTTATTTTTAGCATACACTAAACAATACTCGTGTGTTTGCCTAAAGAAAGAAGAACCGTTACGACCTTGAGGATTATTTATAACAATTAAATTTGAAATAAAATTTTTACTTCCAAATATTTCATCACAAATAAATTTTAAATGATATAACTCGTGGTCATCAATAGAAATATAGATAACGCCTTCATCCTTTAGTAAGATTTTAGCAGAATTAAGAGTATTTTCCATTAATTCTGTCCACTCATCTTCTTTATAATTATTTTTATAAATAGAAACAGAAGCATTTTTATTATATGGTGGATCTATATAAATCGTATCAATTATCGACGAACCATTCAATTCTATTAATTTTTTTAAGAATTGTCTATTATCAGCTTCAACTAAATAATTTTTTGTTAAATCTAATTTACTAATCAAAGAAATCCCCGCCTTTCAATTCTGAAAATCTTTTTAAAGCTTCATTATAATTGGTGAATAAAAAACCTTTAGAAGTATTTGTTTTATCTTTAGGAAAACAAATTTTTAATTGACCAACTTGAATAAAAATGTATTCTTTATTTTCATCATAAACTTCACATTCAACAAGCTCATATTCTCTTTTTAAAGTTTCATCATCGAATTCTTGCTTTATCAAATACATACCATATACACCATCTTAATTATATTATTTTTTTATGTTTGAATAGCTTTTGCACAAACGAAAGTTATTGCTTCAATAAAAACACCGAAACAAAAAAGACTTATTAAGTCTTATTTGTCTGTGAAATCCATATTAACGATTAAACGGAATATTTCGTCTGCTAGAACTTCTTCAGTTTTTTTATCAACCTTTTCGGCAATATATTTAACTTCCATTTTTTTAAAATTTGGATCACGTTTAAGCTCATCCATTTTCTTTACTCTGGCAGATTCAGATTCAAAATCATAAACTTCTTTAGTTTGAACTACAGCTTTATAAGGATCACCAGAGCCATCAGGGATAATTGTAATTTTTGGAGTAATTTCTACAAGATTATCTAATCTTTCTACATAGTCAACAAATTTATCTAATGTTAATAAAACACTCATTTTTATTTCTCCTCTTTCTTCGATTGATCATTTTTATTTTTGAAGTTCTTTTTATTGAAAGGTTTTTTAAAAGTCTTTTTAACTTTTGGTCGAACCATAAAAGACGAACTAAAATATGACAAACACCATTGCTTTTTATCTTCTGATAAAGCAGCTACGAAGAAACTGTCTTTATTTAAGATAACTTTAATAGTTCCAGTAGGAGTAAAAAATGCATCTTCATAATTTTTTAAAGCTTTCTTAACATTTAAGTTAGTGACAACATAATTAATTTCCTTAGTTTTTGTATCATAATAAACTAAAGTGTGTTCTTTGTCAACTAATTTCATATTATTTAATGCTTTTGTAGAAACAAAAAAATGATTAGAAATATGAGTGACAATTTCAGGTTCTACGTGTTGTCCACTTGAATTTTTAAATTCTTCTAAGTTAAAATCCATTTTATTAAACCTCCATTTTTTGATTGACATTTATTTTATGTTTTAAGGACGTTCAAAAATGAATTAAAAAGAGTATTTGATTAAAAATACTCCCTTTAATTTTTTTATAAATTAATATTTTAAGCCTAATTTTTCGTAAAGTTGCGCTAAAGCTTCAGTTTTGACATCAGGATTTTCCTTGAAATAAGCTTTAGCTTTTTCTCTACCTTGACCAATCTTTTCGCCCTTGTAAGAATACCAAGCACCAGACTTTTCTAGTAACCCATTTTCCACGCCTAAGTCAACAATTTCACCTTCAAGAGAAATACCTTCTCCATAGATTAAATCTACCTCAGTTTCTTTAAACGGAGCACTTACTTTATTTTTGGCAATCTTAATTTTGCATCTATGTCCAATTACCGTTGTTCCTTCTTTAATAGCCTCAGTCTTTCTAACATCAAGTCTAACTGATGCAAAGAACTTTAATGCACGTCCGCCGGTAGTTGTTTCTGTTGGGCCAAACATAACTCCGACTTTTTCACGAATTTGGTTAACGAAAAGTAAAGTGACATTGTTCTTTTGTGCGACACCAGTTAATTTACGCATTGCTTGAGACATTAGTCTAGCGTGTAAACCAACGTGACTATCACCCATTTCGCCATTTAATTCAGCTTCAGGCACTAATGCTGCAACTGAGTCAATAACAACTAAATTAACAGCTCCACTTTTACATAAAGCTTCACAAATATCCAAAGCTTGTTCTCCACTATCAGGTTGAGATAAAATTAAATCTCCAATAGATACACCTAAAGTTTGGGCATATTTAGGATCAAGTGAGTGCTCAGCATCAATGTATGCTGCTACTCCACCAGTTTTTTGGACATTAGCTACTGCTGTTAAACAGAAAGTTGTTTTACCTGATGATTCTGGACCATAAATTTCAATAATTCTTCCACCAGGGTATCCGCCAATCCCTAATGCTTTATCTAAACCTATAGAACCGGTATGAATAACAGTTCCCTTGTAGTCAGATACGTCCGACATACGGATAACGGAACCCTTACCAAATTGTTTTTCAATTTCTTTCATTGCAGAAGCAAGCTTATCTAATTGTTCCTTAGATGGTGCTACTTTTTCTAATTCTTCACTCATTATTTATTATTCTCCTTTTTATTATTTTATTGCTTTTGTTTTATGTTTTGAAAAGAGGCTAAAATACCCTTTTTGAAACTTTTTTATTCATTATATGAATAAAAGCTTTCTGTGATTTTTTTAACTTTAACATCGGGATAAACAGTTACCATTTTTTTAGCAACTGCTTCCGCCTTTTTCTCTGAGAGATATGTCTTAACAGATGCATCACCAATATTTTCAATATTTCTGAATCCATAAGCTCCAGCTAAGCCACAATAAATTTTATTGTTAAGCGTGATAACATATCTAGTTCTTTGAATGTTAATCATTTTATTCATCTCCTTTTAGTTTTTTTAATAAAACGAAATAAATATAGTTTCCTTTTTTTATGAAAAGATTATTTCATTAATCACAGTTATTATAGAACAAACATATACTTCCATAATTGTTCTTCTTAATTGCATACATATTAGGTGTTTTTTACTAAAAAAGAAAAAAGGAGAATAAATCTCCTTTTAAATAATTCTTACATATTTATCTTCATCAGCATCAAAACGATAGATCTTTGAAATTTTTTCGAAATATAATGTATTATTAATATATAATAAATCCTTATACTCATTAAAATTGAACTTTAATAATCCAACTGTATTTACAAGTAATGTTTTAGGCGAACCACCACCAAGAACATCTCCAAAAATAATATCACCAATTTGAACTAAATCAAAATTATTTTTGATAGGTGTTGGAGTTTCGGTTAAACCAAATGCTTCTAAAAAGATTTTTTCGGCGTAATCATAACAGTTTACAAGATTAGAATGATATAGAAACTTTATCGTTTCTTCATTTGCTTGAAGTTTCTTTAAGCCAGCAGTCCAATTATCATAGGCTTCTTTTAAAAATGTATCTTCTTCTATTTCGGCAAGTTCGGGACAATCTTTTTCGACTTTATAAAATCTAACAAGATTATTCCAATTATAATCTTCATTACTTACAATTTGAACGAATCCAGCATAATCTTTAATTGAAGCAAAATTTAAATCATTATTTCCAAATTCATCTACATAAACAGTTGCGTGATGTAAAGCTAATATTCTTTTGATTTTTTCTTTCATAGTCTTCCTCCATTGATACAAAAGATTTTCACTTTATTTATGTCTTAATAGAAAACGTAAAATTAAATGTTTAAAAAGAAAAATAAAAAACACTCTTAATTAAGTGCTTTTATTTTATTTTCGTCATTAGAATTATCATTATTGATTTCTTCGTTGTTATTTGCATTATTTAAAGACTCTGCTGTTAATAATTGTTTCTCTTCTTTTCTTTTTTTAGCTTGTTTTGACACAACAATACATAATATTCCAATCATAATTGAAAAAAGTCCTAAAATAGCTAAAATAGCTATAAATACATATAAAATTGTTTCATTGGTTACTGGATTTTTAAAGAAAAAATAGCATCCTGCTGTAATTAGGAAAATTGAAGTGCAAAGATCAAAGATGCTTTCCTTGTTAGTTTTTTTATGAACATTATAAAATATATTTTCTAAAACTAAAACCGAAACAACAACTACGCCTCTTGTCCAAAAAGCAAAACCTAAAATTTGAGATGCACCCTTGATTGGAAGAAAATTAAATTCTACTAAAATTGAAGATAATGCAGACAATGTTTGCAATATGATTTCAGCGATTAAAAAGCCTTTATATACCTTACTTGTGTTTTTGTTAAGTAACTTTGGAATTAAGCCAAAAATAACAAATAATAAAAGCATTCCACCCGTTAAATAATTAACTGAGTTAATACCAAAATCTTTCCAAGGACAATCATTCCACCAAATTGGAGCTAAGAATAATGATAAAACTATAAGAAGAATTCCTAATATAATTGAACTAATTGAACATAAATTATTTCTTCTTTTAAAAAGTATATTAAACATTTTCAAACCTTCTTTTACTAAAATTTTACTAAAAATTAGCCCAAACATTTAAGTCTGGGCTTATTTAATTATCTTTCAAATTTAACTTCTGAGATATTATCTATAACGAAATTTTCTAGATAAGAAGTTACATCTTCGGCAATACCATATTCAACATTTTTGAATAATTGATATACTGTATCACCAGTTCCCATTGCTACAAAGTTCCGATTTTCATAGAACTTAATAGCAGTAAGTAATACAATTTCATCACCTTCAGATAATGACCAAGTAGCTTCAAATTCTTCAGGAGTTAATTTAGTCTTTAATCTTTCTTCAATACCACCTAATGTGCTTGCAAAATAATTTAAAGGTCTTGAAGTAACTTTATACTTCTCGGCAAGCATACAAGGAATAACATTTGTGAAACCTCTTTCATCAACTTCTAAAGGTTCGTCCATAACATTATGGTTTTTATCATAACAAATAACTTTCATTTTTTACCTCCGTTATTATTGCCAATTTGATGGCTTATTTCTCATAGGTCTTTCTACACCATCTAAGGTAATGACTGTATTAAACCATTCACTATCTTTTAATTTAGTTGAATTATTAGAACAATATAAGCCAAGCTTTATTTCATCATCTTCAGCTTTGCAGGATACTACAACATTACCATTCATCATTTTGAAACCAGAAGTATGAATGTAATTTCCACCTACTGCAACGCCTGTTTTATCAGAAGAATTTCCTTTAGCTTGTGCAGTTTCAATTGTAAATGTATCATAAATAGATGTTACATATACTGCATCAGTCCACTTAGCAATTCTATCAATAAATGCTTGAGTAGGGAATTGGTTATCAGTAATACCTGTATATTCATCAGTTCCACAACAGCAAGATACAACACACATCTTTGGCTTAATTATATCTAATAAGCAATCATTTGATGAAGTCTTAGAACCGTGATGTCCCGCTTTAAATAAATCTACCTCTGGTAAGGTTTTTTCATCAGTAGAACCATCATAGAATTCAGCAAGTTTTTCTTCTCCTTCTTTTTCTAAATTACCAGTTAAGAAAAAATGTTTTTCATCTGTATTTGTCTTATAAGTGAACATTGTGCAAACAGAATAATTATTTTCATCACTTGATGTATTCCAATAATAATAATTATAAATTATTTCCATTGTTACATTATCGGATAATTGATAAACTCTTTGAGCACCATTTTTGTTATCATAACATTCATTTGCAAAATAAGCTTTAGCACCCTTATTATCTACTTGACTTTGAAATGCTGTTAACATTTTTGTAAAGCCTGATGTTGTTTTATTAGAATATTGATTTCTAATAATGATACCAGCATCAAATGTTTCTAAAATCTTAGGAAAAGCCTCGATATGATCTTGGTCGCCGTGAGTAGCAATAATAAATTCTAATTTATTATCTTTTACATATTGTTGCATATAAGGAATTGTAGTTGCTGATGAACCACTTCTTGAACCTGCATCAATTAAAATATCAGTATCTCCAGCTTTGATATATACAGAATCTCCTGTTTTATCATTTCCTAATGCCATAAAATGAATTTGAAAATCATCATAAATAATATTATCGGCTGATACTGGTTGATTATTGTTTTTTGAATTTATTGAATCTGTTGAAGTAGGCCCATCTTTTGTTGTACGTGCATTGTCATCTGTTTCATCAACAACATCCTTTATAAAGTCTTTTACATCATTAATATCACAAGAAGTTAATGATATTCCTAAACCTAAAACGGCTAAGCAACTGAGAAATATTTTTTTAATTTTCATTTCAAGTTCCTCTCTTTCTTTAAATTTAAAATTGCAGCATATATTAGGTGTTTTAAAAAGCATTATTTTTATGTTTTGAATTTGTAGCACAAAGAAAAAAAGACGGTTTTGCCGTCTTTTATATTAATCATAGTAGAATACTAATTCTAAATCTGAATTATCGGATTTTTGATCGGAAATATAATCTAAAGATTGTAATAAACCCAATGCTGCTTCATAATCAGCTAAGCTTTCTTTATATTCTTCATACCAACTTTCATCATCGTTATCTTCATCAGAATTTTCCTTCTTTTGAGCTTGAAGAACTATTTTCTTTAATTCTTCAATATTAGAAGAAAATCTTTTGTCAATTAAAGTAGGCAATTTTTCTAAAAAATCTAATGCATTTTTATAAGAGCCTTCTTCAATTGCTTCTCGACTAAAAGTGCCATATTTCTCATAAAATTCGATTTTTTCTTTATCCATTTGAATACATTCATTGGTTTTTCGAATAGCATCATTTACCATTTCGTTAGTAAGAATAGTGTAATTATCATATTCACCTTGTTCTTTAAAAAATCTATAAAGCTCACCAGAACTAGATTGGTAAAACAGCATAATTCTATCTTTCATAATTTCACGAAGAGATGAATAATCCTTTGTCCAAGGTGTTCCAGGCAATGCATCTACACGTGCTTTTTCTTCTTTAAATTTTTTTAAAGCTTCTTTTTTAACAAAATAAAAGGTAATATAAGAACTCATATTTTTCCTCCTTGTGTTAGTTTTGACAATATAATTATGTTTTATAGAAAAGCATTGTTTCAATTAAAAAGAAAAAAAGATAAAATTCATCCTTCTTTTTATTCTTTAAATTTTATATCTTCAATGTAATTAAAAATGGTGTCTTTGATATATTTATATGCATATTTTTTTACTTCGGTAAGTAAATTACAACCATTGTTATAAGTTTCAAATAATCGCTTTTCAATATCGTTAGGACAAACTTCTATAAAAGAAACTTCTTCTTTTTCCTTTTTAAATTTATCAAAATTATTAGCGTGTTCTAACAAGTTTGGAATAATATCTTCTACTCTTTTATCCGTACTAGGAAATTTTGAGCCACTTTCAAAATAAATTTCATCACCTGTTATTGGATCTGTGTAATAGCAAATTACATCATCACCATCAATTTTGTTTTCATTATATATATTGCGTTCATCGATTTCTCCTGATTCGTTTAGACTAATATTTAAGAAGATGTTATCATTGATAATTTGGTTATCAAAGAATGAAAGAGCATATTCTAATTTAGAACAGCACAAAATGCCTTTATAATTTAAACGTTCTTGCTGTTTTTTATAAGTATATAATTCTTCTCCTATAAAAAGTGTTGAATAACTAGATGGTAGTTGTTTCATTGCAATATAAATATCATTAAATAATTTTTTATCTTTTTCGTTTTTAATATGATTATAAAAATCTGAAATACAACCTACATTATCTTCTAATGTTTCTTCATTTTCTATTCTAGAACGATAATTTCCTCTTGTAAATTGAATCTCTTTTTGATATCTGATTATTAAATTACTATCTGCAATTTCAGTATAGTATTTAGAAATTTTTTTATAAATCTTTTCTTTTTTATTAGAATAAAATAAAACTGTATCTATGACTTTGTAATTGTTTGTTAAGACGTTTTGTTCTATCTTTCTAATAATGTTAAATGTAAAAAGTTGTTTATCTATTTCACGTGAAACCTTTTTTTCTATATAAAAATTAAAAAGAAGATTAACCTTTTTTGATAATTCTTTATTTAACATATAAAAACCTCTGTTATGATATAATTTTATGTTTTACCTAGTAGATGAAAAAGAAAAAAGTGAGAAAAAATTCTCACTTCTTTTTTATTAATTATTAGTTTTCATTGAAATTTTACCTGGATAATAAATGATACCACTTTGAGGAGATATATCTATTCTAAGCTTGTTGAATCTAGTATTATTCAAATCATCAGTATCGGTTCCTGTTGCGGTGACACCCATATGTGTATTATAGTGTAAATAACTAGTTTCTTCATCATCAACATATAAAGTGTAATCTGTATCAGAAATAGAAGTATACCAAGTGCACATACCAAAAGAATATACTTTATCAAATTCAACGATTAAATAAAAATCTTTATAATCGTTATCTTCATAAAAGCCTCTTAAGCAACTTAGATCAATGCAAAGAGTTTTTTCTTCACTATAAAATGGATTGTATTGATGCGGTAATTCTTGATTAGTTTCATAATCGTAAACTTTAACAGAAACAATCGCTCCTTCTTTCCAGAAGTCTGTGCTTAATGTTGTAGCTTCACTTGTACCATCTATAGCATATGTGATAGGTTTGATTTCATCAAACATTTCAGGACATTTACCAGTATCATCTTTAATATACATACTATTAGGAGTTACATATAAAACCTCTTCATCTCTGCTAATGCTAAAGCCTGTATCTTTTCCTAAAGTTGTTTGACTTGAATATAAGAATTCATTCCATTTAGTTCCAGAAGGAACAGCAAATACTTTATTTGTTCCTTCAATAGAAAAAGTAATGTAGCCTGCTGGAACATATAATTCTACTTCGAGAACTGTAACGTTTGTGACTTTTTTATCAACTGCGTTATAATTAGTTTTGATTTGTTCAACAAATGACTCTTTAGCAGTATCAGCCTCAGCTTCATAATATTCCATAGCTGTTTTATTAGTTTGTGCTTGAAGTTGCAATTTTTCTGCGTATAAATGAGTTGCTGTTTCACCTTCAATTTTATAAGAATAAGAAACAGTATAATCAAAAGTTTTTTCAGTCACTTCAGGTGTATTTGTTGTAGGTGTATTATCATCGCCAGGAGTGGTTTCGGTAGGTTTAGTTGTAGGATTATCCTCATTAGAAGTGTAATCATCGACTAATTCATATTTAACATAAATTTTTAAGTTTTTAGTTATTTCAAATTCAGTTTCTATTTTTTCAGTCATTGAAACATCATAGTAGAAACCTTCAATTGTATAGTTTGATTTTTTTAAACCAGCTAATTCTGAAACTTTTACAGATGTTCCTTTTAAAAATTCGTATTTTTTAGAACTTGAACCAGCCATTACAGTTAATGTAACCTTTTCGACATCAGGAGTTGTGTTATCACTAGAAGGGTTAGCGCCTTCACTAATTGGTGGCAATGTTTGAACATAGTCATCTCCACCGTCTAAATTACAAGAGGTTAAAGCCAAGCCGAACGTAAGCAACGATAGGCCTAAAACAGTAATTTTTTTAATTTTCATAAATATATCATATCCTTTCAAATTATTAATTTAAATTATGTTTTGTTTTATATAAAAAGCATATACGAAGATTAAAAGAAAAAGTGAGAAACAATCCCACTTTTTTAAAAATGAACATTGGCTTTGATTACTTAGCAAATGATTTTTCTAAGTCCATATTTAATATATATTTTTAAATTTTCAGTTATTTCAAGTTCATCTTTAATTTTTTCGTTCATTTCAGAATCATAATAGAAACCTTCAATTGTGCGGCCTATTCTTTGCAAACCTGTTAATTTTTTTAATTCTGAAACTTTTATAATTGTTCCTTTTGGAAAATCATATCGTTTTTCATTTGAACCAACTTGAATAGTTAATGTTACTTTCTCAACATCAGGATTTACATTATCATTGGAAGAATCGGTATCTTCTGCAATTGTAGATAATGTTTGAGTGTATTTATCTACGTTACTTGAATTACAAGATGTTAAAGTTAAATTAAATGCAAATAACGATAAACCTAAAATGATAATTTTTTTAAATTTCATAAACACATTATATCCTTTCAATTTGCTAATTTAATTATGTTTTAATTAGCATAAAAAGTATATATAAAAATAAAAGAAATTTTATTTTTTTAATATTTGGAAGAAAGAAAAAAGCAAGAATTATTTCTTGCTATTTTTTTATAATATATTTTATCCTTCCAAAATGTAATTTCATTATATTATATTTTACATTATTGGCATTAAAAGAATTTTATAGGAGAAGGTCCCAAAGTTAAATAAGATGTATTAATGAAAAAAGTGGGTTTATTTAACATATGGGCTATATAATTGTTTTGAGCTGTTATTCCAGCTGACCCATTCCAAAAAGTTAGAACTTCATCACTTTGTTTTATCATATTTAAAAAGTAATTATTATCTTTAATTTTGTCAATTTTATCACAAAATGACAAAATTTTATCGAAAGTTTGTTTATCTTCATTAGACCAATCATTTTCAGGTAGATCATTGGAAAGACAAGTTTTTAATTTTATATTGTAGCCTTTGCTTTTTAAGTCAATTGCTGCGATTGCGAATATTTGTTCTACCCCTAAATTTAATCCGGAATAACAAGTTAATTCTTTATGTTCTTCAATTTTAGAAATTAAATAATCTCTAAAAAAATGAAACAGTTTAATATTTTCTTTCGTTTTACGATTATATCCACCAGGAAGTTTATCAGGTTTGTGCCCTGTTATACATATTGAATACATAAGGCCCCTCCTTAAGCAAAAAGCCGTTTTTTAAACGGCATATTTTAGTTATCTTTGTTTTTTAATATCTACAAGTTTGAATTCAATTGGGGATGGAATAGGTGAAGCATTTTCTTTTTCAAAAACTTTTTCTTCTCCGTTAATTTTAGCAATTGCTTCTTTTTCTATCTCGCCATCCTTGTTATCGTTTTTTTTATTTTCCACAGCAATTTTTTCAGTAGTTTTCGTTGTTTCGTTTTCTAACTCAACTTCATTTTGAGTATTATCTTCATTTGAAATTATTCTTTGAACTTCAGGATCTTCTTCATTGTCTTCTTCGAAAACAGGAATTCTAATTTTATCTCCAATCTTAAGAGAATCAAATTTAGCTTTATCTTTAAAGAAAATTACTTTTCTTAATGAAGGAATTTCAGAATGAACTACTATTACAGCTAATTCTTCTGCACTGGTTATTTTTTTGTTTTCAACAATAACATCATCATAATCAGCTTTTTCTTTTGCTAAAGCTTCTTCTTTAGCTTTTGCATCAGCTTTCTTTTTTTCTTGCTCAGCAAAAATTTTTGCATATTTCTTTTGATTCTTTTCTTGTTGCTTCATTACATCTTTTGTCATACCGTATTCTTTTCTAAACACAACCATTCTAACTGCGCCAACAACTCCAATAGAAACAGCTAATAAAAGAATTGAAATCGCAATGCAAATGATTAAAATTGTTTTATGCCAATTATAAACTATACCATTTACAATTGTAAAAGTAATTCCAAAACCAAGTACAATAAGTGGCAATAAATTAAATATAAAATATAAAACTTTAATCTTAGATAAAGATTCTTTCTTTTCTAAATTGTTTGACATATTAAAACTCCTTTAAAATATTAATTAAATATATTTTTATTATGTTTTTATTAAAGAAAAAAGAGCATTAAATGCCCTTCTTTTATTACCATTCATAAGTAAAATCTGGTGATAGAGAACTTAAATTGCTAACTTCATAACCACATTTTTCAATGTAACTGTTAAAGCCATCTTGACCATTACCATTTTTACGTTCGAAAACGCAATCTTCAAAAGTTTCTTTAGAAATATTTGAAAGAATAGGATATTGTTCAACTGCATCTTCAAAAGTTTCAAAATCTGTTAATGACCAGTCTGCAAATAAAGATGCAATTTTAAAATTTTGACGTATTTGTTCTTCTGTTTCTTCAGAACAAACAGAAATTTCAAATAATTCAGAACCAAGTGCTTCTTCTTTACTTTCTATAATATATTTTCTAGTTTTCATTTTTTCCTCCTGATTATTAATAATCTATTATTATTATGTTTGAATAAAAAAAACAAGTCTATATGTTGAGGGGGTATAGACTTGCCAATCAAGAGATTGATATTTATGAAAACCAATTATATTATGTTTTTGAAGTGCACAAAAAATTTATTTTGTTGATTTTTTTATAATCAAATTAGTTGTATGAGCAACTAATAACAGTGAAATTAAAATCAATTCAATTATAAATGTTGCCATATTTTCATTCTCCTTTCCAATTTAATAAAAAGTGTCTTCCTTGTTAATTGTAATTAATAAAATGAATGGGTATTATGTCAAATGAACCTGTATCATTGAAATACGCTACTGGTTTTAAGCTCCATACTTTTTGACCATTAGGCAATTCTTGTTCAACCCAAATACAACCATAACAAGTTATATTATTTTCTTTACGATATTCTATATTTTTTCTAGTGAACAAATCATCTATATCACCTTCATAAATAAAAGGTTTTTTTCTTCCATTAAGACTTAAAGGATTTTTAATTAAAAATTCTTCACAAAGTTCTTTTAAGGTTTCGCCTTTCTTTAAAACTTCTCTTTCACTAATTGGAACATCTAATCCATATACTTGAAAATAAGTTCCTTGAAATCCTGTTGCATTAACAGGTAGTTTTGGATATTCTTTTACATTAAAAACTTTATATATATAGTCTTTAGTTCTAATAAAATTATAACTACTCATTTTTATCACCTACTATTTTTATGTCTTTTAAAACTGTTTTTCTGACTAAAACGTTAGCTTTTCCATTTAAAATGTTTGCTAATTCTTTTGGTTTTGTATTAATTATAATATATTCCTCACCAGCAAGTTTTCCATAACAATACATCATATTTTGTGGAAGTTTACCTAAATTATAATATTCATAACTGTCAGGACATTTTTTACAATCAAAACCAAAATATTAGGTGTTTAAAAAAGACAAAAAAGAGACTTGAAAAAGTCTCCTTTATTTTACTTCTTACTTCTCAATAAAAAGCTTGCTTGAGATGATGTAACGGTAGAATAATTAGTTTGTATCTTTTTTAGTGATAAAATAAATATTTGTTTAGGTGTTGCTAATTTTTGATTTTCTCTTTTGATAATTAAATCATAAAGATAATTTTCCATTTCAGATGTTGAAATATCTGTAGCTTTAATTCCTTTACTTGCTAAATATTTTAAATGTTCAAAATTGAAATTTCTGGATTTTCCATATTTAGTTCTATAGAAATCACCTTGTTCTTCTTTTGAAACAACTAATTTAACAAAGTATCCTGGATTTACACATCCTTTACAAATAGTATCATCAATGCCATTATCTTTGAAATATTGCAATCTTTCAGCATTGTCAGAAGCTTCTTGAACTTTCTTTAACATTGAGTTAGTTCTTTCCATTTCGAGTTGTTTTTTCTTTTCTTCAACAACTTCTTTAGCTTCTTCTATTTCATCAAATAATTCATCCATTGTTTCAATATCTTGTTTCTTACTAGATACTTGATTAGCAACTTCTAAATTATCTGTAAATAATGAAGCAGGACGACAAAGAGAATGATGACCAGTTAGCCATAAAAAATCTAAAACAAGACAATCTGTTTTATTGGTTTCAGGAGAAAGTCTTAATCCTCTACCAATAATTTGACACATAAGACTTCTTGACTCTGTAGGACGTAAGCAAACTACACAGTTTACAGATGGACAATCCCAGCCTTCGGAGAGAAGAATCGAATTTGTGGCTATATTATATTTGCCATTTGCAAAGGCTTCAATACGTTCTTTTCTATCTTTATCTTCACCTGCAATAGATATTGCTTTCATACCTAAATTATTGAAAATTTCTTCAAATTTTCTTGCCGTTGAAACAAGTGGAACGAATACCACTGTTTTTCTATCTTTACAATTTTTCTTAATTTCTTTTGCTAATTTTTCTAATGAATTTTCAAGCATAGCACTAACTTCTTCAGGAGCATAGTCTCCATTTCTAAAATTTATATCTTTTAAGTTTAATTTGGTTTTTACAAATTTTATTTTCATAGGAGATAAGAAACCATCTTTGATAGCATCTTTAATAGAATATTCAAAAGCTGTTACAGGAAAGATTTCAGATAAATCTTGTTCATCGGCTCTATCAGGAGTAGCAGTAACTCCTAAAACGTAAGCATTATCAAAATAATTTATAATCTTTTTATAAGTATCTGACATTGAGTGATGACATTCATCAATAATGATTGTTTTAAAATAATCTTTAGGAAATTTTTCTAATCTGTTATCACGAGATAAAGATTGAACAGATGCAACTACTACTTGAGCGTTAGGATCAGCAGTGAAAGTTCCTTTTTCTAAAGATGAGTCGATATTAAAATAACCCAACTTAGTTTGAGCTTGTTCTAATAGTTCACCTCTATGAGCTAAAATGAGAACTTTATTACCTTTTTGAACTATCTTATTTGTTAATTCAGAGAATACTATTGTTTTTCCACAACCTGTCGGCAAGATTAATAAAACACGTTTATTACCTTTGGCCCAGGCTTTTCTAATCTCTTCTATTGACTTTTCTTGATAAGGACGTAATTGCATTATAACACCTCTTAATACTGTTTTTTTATTTTTCTAATCTACGTAACGTGTTAGTAAGATTAGTTAATTTTTCATTAGTCAAATATCTATTTTTATTGTTTGTTTTAATTATATTTGTACAATTCATCTCCAACCTATAGAGGTTTGGAGTTTTTTGATGTTAAGATAAAGTTTAACGTCATTCTTGTAACATCTGTTACAACAAAACATTTGATTTTTGTTATCTATTTCTTCAAATTTTAACATATTCAAACCTCTCAATTTATTTTGAATTACCTATTATATATTAGGTGTTTATTTAAAGAAAAAAGCCAAGCTTGTTGCTTGACTTACTTTCAAATATTTAATTGCTAAATACAATAAGAACACTTTCTATTACTTTATTTAGAAACTTAAATTCCTCCTCAGAAAGTAATCTTCTTTTTACAGCATTACATATACCATATTTGTTAATATAGTAATCATTATAACTTTCAACATCACAACATTGTTGAAATAAACCTATATCAACACTTTTAGAAGATAAGATGTTAATTGCTGTTGCAAAATCTGATTTAGTTTCGGCTTCCTTAACGGCATTTTCAATTTCTTGATGTAACCTGTTTTTAAAGTTAAGGGCTTCATCTTCTTGTGATTTTTCGGAAAGTGTTGTTGGAACATAACCCATTTCATCAAATTCAATCAATAAATCTTCGATTTTAGAATTAAGCATTATTACCCTCCTTGTTCTTTGGGGTTAATAAAGCTAAAATTGCCTTTGTAATTTGTGGAATCAAATCTTTATTAATATGATTATAAGCATCCATATCCTTTATATTAACTGAAACTCTTTCAGTATAATTAGAATGACCTCTATACATTATTTCAGCCATTTCTTTTAAAGTATAGAATGTCTTCATTAAATCAAGTAATTGCCATAACTCACTATCAGAAAGAACAGTATCCTTAAAATAATGCTTGAATGCATCATATCCATTTTCTCTTGCTTTAAAGAATTGAGAAAAATGTGAATGAGATGCAATATCTCTTGATCTAGCAGGATTATCGTTATTAGTATAAGTTTCTAAATAACCAAATCCCCAATACCAATCGCAGTCCCAAGATGGTGCTTCTAACCATACGT